>Ga0209316_100055_pt1 | contig 42782 bp, 42 predicted proteins | sample 3C3metaG_FD_184150 | JGI IMG/M metagenome (GOLD analysis project Ga0209316, IMG submission 184150) | Freshwater bacterial and archeal communities from Indian Creek, Illinois, USA - 3C3 metaG (SPAdes) (version 3) | ecosystem: Environmental > Aquatic > Freshwater > Unclassified | place: USA: Indian... | reverse complement strand
CTCTTCTTTAATCGCTTCTATGGCAACTTTTGCCTTGAAGTCTGCGCTAAATGTTCTTCTCGATCTTTTCATATGACAGAAATTTTAAAGTTACAAAATTCCTGTCCAGTTTTTTTAGACCACTATAGATTGAATATCCAGAGAATAGAAGAAAATCCCCGATATATCAAGGAAATATTTGAATGTTGATTGTTCGGTTTGTATGTGGGCTACCGTAGAAAATCCTTATGGCATTACATTGTTTTATAATAAACTCCTACATTTGTAAAATTGAAGTTATGTTACCGATAAATGGCAAGACGAAAGACCAAAAACAGAACAGGACTATTAAGAATTGAGGGGATTCCCTATCATGATGCGTGGGTTGGCTTTATCTGCCTAAACTGTAAGGAGTTGAACAATGTCAGAATCGGAAGCGAATTATTAGACCCAAAATCGGCTTATGAAACCTGCGAATGGAAATGCTCTAAATGTGAGTATGTCCATTCAAAAGATTCCGATTTGCCTTTTGAGCATTGGGAAGTGGAATTTGTTTTAGCAGAATCTATCAAAGCACAACGATTTTGGGAAGCCTTTTTCAGAATTGCAACTGAAAACGCTGATGCTTATTGGAAACAATGCAACACTTGCGGCAGGGTTTTACCTTTTGCTGCTTTTAGCAAACATTCTGGTTGGGGACCGCTTGAAAGACAAATGGAATGTCGAAGTTGCAAAGGGGCCATTAACGCTGTCCTGAACCCCAAAAGAACCAAACAACAACTCCACGAATCATCGGTCAGAAGAAGAATTGCAGATTTGTTGGTGGAAGGTGAAAATGAGTTTATTGATATTGAGGAATTGTTTCAAAAATTTGATAGTAAGTGCTTTAAGACAGGCATACAACTTGAAATTAAGAAACGGTCTTCTTATGAGATTGACCATATTCTTCCCTCAAAATGGCTGTATCCTTTGAAAATAGAAAATGCTTGCTTGTTGTCGGCTGATGCAAATACCAATAAAAAGGGAAAATGGCCAAGTGAATTTTATACAAATAACGAATTGATTGAACTTGCTAAAATTACCGGTGCAGACTTGACTTTGATTTCAAGCAAAACACCTATAATCAATACAAATATCAATGTCAATAAGTGTGTTGAACGTTACCTCCAGGTCAGAGAAAAATCCCATTTGCCAAAGAGAATCACAGAATTAAAGAAAATACTCACCGACTATAATTTGGTTGGCCAATTATCGGCAGCCAACCAGAAACTTTTGGGTTTTAAATAGGGCTACACCAAAACCAAATATTGGTGCGATGTAACTGTTCCTTTGTCTCTTATACCGTGAGATTCGCAATGCTCAACGCTTTCATCAAATAAGTCTGCTGTTTTAAACCAACGTTTGCTGATTTTTTGTAATTCTTCTGCCATATCACATTTTACACTTTTTCCTAAGTGCAAAACACAAACTCCGTCTTTTTTTAATCGTTCTTTTGATTGGCGGAAAATGCTTTCATAAATGGCAAAATCTTTTTTCTGTCTTTCGTCAACGAAAGAATTAGGTTGGTGTTTGAAATCTTTGTCTGACCAACCAGAAAACCAAATGCGAATCCAATTTGCTAAGTAAAATCTTGTGCTGTCAAAAAACGGAGGCGATGTAATTACAGCGTCCAAATTATTTATTTCTTGTGGCCAAATTATGGTCGTATCTTGATTAAAGATTCTTCCGTTTTTAAAATTTAAAGTCAATTCTTCATTGATTGTTCTATCAACTTTTTCGGTCAATTTTACAATCAAACTTTTGTAAACAAATTCTCCTGTTGGTGCATATGGCACAATCGGGTGTGACCTACGACTAAGTGCATACGGTCTGTTTCCGTGTAGAATGTGAAGCAACGAAGCAACGACCAACATTTCGCTTGGTGTTTTGGGATAATTTTCCTTTACAAATCTGCGGGCAAGCAAAATTTCGTTCAGCGTTTTTTCTTCGTAGTATTCGGAAAGCGTTTTGTTAAATCCAAAACTCTTAGCTTCATTCAATTCTTCCTTTGTGCATTTGTTTTTACTGATGGATTGTTTTAAAGTGTTGATGTAGTTGTAACTTTCTTCGGCTATCGGTGCTGAAACTTTTGCTTGCGAAATGTAATAGGCGGGCAAACTTATATCAATACCATAAGACATTTTTCCTGCTAATGCCGCTTCAAATGGGATTGTTCCAACCCCTGAAAATGGGTCAAGCATTGAGCCGTTTTCGGGAATAAATGTTTTTACTAAATGATGAGCTATTGCAGGTTTTAATTTGCCTTGATAGGAGCAAAGCGAATGGTTATTGTGTCCCCAATTTCTACTTGAAAATGGCTTTTGTTGATGTGGAACGACAGTTTTAAATTGTTCCCAATTTGCGTTCCAAAATCTAGGTTCAGAACCCTTGATGTGTTTTTCGTTTTTATGGGTGTATTGAAAAACTAACAATGATTGAGTAAGAATTTCCTTGTTTTTTGACCGTCGTTTACGCAGTATTTTATTGTCAATAAGGTTAAAACCAAGTTCTGTAAGCAACTCAATTAAAATCTCGTCTGTTTTAATATGAACACCGCAGAAAATTGAATCGCCAATGTCAATTAAAATTTTTGCGTTGTTATTCAAGTGCGGTTTGCAATCGCTGAAAATCTGATACATTTCTTCAAAGTAGCTTTTTGCCATTATCGGAATCCTTGAATCATAAGCGTTTTCGTTAAGTTCTTTAAGTGTTGATTTTAGAATTTTACTTTTTGCGAAAATGTCTAAGCCATTCGCATAAGCGTATTCTTTTTTTACATCGTTGATTCCGCTTGTTAATGCTTGGTCTCTGAAAAAACGCAAGTCGTTTTCGTATTGCAAAAAGCGAAGAAACCACAACTCAACTTTTGTATTTCTGAAATAATTTGTTCCGTTCAAATATGGTGGACTTGTGATTATTGCACCGATGTTTAAGTCATTTACTCTGCTTATATTTTTTGCGTTAGATAAAATAAGTTCGTGTTTGTTTTTCAATGCGTAATTGAAATTCAGAACATCTTCCGCAATGTCAGCTATTTTTTGAGGTAGGATTTCGTCATAGGTTTTTAATTCTTTCTCAATTTCCTTTGGCGTTTTAAAACGAACATCTCCTGCTTTTTTCAAATAAGAAACAGGTAATAAGCACGACAAAACAGCAATGGTTAAAGCATCTGCCAATAGTTCATCTTCTAATCTCACGATGTCAATGTAAGAACGTAGTTTTAGAATCTGAGACAAGGTTTTGTCAGAAAAATATTTGCTGTTTGCAAACAATGATGTGTATACTTCATTTAATGCCTTGTCTTCTTCAAACTTCTCTATATTTTGTAAGATAGAGTTTGAAATATCAGTCAAGTCGCTGGATAGTTTTTTTCGTTGCTGTTCTTTGGCTTTTAAAACAGTCAGTTTGGTTTGTATCAGATACTGCAACAATGGATTTACTTCGGAATAAACAGTAGATAAATTTGCTTCATCTGAAGCAAAAAGGGTAGTTCCTGTTCCTGCGAAAGGCTCGTAAATCAATGTGTCTTTGATGTCAAAGTTTTCAATCAGCGACTTTACGAAGTCAGTTGAGTAACCTTCAATATATGGATACCAACGCTGAAAAGGTGTGTCTTTACTTTTTACAAAAGTTATGTCCTTTTTGGTCATTCCTGCCACTTGGTCAATGTCTGATAAATTTTGTTTTATCAAACGTTTTACCGTTTGGTTAATAGAACGTTCTTGTTTGTTTGCATACAAAGCAAGTTGCTTGTAAGTTTTGATGCCGATAAGCTCCTTTATTTCTTGCGTTGTCATATCCTTGACTTTTGAGTAGTAAGGAACTTCTGGCTCGCTAAAAGCCAATGTTACCGATTTGTCTTTTGTGTCGTCAGACGGATAGTCGCTGAAATAGATTGCCTTGTAAAATTGCTTTGCCATATTTTGAAATAAGTATCAGTTTATGATAGTTACTTCGCAAATGTAGAAATTATTTTCGCCTTTAAACAACTGGACACTGAAAATATTTTCAAAAGTCTTTGGCGGGAGGCAAAATTGGCTCTTTTGGGGCTGCTTCGGGTTGGGTCTGCGGGTAGGGCAGCCCCAAATGTGCCAATGTGGGTAGGCTAAAATTATTTTTTAAAATGTGCGGTGGAAAAAATTTTTAAAACCATTTTGGGTCGGCTTGAGTATCGGTAAAGTCAGGTCGGTTTGTGTCAAGGAACAGCGAAATTGTCTGTCGAGTTAAGGTATTTTTTTGGTGGTCGTGTCATCCAATACGCTTGCTGGCAACATGCAAACATGCCGGCTATTACTATGAACGAGTAACTATGATGTGTAGCAACTTCCAACCTGCAACTCTGCATCCCGCCGAATTTCAATACAAAGGGATGTAACAGAATGTGCAACAAACCAACGACTCAGTTTGGTGCAATTTGAACTTAACTATTGGAAACTTCTGGAAATTCGCCTGTATAGGAAATTACCGTTGCAGTGTTTTAATCAAGAGTGCCTTTCAAGAACTTCCAGAATGTGGTCTCTGCTCAGGGAAGGTTTCAGTATTGCTGAAATATGGCCCTCTTCGACTACACGCAGTGGAAACCCATTGTATGCCGATTTTTGAACTTTGAATTCAGATAGGTTATCATGCCGGGCCATCATAGGATACAGGTTAAAAGTGGTAACTCTTCTGAATTTTGAGAAAAAATTGAGCCTTTCTTGCAAAAGGGTTTTTTCTTTTTGAGCATCCTTGCTGCACAGCACTTTGAAACCTGAGGTGATAAACATTTCATCGAGGCGGGTACCTGCCAGAATGGGGATGTATGCCTGGGCAGTATTGAAGTAGGCCCTGTGGATATTTGTAATCCAACCGCCAAGACCAATGCCAACAACAATTACAGCTTTTTTGCTCCTGCGTCTGAATTGCATTGCCACTTTGTCTGTTACCTTAGCCTGCACGGAAAGCAATGCAATAAAGTTATCCAAATCACCGACTTTCTGAAAATAGGTGCTGAGTTTCTGGTTGTGAAAAGGAGCTCTCAACAATAGGAGATTGGCTGGTATGCGCCTGGGCCAATTAAGAAAAATGTGAAAAAACGAATTGCGGGCATCCTCGGTTAGGTCGAAGGGCTGCTCATTGAAGTCGTGATGATAAATAATAGTCGGAAAATCATAGCCAAGCCATTGTACTATTTTAATAGCAGGATCGGCTACTCCTGAAAGGTGTTTTACCGGAATCTCAAAATCCCCCTTGTGAATCAAATCGGGAAGTGTAAAATCAAGAAATTGTAGATGCTCCTCAATGCTATGAGATTGCAGGCTTTTCGAAAAATATTTATTTCTTCCTGCCAGCAATGACAATAGCCAAACGCTCAACTTATCGTAAAAGACATATTTGTTCATGGGAAGCCCGCACCAAAACACTGATTTTACTACACTCGGTTTACCGTTAAACGAAAGTAGAACGAAGAAGTTTTTTTGTCAAACAAAAAAAGTTAAAATTTGAAAAGGTTTTCAATAATTGTGAATAATCTTGCGGTGCATGAAACGACAACTGCAGTTTTTTGCCAAATCATTCTTTTGCGCATGCTGCTTCTGAACAATATCCGTTGCAGTTTGTATTATTTCCAAAAAAATAAATTCTTTGGCCCTTCGTGGGAAACTTTTTAGATGATAGAATTATGGAAAATATTGAAATTACTAAGCTAAATATCACCGATGCTGCCGCCGAGCAGTTTGTGGAAATTATGAACACTTTGGAAGAAAAGCCGTCAGGCGTAAGAATATTCAGCTCACAGGGCTGCTGTGGCACTTCTGTACAGATGGAGCTTGCAGATGCCCCCGGCCAGGAAGAAATGCAGGTTACGGTGAAAGGTGTTGATTTTTATATTGATACCGAATTCTATGAACACATCAACCGGGCAACCGTTGATTTTATTGATGGAGGTTTTCGCCTGATTGGCTTCAACCGTTACATGGGATGTTGCGGTAGCCACTAATCCCCACCCCCAATTAATAGTCCCTTCGTTTGCCGGCAAAGTTAGGCGCAAATTGCATTTTGGCTTCGACGACCCCTCACATGCCTCAGGTTCTGAGGAGTATATCCGGAGTGAATTCCGAAGAGTGCGGAATGAGATTGGCAAAAAAATGCAATGGTTTTACGAAGAACATATCCGAAGTATCTGTCAGCAATAGTGCGACAATGGTTTGCCGGTGCAAATTCCTTCTTCCCAAGCTTATTTATCCCAGATCCGTCGATAGCTTTTAATTTTCTAATGACATTCATTATGGGTTTACAGGTCTAAGGCCAAAGAAGTTGCCCCATGGGCAGGGATGGTTTTAATGTGGCAGATGCTTGAAAAATTTGATTTTTCGATAACTGCACGCTTGATTTTGACTTCACATTACTAACCCGTTATGGAAGTCAACACGGGGCCAGTAAGGGCTATAATCCACAAAATCCGGGTCGGGCTTCTCACCATTCTAATTATGGCATTTGTTCACGAATGCCGCATAGTTGCTAATTGCTGGCTGCGTCCGGGCAACAGTTATACAACCAATAACTTTTTGAGTCTTCCTGAAGGTGCCCTCGAAAACCTCTTTTAGCTGGCTACTCAGAAGATATGACTGAAATGAGACAAGGGTATTTGCTGTGCGGGACTTCTATGATAAAAAATGGGAACAGTCGAATTCTGAAATTATCCCTGCAAATGAAACGAAGAGAGTGGCTTGTCGGGTTATAAAGTTCTGCTGAAAAATGAGTTGGCCTTTAGCAGTGCCAACATAAATCTCTAATTCCGGATTTGGGATAATCTATTTCTCTATCTTTGCCTGTATCACGGTCATAAAGAAAATATGCTCTTATCTATAATTCAGCATATCTGGTTAGGCTTTTCCCGTTCCGACTTTTTTCATAAAGGTCTAATGGTTAAAGGATTGACTTTGTTTTTTATTTTTTTATTTGGCGTTTATGCCTATGGCATTGCTCATAGACTCCCTGCTATATTGCTTGAGCATTTTCCACAGCGTCAACCCGCTGAGTGGGTGTTTTCATTCCTTGTTTTCATCATGATATTCGACATGATAACGCGGTTTGCAAGCCAGAAGTTGCCTATGGCTTACTTTATGCCTTACAGCCATCTTCCCCTTCCAAAATGGAAACCAGCTACCTTCTGGCTGATTAAATCGGTATTCCATCCTTTGAATGTTTATTTTCTGGTCTTTTTTTGGCCTTTTATCACCCAAACTATCAATCCTGAATTGTCGAGTCAGGGGTTGGGTGTTCTGGGTATATTTATGCTATTGTTGCTCAACCACAGTATTTACATTTACATTAGAACTGCCCTTCGGGCCAGACTGCTTGCAGGCAAAATTATCGGGTTGCTTTATCTGTTGCTTGGTGTTTTATCTATTATCTACGCCGATGTTGCAATGCCCTTGTCCCTAAGTATGTTCCTTGGTTTTGTGAATGGCAACCACCTTCTTTTTGTAGCATTGGCAGGTGGGTTTATTCTCTTTCAGGTGCTTACATTTATAAATCTGACGAGAGGTTATTTTGATGTGGGACAAAGCGCTGTGAGGAGAGTCAATCTATTTGGAAGTAAGGGAACGCCATTTTCGATAATTTCGCTTCACCCTTCCTATGGTGTTTATTGGTGGCTCGAATGGCAACTTGTATTGCGCAACAGGCATAGCAGAAATAATTTCTGGATTTTACCCCTTATGGGAATAGCTATCACCATCTTTTTTACTGTCTTCGCTGATGATATGTCTATATTTTATGCAACCATCTTAATGATGTTTGCAGGTGGATATGGAGCAACTCATTTTCAGAAGATCTTTTCCTGGGAAAGTCGCTTTTTTGATTTTCTTGCCACGCGGGATATTAGTTTAAGGGACTTTTTGACTGCCAAATACTATTTTTATCTCTTCTTTTCCACTGTTCAACTTTTTATTATTATTCCCGTCATAGCTTTTCTAAATCCTGCTTTTGTAATTCTATATATGGCATTTTATCTATATGCATGCGGGGTGGGGTATTTTATTGTGATACGGTTGAGTGTCAATAATTCATGCAGGTTTGATCCCAACGGCTCAACATCTTTTAATTATGAATCGCTTAATGGGAAATCATTTCTGGTCAGTTTGCTGTTGTTTACATCAATTATCCCATTTTATATTCTCAACACCGTTGTTGATATCCCTAATATTGGCATGTGGATAATGGGTGCAATTGGCCTGGCGGCGATCCTTTTGCACAAAAGGTGGATAAATGGGATTGTGCAAATCCTGGAGAAACAATTGCACCGAAATCTCGCTCTTTACCGAAGCAAATAAAAGATTTATGCATATAAAAATTGAAAATCTACAAAAGGCGTATGGTACCCAAATGGCACTTGATATACCTGCCATTGTGATTAATCCGGGCGAAATGACTGGCATAGTTGGAAACAACGGGGCAGGCAAGACCACCCTGCTTAGGCTTACTCTCAACCTCATAAAAGCCACATCGGGGAGCGTATTGATCAATGAACAAGACGCATCTAAATCCACAGGATGGAAGATGCATACAGCCAGTTACCTTGATGAAGGCTTTCTGATTGACTTTCTTACACCTGAGGAGTATTTCTACTTTACCGGTAAGGTTTATGGCATTACACCTCAGGGGGTGGATGCAAACCTTTCAATTCTAAACAAATTTCTTGGTGTCGAAATAGTGGGAACACGAAAATACATAAGGGAACTTTCGGCCGGAAACAGGCAGAAGGTGGGTATAGCGGCAGCTTTGCTTGCAAACTCAAAACTGCTCGTGCTTGACGAACCATTTAATTTTCTTGATCCAACCTCACAGATTTTGTTGCGAAATATCTTCAAGGCAAAAAACACCCAGAGCAAGACAACCATGCTGCTGTCGAGCCACAACATCAATCATCTTACCGAGATATGCTCCCGTATAATCCTGCTTGAAAATGGAAAAATAATAAAGGACATATCAGCTGCAGAAAGTGATCTGTCGGAGGTGGGGTCATATTTCCTTCAACAAATAGACAATGAAGCCTTATCTGGCAAGGAAACAACTGAAGCAATTTAATTTGTGATATTGTCGATTGGTGCTCTTATAAAGCCCCAAGCTATGGCATAAATGGCCACAGTTACAGCACAAACCAGAAATATTATACTTTTATCGGTTCTGGGTTAAATTCTTTTACAGGTGCAGGGCTCAGTTTTGATGCAATTCTTTCTTGACCGGATGCTGAAGTGAGAAGTGCAAAAACAGTAATGGGAACGACTCTGTTCGAATCGTTCCCATCCACTTTTAAAAACTTGCGTTTTTAATTGCGCCAGGTTACTGTTATTTTGGCCGGCCCGTAAATAAAATGTCCGAAAACTATTTATTGACGAACCCTGAGCCATTGGGCGTTGCCCGCTAAGGCACTACCTTTTGGCTGTCCGCTGGAAGTATCCGAAGATAAATCTTCACGGACGGAGTGTCGTTTTATAAGGGCTTTGAAGGGCTTTCTGCTATGTGTTTCATTTGCATCTGTCCTTTCCTTTCGGTTAGGCTTCCAGCATTTGAACTCATTGACAGAATACCTTTTTCAGAGCAAACCCGCTCGGCCCGAAAGCTTTGAGGATTTCAGCAATTTGGTCCCTGCCTAAGCGGGGAGTGCTATTACTGCCTTCGACTCAGCCATTTAAAGAACGCTGGGCGATCTTTTTAACGGATGACCTGTCTTTCGAGTCATGCCTTTCGGCATGGTTTCAGGACTAGGACCCCGGCTCCTGAAACTGGCAAACCTTTCGGTTTGTTCGATTGGGAATAATGCCCAACTAAGTGCATCATCCTTCTCCCGGTTTTTTGGAGCAACCTTTTATCGCTCACCTGGTGAAACAAATTTACTATGCCGGTGAAGCCAATGCAAGTTTTTTGTGGTCAATCTATGAGCTATTTATTCACACAAGTTATTAACAATTTGTTAATAACTCAAAAGGATACATTGGCGCTGCTTTCAATTGCATAAATTAGTTTTAGTCTGAAGTTATTAACAAAATCTTTGAAAAAAATCAAGATAAAAAGTTTTGAATGTATCAAAAATTAGCCTTTTGCCGGTTTTGGTTATTGAGAGAATTCCAAAATTTTTGTGAGCCTCTGTTAGAAATGCTGCAACATTATTCCCATAAAAACCTTGTTGGTGAGAAATGCCTGGGCTGGTTTTGCAAAACTACTCCAAACAGAGGGTGACCATATATTGTGGCATAATGATGTCGAAAAGATTTCTTATCCAATACCTTTACTTGTATTGCAAGTTGATGAGGAGGTATAATTTCGGTTGAAGTGGTGCGATGACCAATTTTTAGGGAAATTCTTCGTGCTCTGAAATCACCTATCTGAATGAAAATCAGGCTTTTTTCAAATGATTTTAAAATAAATCAAAAAAAAGCTTGCAATCTGCGAAAACCAAAGTAAATTTGCTCCGTCTAAAGAAAAATATCAATTATCCTAAAAAAAACAATTATGGTCTCAATAAAGGACTTTTTTTTGACAATTCGCGCAATTCTGGCGATAGTTTTGATGCTTACCGGCCTCAGTGCATTTTCACAAAAGACCGCAAATCAATTAGATACCTGGACCGTTCAGGTCAACAACCAGTTTCGCAAATACGAACAACAACTTGGTTTAAGCAATCAGTCGCACGAGGTAGTTACAGGCAGCCTCGATAACGAAAATACTGAATGGGTTGAGGTTAACCTTTCAAAAGGTAACACCTATTACCTTTTGGGGGTGTGCGACAACGATTGTTCGGACCTTGACCTGAAGCTCTACGATTCCAACACTATTATCTCAGAAGATATGGCTTCAGATGATTATCCGCTGGTTTCGGTTACTCCAACTGCCGATACCCAGTACAGGGTGCAGGTGGTGATGGCAAGTTGTTCCCTTTCGCCATGCAGGTACGGATTGGCGGTTTACATGAAAGAATGACGCTTGGGACACAACGAAAGGGGGTTGCATTTCATGTAGCCCCTTTTTTTGTGTTCTTACCCATAGGATCACTATATTTGAACCAAAAAACAGATGAAGCAAAAGCGTCTTGTTGTTTTGAGCGGTGCAGGGATAAGCGCCGAAAGCGGAATAAGCACATTTCGCGACAGCGGAGGATTATGGGAAAATTATGACATTTCTGAAGTTGCAACCCCTCAGGCCTGGAAGAGAAACATGGACCTTGTCCTGGAATTTTACAACCAACGGAGGCGTCAGTTGTATGAGGTTCATCCAAACTCTGCACATTACGCACTCGTAGAGCTTGAGAAGTACTTTGATGTAAGGATTATCACCCAGAATGTGGATGATCTTCACGAAAGGGCAGGGTCGTCATCGGTGATGCATCTTCATGGAGAACTAAAAAAAGTGCGCAGCACTGCCAACGAGGAATTGGTTTACACCCTTGATGGATGGGAATTGAAGAAGGGCGACAAGTGCGCTCTAGGTTCGCAGTTGCGGCCCCATATTGTGTGGTTTGGCGAGGCAGTTCCCATGATTACACAGGCTGCAGAAGTTACGGGCACCGCCGATATTGTGCTGGTAGTTGGTACTTCGCTCAATGTTTACCCTGCTGCCGGTCTGGTGGAGTTCGCCCCGGGTCATGTGCCGGTTTATATTATCGATCCGGCAAGCGTGCCCACTTCACATATCCCAAATGTTACGGTGATTCAAGAAAAAGCCACAGTGGGTATGAAACGGTTTTTAGATATCGTATTGCCTGGTTCAGGCCTCGGATAAGCAAGCTATGAGAAAATTATTGATGAACGAATTAGAGCGGAAATCCACAGGCGAATTTCAGAAAGCCCCTAAATTTCCATTGGTGCTGATATTAGACAATGTGCGTAGCATGATGAATATCGGGTCGGTTTTTCGCACTGCTGACGGGTTTCTTCTCGAATCCTTGTGGTTGTGCGGCATCACGGCCAAACCACCCCATCGTGAGATTCAGAAAACTGCACTGGGAGCTACTGAGACTGTAGCATGGAGGTATTTTGAAAAAGCTACTGATGCCGTTCTGCTGCTGAAGGAGCAGGGTTACCGGGTGTTTGCTCTCGAACAGGCTGTAGGAAGCGTCAATCTTAGGGATTTCCGGCCCGTTGCAGGTCAGCCCCATGCTATTGTGCTGGGCAATGAGGTGAAAGGTGTTGACAGTGCTGTGCTTGCCCTCTGTCATGGATGTTTAGAGATACCACAATTCGGCACCAAACACTCCCTGAATGTTGCAGTTGCCGCCGGGATGGTTGTATGGGATTTTTATGCTAAGATCGGCTAACTTCCCCGTTATTTAGCTGATCATGGTCGGCCTGGAATTTAAATCCCATTCGCTTGCTGGTTTTCATCCTGTTGTTGAATGAACTTTCCAGAATATTGCCAACAGAAGTTTCCTTCACCAAGTCGTAGGGTGGCACAAGCAGGTCGAAGTCTATACAATAGCTCATTGCCGACTCTATAATTTGCCTTAAGTCTTTTTGGCTGATGGGAGCAGGCATAAATTGGTTGTGATAAAAGCCCGTCTGGTGTTTGCCCTCTACCAAAAAGAACTTGTCCTTGTTTACAAACACCCTTGCTACCAGGTATCCTGCATCGTTGAACCTATTGAGGCGATAAGAATCGCTCAGAAAATTAAAGATCGTGATCAATCCGCAAAACGACCTTTCGGGGTCGGAAGTTATATACGGGGTTTTCTTAACTTCATGCACTCTCGAAAACTCAAACACATTGGTATGCATGGAAAACACCAACATGTCGGAGGCAAAAATTAACTCTATTTCATGAGTTGCTTTATCCTTAAATTCTAAATTCAGTTCAACCCCATCGCTATTCAGTCTGTTCTTAAAATTTCCGGTGATTTCTGCAACTTCGGATTTCAATTCCTGGAAAACCTCAGAAGTGTTTTTGTGAATTTTGTTAATAAGTAATGATTTGCCTGTCAATTTTTTATAAACGGTATCGTTTGCATCCATGCTTTTTCAGGTTGGTGAATATTATTCAAAAATAAATGAAACCATGACATTTTTGGAGTTGAGTCTCGAAATAGGGTCTGTAAAAATAGGACCTTGCTCGCCGGGGAGCTGCAGTCGTCCCAAACCAAATGAAGCCTTGATTTCTACGGAAAACTTAAAGAAGTGAAAATATTGGTCAATTCCTACCCCCAGCTCGTAATGCCAGTCATTGCGGTGCGTGCGCACATATATTAGTTCGCCATCCGCTTCGTCCCTAAACTGGTTAGACGACAAGTCGGTGCTAAACTTCATCCCTGCAATAATGTAGGCCCGGGTGTTTTGGATGCGCCTTGACTTGTATTTCAGGTGCAGGGGAAATTCGATGAATGTAGCCTCGAGGGGCTGATTAATGGTGGCTCCAGACGAGAAGCGGTATTCCAAAGTGCGCTCGCCAAATGAAAGTGTGGGTACAAAACGCAGGTCGAGCAAATTGGTGAGCCTTAAATTTGACACTATCCCTATGTGAAAGCCAAAATCGGGCCTCGCAAGTACCCCCAATAGATTGCCGTGTGGGTTTTGCAACTGCTGGTTGAGAATTTTCAAAGAGTCGGTTTCGATGGTATGCAGTGAAAAATCCATTCTGTTGAAGCCCAGCACGAAACCAAAGTTGTAAGGCATATAATCATAATGGGGCAAGTTGAGGGGTAGGGCACCCCTCCTTTGCGCATGGGCGGTTGTACCGGATGCCAGCATCAGGCTGAGAAAAAATATAAAAAAAAGACGCATTGAGGTAGGTTTCACGAAGTGCAGGGATGAATATTTTCTGAATAGAACGGAGCGAACGGCAGGTTATTGCTTTTACGGAGCAAGGCGACAAATTTCCCATGAGCTGCTCTCGACAAAAGTATATATGATTCTGTCATGTAGCCGACTTGCGCGTCCCTGCCAGAATTCCAGAGAATGTGGTAGCAGGCGGTATCCACCCCAAAACTCCGGCCGTGGAATGGACTGGTTGTGATATTTCCTCTCTGCTTCCCTGTAAAGATTATCCAGGATTTCCCTGTTTGGCAGTGGATGGCTTTGAGGCGACACCACAGCGCCTAACTGGCTGGACCTGGGGCGTTGGGCGAAATACGCATCAGATTGGTCTGGTGGTATTTTTTCAACTCGCCCGGCAATCCTAACTTGCCGTTGCAATCCGATCCAGTTAAAAACTATGCTTGCATATGGGTTTTCCTCTAAATGGCGACCTTTTTGGCTATGGTAATTGGTGAAGAATATAAACCCTGCTTCGTCGAGTTCCTTAAGCAACACGATGCGCGCACTGGGTCGTCCCTTTGAATCGGCTGTGGCTAGGGTCATGGCATTCGGTTCTGGAAGGCAAGCCTGTGTAGCCTGATCAAACCACAGCACAAATTGCCGTAAAGGATTAGCATCCACTTCTTTTTCGTCAAGGGTCATGGCTGTGTATTCTTCCCTTAGCGATTGTAGGTTTTTCATTTTATGCTGGGTTTATTGAACTATCCGGGCCGAGACTTCGTTTAAAAGTTGCTGTTTATCAATGGGCACTACTCCGGCATGCTCGCATACAATGCCACCGGCAAGGTTGGCCAGCCAGGCAATGAGGTGGAGCGGCATGCCTGCTGCCAAACTCAAGGCCGCAACGCTTACAACTGTATCGCCTGCACCCGATACATCTGATATTTTGCGCAGTTGTGCCGGATAATGACCATATTGCACCTCCTGACCCGGTGATTGACGGCGATAATAAATCCCTTTGTCAGATAATGTAGCCAGAATCATTTCTGCTCCCAGTTTTTGCTGTAACAATCCGGCCGCCTCATCAATTTTTTCGATAGTACTGAGTTCCTCTTCAAGTTTAAGGCCTTCACGAAGTTCCTTCAGGTTGGGTTTGAATATGGGAACTTGTTGATACGACCAGAAGTTTTTTTTCTTGGGATCGACCACCACTGGGATGCGGTGTTTTTTTGCCAAAGACACAACCTTTTCTATCAGCTCAGGTGAGATTACCCCCTTGTCGTAATCCTCAAAAATTACCACATCCACTTTTCTTTCCTCAATCTGTGCTTCAATCGGTTGAAACAATTGAAAAAACTCTTCAGTGTTGAGATTGTGTTCGCTTTCTTCGTCAACACGCAATAGTTGGGCATTGTTACCCATTATTCTGAATTTTACTGTGGTTAACCTTTTGTCACTCTTAAATATTCCATCAGTTGTATCAGGTTCTCTTTCGATGAAATTCCTTCTGTCAAGGGATTCATTTTCTTTCTTTTAGGTTGTAATTAAAACCAAAAATTGCAGTTACGGTTTGATGATATTTGCCTTAACCGGGAAAATCCTATTACCATCCGACCAAATCCTAATACAACTGCGAAAGTGCCGCTTTGATGCGTTTTACGGCTTCAATTATCAAATCGTTTGATGTTGCATACGAAATCCGCAAACACTCTTTATCTCCAAAGGCATCGCCGGCAACTAAGGCCACATGGGCCTTTTCGAGCAGGTACATACATAGGCTTGGTGCATCGTTGATAAACCAGGTTCCGTCAGTTTTGCCAAAATAAGCCTTGACATTGGGGAAAAGGTAAAAGGCACCTTCGGGTTTATTGATAATAAATCCCGGTAGATCCTGCACCAAGTCCATCAGCAGGTTGCGCCTCTCCCGGAATTTTTCCAGCATATGGGCTGTTACCGAAGGATCGGCATTCATGGCCTGAATGGCAGCTCGCTGGGCAATGGAGTTTGTGCCGGAGGTAATCTGGCCCTGAAGTTTGGTGCAAGCCTTAGCTATTTCTAAACTCGCTGCAAGATAGCCCAAGCGCCAGCCTGTCATGGCAAAGCCTTTCGATACGCCATTGATCAAAACCACCCGTCCCCGAATAGGCTCATAGCTGGCTATGCTGCAGTGTTTGCCCGAAAAAGTAATATGTTCGTATATCTCATCTGAGATCACAGCAATTTGCGGATGCTTTTCCAGTACCTTGGCAAGCGCAATCAATTCATCTTGAGTATAGACCGAGCCTGTGGGATTGCAAGGGCTCGAAAACATAAATGCCTTGGTTTTTGGGGTGATAGCAGCTTCCAGTTGGCGGGGTGTTATTTTAAAATCGTCCTCAATTCCTGCATACACATATATGGCTGTGCCTTCGGCAAGTTGCACCATGTCGCGGTAGCTTACCCAATAAGGTGTTGCTATGATTACTTCGTCGCCTGTGTTCAGTATGCACATCAAGGCATTGTACAGTGCCTGTTTTGCACCTGTGGTTACAACAATTTGCTCGGGAGAGTACGAGAGTTGATTGTCGCGCAGCAATTTCTTGCATATGCTTTGCCTTAGTTCCAGGAAACCATTCACGGGAGAGTAAAAAGAGTAATTGTCATGAATAGCCCCAATGGCGGCTTCTTTAATAAATTCGGGAGTGAAAAAATCGGGCTCGCCAAGACTCAGGTTAATAATATCAAAGCCTCTGGCTTTCAGTTCTCTGCTTTTTTGAGCCATTGCGAGGGTTTCTGATTCCGAAAGATTTGTAATTCTGCATGATAAGGTAATCATATTTGTACGGCTATAGGTGATTAGGATATGGAAAAATTCCGGATTAAGATCGTAATGGTTGGGCAAAATTATAAAATATCCTTGGCAGGCAATTGTAAGATTGCAATATCCGAACAAAAGTATATGAGATGCAAGGGGATCAGGTCCTTTATATTAACTTTGTAGCCCAATTTGGAAAATCATGAACCTTGCATTAGAATCCCTGCTGAATTCCATTTTCTACACCATTCCGTCCATGGTGGTTTTTCTAACGGCTTATTTCCTGCTGAAGGAATTCTTTTTCCAGGAAAACAAGAAAAGGGAGGTTGACATAAGGCTCGAAAAAGTAAGGATTTCCCTGCCATTGCGCATTCAGGCCTACGAAAGGATTATTATGTTTCTTGAGCGCATATCGCCTTCAAACCTGGTTATGCGGGTGCATCAGCAAGGAATGTCTGCCTTGGAGTTTCAAAAATTATTGATACAAAATATTCGCGACGAGTACACCCACAACCTTTCGCAGCAATTGTTTGTTTCGTCAACCGCCTGGGAAATGGTAAAAACAGCCAGGGAAGAAATGATTCGGCAAATCAATGTGTCGGTTTCGCAACTGGACGAAGATGCCACTTCTGTTGACCTGTCGAACAGTTTATTGGGAATGAGTATTGAAAAGTTTGCAACAAAGAAAGCTTTAGATTATGTGAAAGAAGAGGCACGGCAGAATTTCGCATAAAAAAATCAGGGATGTTTTGTGCAGTATGTAACGATTGAATATATGAAAATCACTCTTAATAGCAAACCGGAAGAGATTGCTGGCTACACGCAGCTAAGCATCAAAGAATTGCTGAAAGTCAAAAACTTTACATTCAAGTTTTTGGCGGTAAGAATCAACAATAAGCCTATTCTGCCGTCTGAATTTGATACCGCAATCATATCGGAAGGCGATAATGTAATTGTTTTGCACCTAATCAGTGGTGGCTGAAAGCGGTCATCTGCTTAGAGAGTTTTGGTGGCTAATTCCAATCAGCCTATCGAAAAGTGTTCCCGGCTGCCTATGGTACACCAATATGGTGTAATCGTTTTCTGTAATAGAGAAATTTCCTTCTGTCTCTGCAAATGTCGCTTTGGAGGTTTGCTTGTCAACCAGGATATATTTATAATTGTAAAATCCCTGCTTGAGCAATAAGCTTAGTTCATAAGCCCTGGATCCGGCATTGAAATGCAGTTGGTTACGGGGCGTAATTGCCCATCCGGTTAGGCTCCCAATCACATGTACACGGGCATTGGGGAATTCCTGGTTTGCCGGCAACCTAAAATGTACAGTGGCATAATCGCTTTCCAGGTGTGCGTCAGCCGCGTCGTGGGTGTTAATCTCGAAACGCCCGTTAATATCTCTTTCTGTGAGGTAGGGGCTGAAGGCCCTGATTCGGTCGGGTCGCAAAAATATTTCCTTCTGCCGGTGGGTCTCAACGATTTGATCAACCCTTTCGGACCTGAACCGCAGGGTGCGGATGTCGAACCTCCGGAATTCGTTTCCCGCCTCGAAAAGAAGTCGATTGTCGTTGTCGAAAATGAGTTGCGACCCAAGTATGGATCGAGGCTGAACCCCTCGAATGGCATTGTCCCAGCGGCCGTTCTGAAGAATCACCACCCGAAGATCCCTGTTGGGATTAGATATCGGATAATGCTGGGTGTTAATTTCGAACCTGATTTGCTGGTGCGTATTTCGAAACTGAACAAGGGTGGCAGGGCGCACAGAACTTTCAATGGTGATTAGCTGTTCGAAAATAACAAATCTGCGCGTGAAGACGACCTGCCGGGGGTCGCTATTGAGGTAAACCTTCAGCAAATAGTTGCCCGGAAGGCGGGGTCGCATGGTTTCATTAGGAATTTGAAGCCGGTATTGGGTGTATGGAACAATGGTGTTGATGGAGCGGGTATAATTGTCAATTACACCCTCATTGAAGCCGTCAATATACTCGAATTGTTGCAACGGGCTTGGTTGCCAATGGGCATCAAAATGTATGATGGTGTAATAAAAATTGCGCGATGACAAGCTTAGGTCATCAAAAATCAATTGTAGAGTCTCCTCGCTTTGGAATCTGATATGAGGCTGAGATTGTTCCAAGCCCTCTTTAAAGAACAAGACAGTATGGATTTTGGGGTCGTGCACATAATCTCCGTGAAGAAAGAAGTCTCTCGGAGCGGTTGGACTTTGGCTACCGGAAAATTCTCCGGATCTCCTGACGGAACTACTTTGTGCATCCTTCACAGGCTCAGTGTTTTGGATCCAAAGCATAAGGCATAAGCCTATCCCAATAACAAAAATTGATTTTCTGTTGTTTGCAATTGAAAAGAACTGCATTTTTGCCTTTAATCTCAACAGGGTACGCTTATATGATGTGTGGATTTTCATTTAGGTATTGGGTATCCTATCGTGTAAAATTTTTGCCTCTCGAAAGAACTATCTAAATTAATCAATAATTTTGCAGTCCCGATTTTTTTAAAAAAATTATTCCAACAGATACCATATGCCTAAAGTAATTAAAATTAAGAAAGGGCTTAACATACCGTTGGCAGGTACTGCCGATTTGGTAATTGAAAGGGCGCCACTTTCGGATTATTATGCCATCCGTCCGGTTGACATACATGGCGTTGTGCCCAAAATGATGGTCAAGGAAGGGGAAGAAGTAAAGGCCGGCACTCCTTTGTTTTTTGACAAAAACAATGAAAAAGTTATCTTCACCTCTCCGGTAAGCGGTGTATTTGTGGAAGTGGTACGCGGTGAGCGCCGCAGGATAATGGAGGTTGTAGTAAAATCAAATGGAAAGAATGAATTTGTGGATTTTGGGCGAACCCATCTGCAGGATCTTTCGAGAGAAGAAATAACAGATAAATTATTAAAAAGCGGGACATGGCCTTTTATCAGGCAGCGTCCATTTTCCATTGTAGCCAATCCGGTTGATGTTCCCAAAGCGATTTTCGTCTCAGCATTCAACAGTGCTCCTCTTGCAAGCGACCTGGATTTTGTTGCCAGTTTCGATGAGCTGGATTTCCAAACCGGCCTTGATGCTGTTGCAAGGCTCACCAATGGCAAAGTGCATCTGAGCGTGGATGCCCTCAACACCAAACTGCAGGCATTTTTGGGTGCAAAATATGTTGAAATCCATCATTTTGAAGGCCCGCATCCTGCCGGCAATATCGGCACCCAAATCCATCATATTATGCCCATCAACAAGGGCGAAAAAGTGTGGTATGTATCAGTACAAGATTTAATCGTTATCGGGCGCCTGTTTAACCAGGGTGTGTACGATGCCACTCGGGTAGTTGCATTGGTTGGGCCTGAAGTGTTAAAGCCCAAATATTACAAAATGATATCGGGTGCCCAGATTACTTCTGTGGTAAATGGCAATGTTAAGGTATCTAATGACAGTGATTTGCGTTTTATCAGTGGCGATGTGCTTACCGGCACAAAAATCGAGGCCTACGGATATTTGGGCTTTTATGACAATATGATTTCGGTAATTAAAGAAGGAAACAAACCCGAGTTTATGGGGTGGCTCCTGCCCAATCTGAACCGATTCAGCATTTCCCGCACTTTACCTTCGTTTCTGATGCCCGGCAAAAAATACAGCCTCGACACCATGGTGCGAAGTGGCGAGCGACCTTTCGTAATGACGGGAATTTACGAAAAGGTTATGCCTATGGATATCCTGCCCATGTTGCTGATAAAGGCCATCATGATAAACGATATCGAAAAAATGGAGTTGCTCGGAATATACGAGGTTGGCCCCGAAGATTTTGCTTTGTGCGAGTTTGTTTGTCCATCAAAGATTGAATTCCAAACCATTGTACGCGATGGGTTGGATGTTATAAGGAAAGAGTTCGCCTGATGATAAATGATATAGAAAAATAAAACCTAAACGAGTTTGACCTTGAAAGCGTTAATACAGTTTGTAGAAAAGAAATTACAACCCCAATTTGAGAAGGGCGGAAAGTTTGCAAAATTTCACAGGAGTTTTGAAGCATTCCAAACTTTCCTGTATGTAAAGGGCGATGTAACCCTCAGGGGAAGTCATATCAGGGATGCCATAGATATGAAACGCACCATGTTTACGGTGATAATTGCCTTGCTGCCAGCCTTGTTGTTTGGTATGTGGAATGTTGGGCTGCAGCATTATAATGCCATAGGGCTCGAAGTGTCATTCCTGCAGCAATTCTGGTTTGGAATGATACAGGTGACGCCCCTGATTATCGTTAGTTATGTCTCAGGACTTGCTGTTGAGTTTATTTTTGCAGAGATTCGCAATCACGAAGTGAATGAGGGTTTTTTGGTTTCAGGTATGCTTATCCCGTTGATTATCCCCGTTACCATGCCCTTGTGGATGGTTGCTGTGGCCACCGTTTTTGCAGTAATTATCGGCAAGGAGGTTTTTGGAGGTACAGGGATGAATATTTGGAACCCGGCATTGATTGCCAGGGCCTTTTTGTTTTTTGCCTATCCTGCACAACTCTCTGGCGAGGTATGGGTAGAAACAACCCTCAGAGAAGGTCAGCAGTTGGTTGATGGGTTTTCCGGAGCAACACCTCTGGCATTGCTGGCCATAAACGAAGGGCAATATATGCCCTCACTGTTTGAAATGTTTATTGGAACCATACCCGGTTCTATAGGTGAGACTTCCAAATTGGCAATCTTGCTGGGTGCCGTCATTCTAGTAGTCTCGGGGGTTGGCAGTTTCAAAATCATGGCTTCCGTTGTGGTGGGAGGATTGCTCATGGGTGGAATTTTTAACCTTGTGGGCGCAAACGAATATATGCAACTGCCTGCTTACTACCATCTGGTTCTGGGGGGCTTCATGTTTGGTGCCGTGTTTATGGCTACCGATCCAGTTACGGCCACGCAAACATCATTTGGAAAGTACATCTATGGCTTGCTCATCGGTGTGGTTACCGTTCTGATTCGGGTTGTCAATCCGGCATTTCCCGAAGGAATGATGCTTGCCATTCTTCTTATGAATATGTTTGCCGCACTAATTGACCACTATGTGGTGGAGGCAAATATTAAAAGGCGTTTGAAACGCTTAAAAACTGTTGGTGTTCAAACTAAAGCATGAATGCGAAATGAGTAATAAAATGCAAAGCAACAGGTATGTTTTTATCTATGCTTCGGTAATGGTGATTCTGGTGGCACTGATTCTTTCGTCGGCAGCCACATTTCTTAGACCGATGCAAGACCGGAATGTGAAAATCGAACGGATGCAAAACATCCTTTCATCAGTCAATATTGTAGCCACACGAGCTGAGGCTGAAGAATTGTTTGCGCGATATATTGTGGGCAGCAAGGTCGTAAACATCCAGGGTGATGAAATTGCCGGAATTGCCTTTGATATTGACCTGTCAGTCGAAATACGAAAACCTGCAGAACAGAGGCGGTTGCCCCTGTTTATAGCACAAGTTGATAACCAGACATTTTATATTATTCCCGTAAGAGGAGCAGGTCTTTGGGGACCAATATGGGGATTTCTGAGCTTCAAAGAAGACCTCACTACCGTATTTGGCGCCAACTTCGACCATGCAAGCGAAACCCCCGGGCTTGGCTCCCAGATTGGCGACAGGGATTTTGAGGAGCAGTTTATCGGCGAACGGATTTTCGATGAGGAGGGCAATTTTGCTCCTATCAGGGTAATTAGGGGCGGAGCCCGCCTGGATGATCCCCATGGCGTGGATGCCGTAAGTGGTGGCACCATCACATCGCAAGGCGTTGATGAGATGTTGCTGGAAGGCATAGGTAATTATGTGTCGTATTTCAAAAAACAACAATCTTTATGAGCGAAACTGTAAATAAAACCCAAAAAGAAGAGCTGTTTTCCGCAAAATACCGTAAGTTGCTGACCAATCCCATGGGCAAGGATAATCCCGTTACAATTCAGGTATTAGGAATTTGCAGCATATTGGCAGTAACCGTGCAGCTTCGACCCTCGCTCGTTATGGCACTCTCAGTAGTCGTGGTGATGGCCTTTTCCAATGTTGTGATTTCTTTGATCAGAAATACTATTCCCCAGCGCATTCGCATTATTGTGCAACTGGCCGTAATTGCCACAATGGTAATTCTTGTTGACCAGGTGCTGAAGGCATATATGTATGATGTGAGCCGGCAGTTGTCAGTTTTTGTAGGGTTAATCATTACCAACTGCATCATTATGGGTCGCCTGGAAGCCTTCGCAATGACAAATAAACCCTGGCCTTCATTTCTTGATGGCATTGGCAATGCCGCAGGATATGCAGCAATATTGCTCGGAGTGGCATTCTTCCGCGAATTGCTTGGATCCGGCACATTGTTCGGTATTCAGGTTGTACCGCAGTTTCTATATGACATAGGTTATAGAAACAACGGGTTTATGATTCTGCCGCCCATGGCCCTCATTACAGTCGGTATTTTTATCTGGGTTCAAAGACACAGGAACCCCGATTTAGTTGATGCCAGCTGATGCAGTAAGTTTGAAATTTTCAAAAAATTGAAAAATGGAAGAGTATTTAAGCATATTTGTTAGGTCAATTTTTATTGATAACCTTATTTTTGCCTACTTTCTGGGCATGTGTTCCTACCTCGCTGTATCGCGCACTGTTAAAACCAGCATAGGTTTGGGGTTTGCTGTAATTTTTGTATTAGGTATCACAATCCCCATTAATTACCTCCTCCAGGAATTCATACTTGGGCGAGGTGCCCTTACCTGGATTGGTCCCCAGTTTGCTGATGTGGATTTCGGGTTTCTCGCCTTCATCATGTTTATTGCAATTATTGCAGCCATGGTGCAGTTAGTAGAAATGGTAATTGAAAAGTTCAGCCCTGCATTGTATTCTACATTAGGAATATTCCTGCCCCTGATCGCCGTAAACTGTGCCATATTGGGAGGCGCACTCTTTATGGTAGAGCGCAATTATGCCAATATAGGCGAGGCCACCGTATTCGGCCTGGGAAGCGGTATAGGCTGGTTTCTGGCCATTGTAGGTATTGCTGCTATAAGGGAGAAAATTCAGTATTCCAATGTGCCAGCTCCTTTGAGAGGGTTAGGTATCACATTTATAATCACCGGACTTATGGGAATAGCCTTTATGAGTTTTATGGGGATTGAACTTTAATTTTAGACAACCGAAAATTCAAAAACTATGATATTGTTGGAGGTAGGTAATCTGTGGGTTATTTCATTGAGTGTAGCGTTTTTTCTTGTCATCATGATGATTTTGGTGGGAGTTCTTTTGTACGCCCGCGCAAAATTGGTTCCAAGTGGCCCCGTTGCCCTCACCATCAATCAGGAAAAAACCTTAACGGTTGAATCGGGCAGTACACTCCTTACAACCCTTATGCAACAAGGCATTTACCTGCCCAGTGCCTGTGGTGGGGGTGGTACCTGTGCCATGTGCAAGTGTCAGATTATTGATGGCGCCGGCGAGATCCTGCCTACAGAGGTGGGATATTTCTCCCGAAAGGAAATACAAGACAAGTGGAGATTGAGTTGCCAGGTGAAGGTGAGGGGAGACCTGAATATTTCCGTGCCCGCCGAAATATTCGGCATCAAAAAATGGGAGTGCGAGGTGATTTCTAATCGAAATGTAGCTACATATATTAAAGAGTTTGTTGTGAGGTTGCCTGAAGGCGAAAGCATGAACTTCCAGCCTGGTGGGTACATTCAGATAGATGTTCCTGCCATAAAGGTTGACTTCAAGGATTTCGATGTGGAGGAAAAATTTCGGCCGGATTGGGATAAATACAAAATGTGGGATTTAAAAATGGTGAACCCCGAGCCGGTATTCAGAGCATACTCCATGGCCAACCATCCGGCAGAAGGCAATATTATTATGCTCAATATCCGAATTGCCACTCCCCCATGGGATTCCAGGACTAATAGCTTCATGAAAGTCAATCCGGGTATATGCTCATCCTATGTGTTCTCGCTCAAACCCGGCGACAAGGTGGTTATTTCTGGTCCTTACGGTGAGTTTCATATCAAGGACTCAAACCGGGAAATGGTTTACATTGGTGGTGGTGCAGGCATGGCGCCACTTCGTTCGCACATTTTTCATCTTTTTCAAACACTCAAAACAAACCGAAAAGTTTCATACTGGTACGGAGCCCGTTCCTATAGAGAAGTGTTCTACGAAGAAGAATTCCGCAAAATTGAAAAGGAATTTCCCAACTTCAATTTCCATATCGCATTGTCAGAGCCTCTCGCAGAGGACAATTGGCAAGGGTACACAGGGTTTATCCATCAGGTGGTTTTAGATAAGTATCTGTGTTCGCATCCCGAACCCGAGGAGGTGGAGTTTTACCTGTGCGGCCCGCCTATCATGAACGAGTCGGTGCTCAAAATGCTCGACAGTATCGGGATTCCCGAAGACATGATTGATTTGGACGATTTCGGTGTATAGATAATGGTGCGTGAAGCAATTTTCAACCAGTGATGAGCTGCTGCCGCAAAAAAGAAACAAATAAGGTTACCCTGTTAGGTCTGGCCGGAAATGCAACTCTCGCAGGCCTGAAGTTTATGGCGGGAGTTTTGGGGCATTCCTCCGCAATGGTTGCAGATGCAATTCATTCGCTGTCCGATATGGGTACAGACCTTTTTACGCTTCTTACCCTGCGCATAGCCTGCAGACCCAAGGATAAAAACCACAAATACGGCCATGGCAAAGTAGAAACACTCGCCACGGCCTTTATGGGTTTTGTAATAGCCATTGTGGGGTTTGGGGTGCTGGTTAATGCGATAGTTAATCTGGTTGGACACTATAATAGTCAACCTTTGCCTACGCCGGGCTGGATTGCTTTTTGGGTAGCATTAGCGTCTTTTGCTATAAAGGAGTTTTTGTATCGCTATACTCTGTTTGTGGGGCGAAAGTTTTCGAGCAAAGTTGTGCAATCTAATGCCTGGAACCACCGGAGCGACGCATTTTCCTCCATAGCTGCCACCTTGGGAATCGGGGGTGCCATTTTTCTGGGGCCTCAATGGGTAATTCTCGATCCTATTGCAGCCATTGTAGTAAGTTTTTTTATACTTAGGGTTTCTGCACTCATGGTGAAGGATAGCCTGATGGAGCTGATAGAAACCTCATTGCCTAAACCTGTTGAAAAGGAAATATTGCGGTTGGTGGGTTCGGTGGATGGGGTACATAACCCCCACGACCTGAAGACCCGAAGAGTGGGCAACGACATTGCTATTGATTTGCACATTCAGGTAGATCGGAATCTGAATGTGGAGCAGGCACACGAAATTACAGTGGAGATTGAAAAATGCCTGTTTGACACCTTTGGGCTGGAAACCCATATCTCCATTCATACAGAGCCTCTAATTCCGGAAAAATAGTGGCATAGCGCCAAATTGTAGCGCATGGATAGCCCCGGGGTGTATTCTCTTTTTGCCGGATGCGAAGTAAATGGTGTATTTTATTTCTGAAGTTTGTTCGGGATTGCTCTGCCTTTTCCTAATTTTGTTGTGAATTTGTAAAAATCTATTCGTTGATCATGAAAAAAATACTCGTTTGGTTTCTGCTTCCGGCAATGGTTCTTTGCTTTGGATCCTGCGCCAGGAAATCTCAGGAAATGATTCAGGTTAATTTGAGGGGCAATGTGTTTGGTACATACTACTCCATTTTATACTTTGCCCCGGGCGGCACCAACTATCAGGAACAAATTGACAGTATTTTCGCCGCTTTCAACAACTCCCTTTCTTTTTACGACCCCAACTCTCTCATTTCAAAAATCAATAATAACCAGGTAGACACGGTTGATGCTCTTTTTGCGAGGGTTTACAACCGCTCGGTCGAAATATATCAAAGCACCGGAGGGGCTTTTGACCCTACAGTGTCGCCACTGGTAAATGCATGGGGCTTTGGCTTCAGCGACCCCAAGATAATGACCGACCAGGTGATTGACAGTTTGATTGGCCTTGTGGGTCTTTCCAGAACGCGGCTACATGATGGGAGGATTATTAAGGATGATCCGCGCATTCAGTTTGATTTCAATGCCATAGCAAAGGGTTATGCAGCCGATGTGATAGCCCGTTGGTTTGAGTCTATAGGAATCTATTCCTATCTGGTGGAGATTGGGGGCGATTTGATGGTTGGCGATGCCAAGCCCGACGGCACCAAGTGGCGCGTAGCATTAGAGCATCCTGCAGAGCACTATGACGATCCTCAAAAGTGGTTTGTATTTGTGGAATTGGAAAACCAGGCCATTACCACTTCAGGAACTTATCGGAGATATTTTGAACGCGACGGAATGAGGTTTTCCCACACAATCGATCCTGTAACCGGTCGCCCTGTTACCCACAACTTGCTCAGCGTCTCGGTAATTGCTGCCGATGCTATTACAGCCGATGCTTATGCAACTGCTTTTATGGTAATGGGATTTGAAAAATCCAAAGCATTCCTTGAGAATCGACAGGATATGCAGGCCTTTTTTGTAGCCTCAACCGGCCCGGAAACTTATGTAACCTTTGCCACTCCGGGCTTGCAAACACACCGTCGCAATGATTTAACACCTTTGACCGACTCAATCCCATAGTTTCAGATACCGGTTACGAATAGGTAAAATGCGCTCATACGACATTTGCTCTTTGTAAATCCTTACTATATCTACTAATTTGCTGGTTTGTGCCAGAAAACCAATTGCTGCGTCAAAAAACAGAAAACTTGTTTCGTATTTCACTTTTTTGGTCAGCACCTTGAAGTCTTCCCAGTTTTTGTAATTTGGAACCTTAAAATAACCTACATTAGGATTGAGTGTATCCAGATAAATGCCATCGGGATGTTGTTTCAAGCAGAAAAACTTCAATAGCCGTATCATTGCCATCTCTTTTGCTACAACTTCAGAAGGAGATTTGAATTGAACTCCTTCTCCATGGTACAACTCCTGCAACCGGATGGCATTTGAATAGTCTTGAATGTTTTTAACCCTGATTGCCTGACAGGTTCGCTGCCGATAGCTTATGCTTGCCGGCGTGGCATTGAATGAAAAATCAACCATTTTCTGCAACTTATCTGTTGCCCGGGCCAGCACTTCAAAGGGGTGGTGCCCATCGAGCACCAACAACAGATAGTGTTTGTTTTTGACCTGAGGTCCATCATCATAGTATCCGAAAAAAGGATTGATTCCCTCATAAACCTGAGTATTGTTCCAGACTAAATCTTTTGGCAGGGATTTTACCGGTTCCTCTTTGGTGATGCCTCCAAAGCGTTCAATTGTTTGATTTCTGGTCATAGGTTTTGGAATTGATTTATAAACTAAGTGCCTGCATGTTTTCAATAAAGCAAAAATGCTCATTGAAAGAACAAGGTAGGTGGAATTCAATCCACCGGTCAAGCACCCTAAAATTAGTTAAAAAATCCTAAACGATGCAACCTTAACTATGGTGCAGAATGCTGCTCGGATTGAAATTCCGGTATTAGGCTGTCTGATTGTCACAATCCTCCGGGGTTTGCGAGTGGCAAGAACACGCCATAGGCTTGCCGGTGTGGGTGTCGAATTTGCTCCCGCAGGTTTTTGTGAAGGTTGCCCCGGGTTTGAGAAACATTTTGATGGCGATGCCGCTGATAGCCAGAGCAACTAATAGTATTGTTATGAGAAGGACTTCCATTGTGGTGTAATTATATATAAAACTAAACCATCAAATTGCTAAATTGTTTCGGGAGATGGCTCAATTAAACACTTTTGAGAGTTGAAGGTGCTTTTATCTTGAACAACCTTTACACGCGCGAAAGATGATTTCCTGTAGCCCACAGCATAAGGATTCCTGCAGCTACTGACGCATTCAGGGATTCGGCACCTGTTTGTTCCTTGGGTAGGTTGTTTATTGTTATGGAAATTCTCTTTTGGATCCAAGGGAGAAGATTCTCAGATATGCCGGCTGATTCGTTTCCAATAACTATCACGCCGGTGTGGGGCGCCGCTTCATCAAAGGCGTTTTGCCCTTCAGGAAATGCTCCAAGTATGGAGACCGAATCAGGAAGGGATGTGAAATATTTTTGCAAATCGGTATAGTAGGTGTTCACTCTCAGAAACGAACCCATGGAGGCCTGAATGACCTTGGGGTTGAACACATCCACTGTGGAGGGGCTGCAAACCACCTGCCGGATACCAAACCAATCGGCCGTTCTGATTATGGTGCCCAAGTTTCCGGGATCCTGTAGTGAATCTAATGCGATGACCATCTGTCCGTCTGTCGGCCTTGATGGTTCACTGGGCCGGGGCCTCAAAACTACCGCGAGAACTTTATTAGGGGATTTCAGGTTGCTGATGCGCTGCAAATCCGAATCAGATGCCTCGTAAACGCCCCGGCTTTTTTCGAGCAAGTAGCCCAGGTCTGCCAAGCCTTGAATTGTGCCATAAACACCTTGCACCTCAAATGAACTTTGCAATAGTTCGCGCACAATTTTCTCCCCCTCTGCCACAAAAACTCCATGCTCTTTGCGAGCCTTTTTGTGCTGCAAGCTGGCAACGAATTTTATCTGAGCCTGGTTCAACATGTTTCCTATGATAACAAAAAGCCTGTCCGGCGTTAGCAAGACAGGCTTTTACCATGAATGGGTATTCGCACTATTCTGCTACCACCTCAAATTTAATTGTAAATCTAACCTCTCTGTGGAGATTTATTTTGGCGGTATGTTCGCCAAGTTCTTTCACAGAATGGCTATCCAGTACGATACATTTTCGGTCGATCTCAATATCAAACTGGTTTCTGATTGCCTCAGAAAGTTGAATAGTATTTACCGAACCAAAAATTCTTCCCGAAGCACCTGCTTTTGCGGTAATCTTCACTACCACATCCTGCAATTTTTCGGCAAGTTTCTCGGCGTCTTTTTTGACTTTAGACTCTTTAAAAGCCCTTTGTTTCAGCGTTTCGGCAAGCCTTTTCTTTTCGGAGGGGAGGGCCATGATCGCAAAACCCTGAGGAATCAGGTAATTGGCCGCATAACCCGGTTTTACCTTTACGATATCGTCTTTAAATCCCAGATTGGGAACATCCTGAAGTAATATGATTTCCATAGAATTTTCTCCTTATTTTAAAAGATCTGCAACATAGGGCAATAAGGCCAGATGACGGGCACGCTTGATAGCCCTGGTTACCTTGCGCTGAAATTTGACAGATGTACCGGTAAGTCTTCTGGGAAGAATTTTCCCCTGTTCGTTTACAAACTTCAATAGAAAGTTTGCGTCCTTGTAGTCAATATACCTGATACCCGCTTTTTTAAAACGGCAGTATTTCTTTTTCTTGACATCCACCGCTATAGGGGCCAGATATCTTATTTCGCTGCTTTGTTGATTAGCCATTTTCTTTCTTTAAAATGTGTTACTACCTGGTGGATTACGCTTCCTTAGCGGCTTGAGCGGTTCTGTCGGGACGCCTCTTCTCGTTATATGCTACCGCAAACTTATCGAGAGACACAGTAATGTAGCGGATTATGCGCTCATCCCTTTTAAATTCCAATTCAAGCTCAGCTACCAAAGAGGGCATGGCTTTGAACTCTATCAAATGGTAAAAGCCGGTAGACTTCTTCTGGATTGGGTAGGCAAGTTTTCTAAGGCCCCAGTGATCCTCATGGACGATCTCCGCACCCTTTTTGTTCAGGTAGTCCTGAAACTTACTTACCGCTTCCTTCATCTGTTCATCAGACAAAACGGGAGTCATAATGAAAACGGTTTCGTACTGTCTAAGCATTGTTACAGTTAATTAGGTAAATGGATTTGTGAAAATTTTGTTCCTCAAAACGAATGGCAAAGGTAGTAAAGTTTTTCAACCATTCGATGCTGTTTCTCAAAAATTTGGCAACTAAGACTGAGCATTTTTTCGGGTAAATCATTGCAAAGTGCTTTGGATTGGTCTTGCTGGTGATATGGCTCAATCTGCTCATCATGAGGCTGTAAACAGGAATTTTTTTCTTCCCTCTTGCTTCAGGTACTAAAATTGGCATATCCCTAAAATTAGGTATAGGTTTTATGCCCTTTTTGTAATTGTAATTGGTTTTAATAGGACTACAATGGCCTTTTAAGCTACTTTGTGGGGTATTGTCCTTTGTTTCATTAAGGAAAAAATTCCTTATTTTTTGGGATTGTAGTTTTTTTTTTGCAGGGCCACCTTTGCACGGTAAAAGACTAACCAAAATGAACCCAATACGAATTCTATTTTTAGTTTTTCTAATAATGCCCTTTTCGCAATTGCATGCGGCTGATGCCGAAAGGCAAACTAACCTGATAACTATTTCCGGGAAGGTGCAGACCAAGGCAGGCGTCCCTGTGGAGTTTACCCAAGTGTATTTAAATGGCACCCGGTTTGGCGGAACTACCAATGCCAAGGGCGAATTTAGGTTTGGAGCGCCGGCTGGAACTTATACTCTTGTGGTACATTCAATGATTTTCAAAGAGTTTGAAAAAACCATAGATGTACCTGCTGCGGGCGAGTTGGAATTGCCGGTGATTGTGGTGGCTGAAGAGAATCTCACCCTCAACGAGGTGGTTGTAACGGGGCAATTCAGACCCCAATCGCTTCAAAACTCGGTTTATAAAGTGCGCACCATAAATAGCCAAATGATAAGGCAGTCGGGCGCAACCGAAGTTAGGCAGCTTTTAGAGCAGCAATTGGGTGTGAGTTTTCGTAACGACCACATGACCGGCGAAGCAGATATCCAGTTGATGGGAATGTCCGGACAGAATGTAAAAGTGCTGCTCGACGGATTGCCGCTGATTGATCGAGGCAGTCGCAGGCAAAGCCTCAGCCAGGTTGACCTCAACCTGATTGAAAGAATTGAAATTGTGGAGGGGCCCATGTCGGTGCAATACGGCACCGATGCATTGGCAGGTGTTATCAATCTTATCAGCAAAAAGGGCAATAGAAGCAACGAAGGTATTTCTATTACTGGCCGTATATTAGAAGAAACTGCTGGCAGAGAATATTCCCCAATCACAGGCGAGGGGGTGCATAATCTTCACCTGGGTGTAGGTTATGTGCACCGCACAGGCATACATGGGAACGCAAATTTTACACGCAACGAATTTGGAGGCTGGCAGGGAAACGCCACCGGAAGGGGAAGGCAGTGGAGACCTCGCAAACAATTGATGGGAGGGACAACTGTCGGATTCAGGAATGATGGAATCGATATCTGGTATCGCTTGAATTATCTCGATGAAACTATTTATGGTCCCGGTAATCCCAACCCGTTGACCAATCTTGCTACCGATCTCGATTTTCTTACAACCCGCTTTACTCATCAGTTGCAAGGCAGGTGGGTAAATCCCGGAATGGGTTTAGTGATCTCAGGCATGGTTTCGTACCAGGACTTGAAGCGTCGTACACTTACAACCACCTACAACCCGACAACAGGCGACCGCCGGCTTACAATGGGCGCGGGAGACCAGGATGTGTCTTTGTTCGACAACCTTTTTACCCGTGTTACTGCTTCCAAACGGTTTCATAACAACATCAGCCTACTTGCAGGGCTTGAGCGTCGGCACGACCATGGCAGTGGCGACCGAAAACAGGGCTCGCCCACCATTACCGATGTATCGGCTTTTGTTTCGGCCGAATGGATTCTGGGTTCGTTCAACTTAAGGCCGGGGCTTAGGTTCTCCCACAACTCGGTGTATCAGGCACCTCCGGTGATTCCTTCAATCAATACCCTTTTAAAAATCAATGATTGGATTGACTTCAGGGCAAGTTATGCCATGGGATTCAGGGCTCCGGCACTCAGGGAACTGTACTTCTGGTTCTTTAATGCAAACCATTCCATCAAAGGAAATACAAACCTCCGTGCCGAGCACTCCGACAGCTTTATTGGCTCTCTCACTTTCAACCCCGTAATTTCTAACAGGCTCAGGATAAGTGCTTCCTTCTCCGGTTTTTACAACAGTTTCAACGACATGATTGCCATAGGGGTTTATGCAAACGACCCATCGATAAACACATTTATCAACATCCTAAGGCATAAAACAACAGGAGGTACAATTGAAGCGAGGATCGATGCAGAAAATTGGCAGGCAGGCATGGGAGTTTCCCATATCGGGCGGTATAATAGGTTTTCGGAAACTTTTGAAGCAGAACTCTTTCATTGGTCTCCGGAGTTTAATGCCAATCTGCTGTATAATGTTGAGAGAATAAATACCAGTTTTCTTTTCACTTACAAATATACAGGCAGAAGGCCATTTCCCGAAGTAGTGGTTGTTGATGGCAATCAAACCCTGAGGACAGCTCATATCGACGGGTTTCATCAGGCCAATTTTACCATCACCAAATCACTGCACCGTTTTGCAAACTTACAGGTAGGTGCCAGAAACCTTTTCAATGTCGTATCTGTCCATAATTCGGCATTGGCAAGAGGGGGTGGACATGGTACCACCGGTGCTATGTCAGTGGGCTATGGCCGCTCATGGTTTGCAGGGTTAATTTTCAACATTGACTAACTTTTGTATAATTGAAACAAACATATCTAATCATCAAATCATTATGAAACCAAGTGTCCTTTTTTTTCTACTCCTTTTTATCGCAATGATTACTTCATCATGCGAAAATGAAATTCCGCCGCTTCCTGACAATCTGGTTGATTTTGAAGCTTCCGAACTGGGGTTCCCCGGCGAAATGGCATCAAAAACTATAAATGTACAGTTTGCCCGCGCTGCTGATGCCGATTGTCATATCCGCATTCGCCTGACGGCCATAGACATCGACCCTGCACAAGCTCTCAATATTACCCCCCAGCCCGAGAATGGAATAATCAGAATACCCGTAGTTGCAGGCCAAACTTCAGGGGTGATTTCCCTGACGCGTAGGGAGGGTGTCTTTTTGTCGGGCAATGAAAGGATTGAATTTACAATAGAAGGCACCGGAGGTTCTCTGATTATTGGAGAGCGACGCAATTTAAGGGTGTTGTTTTCTTCAATTGTATCTGCCGGGACTACCATGACCCTTCAGGGTGGAACAGGTGGTGCCAGCGCTGTAAACTCAGTTTTTGTAAACTTCCGTAGCAACACCCAAACGCAGGTTGCCAGACGGTCGTGGGATTTGGGATTTTGGACAGGATCTGATTTTCGCGTAATTCTCAATTACTCGACTGCTGCAGGTGCAGTTGCCCTCAACAAATTTGACCTGAATCAGGTGAATGCCGCCGATACCGTAGGCATGAACATAACCGTTGGCCCGGGAAATGTTAATGGTATGAGTCTGATAGACAATGTGGAAGGCGATCTGGATCGCACAATAATTGGAAATGTATCGGCAATTGATGCCGAAAACAGAGTGTTCATTATCAACCGTGGAACCGGCGGAGGTATTGAAGCAAGACCCTGGATGAAAATACGCGTGCTCAGGAGTGGCAATGGCTATACGCTGCAATACGCACGGATTACAGAGACTACCTTCCGGACCATTCATATCCCTAAAGACCCTGCCTACAATTTTGTTTTTGTGAATTTCGATACCGGAATTGTAAAGGTTGAACCTCGTCGTACCAATTGGGATATCAAGTGGACAGGCGGCGTAGGTATGGTCCTAAGCGATGGAAGAGAACTCGCACACTATTTTGCCGACCAGGTGTTGATAAATCACAGGTCGGGCGTTACAGCAGCCCAGGTTATGACTGCAAATGTTTCCTGGGAAGCTTTCAACGAATCGCATCTTGCAGGCCTCACAATGAGCAGCGGCAGAAACATTATCGGTGTAAACTGGCGGAGTGTAAGAGCGCCAATCGGGGTGTTTACTGACAGGTTCTTTGTAATAAGGGATGCGTTTGGTAATGTTTACAAATTGCGGTTCCTGAATTTCCATTCCAATGATGGTGGTATCCGTGGTTTTCCCAACATCGAGTACCAATTGGTTAGAAGAGCCGGATAAAATAATGAAGTCTTTTTTTACTCCTCTTTAATAGTCAATTCCGGCCGGGAATTTTAAGCCCGGCCGGATAAGTTCTTTAAAGAAATAAATACCTTACATAAAATGGGTTTTAAACTCAAAATCAGCCCTTGGATATGGATTTCAGCTGTTGGCCTTCTGGTTTGCCTGCTGCTTTTCAACAAATATGTTTCTACCACAACAGTGGCACTCGTCAACTTTCCGGTATTCACCGCCACAAGTATAGCAAGATCAACTGACGACAGGTTTATTCGGGTAAGAAATGTTACGGAACTTGATGCCCGCAAATTGAGGAGGGCAGATTTTGTGCTCATTTTTGCCATGGGAATTCAAATGACACAAGAAGAAAGAGATGCCCTGAAGAAGCTTGCAGAGGGTGGCCTACCGGTGTTCAGTACCTCTGTTACCAATCCCGACAATAATATTGTAAGCATTGACAGCACGCATATTGAACAAATCAACCAGTTTCTTCTGAACGGCAACAAAACCAATTACCGAAGCCTTCTGCGATATATTCGCCGTGAGATAGACCAAAAAAAGGTTTTTGCCCCGGTCCCTGATGAACTGCTCTTGATTCCACAAGATGTTTTTTATCATTTGGATGACACAAAGAGTTTTGAAACATTCGAGGCATTTCAAAAGTATTATGTTTCGATAAACCGTTACCGTGAGGGAGCCCCAAGGGTGGCCATAGTGGGCAGTTTTGGCAGTCCCTTTGCCGGTAACCGCCAGCACCTCGACAGTCTGATTACTGCTCTTGAGCGGTCGGGACTAAATGTTTATCCCATTCTTTCGGCAAGACGCCGGCTTGAGATGCTCAGCGAGGTGAATCCCGATGCTGTCATTAATCTGCCTCACGGACGCCTGGTGATGGGTGGTGGAGATGCTGCCGTGGAATGGCTTAAGACTCAGAACATCCCCATTTTTGCGCCAACCACTTTGCTCACTACCCAGGAGGAATGGCTTGCAGATCTGCAAGGAATGGCAGGTGGCTTTCTTTCGCAAAGCGTGGTAATGCCCGAACTCGACGGCGCTATTTATCCCTTTACCCTTATCGCACAATACAAAGACCGGGATGGGTTCTATTTGTTTAAAACAATTCCCGACAGGCTCGACAGGTTTGTGGAAATTGTCAACAACTTTATTGCCCTTCGCACAATGCAGAACAGCGATAAGCGTGTTGCCATTTTTTTCTTCAAAGGGCCGGGTCATTCGTCGCTCGTTGCTGCCGGGATGGAAGTGGTGCCATCCTTGTTTCAATTTCTTCACCGATTGAAAAGGGAAGGATATTATCTCGGCGATTTGCCTACTGATTTTGCCGCGTTTGAGCGTATGGTCATGGACAGGGCAATGATTTTTGGCAGTTATGCCCAGGGCGCCATCGGCCAATTTTTGCAAAGTGGTTATCCTGCATTTGTAGGTGCAACCGAATTCAATCAGTGGCTTCAGAGCGCTTTGCCAGGCAGGCTTATTGAGCAGTTGCATTCCAACTACGGGCCGCCTCCCGGAAATTTTATGACTAAGAAAAAAAACGGAGAAGCTCATCTTGCCATATCCCGCCTGCAGTTTGGAAATGTAACCCTGATACCTCAGCCTGCCGCCTCAGGTGGCGATCAAACCCATTTTCAAATGGTACACGGAGCCGACATCGCTCCACCATATACTTATGTGGGCGCTTATTTGTGGGCAAGGTATGGTTTCGGGGCCGATGCCATCATTCATTTTGGCACCCATGGAAGCCTGGAATTTACGCCCCAGAAGCAGGTCAGCCTTTCGAGCTATGACTGGCCCGACAGGTTGATTGGCCCGGTGCCGCATTTCTACCTCTACACCATTTCAAATGTGGGCGAAGGCATTATTGCAAAAAGAAGAAGTTATGCAACACTTATCTCGCATATTACTCCGCCATTCAAAGAAAGCGGCCTCCGTGGACAGTTTCGTGAGTTGAACGAGAAAATCAAAATATTCCACAACAGGGAGGGCGAAGCTAAAAATGCGGCATCACTTGATGTGAAGCGAAAAGTTGTTGCGCTTGGCTTTCACCGCGATTTGGGGTTAGACAGTATTCTGTCCGTGCCCTACACAGAGGAAGAAATTCTTCGGATAGAAAATTTTGCCGATGAGCTTGCCAACGAAAAAGTAACCGGTCAACTTTACACGCTGGGGATACCTTACACAGCGGAGCGCATACGCACTTCGGTTATTGCCATGACTCAGGATCCGCTGGCCTTCAGCCTTGCAGCTCTCGATCGGGAAAGGGGGCTGATAACCGCACAGCAACTGCAAAACAGGGCGTGGTTCACAAGCCGTTATCTTGAACCGTCAAGGATATTCATCAAAAATGTGCTCAATGGGCGCACTAATCCGGGAGAACGCGAGATTGAACGGCTCGCCGGCTTAGAGCAGGGAGAGCTGCAGAAAATTCTCCAAAGGCTCGAGGCAACAGCTCTGCAAAGACCCCTTCGTAGAGGGATGCCGGCGCCTGCTCAACAACCTATAGACACTTTGTCGGCAGAGGAGAAACGGTACTTCGAAGCTGTTCAAACCATTCAAAGAGCTGTAAGCAATATTCTGGTTAATAAAAATTTATTGCAAACTTCTCCTGAAGCAGAACTTAATGCATTGGTAAACGCGCTTTCAGGAGGCTACATTCCGCCGTCGCCGGGTGGCGATGCCGTAGCCAATCCCAATACCCTGCCCACGGGGCGCAACTTGTTCAGCATTAATGCCGAGGCAACGCCTTCGGAAAGTGCTTGGGATAAAGGTGTTACCCTTGCCCGAAAATCCATTGAAAAATTTCAGAGGCGTCATGGCGAATACCCGAGAAAAGTGGCTTATACCTTCTGGAGCAGTGAGTTTATTGAGACGGAAGGTGCTACCGTAGCCCAGGCATTGTATATGCTTGGAGTAATGCCTGTTTGGGATCCTTTCGGGAGAGTTGGCGATTTACGCCTTATTCCTTCCGAGGAGTTGGGCAGGCCGCGAATAGATGTAGTGGTTCAGACTTCGGGAATGTTTCGCGATCTGGCTGCGTCCCGGCTTGCACTCATCACGCGGGCAGTGGAAATGGCGGCTAATGCCGGCCGGGAATTACAGCCCAATTTCGTGCGCGAAAGCACCGTTGAGGTTGAACGGCAATTGGTAGAGCAAGGCGTACCGCCGGCCAATGCGCGACAGATGTCGTTGTTCAGGGTGTTTGGAGGAATAAACGGCAACTACGGAACCGGCATTGCTGGTATGGTAGAAAGCGGCGACAGATGGGAAACCGAATCCCAGATTGCTGAAACCTATTTGCACAATATGGGCGCTATTTATGGAAATGAATACAACTGGGGGGAGTTTCATCAGGGATTGTTTGAGGCCGTTTTGCATAATACCGACCTGGTTATTCAGCCAAGGCAGAGCAATACCTGGGGGCCTATTAGCCTTGACCATGTTTTCGAGTTCATGGGCGGAATAAACCTGGCCGTCAGGCATGTAACAGGCCAGGACCCCGATGCCTATTTCAGCGATGTACGCAACAGGCACAATCCCAGAATTCAGGAGGTGAAAGAAGCCATTGGCGTAGAGGCACGCACTACCATCCTCAACAGGGCTTACCTCCGGGAAAAAATGCAGGGAGGGGCATCTACCGCCGGAAACTTTGCACAGATAATCAACAATATTTACGGGTGGAATGTGATGAGGCCCTCGGCCATAGATGACGAGCTTTGGGATCAGGTACATGCTATTTTCGTGCAGGATGAGTTTGAACTGGATATGGAAGGGTTCTTTGAAAGAAGCAACCCGGCAGCCCTGCAGGAAATTACTGCCATAATGCTCGAAACGGTAAGGAAGGGTTATTGGGATGCCACCCAACACCAAATGGAAACCATGGCCACGCTCCACGCCCGGTTGATTGAGCAGCACGGCCCTGCATGCACAGGGTTTGTCTGCGACAATCATAAGCTCCGGCAATTCATTTCCCAAAAATTAGGCAGCCAGCAGCAGGCCAGCTTCGAGAGAAACATCAATGCGGCCCGAAACGAGGAAACTACTCAGGCTCAAGGTGTCGTACTCAGGCGGGAAGAGCTAATGAGGGGTGCCGAAGCTGAGCAAAGCAGATTTTTCAGCAGGCTGGCGGTTGTAGCAGTTGCAATTATTATGGTTATTGGATTTCTTTTCTGGATAAAACGACGCAAAAAATTGAACCTATGACCCATCTTGTCCACCTTTTGATGGCCCTCATCATGATACATTTCATTCTGAGGCAGAGCATGCAGCCTGTGTTGGTAAACATTGCTACAGGAGCAATTACAGGGCTGTCGCTGATCCTGTTGCAACCGCTTATTACCGGTCTATCCAAAACTCACCTTGAGTGGTTGTTGACCAATCCTGATACGCTAACCACTCTAACTTTGCTGGTAGTATTTGAGTGCATCCTGGTGCTTGCGTGGTGCTTTGCTAATCCTTCGCAAGCCGGGGAAAAAGCGGTTTTTGCCAGATTTTTGAAATGGTTTCCGGGAGTAACAGCATTGCCGGTAATCTGGTATTTCCTTGCAATGGCGATTTTTGAAATGCCCGGCGTAAGTTTCCAAAGCATTACTCTTATTATGGCAGCGGCGGTGTTTGGTATCCTGACGGCCTTACCTGCACTGATCCGAAACTTCTTGCCGGAAACGGAATTGCGCCAGGAGTTACTTTTTATGCTGACCATAGTTTTGATGCTGCTTTCTGCTATTGCCCCAGTGCAGGGAACACCGGTGTTTTCTACCACTCAAGACCCACAGATTATCAGTCTGTTGGTTTTTTCCGGCATTGCGGCTGCACTTTTTGGAGCAGGAGTTGTTTTTAGCAGGTTGAAAAAAAGACCTGACCCCTTTGCCAGGAGGCGAATGCCTTTTGGCCAAAAGTCTGTGGTTGGAAAAAAGGCAGCCTGATACTTGTGCCGTCCAAATTCGCTTCAGGTAGTATTTTCAATATGTTGAATCGTTTTTTTCTTGACTATACAATAAATTATGGAACACTTAACCAATATTCTTTACTGGATCTCCACAGGGCTTTTGGTGCCTGTTGTGGTAGTCCTGTTATTTTTGTTTGTTCGGGCACTGCTTCTCACCGGTGGATTTTTTAATCATTACCAGATGAAACAAAAGGCCGACAGGCTGTTGAATGAAAAGATAGATTCCGGCCGGTTCGACGATCCTGCGCAGATGCTGGAAGGCCTCCCTGCCAACAGCAGTGTCCTGCCCATTCGCTATGCCCGCCTGATTTTGGAAAATCGTGACCACAATGCGCAGATCATCAGGCTGCTCTCGGCATTTGAAATTGAAGCCGACAAGGAATTGTCGCTGTCAAAAAACCTTACCAAGCTTGGCCCGATTCTCGGCCTTATGGGAACTCTCATTCCTATGGGGCCTGCTCTTGTAGGCCTTGCTACCGGCGATATCGCCTCCCTGGCCCACAACATGCAGGTGGCATTTGCTACCACAGTGGTGGGATTGCTTATCGGAGCCATCGGATTTATTACCCAGCAGGCCAAACAAAGATGGTATCTTCAGGATTACATAAACCTCGAATACATTGCCAGGATGGTAAATGCCGATTACAGGCAATCACATGCGGGTATCCGCTAAGAATTCACAAACATTGCGAGAATGTGTAAAATTTTAAGAAAATGAAGAAAAGACTTCTGGCAGATTCGGATGACAACGACCCCATCAGCGTGGTAGCCAACCTTTTTGATGTGGCAATGGTGTTTGCCGTGGCTTTGATGGTGGCCATTGTTACCCATTTTCAGATGACGGAAATATTTACTGCAGAGGATTTTACGATGATTAAAAATCCCGGAAAGGAAAACATGGAGATAATCACCCGCGAGGGCAACACCATCACCCGGTACACCCCCGACCAAACCTTTGATGGTACAGGAACGCGGGCAAGAAGGGTAGGGGTGGCCTACGAACTCGAAAGCGGTAAAATAATTTATGTGCCTGAATAAAAATGTGTGAATAGGGTGTTTGTCAAATAATAATTTGTGAGAAAATATGAAACTCATCAGTGCATCGTCAAATGGCCAGATTTTTTTCTGTCCCCACAGCAAGATTGTTCATGTTGAATTCGGCTGCATGTTTGTGAAATTTACTTACCAGGATTTTTGCCATTTCACCAATTATGTGAAATCCATTGACTACATGTTTTATCTGGAGAAAAATCAGCATGCGCAGAACAAGCGAAAGCTTTTGCTCAACATTGGCTTTGATGATTTGTTTCTTGGTCTCAACGAGGTAGAATTCCTTGAGTTGAGACGCTTATTGTCTTTAGAAAAATGTGAGATGATGCTTAAGTCAGACCAAATCTGCTGCAATATGCTGCAGTTAAACTAACAAATACCGGAAGCGGGCATGATTCTCCGCCAATATTTCTTGGGTTATTCTTGTCATGCAGAAAATCTAATTTCAACTTTAAATTCTTTTGTGATGAAAAAAATTGCAATCCTTTATGGTTCTACAACTGGAAATACCGGAACAGTGGCAAAGAAAATCGGCGCATTGATTGATGCCGATATCTTAGATGTAGCAAAGAATCCGATTGATGCCATTGCAGATTATGATATACTCATTCTTGGCGTATCAACCTGGGGTTTTGGCGACCTGCAGGATGACTGGGAAAATTTCCTGCCCAATCTTGAGGCAGCCGATCTTCATGGCAAAACCGTTGCTATTTTTGGATTGGGCGATGCCGATGGCTATCCCGATACCTTTGTTGATGGAATAGGAACGCTCTACAATGCCCTGGTTGGGAAAGGCTGCAAAATTGTGGGCCGCATACCTCTCGATGGGTACAGTTTTGAAAAATCTACTGCGGTAGTTGACGATGTGTTTGTTGGACTACCCCTCGACGAAGACAATGAAAGCAACCTTTCGGATAAAAGGATTCAGAAATGGGTAGAGAAACTGAAGGAAGAAATCTGATTTTCCTGACTAACTGAGCCACCGTTCCGGCTCTAAGTGATCCCCCCATTTTGACGGTGGATTTGGTGTTGCTGCGTTCTTATTTGCCGAAAAATTACATTGTTATTTACCGATTACAAGCACCCAAAACCCTGTTCTACTTTTCTAAGTATAGTTGCTTAAAATACTTAATTGGGTAAGAGGGATTTGATATTGTTTTCCAATACTCTCTTTTTGAAATTACATTCTTGTTCATTAATCTTACGCCATCAATGAAACACCTGAATAAAACATAAAACATAAGTAGAATTGAGAAAACAATAGCATTATTATTAAGCGCTAACCATACGAGAAATAGCATAGGCAATAAAATTGCTAAGTAATAGATGAATATATTTTTCATAAGAAAAAGAGTTAATTAGTTAAACGCGGCTATTCCTGTTCTGTTTTCTCCCACAAATATAGTCATAATTCAACCAATTTCCAATGGGCGAAGAATTTGGGATTGAGCTGGTAAGATTATTCACATCACTGCAATTCCATCAAAGACCTTCATTAAGTAATTAGCCCGGCAGGGGATGTAGTTCAACACATACTACTCGCCGGGTCGTGCAGGGCGGTCAGAGGCCTGTTTATTGTGGGGCGTACATTATTGTTCGCTTAAAAAATTTGTTAATTTTTCTATTACTTTCTTGTGTCTCTCTTTAAGCTCTATTGGAGTCCATTCTCTCAATGAACCCAATTCACGAACATCATGTATTTCTGAACGATTATAATAGTTCTTTTTCTCTGCGAAAAATCGGTGACTACTCTTGATATTTAATGTTTTCTCAAGAACAACAAGATTGCCAAGTTTTTCATGGTATTGATTGAATGTAGAATTGTCCCATCCATTGTATTTATAATGTTCCCATTTTTGTGGCAAAATGTGCTCAACCTGAAAATCAATTGGGACTAATCTTCTTTGTTCGGGGTTTAAAACAGAAGATAATAAACAAATACCTGACAAACCCTTACCTAAATCAAGGTTAAGAATATTTTTAATAACTGTCTGCATCCCTTTAGAACCACCTTCTTTAATATCAGATGTTATATCATCTTTATAGATTTGTTTGTAATCTCCGTTATTTGCAACCTCTCGAACTACTTTGAAAATAGTATCTTTTATGGCATTAACCCCTCTATATTTTAACCATTTCCAATAACAATATCGAACAGTAACTTTAATTAAATCTAACAGTTCATCTTGCTTGTCAAACTTAAACTCATTGAGATGGTCTAGTCTGTCTGGACAGCTTTAGATTCAAAATTAAGTGTTTTTGTTAAACGAGGGGGGTCCGGGGGGAGACTCATAACTCGATTGTTTTGTTAATATTTTATGCCGCATTTCTGTAACGCTGGATTGGCGCGACATCCCCAATTG
>Ga0209316_100051_pt1 | contig 44592 bp, 31 predicted proteins | sample 3C3metaG_FD_184150 | JGI IMG/M metagenome (GOLD analysis project Ga0209316, IMG submission 184150) | Freshwater bacterial and archeal communities from Indian Creek, Illinois, USA - 3C3 metaG (SPAdes) (version 3) | ecosystem: Environmental > Aquatic > Freshwater > Unclassified | place: USA: Indian... | reverse complement strand
CAATTGGGGATGTCGCGCCAATCCAGCGTTACAGAAATGCGGCATAAAATATTAACAAAACAATCGAGTTATGAGTCTCCCCCCGGACCCCCCTCGTTTAACAAAAACACTTAATTTTGAATCTAAAGCTGTCCAGACAGACTAGACCATCTCAGTTTATCCAGGTAATGGAAAGTTCAAGGGCAACATTAAAAAGTCTTTCCTGTTGTGTGTTGCCAAATTGGTTTGGCTTTTCAAGTCGGCTTATCTTATCTAAGCTGTCAAGCTGAATAATTGCACTTTCAAGGATTGTTCCTGTGTGGCGTTCACCAGCTTTATTTCGTCCAATCAGTTTTTTGCTTCCTTCTTTGGTTTCGGTAAGTCCGATAATGTGCAACAACTCGCTGTAAAATCGTTTGTCAAGGCTGTTGCTGTCGTTGGTAAATGGAAGTTTTAAAAGATGCTCTGGAGAGAGAATTTTGAATAAAGCAATCAGCGAATTATCGTTCCCTCCTTGAGGTGGATTGTCCTCAAAGTTCCCTCCTTGAGGAGGGTTGTCCTCAAAGTTCCCTCCTTGAGGAGGGTAAGGGAGGTGTTTTGACACACCCCCGGCCCCTCTCAAGAGGGGAGGAGAAGACACACCCCCGGCCCCTCTCAAGAGGGGAGGAGAAGACACACCCCCGGCCCCTCTCAAGAGGGGAGTGTAGTCCTGAAGGTTGAAATAAGTAAATTCAATCTCTGCTGTGATGGCAGCAATAAACGGCTCGGCAATCTCTTTGTAAAATACATCTGTTGTTTTCTTGCTTGCTTCAAAGTTCTCAAACTGTCTGACAAAGGATTTGTTTTGAGCAAAGAGCCTTTCAAATAAGTTTTCGTCAAAAATGAACCATTCGTTTATGTTAGTCGCCACCAAATGTTTTACTTCCAAATTTTTGTGTGTAATTCTCTCTCGTAGGTAATACAAGACCAATTCCTGAAACGCTTTTGCGTTCAGCCTTTTGGTGGTAATCATTTCCGTTTTGTTGGTCGGCTTTTTCGCTTCGAGAATTACGCCAACTGTCGAGTTTGCATTCTGTCCGTTGTGAATCACAAGGTCGTTTCGACCTTTGGTATTTATAAAATGGTTCGGGTCGTAATAGGTTTTCTTTAGAAAGTCACTGACAAGGTTTTTATGAAACTCTTCGCTTTCCGTGTCATTTGTCCTGTCGAGTAAAGTAATGAGATTGGTCTTGAAACCTTCAATTTCAGTCCTGTTGGGTTTTACTTTCAGAAAGGCCTTGTTCAGAGCCTTTCTTGGTTTCAATTCTTTTAACATCACCTACAAATTATATTTTCCATTTCAGGCGGTTAAGATAAGATTTTCAGTCGAAACGGTGTCAAAGCATTGGCAAAAAAATGACTCAACTCGACAAGCTCATTGCAACGCCTTTGCAAGCAGAAGCATCGGCTCGTGTGACGGGAAAAACCAAATGTGGCATTTTGCGGGTGGGCATTGAATTTACTTACGGCACTTTTATTTTCAATGGTGTTCGTGAATAGCCCGAATACCAGCCACCCAGTCAACTCAAAGTTCCAATCTGAAAAACCCCATCACAAAAACAACTTTGCTTAAACTGGCTTAAACAAGGTCGGTTTTTTGTGGTTTGGGGCCGTTTGCGGGCAAAAAGGGGAGTTGTGCATCAGGTACGGCTGTTGGCAGTAGTTATATGTTAGTTCCATTGTTAACAATTTCAACTACTAAGTAAGAGCCCACTCCGAAAAGTGAGGTTTTAAAAAGTGAAAATAAATGCCATAAAAATGACTAAATAGCTAAAAACCGATAATTTCGGTGCCATAAGGTTTAAAGTTGGGGCAATAAATTTAGTTTGGGCCCATAACCTGAGGGCATGGACTGCATTTTTCGTTTTTTGAAACGGTCTTTGACATGTTTGTTCAATAAAATGGATAATCCGGACAAGGTTTACCCATAAACACCGGCAAATTGCCCATGCTTGTACTTTGACCAACCCGCGGTACTTAGATTTCCCGCTCCGCAGCGGGTAGGCAACATGGAACATAGTTGCCTCCACATTGTTGCGTTTTTGCAGTTCTTCCTTAGGCCGCTGTTTCATTGACCGTCGCATATGTGAGCTACGGATAGCTTGCTGGTTAAAATAGACCTTGTCCTTGCCGGAACGGATATACCACCTGTCATCTGTGCTGTTTTTTGTCTTTTTGGCAAGGGTGGCCTTAATCTGCTCACCGGTCTTTGTATCGGTAACCATCAGCCCATCAGGGGTCATTTCCAGGTCGTAGCGCGAAGCTGCACCCTGTATCCCGGTAAAGACCATGTCGATATCCTGGCAATACCCATCGTTATCGGGGCTTTGGTAAGCGCCATCGGAATAAACCTTTTCCACAGGTGTGCCTGTTATTGCCTGTGTTGAACTGATGGCCGGCTGGACAAATGCCGTGTCAGCAACATTGGCTTTTTCAACTATCACATTGGTTATCAGCTCCAAAGGCCCGCCTGAAATGGTTTCGGTAACATTCATGCTGTAGCCTTTTGTTTTCTGACCTGATTTTTGGCGGTAAGCACTATCGGGGTCGTGGGGCGACTGTACGCTGTCGGTTTCAATTTCTTCTTTGGGCCGAAGCTCAATTTTTTTACCGCCCTCCACTACTTTGTACTGTTCACCAAAAACCCGTTGGAGCAGTTGGTAAGCTTCGCTGCTTTTGCCCTGAAAAAGCATCAGCGTCCTGTATGCCAAAATACCGATAGCCTGCACCCGTTCCAGAATATCATCTTTGGTGCTGCGGTAAATGGTTTTCTGTGGCTCTTCCGCAAGCAAAAGCGAGAAGTGTTGCCGTTCTCCTTCCGAAAACAATTGCAGCTCACTACTATCCAGGGTTTTGAAAAACAGGGCAACGGTTTTGTGGATGATTTCGTAACGCGAATACCAGGCAATGTTGCTGCCAATTAATTTGCTGTCAATACGGATGCTTTTCCCGCTTACCTCAAAAGCTTTGACCTGCCCGTGGGTAACCGCTTCAAAGGCTTTCTGCAACAGGTCTTCGTTGGTCAGGCGCTTGTGCTGGTACATCTTCTGTCGCAACAGGTAATCAAAGAGTGGACAACTTCCAAGGAGATACTTCGAATGAGTATCATTTTTTATGAAAATGTGTGATAAGCCGTTCAACTGCGGTTAGTATAATAGCAGTTCCTGCAAGCACTATAAAATGAACCGAGAAATCAGCATTTATTTCAATTCCGAGCCATGACAATATCCAAAAAACCGGCCAATTGACAAGTGCAACCAAACCCGCTGATGATACTGCTAAAAGCGAAAACAAAACCAGCCAAGCTTTTACATCCATTTTATCAAAAAATGCAATGGAATGCTCGCCTCGTATTAATTCCTTAAATTTCTCTTCATAAAGAGCCCTATCCACTACGGCTATTTTACTTAACCCATACTTTGCCTTCTGATTATGTCCATTGGCCACCTCTTTAAAAAAGTATTCCTCCCACATTTCCTTTGTATTATACCTTTTGAAAACGATAGCCAAAATACCCATGAAATCAGACATTCCGGAAAGAACGGTTTCTATCGCAAGTGCAGTTAATAAAAAGACTAAGATATATTCCGGGGATAAGAACGGCAAAAATAAAAGGATTGATATAACTCCAAAAATCCAACCTCCAGCCAGAATGAGAATCCCGTGAATTTCTTTACGGGGATGTTCCATTAAAACACCGGGTATTGGATTGGAAAAAAAACCAAAATTCTTATAGCCGCATTTTTTAGTCATAAATGCATGACCATACTCATGGGCCAGCGTACCCACCAACATCCAAATTACTAACGCAGTTCCTAAATCTAAATGCAGCATGGTTTAATCTATTTTGGTAATAATGGATAGTTTTGATGCAAGACAGTTACCTGTCGGCCAACACGAAAGTTTGAAAGGCACCAGTGTTTGAACACCCACTAAACCCCTTATGGAATATACCATTTTTTTGTGCTTTAGTGTTTTATTTTCATGCGTCAAATATCGTTAATTGTTTTTTCTTCCTTGGAAGCATCTCATGAATGAAATTATCCCATTCTGATAGGTTAATGTCTAAATGATATTTGTCGTTCAAATATATTAATTGCCCTTCAACTTCTTTTTGCGTTATTGTCTTGGCGATACTTAATAAGTCTAAACGCATCAATAGGTCTTTTGTAAAAACCCTTTTTGCATCCGAAAATGTTATTGATTTCAAAAACTCTTCTGTCTTGTTGTTATTTAAAAGTATTATCGCATAAACAGCAAATTCAATTTTATCAAATCCTATAAAATAACAAGTGTCGTCTAGCATTACAGGTTTGCCATTTTGAGGTAAAACTAAAGTAAAGTGGGTAGTTTTATACAAACCTGAAATTGCGACTTTAAAAGGTTTGAAAGAATATTCCCCGATTCCGAAAATTGAAAACAAAGGTTTTCCAACATAAATACTGGATTTTCTTGCTTGAAAATATGAAATATTTTTTTTCAGATAATTGTAAGTATCAGGAAATAACCGCTGAATATAAGATGTTTCTTGCCCTACTCTTGTTTGAGTTACAATAGTAAATTTCCTTGAATTTTTAATTACGGTGTTTTTTAAATCAGAGCTTTTTAGAAAACCGTATATTAAATTTTCTTCAATCGCAATTTCCTCAGAAAGTTTATTTTTAAAGCGTCCATTTATCCTCTCCAGTTCCATCACATTTGAACAATCGTGCTTTATTCCTTGCCTCCATTCAAAAGGGCAAACACCATCTATATATTTTGTTTGATTATACTCTTCAATATTTGAAACGAATTTAGAATTAAGCCATCCAAAAGTCAAAATCTTGTTTTTATTATAAAAATCAAATTCTGTACATTCAATACAAGGATTTGAATTGAACTGACAAAACAGCAAGGACGCTTCAACCGAAACATTAAATTCTTTTTTACTATCAATGCAATACTTTTCTATTTTACCCACTTTATATTGCTTTTCTTTTTGGTCAAATACAATATTTTTGATTACTGAGTTTTTTACTAATAATGCCAAGTGCCCATTGTGCGATTGAAACGCATCAAAAAGCATTAAAGTGATGGATTCGGCAATATCAAAATTGCCTTTACCAGTCATGGCATCTAACCCGCTTTGATTCTTGAAATTTGACTTTTTGGGAAGATTAGATGAATTAAGACTGCCTAATTTTGAGTTTGTTACCCAGGGCGGATTTCCAATTATTAATAATCTTTCGGTTGGAAACTGCCTGGCAAAATTTTTAAAATCAAAATCGAAAATACTGGTATGTGTGATCGTAATTTCCGGTTTGTGTATCGCAGGATTTGAGAGATAAAAATCAATAACCTTAAATTTTGTTTCCCAAATATATGGCTTGTAAATTTCTATCCCGAGCAACTTTTTAATTGAGTTAAAACAATTTAATGCAGCAATAATAAAATTACCTTTCCCGCAAGTTGGCTCGATTACTATTTCAGGGGAAATGTTATTGTGAGCTAATTGTTTTGCGATTTTAAATGCTAAATCAATGTTTGTCTGAAAATCTCCAAACTCTGCTCGGTCAGGCTCTTCAACTGAGCTAATTGCAACAATAGAAACTGCTTCTTTCAGTTTTTGCAGATCTTCATTACTATCAAAGAAAGTAGTGATACCGAAGCCATCAAACATTTTTTTATTGGCGTTTTCAAAAGATGAAATGCCTTTTAAATGGTCTTTTAAAAAAACACGAACCTGTAATGAAATTTCTGCCTCAAATATTTTCATTACTTAGACACATTATCAATAATTTAACTAATTCCCTGCACTGCCTTATCAAGCATAACAACTCTTTGATATTGTAATCGCCATTGCAGTGCATTTGAAATCGTTAGATAACCTTGAACTGGTGTTGTTTTTAGGATTTGTTTTGCTAATTGGTTAAGAGTTATTTCATCGGCAGGGACATTTTTATCATTCAAATATGCAACAATATCTTCAGCATTAGCTTTGTCCTTAACCATTTCGCGCAAACGATATGTTGTTGTATAATCCGCAGTTCGTTCTTTTGAAATAAATGAGCAATTGACAAAATCAAGGGTAGCAGTTTTGGTTTTCGGGTCGTCAATTTTGTCGTAAACAAAAACAAGCAGATTATACCCAAGCCCAAAAATCTTTTGCTTAACATCCCTGAAAGGACAAGAAGATTGTGGTTGTTTAATGGATGTAACTTTAATGTCCGTTAATATATCAGCTGCTGGTAAATCTATTCCTTTTGCAGACGAACTTATGGTCATTTTGTATTTTAAGTTTAACTGCTCTAGGAATTTATGTTCAATATGTGTCCCTACTGCTTTTCCGTCAGTTACTCCAAAAAGGGATTTGTTTTTAATTTTAGATTCTGCAATGCAAAAGGCTTTGGCTTCTGCTATTAATTTATCAATTGTGAGTTTTTCTTTCATTCAAATTCCCTGTATTTTGAGTGTCAAATATAATTCTTTTCCTTTCATTGAGCCGCTGTCAGATTTAGGATGAGGTACAAACTGCCATTAAAAAAATAGACCTGAGCCAAAACCGGTATAAGTGAACACTCATAAATCATATTTGTTATATTTGCGTAGCCCTCCCAACAGGGCTATGGTTTTATTTATATCTTGTAATTCTCCAAAAGCATGCCGATGGATAGCGCAAAAGACCAGTTTGACAAAGAATTTATCAGCGAGGCACTCTCCGACTACCGCACTGCCTGCGAAAGCCGTCAGGCAAGTTTGCTGGGCAGGCGCGAGGTTCTTACAGGTAAGGCCAAGTTTGGAATCTTTGGCGATGGTAAGGAAGTACCTCAGTTGGCAATGGCAAGGGTGTTTCAGAATGGCGACTGGCGTTCGGGCTATTATCGGGACCAAACCTTCATGCTGGCCACAGGCATGCTCACGCTCGAATCGTTTTTCAGCCAGCTCTATGGAGATACCGACCTGGAAGCAAACCCCGACAATGGTGGCCGGATGATGAACAACCACTTTGCAACCCGCAGCCTACATCCAAACGGCGAGTGGAAAGACCTAACCGAACAGAAAAACTCCTCGGCCGATATTTCGCCCACAGCAGGACAAATGCCCAGGTTGCTCGGCTTAGCCTTGGCCTCAAAAATTTTCCGCAACCGTGAGGACAAAGAAAATTTTACCGGATTCAGTCAAAATGGCAACGAAGTAGCTTTTGGCACCATTGGAGATGCCAGCACCAGCGAAGGGCATTTTTTTGAAACCGTAAACGCCGCTGCTGTTCTGCAGGTGCCCATGGCCCTGTCGGTATGGGACGACGGCTACGGCATTAGCGTTCCGCGAGAAAAACAGACCGCCAAAAACAGCATTTCACAAGCCCTCGAAGGCATGAAGATTTCAAAATCCGGTGAGAGGGGAATACTGATTTACACCGAAAAAGCCTGGAACTACCCGGGGCTTTTAGAAATGTACAAAAAAGGTATTACGGAATGCCGAACCCACCATGTTCCGGTTTTGTTTCACATCACCGAAGTTACCCAGCCCCAGGGGCATTCCACAAGCGGCTCGCACGAAAGGTACAAAAGCAGGGAAAGGCTCGAATGGGAGAAGGAATACGACTGCCTCAGCCAAATGCGCCATTGGATGATTGCAGCTAGCATTGCAAGGCCCGGCCTACTTGACGAAATTGAAGCCCAGGCTACAGAAAAGGTCAAACAAGCTCAGAAGAAAGCTCTGGCTAAATTTAATGAGCCTATTCGCACCATGCGTAGAGACTTTATTAAACTCGTAAATATAGAACAGTGCAACTGCCTGAAGGCTGGTAAAATTGATAGCTTGCTACACGAACTGAACAGTATTAATTCTCCCATCAGAAAAGACATTATTTCGGCTGCAAAAAGGATTCTGCGTTTGATATGCCACAGCTGTTCGGGCGAGCAGTCGCTGAAACTGCGCGTTACCCAATGGCTGCGGGAGGCTGAGGCCGACAATACCTTGCGCTACAGCTCGCACCTGTACTGCGAATCGGCCCGGGCGGCGATAAGAGTGCAAAGCATTAGCCCTCTGTATGCTGCTGATGCACCTATGGTGAATGGCAGAGAAATACTCGTTGCCAACTTTGACAATCTGTTTGCCCGCTACCCCGATGCGCTTATTTTCGGCGAGGATGTGGGAAATATTGGCGGGGTAAATCAAACGCTGGAAGGGCTGCAGAAAAAATACGGCGAATTGCGGATTGCCGATACCGGCATTCGTGAAGCCACCATAATAGGGCAGGGTTTGGGAATGGCCATGCGGGGCTTGCGACCCATTGCCGAGATTCAGTATTTCGATTACCTGCTGTTTGGGTTGCAGGTGCTGAGCGACGACATGGCCACCCTGAGATACCGAACCGTTGGCGGGCAAAAAGCCCCGTTGATAGTGAGCACCCGCGGGCACAGGCTCGAAGGCATCTGGCATTCCGGCAGCCCGATGGGGATGCTCATCAATGCGGTAAGGGGAGTTTATGTTTTGGTTCCCCGCGATATGACAAGGGCTGCTGCATTTTACAACACCCTGATGAAATCAGACGACCCTGCAATAGTTATTGAGCCATTAAACGGTTACCGCCTGAAAGAAAAGCTGCCGTTTAACTTACCAGAAATTACCCTCGAACTGGGAAAACCGGAAATACTTGCTGAGGGCACGGATATCACACTGGTAACTTATGGAGCTTGCGTCAGGATAGCACAGGATGCCATGGCCCAATTGAGCGAGTACGGCATTTCGGTTGAGTTGATTGATGTTCAAACTCTTATCCCGTTCGACACCGGACATTCCATTGTACAATCTCTCAGAAAAACCAACAAGATTGTATTTTTCGACGAGGATGTACCGGGAGGTGCCACAGCATACATGATGCAGAAGGTATTGGAAGAACAAGGTGGATACATCTATCTGGATGCCGAACCCGGAACAATCACCGCCAGGGAACACAGGCCGGCATACAGTTCTGACGGAGACTACTTCTCAAACCCTAATGCCGAAGATGTATTCGAGAAGATATACAGTATCATGCACGAATACAATCCTGGAAAATATCCGGTGATTTTCTAATGACCTTGACAGCTTTATTCAAACATTTACACAGGTTGACCGCTGGCGGCAAATAATGCAAAGCCAAGGGCGTATCAATAATTCTCGGCCCATTCTTCGAAATATGCCTGAGGGTGCAGACATGCAGGGCAATTTTTCAGTGCCTTCTCACCTTCGTAAATATATCCGCACTTGCGACAATACCATTTGATTTTTTGCAGTCTGCTGAAAACCGTTCCATCATTTACCCTTTTCATCAGTTTCAGGAAGCGCTGCTCATGGTTTTTCTCTACCGAAGCTACCAACCTGAAGGTGGATGCAATTTTTTTAAAACCTTCCTCATCAGCAATCCTGGCAAACTCGGGGTACAGCTTAGTCCACTCTTCATTTTCGCCCTCTGCAGCATGCAACAGATTTTTTGCGGTACCTTCGATTTTGCCCGCAGGGTAACTGGCAGTAATCTCTACCATGCCTCCCTCGAGAAATTTGTAAAACATTTTTGCATGGTGCTTTTCCTGGTCTGCGGTTTCGTTAAAAAACCCCGAAATTTGCTCGTATCCCTCCTCTTTTGCCACTTTTGCATAAATTTCGTACCGGCGGGCAGCTTGCGATTCGCCTGCAAAAGCTATCAGCAGGTTCTTTTCAGTTTGGGTCCCTTTAATACTTTTTCCATCCATAACTACTTCCTCCTGGTTATTTGTAATTTTAGGGTAATGGTTTTGCAGATTTAAAATTACTGTAAAATATGACTTTGGGGATTAGTGCCAATAAAACAAAACCAACTCTGTAATAATAAACAAACATTATCGGACTAATCGCAATCATTGAAAAAATTGAGGTTATCCTTTCGTCTGATTAAAAAAAGAAAAGTAAAAACGACTTTTGTTAAAAAACTTTTCGCATTTGAAAAACGAAAAGATAATTTTCTCAAAATATTTGCCCAAAGTAAAGTTATTCAATGTCATTTGGATCGCATTTCTGCGCCCATCTGCGTGATCTGCGGGAATACTTTTCCTCCCGCAGATTTTCGCAGATATCTTTTCTACTATCAGCTGCGTGATCCGCGGGAATACTTTTTTCCTCCCGCAGATTTTCGCAGATTTTATCAGAGCCCTCTTCTGCGTCCATCTGCACAATCAGCATGAAAGTACTCTCTCCCGCAGATTTTCGCTGATTTTATCTTGTACTTTTCTGCGTCCATCCGCGGTTATCTGCGGGATCTGCGGGAATACTTTTTTCCTCCCGCAGATTTTCACAGATTTTATCAGAGCCCTTTTCTGCGTCCATCTGCACAATCAGCAGGAAAGTACTCTCCCGCAGATTTTCGCTGATAATACCTTGTTCTTTTCTGCGTTCATCTGCGGTTATCTGCGGGATCTGCGGGAATACTTTTTTCCTCCCGCAGATTTTCGCAGATTTAATCTGATGAAACTTTGTCCCAAATGGTCTCGGCAGCAGGGATTCTTTACCTGATAACGCTCCTGCTTCATTTTTGCTGGCACATACCCAGCTGAGTGCTTCGCTAATTGCTTATCCCTTCAACTGAAACACCAGCACATCCTGAAAGATAGCATCGTGGGCCTTTGGCCTGCCACACCACCAACCTTCCAGAAAGGCCTGGGATATTAGTCCGGCTTGCTGAAACACGCCAAGAAAGTATTCCCACTGATAGCCCACATTGGCACTCGGTATGGTGGTATTGTGCAAGTAGGCATTCCCTTTCTTCACCGGGAAAAACTCCGAAACACCTTTCGCATAGTGCATCTCTGTTTCGTTATCCACAATATATGCAGTGGCAAAAATATATCCACCGGGCTTTAGCGTCCTTGCAGCCTGTGCAATATTGCCAAGGCCTCGCGAATGTGATGGAAATTTATTTTGTTTTTCTCATCCAACCGAAAAAGAAAAAAAATCCCAACAGCATTGCACAAATTAGCATAGCCCCACACCTGTCCTTAGCATGCCGAAGGAAGTCAACGATAAAACCAAAACTTTGCGAAAGATTGCACTTTTATCAACATATACTATGCTATTTTGACAGGTTTATCTGAATTTTGCAGTATGGCAGATGTGCATGATAAAAAGATAAGAAGTTATAACATGAGTCAGATTAAGGGCAAAGACACCAAGCCCGAAATTGCGATGCGTAAATTTTTGTTTTCAAACGGATTCAGATACAGACTTTATGATAAGAAATTACCTGGGAAACCTGATATAGTATTGACAAAATATAAAATTGTAATTTTCGTTCATGGTTGTTTTTGGCATGGACATGTAAACTGTAAATATTTTGTAATTCCAAAAACAAGGACAGACTGGTGGTTGAAAAAGATAGAAAGAAATAAACAGTTAGATCATGATAACTTTCAGGTATTACAGGATTTAGGGTGGAAAGTTTTAACTATTTTTGAATGTGAGTTGAAAAAAGCTAATAGAGACAAAACATTAAATGAACTCATCACTAAAATACATTGATTTATTTGCCGGAGCGGGTGGTCTTTCCGAAGGTTTTATCAGGGAAGGGTTTCAGGCTATTGCTCATGTTGAAATGGACAAGGATGCCTGTAACACACTAAAAACAAGACTTGCCTATCATTACCTGGCTCAAAATAATAAATTAAGTATCTACAAGGCATATCTTAAAAATGAAATAACCCGTGAGGTTTTATGGGGAGATATACCTGAACATATTATGGAATCAGTAATAAATGAAGAAATTACAGGAGAAAATATAAGTGGTATTTTTAACAATATTGATAAGCAATCAGATGGTCATAAAGTAGATTTAATAATCGGAGGGCCACCTTGCCAGGCGTATTCAATCGTAGGAAGAAGCAGAGACCCTAACCGCATGGAGGGGGATAAAAGAAATTTTTTGTTCCGCTATTATGCTGAATTTCTCATAAAATACAAACCAAAGTTATTTGTTTTTGAAAATGTTTTGGGTTTGTTAAATGCTGGGAACAAAAGTTATCTGAATGAAATGATTCAACTTTTCGAATCCATTGGATATTCAGTTGCAGAACCCACCGTTCTGAATGCAGAAGATTACGGAGTATTGCAAAAGAGAAGAAGAGTTATAATAATGGGACAAATGGGGAATAGAAAATTTGATTTCCCAGAATTGCAAAAAGTTGAAAACAAATGGCAGATTAAAAAGGACTTGTTTTCTGATTTACCTTATTTAAATCCTGGAGAGGAATGCAATATTGTCAAATACACAGAACCGATTAATGAATATCTAAGAACAACTGAGATTCGCAATGGGGTTGATATAGTAACTCAGCATATAACCAGAAAACACAACATAAGAGACCTGGAAATTTATTCAATCGCCATAGATAAGTGGGTAAATGAAAAGAAAAGATTAAAATATTCAGACCTTCCGGCCAGACTTCAAACACATAATAACAAAAAAGCATTTCCCGACCGTTTTAAAGTAGTTGACCCGGATGGACATTCACACACAATGGTAGCTCATATCTCGAAAGACGGGCATTATTATATTTATCCTGATTTAAAGCAGATACGCTCAATATCAGTGCGTGAAGCTGCAAGAATTCAGTCTTTTCCCGATGATTATTTTTTTGAAGGTGGAAGGACTGCTGCGTTTAAACAAATTGGAAATGCAGTACCTCCGTTAATGGCAAGGGCAATTGCCAATACTCTAAAAAAATGTTGCAATGACAATAACACCAATACAAAAAGACACTTCCATTCTCCGCCCGAGGGCAAGAATTATTAAGACTATAGGAGAGGAACTTATTAGTGATGATAAGGTCGCATTGCTCGAACTTGTTAAAAACAGCTATGATGCAGATGCTTCAATAATTACAATAAAAATTTCTGGGCAGGTAGTCGTTGAAAAAGATGGAAAAAATGTGATAAAGAAGATAATAAAAGAAGGTGGAAGTATTAGCATTTATGATGATGGTTGTGGTATGTCTTTGGAAACAATTAAGAAATCATGGATGGAACCCGCAACTATTTCTAAAAAGGTTGTTAAAAAATCTTCAGCCAGAGGAAGACGTTATACGGGAGAAAAGGGAATAGGGAGATTTGCCTCTGCAAAACTTTCAAGTAACCTTAAAATAATTTCTAAGGTAGCTGACGATAATGAAGTTGTTGTTGACTTTAACTGGAAAGATTTTGATAATAACGATCTTTATCTTGATGAAGTTAAATGTAACTGGGAAGTTAGAAAACCTGTTGAATATACAAACGAATTACATGGTACGAAACTTATTCTTACTAATCTTCACTCTGACTGGGACGAAGAAAAGATCCGTCAATTTAGAATTGCTTTGCAACGACTGATAAACCCTGTTTCGCCTGTATTAGATTTTTTAATTGAATTGGATTTGCCTAAAGAGTTTGATTCTTACTCAGGAACAATTGAATCACCAGAATCACTTAAGCGCCCCAACTACTCTATTAAAGGGACTATTGACAAAAACGGTATTCCATCAATAACTTTTATAAGTAAGAAAAAAGGTGAAAGCAAGCTTAAAGATTTCGTATTGCTAAAAAAGGATGAGAAGTTTCTGACAGGTTCGTTTGATTTTGATTTCAGAGTTTGGGATTTAGACACAGAATCAATAGAGGAATTGGCAAAAGAAACGGATTTATCAAAGAAATATGTTCGTGATGCCCTTAAAGAAATTGCTGGAATTAGTATTTACAGAGATGGATTTCGGGTACTTCCTTATGGTGATCCAAAATTTGATTGGGCAAGATTGGATATACGAAGGGTCAATAATCCTACACTTAGAGTTAGCAACAATCAGATTATTGGATTTATTTCTGTTGAACTTGATAAAAATCCAGAGTTTAAAGACCAAAGTAACAGAGAAGGTCTTGTTGAAAGTGATGCATTTAGTCAACTCAAGGATTTCATTCCTCGAATTCTCAATCAACTAGAGGATAAGAGATACCAGGAAAGACCAAGAGAGAATGAGAGTAAGCAAAACCAGGATGGGCTTTTTACCCGATTCTCTATTGCCCCCGTTGCACAACTGGTTCAGGCCAAACTTCCCAATGATAAAGAGGCAAACGAGTTAGTTGCAAAAACAGAAGCCAATTTGCAGGAAAGTTTAAAAAAAATACAAGAAGTTCTATCACGGTACAGAAGACTTTCAACACTTGGTTTGTTGATAGATATTATTCTCCATGACGGAAATAATTTCCTTGCAAACATTGACAGTTCTGCACATCTGCTTGGTAAAGAGTTGGTGAAAAGTGAAATTGATAAAAAGGAGGTTGCTGAAAATTTGAGTAATATTAATGAGGGCAGAAAAGTTCTTGCACAATTATTTAAACGAATTGAACCGTTTGGAGGAAGAAAACGAGGCAGACCAAAAGACATAATTCTTGAAGAAGCTATTGCAAATGTTTTTGCCATTTACCAAAACGAATTAACAAAACTAAACATTAGTTATACTTTGCCGAAATCTCAAAATCAGGTTAGAATTGATGACGGCGAACTGCAAATGATTTTCGTAAATCTGATTCAAAACTCCATGTATTGGTTGGAAACAATCACATCGGAGAGAAAAATTCAGATTGATGTTGAACGAACAGATGATGAACTTTCAGTAGTACTCAGTGATAGTGGTCCCGGAATAAAAGAAGAACATCAGCAAATAATTTTTGACCCTTACTTCAGCACACGACCCGATGGAGTTGGTTTAGGTCTCACTATTGTTGGTGAGTTGGTAACAGAATACGATGGCGACTTTTCTCTTGTGGACAATGGTCCGCTTGACGGAGCAACCTTTAAAATAACTTTTAGAAGAAGAATCTAAGCTATGGAACTACGAGTTTTATTTATTGAGGACGATGAGAAACTTGGACCAAACTTGCAAAAAAGTTTTGAGGGTGTTACTGTTTCCGGTTACACTTTAAGAACCAAGATTATCAATCTTTTTGAGGAAGGCATAGTGGCTATTGATAGGGATGATTTTGACTTCGTGATTCTTGATTTATACAAGGACAAAGACATTAAGGATGAAGAAGCCGGAATAAAAGTTTTGAATGCAATCCGCAAGAGCGCATTTATTCCGGTTGTGTTTTATACAGGCCATGCTTATAAAATCAAAAACCTGATTTCAGAAGTAGTTGGAGTTGTTAGTAAGGGGGATGGCATAGAAGCACTGACAAAAGAAATAGAAAGGATTGTAAATTCAAAAATTGCAGTCCTGAAAAGTCAGATTTATGCACACCTCAGAGAATCTTTGAGAAAATATTTTTGGGAAACTGTTGATGTAGATAAAAAGGTATTTGTGCCAGGAAAAAGTGATGTGTCGTTAGGTTATCTTTTGTTGAGGAAGTTTGCAAATTCACTGAGCAAAGAAAACATCAAGCAATTGTTAGGCGATGATAAAATAAAAACTGACAAAGCACACCCGATGGAGTTTTATATTTTCCCTTCAAACGGAGGTGAATATGAAGCCGGAGAAATTCTTTTCCGTGATGAATTTTTTTATGCTGTTCTTACACCAACATGCGATTTTATAGAAGAAGGTGGCAGACCAAGAAAAGTTGGAAAAGTTTTACTTGGCGTTGCAAAAGATTTGAAAGATACGAGTGAATACAAGAAATTTATTGAATCAGAAAGCAACGCCAACGCTAAAGAACTTGCTAAGTTGATTGCATCAAGAAAATCCGACAGGTTTTTTTTCCTTCCAGGAACTCCATTTCTGCCGAATCTTCTACTGGATTTTCAAAACAAAAAGATGTTTGATTACGAGGAGTTGAAAAACTTTTCTCGTGTTGCAAAACTTGATGACCCTTTTGCTCAATCAATGGTTGCGAGTTTCATCCGTTACTACAATAGGGTTGGGTTTCCTGATATTGATACAGAGTATATATTGCAAAAGCTTAAAAGCAACTCATAGTCGTAAGCACACTTCCAGGCCCACACAAGCCAACGCTCAGTCCAAAGGCTTGCAAGCGTGTTTTCGCCTCGAAAGATGGTTTTAGGATTGCATAAAAACATAGAGAATTTGTGCTTCGTGGATAGGTTAGTGCAGATTGAGTACAACAAAAAAACAAGAGTTATCTCATTGATAAACAGACCGAATTAATTAATCCCAAACTCTAAAAAGACAGGTAATAGAAAATAAAAAAAATTCGTATAACCTTATGCAGTATAAATATGTTCCCTTCATAAGAAAAAAATCTGTAGTCCCCCCTGTGAAATTTTTCAAAACGGATACTTCTTAATGTCAAGCCTTTGTAAATTATTAGCTGCAATGTGGGTTGAGAAATTTTTTTATTCAAAAAAGATGTATTTTTATCAGAAGTTAGTGCGTAGTGAGCGAGGCTTATGGTTTTTTTATTGCAGCTTGTTTTTGCAATTTATGCTTTTAAAGAATGGGGATATAATGCCATACTAAAATGCACCTGCATTGAAAGCTGTTTGAAAAATGCAGGCTAGCTCCCCACCCATTAACTTGCAGGTTGGCATTGGATTAGAATGATTCAGAAAAGACGGAGGTTCTATGCTGGTGAAGACATTTGGGAGTGCGGTGCAAGGCGTGAGTGCCATACCCATCACAGTAGAGGTTGATGTGGGAACAGGAGTAAATTTTTTCATGGTTGGCCTGCCCGACAGTGCCGTGAAAGAAAGCCAGCAAAGGATTGACACTGCGTTGCGGCACAATGGCTATAAGATACCCGGCAAGCGCATTGTAGTGAATATGGCTCCTGCAGATATCCGCAAAGAAGGTTCGGCCTACGATTTAACTATAGCCATTGGGATTTTAGCTGCAAGTGGGCAAATTAGTGCCGAAAAGGCAGGGGATTATGTGATTATGGGCGAACTATCGCTCGATGGGGGTCTCCAGCCCATCAAAGGTGCCTTGCCCATTGCCATTAAGGCCCGGGAGGAGGGCTTCAAGGGATTCATCCTTCCGGCACAGAACGCCCGTGAGGCTGCGGTGGTCAACAAGTTGGATGTTTATGGAGTAGATACCATCGGGCAGGTGATTGATTTTTTCGAGGGGAAGGGAACCCTTGAGCCCGTTGTTGTAAACACCAGAGAAGAATTCTTTTCGCGCCTGAGCGATTATGAGTTTGACTTTTCGGATGTGAAAGGCCAGGAAAATATCAAGCGGGCTTTTGAGGTTGCTGCCGCCGGCAGTCACAATCTGCTCATGATTGGCCCGCCGGGATCCGGGAAAACCATGTTAGCCAAACGCCTTCCGGGTATTTTGCCGCCTCCCACCCTGAAGGAAGCTCTCGAGACCACAAAGATTCACAGTGTTGCTGGTCGTTTGGGCAAAGAGGCCTCTCTGATGCCCGTTAGGCCCTTCAGAAACCCCCACCATACCATCTCGGATGTAGCGCTAGTCGGTGGAGGTTCCTTTCCACAGCCAGGTGAGATAAGTCTTGCTCACAACGGGGTGCTGTTTCTCGATGAGCTGCCAGAATTTAAGCGAACCGTGCTCGAGGTGCTCAGGCAGCCACTTGAGGATAGGCAAATCACCGTAAGCCGCGCTAAATTCTCAGTTTCCTATCCTGCAAGTTTTATGTTGGTAGCAAGTATGAATCCGTGCCCCTGTGGATTTTACAATCATCCGGAGAAGGATTGTGTTTGTGGACCGGGAATCGTGCAAAAGTACCTGAACCGAATTTCGGGGCCGCTGCTCGACAGGATAGACCTGCATGTGGAGGTTACTCCGGTGCCATTTAAGGAGCTGAGCAATATGCGCGCGTCAGAAACCAGCGCTCAGATACGCGAGCGCGTCATTCGTGCCCGTGAGATACAGGAAGAGCGGTATCTGGAGTTTGAAGGTGTGTACTGCAATGCCCAGATAAACTCCCGCCTGCTCAGAGAAGTATGCCGCATTGACAGTGCCGGAAGCTTGCTACTCAAAACCGCAATGGAAAAACTGAGCCTTTCGGCAAGGGCTTACGATCGCATACTTAAAGTTTCGCGTACTATTGCCGACCTGGATGCCAGCCCCGACATCAAAACCGAGCATCTGGCCGAAGCCATACACTACCGTAGCCTCGACCGCGAAACTTGGGCAGGAGGTTAGAAATGGCCTATGGCACGGGATTGCGCCGGGTGTAGGCCCACACATTGTAAAAATCCCCAGCTGCTGTCCGAACTGTTACCCGCTCGCGTTGATACACCTGTGGCGTTTCCTCATATTCGTCGGCAATCCTCAGTTGATCTTCAGTAAGGTGTATCACCATACCTTCTACAGTCTTGCTCTCCGAAGGTATGATGGCTGGATTCTCCTTATGTTCGATCAGCACCCAGCCCTTGAGCTTGGCCGGGGCAACTATCTCAGGCTGACAGCCAAACAATTGTTTCTGAATCCTGGGCTTGAGCAAAGTGCCGTAAACAAAGACTTTCTGAAGGCGCATATTGAGGATGATTTTTGGTGCAAAGAAGTAAGTTTGCCCCATGTTTGTGTGGCTAAATTTACAGTAAATTAGTTGAAGTGAAAAGTTTTTTCCATTTACCGCTTACTGTTTCTGAGAATAAAAACAAAATTTGCCCATTTGGTATTTTATCGAAATTCGGGTGAAGCAACCCTGTTAAACCATTAGGGTGAAACTTCGAAAAATCGCCACAGAATATTACCATAACAAAACTCCAATTTATCAAAGTTTTTTTGGGATTCGGGTGCAATGTGTTTTTTGCAAAACTCTGCACCACCGTGAGTTTCACCCAACATGCATCAAAAAAGCAGAATGCGTTTTAAAAGTCAAAAGGTTAGGAGGCTGCTTTTTCAATCCTGGCGCTATTGATTCTATGAAAAAAACTCAGGCAGGAAGATATCGCTATTTTCCTTAATGACTATTCTTATGATTTTTAGGAATGCTTACCGCATTATTTGTTATTTTTGCCTGATATTCAGATTAGGATAATACGAAATTGAACATAAAAATCCATACCATGAGCAAAGTTTTAATTATTGGAGCCGGCGGCGTGGGTAATGTGGTTACCCGAAAGTGTGCATCTGTTCCGGAAGTGTTTTCGGATATCATGTTGGCGAGTCGCACTTTGGAAAAATGCGACCAGATTGCCCGCGATATAGGTGGCGATCGCGTGAAAACCGCCCAGGTTGATGCCGATGTAATACCGGAGCTAGTTGACCTGATTGATAAGTTTAAACCGGACATCGTGATTAATGTGGCATTGCCCTATCAGGACCTCACCATAATGGAGGCCTGTCTGGAAACGCGCACCCATTATCTGGATACAGCCAACTATGAGCCAAAGGATATTGCCCGCTTCGAATACAGCTACCAATGGGCATACCACGAGCGATTTAAAGATGCCGGAATCATGGCCATCTTAGGTTGTGGTTTCGATCCCGGTGTAACGGGGGTTTTTACAGCCTATGCTGCTAAGCATTATTTTGATAAGATGTATTATCTGGATATTGTGGACTGCAATGCCGGTGATCACGGTAAGGCTTTTGCTACAAACTTCAACCCTGAAATCAACATCAGAGAGATAACCCAAAACGGCAAATATTGGGAGAACGGGCAATGGGTAGAGACCAAACCCCTGGAGATTCATAAAGCCATTTCCTATCCGGAGATTGGCCCCCGCGATTCCTATCTGCTGTTTCACGAGGAGTTGGAATCCTTGGTAAAGCATTTTCCGACATTGAAAAGAGCTCGCTTCTGGATGACTTTCGGAAAGCAATATATCAATTATCTATCGGTGCTGCAGGATGTGGGAATGACCAGCATCAAGCCCATCAAATTCAAAGGCGTGGAAGTAGTGCCCTTGGAGTTTCTGAAGGCAGTGTTGCCAGAGCCGGCATCGCTGGGTGAAGGTTACAAAGGACAGACTTCTATCGGATGTCAGATCAGGGGCATTAAAGATGGTAAGGATCGTACATATTATGTTTGGAACAACACCGAACATGCTTTTGCTTATCGCGACACCAAATCGCAGGGCATCAGCTATACAACGGGTGTTCCGGCTATGATCGGAGCTATGATGTGCCTCACAGGCCAATGGTCAGGCAAGGGTGTTTTTAATGTGGAACAACTGGATCCGGATCCATTTATGAAGGCATTGCCAATATACGGCTTGCCCTGGCATGAGGAGATAGACAAGCCCTTACCGGTGGAACAATGTTAAAAGTCATAGAATTTTTTTGAAATGGGTATAGATTTTTTTAAAGTCCCATCGCCTTGCTTTGTCCTTGACGAAACCCTTCTGAGGATTAATCTGGAGATGCTCAAGTTGGTTCAGGACGAAGCAGGCGTGGAAATCATTTGCGCACTCAAGGGGTACTCCATGTGGAGTACCTTTCCCTTATTGAATGAATATCTTTCCGGGGCCGCCGCAAGTTCGCTCAACGAAGCCAGGCTTATCTATGAAGAAATGGAGGTGAAATCCCATACTTACTGCCCGGTTTATCTGGAAGAGGAGTTCGACGAGATTTTGAGCTATAGCAGCCACATCTCATTCAACTCCCTGAGCCAGTTCCAAAAGTTTTATCCGAAAGTTAAGGCCTATCATGAACCCATTTCGGTGGGGCTGCGTATCAATCCGGAGTATTCGGAAGTGGAAACCGATTTGTACAACCCGGCAATACCTGGCTCTCGGCTTGGGATCACAGCCAATGAATTGGGCGATGTGCTGCCTGATGGTATAGACGGATTGCATTTTCATGTGCTTTGCGAAAATGACAGCTTTGTGCTTGAGCGGACACTTGCAAAAGTTGAAGAAAAATTCAGCAATCTGATCAAACAGGTAAAGTGGTTCAACATGGGCGGAGGCCATCACATAACCCGCAAAGACTACGACGCAAAACACCTGGTGGGATTGTTAAAGGATTTTCGGGGCCGTTATCCGAATCTTGAAACGGTTATACTTGAGCCCGGAGAAGCCGTAGGCTGGCAAACAGGCTACCTGGTTTCGACCATAAGGGATATTATCGATAAGAAGGATTTTAAAATTGCCATGCTTGATGTAAGCTTTGCTGCTCACATGCCCGATTGCCTTGAAATGCCCTATAAGCCTAAGATTCTTGGAGCTACCGACCCGGTTGCCGGACGACAGGTTTACAGGCTTGGGGGTTCTACTTGTCTTGCCGGCGACTTTATGGGAATGGGCGACTACTCATTTGGCAATGACCCGCAAATTGGCGATAGGGTGGTTTTCGACGACATGATCCATTACACTATGGTGAAATCAACTTTCTTCAATGGGGTGAAGCATCCGGCAATTGGAATGTTTACCGAGGATGGCAGATTTGTGTTGCTGCGAGCTTTCACACACGAAGACTACAAGAAAAAACTCTCCTGAAAGAGGCGTTCAACCAATTACTATCGAAATTCTTAAGAAGGGATAATAATTAAAAGCAAAAATGGAAACACAATTTTTTCAGGTAAACGCTCTGGCCGAGAAGTACAGGGATTACACAGCACAAAATTTGTCGCGGTTGATACAACACAAATCCCTGAGTCTGCAGGAGAAGAGCGTTCAGGAAGAACTTATGCAGCAGATGCACGATGCAGGGTTCGATGAGGTGCGGATGGACGGCCTTGGCAATGTGATTGGAAGGATAGGAAATGGCAAAAAAGTAATGGCCTTTGACGCTCACATGGATGTGGTGGATATCGGTCATTTGGGCAATTGGACATTTGATCCATTGGGTGGGGAAATCAAAGATGGCTATGTTTGCGGTCGGGGCACTGTTGACCAAAAAGGAGGTGCTGCTGCCTTTGTTACTGCCGGTCGCATCCTGAAAGACATGGCGTTTGACAACGACCTTACCCTGTATTTTGTAGGCAGCGTAATTGAGGAAGACTGCGATGGTTTGTGCTGGAAATATCTGGTAGAGGAGGAGGGTATCAGGCCCGATGTGGTGGTGGTTACCGAGCCTACCAATCTGGGTATTTACCGGGGGCAAAGGGGAAGAATGGAAATCCATGTGCATTTTTACGGAGTTTCATCCCACGGGTCAGCACCCGAACGGGGTGTAAATGCAATTTATATGGCATCCCGCACTGCTCTGGAAATCGAAAAACTCAACGAGAGACTGGCTTTCGATCCTTTTCTGGGAAGAGGTAGCGTAACCATTTCTGAGATTATCTCACAAAGTCCCTCATTGTGCGCTGTATCCGATTATGCCCGCATCCATCTGGATCGGCGACTCACCTGGGGCGAATCAAAAGAATCGGCCATTAAGGAAATTGAAGCACTCATAGAAGGTTTGAACGCCAAAGTGGAAATGCTGCATTACGAAGAGACCTCGTTCACAGGTCTGCGCTACGGCATGGAGAAATATTATCCCACATGGAAACTCGAAGAAGACCATCCCATGATTCAATTAGCAGCCCAAACATTCGAAAAAGTATTCGACAAAGGGCCAAGGATTGATAAGTGGACATTTTCGACCAACGGCGTAACCATCAACGGCTACTACGGAATTCCGGTGATTGGATTTGGCCCGGGTAATGAGGTGCTGGCTCATGCACCCAACGAAAAAACTCCCATCAGCGACCTTGTGGCGGCATCGGCCTTCTACGCGGCTTTGGCAATTGAGTTTTCAAAAAAATAAATCATTATCACACTGTTTTCTATACATAAAAAACACATTATGGACCTGAAAAAAAGAATGGAAGCCCTTGGTGCAACGCCGGGCGACCTGTTTCAAAAAGACTTCTTATTGACTTGGGAAAAAAGTGAAGCCTCCCTGATTTACCTTCTGGAACTTGCAGACTTGTTGGTGCAAATGCGCAAGCAGAATATTTCGGCCAAAGTATTTGATTCTGGCCTGGCTGTTTCTATTTTCCGCGATAAGTCAACCCGCACACGGTTTTCGTTCGCCTCCGCAGCAAATCTGCTCGGCCTTTCTGTGCAGGATATGGATGAGGAGAAATCTCAGATTTCTCATGGCGAAACCACTCGCGAAACAGCACAGATGATTTCTTTTCTTACCGATATGATTGGTATCCGCGATGATATTTTCCTGGGCGAAGGCAACAAGTACATGCGTGAAGTGGGTAACAGCCTTGACGAAGGATTTGCCAAGGGTGTGCTGCCCGTTAGGCCGGGTATTGTAAACCTGCAATGCGATATTGACCACCCCACACAAAGTATGGCCGACCTTATGCACTTGCAGCATCATTTTGGAAGCCTCGACAAACTGCGCGGCAAAAAGATTGTTATGTCGTGGGCTTATTCTCCAAGCTATGGCAAGCCCTTATCGGTGCCACAGGGAGTTATTGGCCTTATGACCCGTTTTGGAATGAATGTGGAGCTGGCTTATCCCGAGGGTTATGAACTGATTCCGGAGGTGGTAGAACTAGCACGCAACAATGCCAAAGCCAGCGGAGGCAGTTTTCATGTTGGGCACAACATGAAAGAGGCAATGCGGGATGCCGATATCGTATATCCCAAGAGTTGGGCGCCATTTAAAGTAATGGAACAACGCACAGCATTGCTCACCAAAGGCGATAAGCAAGGCTTGGGAGAGCTTGAAAAAGTCTGTCTGGCTCGCAATGCCGAACACAAGGACTGGGAATACAATGCCGATAAGATGAAGGTTACACGCAATCAAGACGCATTGTATATGCACTGCCTGCCCGCAGATATTAGTGGGGTGTCGTGCAAGGAAGGGGAGGTAAGCGCCGAGGTTTTTGAGAAGTACCGCTTGCTGACCTATCAGGAGGCAGGCTTTAAACCGTATATCATTGCAGCAATGATGTTTGCAAACCGCTTCCCGAATGCAGGCGAAAAGCTGAAGGCTTTACTGGCCCGCAATACCAGCAGGATCCTTTAACCCACATTGCAGCTATCCATCCATAACAATCTGGCAATCTGATTTGTAATTTTTTGAAATTTCGCCAGTGTGCCACACGGATTTTTTTCGTGGCAATGGAATTTGATGATATTTTAGTGCGATATAAATTTGTCTGACATCTTGAGTTGGTTCACTGCACTGCCTGATTTGTATGGTTTGGCCTTTATGGTTTTCTATAGTTGTTGTTACCATTTTCTGGGTGTTCATAATTCTGACAATCTCACTCCAGTTGTTGTTGATTCCCTGCAGTTTCAACTGGTAACGCATAGTGGAAACGAGCCAATAGGCCATTAACCCCAGATGGAGGTGCGCCATTGAGGCATTGTCGGTTTTGTGATAGATGGAGCGCAGGTCCAGGTCTGTTTTCAGCACCCGAAAGGTGTATTCGATTTCACGGATCAGGTTGTAGATCCTCCAAAGTGTTTTTTCTTCTTTGCCGTTCAACGATGTTCTGAGAAAGTAGATGCTCGCTTTATCGTCGATGTTTGTCCCAGCTTTCTTCTCAAAATCAAGATTGGTGGCCGTACCTTTGCCATTGTCCAAAACTGTAATCTGGTAGTATTGGTGGGTGGAGGAGTATTTTTCTTTCAAGCGTCCGATGCGCTCCCACACTTTGGCTGTTTTTTTTATGCCGCCTTTGCTGGTTATACCCTTTTGTATGGCACGGAGCCCTTCTTCAAAACGCCGGGTGAACTGCTCGTTCATGCTGTTTTCCTTCTGTGCTTTTGCCTGGCTTTTTACCCAAAGGTAATTGTCGGTGTCATTTTCAACCCTAACATTGAGCAACTCAATGGGCTGGTGCTTCTTGTCGTAGATTTGTACCGGACAGCTACCGGTATCTGCCTTGTAATCCTTCAGGTTTGAACGGCAAACACACAAATAGTCGTATTTTTCTTGCTTCAGGAACAGAATATTTGCTTCGGTGGCAATACCGGCATCCATCACAATAATAGGCTTCCCAGTGGAATATCCTGCCTGTTGGTTAAGTTTGGTTATCACCATTTTCAAGGAAGCGCAATCCGAAGTGTTGCCCTCGAAAATGTCGGAATACTTCAAAAAACCTTCGGCGTTAATGACAACGGCCAAAACAATCAGCTTGCAATCGCTGCGCTTTTCTTTACTGCGGCTGCGTTTGGCAATTTGGCTATTCCTCATTTGGCCTTCAAAATAGGTGTTTGTAAGGTCGTATAATATAATTTTGTCTTGCAGGTTGAACAGTTCGTTGGTGCATCTGGACAGGTGGTTTTCAAGCCCCGACTTTTCTTCGTACAGTTTTCTGGAGATATCATAGAGCCTGTCTTTAGTCACTTTACCAGGGTTGTAACCCGTAAGTTCGCACACTGCCGAGTTCTCTTTAATCCAGGATACGGTTTTATATTCTGATGCCGGGAAAACAGTACGGCTGATAATATGGGTTGCCGCCAAACTGATTTGTTCATCATCCCAGCCCCTGGTTTTGAGGTAATGGTCTATTTTTAACTGCCGCAGTGCCTGATAACAAAGCGACTCGGCCCCAACTTCACGAATGTCTTTATTCTTCAGTGTATTGAGCTTTACTGTATCCAAATCATCAGCGACATCAGAGGCCAAATCAATTTTCTTTTTGTGTTTCAGCTGTGCATAAAAATGCTGTGCCAACCGCTCAACTTTTTCCTGTTTACAACTGAAAAGTGTTGGCTTACCTTTTATCAGTTCATTCAAACGCTCCAGAAATTGTACCTTCTGATCGATGTCGGGGAGCTCAAGCAACCGGCCAAGGCCCAAAACCATTCGCTGGCGGGCAATACCATATTCATCGCGGTAGCTTTCGCTCAACCTGAAATAGGTATGAGTGGTTTTTTCTGTGATGCAATATTTACGGATTGTCTTGATGAACATGCACCAAAGGTCAGGTTTAATCAGCTAATATCCAAATGTTTGGAAGTCCACACAATTGGCTTTTTTTGAACCCTGAAAAATCCTGTATTTGATTATCAGTAGGTTAGCAATTTACCATCATGAAAATAACTTGAAAAAAGCCGATATTAGTCGAAATTTAACTAAAATGGGGTTTTTAGCTGCAATGTGGGTTAAATTTCCGTTGGGGCGTTTGATTGCTGGATGTTTTCAGCAGAATCATGAACTGTTCAATATAAGAATAAGCCAGAATCGCTATCCTCGTGGAAAATTTGATACGAATTTGTGGGTTGCCTGATAGCGTTTTATGAGATGGATCATCTTCACAACATGCTGCAGCATAGCAGATAATGAGGGGGTTACATTTGCCTCAGGAATTCTCCTCTGTGCTCAGGTTTTACAAGCTTATCCTTCTCAGAAACAACCACACCCCGGATAATCACAAATTCGGGGCTTCCGATGGTTTGCATGCCTTCAAAAATGCTGTTATCGTTTCGTTGCCAATGATTTTTAGCTGTGATGACTTTTTGTCTGGTGGGGTTCCAAATCACAACATCTGCATCTGCACCCGGCTTCAAACTGCCTTTGCGGGGGTAAAGTCCGAAAATCCGTGCGGCGGCAGTGGAGCACAACTCAATCCATTTGTTTAGTGTAATACGGTTCTGCAAAACTCCGTAGGTGTAAAGTAGCGATATACGGTGTTCTATCCCGCCGGCACCGTTGGGTATCATTCTGAAGTCGTCCATTCCCAGCCTTTTTTGCTCCAATTGAAATGGGCAATGGTCGGTAGCTATTGTTTGAATAACATTGTCGGAAATAGCCTGCCACAATGCTTCGTTGTCATCTTTTTTTCGCAAAGGCGGGCTGAGCACGAACCGGGCCGCACTATCAAAATCACCTTCTAATGCCGCATCGTTCAACAGCAGGTAGTGGGGGCAGGTTTCTGCATATACCCTTTGCCCTGTTGCCCTGGCTTTTCTGATTTGTTCCAGAGACATCCCTGCAGATACATGCATTAGGTAGATGGCACATCCTGTATCGCCCGACATGGCTATCAAATTACTGACTGCATGCGATTCTGTATAGGCCGGACGACTTATGGCGTGATACCTGGGTGAGGTATTGCCCAAAGTGAAGTGGCATTTGCGCAATTGCTCAATTTCCTCGCCCAATTCGGCATGCAATGCCACAGTAGCATTATGCTTCGCGGCAAGCAGCATTATTTTGAAAACCGCATCAGACCTTATTCCAATGGTTTGCAAATACGCCAGATTCATTTTTATGGTGCGGGCACCCATCTGCATGCATTCCCTCAGTTCATGTTCCAGAGCCGCATACCATCCCGAAGGTCTTATGTGCAGCGAATAGTCAATCAGGGATATTTTAGCTTCTTCAATCCGTTTTTCCAATGCTTCGGGCAGAGGTTGATTTGGCAGAGGAGTAGCAAAATCCATAAAGGTGGTAGTGCCTCCCATCAGTGCTGCAATGCTTCCCGTGCGGAAATCATCGCCCGTAGTGCCGGCTTGAGTTTCCATTGAAAGATGCACATGGGGGTCAACCCCACCGGGTATAACCAGCATGCCTGTAGCATCAATTACCCGGGTTCCTTGTTTTAAATCCGGAATGCCTGCACCCTCAGCATCGCAAGCTGCTATTCTGCCATCCGAAATCAAAAGAAAACCCTGAAACGATTTTTCGGCGGTAACTATCGTGCCGTTTTTTATCAAAATATCCATGCTGAATGCCTATTTGAGAAGTCCGTTACTTCCCGGATTTTAATACGACCTTTACCTATGCTAAGGATTCGATTTTTTTCAACTACCGATGGTTCAGTTGCTTTTTGCTTCCCCAGTCAACTCCTCTTTGCGGCAGGCTTTGAAAGCATTTACGGAGTATTTGATGGTTAAGACGAAATGAAAATTACCCCAGCTTTTTCCACAACCTGGCCGCCTGCTCCCTTGTAAACGAAAGGGCTGCCTTTTCGTCAACAGTTTGTAATACCCCGTTTTCGACGATTAGTTTCCCATTTGCAATAACATGCTTTACATGATTGGAACGCAGTCCAAAGATAAAATGTCCAGGAAAGTTTTCGCTGCCAAATGGGGTAGGGGTGTCGTAGTCCAATACTACCAGATTATTTTCGCCGTCGCCTTTATATTGGTTTTGTGACAGATAACGGTGTATGTTGCGAAATCTTTCATAAACAATTGCCGGCGAAACCACATCAGTTTTCAAGCCTGCAAAGTATGAAGCCTTTGCGCTTTGCAGCATGTCGCTGTGCATGCCGTCGGTTCCTAAAAGGATGCGGTTATTAGGAATTCCTACCCCGCTTAATGCTCCAACCTTGTTTTTGAGATTGCTTTCCATATTCTGGGCAATCCAGGCTTTGTCGGATGCAAGCAGCTCCCTTTCCTTTTCATCAATATGGATGCCATGCACCAGAATGGATTTGCTGTTGCGGGTAAACCCAAAATTCTGAAGCCTTTGGGCAACGCGCATTCCATACTTTTCTATGCAGTGGTGCTGATCATACAGGTCTTCGGCCAAATGCATATGAACTCCCGCCCCTGTCTCTTCCATTATTCGTGCTGCCTGTGCCAGGGTTTGGTCGCTAACGGTAAACGAAGCATGCAAGCCAATTAGTCCCTGATGGTTTTTGATATGATGCAGGTTTTCTTCCAGTCCATCTTGTGCCAAATGCATGCCGTCGCGGTCGGTTACTTCATAGCACAGCAGATGTCCTACCCCAACCTTTTCGAACACACCTGCAATCACCTCGAGCGAACCGCGGATATAGCCCGGGGAGGCGTGGTGGTCTATCGCAAAGGTGCTTCCTGCTTTGGCACAGGCAATTGCCGTAGCCAATGCGCTGGCTTCAATAGTTTCCTTATCCAGCATCTTATCCAGATTCCACCAGATGTATTGAAGTATCTCTCTGAAGTTTGCGGGGGTTTTTGCCGGAGCTGGCATGCCCCGTGCAAGACCGGAATACACATGGTGATGGCCCACGCCAAATGATTTGGTTACAAACAGCCCTTCGCAGTCTATCACCCTAATGCCATCTGCCGGCAAAAGGGTCAATTCCTGTTGGGTTATGAACTGCAACGGTTGACCCGAATCCTCTTCAACCAAAATGTTTTTTTTGTCGAACTGGAGGGTTTCCCAATGTATGAAGGTGGCGTTTTTTAGTAGAATTGCCATGGTTGAACATTTTTTAAAAACTGATAAATTACAAGAATGTATAAAATCATTACTGCAGGATGCTGTGTAACGCATGATGCGGGGAAGCTTCCTGATTTTTTCCGGCAAAGGCTTTTAACAGCCAAATCACTCTCTTTTTTTTGGAAAAAGCGGCAGCCGGATTCTCTTTTTTCCGTCGAAGGCATAGAAGGCGTTTGCTATTGCTGATGCCGTGGGAACCATTCCAATTTCACCTATGCCTTTTACACCGTAAGGTCCTACAGGGTCTTTCACCTCAACGCCTTTTACAATAATTTCGGGGGTTTCGTGGGCGCGAAGGATTCCCAGCTTACCCAGGTTGTCGTTGAGCAAAAATCCATCCTTCATCGGAAGTTCTTCTCTGAGGGCATAACCCAGCCCCATGTGTACCCCGCCCTGTATCTGTGCTTCGAACAATACGGGATTCATGATTTTGCCTGCATCGTTGGCAGCCACAATTTTCTGAATTTCACCATTCTGGTTCAAAATGCAAAGCTGGGCAGCGTATCCGTAAGAGTAGTGTGTGATTTGCTCCACACCGGGGGTGCCGGGCTTGGTGGTCCAGTCGCATACAAATTGGCCCCGGTACGATTTTCCTGCCAGATTTACCAGAGATTGGTTTTGCAAATCACTTTTCAGGGCTTTAGCAGCATCAATTATTGCCAATCCGAGCAATGCAGTGCCACGCGAAGAGGTGGTCATACCTGTAGGTATGTCGTCAATGGTATCGGTGCGCACATCCATTATTTCGGGGCTGAGTCCGGTTTCATGGCAAAGTGTTTGAATAGCCATGGTATGCACGCCCTGTCCCATTTCGGTCCAGCCGTGCTTTATCAGTATGCGACCACTCTTCAGAATTTCTATTACCACTTTAGACTCGTCAATCATTCCGTTGCCCACACCCGAGTTCTTGATAGCAACTGCCAGACCGGCAAACGGTGCATTCAGGTATTCTTCTTTCAGGGCTTCCAGGCATGCCCGTATTCCGGTGCCCTGAACTATTTGCCCTGTGGATGTTCTCAGCCCATCAATGAGGGCATTGTCCCATCGGAATTGCCAGCGGTCGAACCCAGCCTGATAGCAAATCTGGTCAATACAAGTTTCGAGGGCAAAATTTACCTGGTTGGCGCCAAAGCCGCGCATCGCTCCGCAAGGCACATTGTTGGTATAAACCGTCCTTGCCTCAATATCCACATTTGGAATAAAATAACCGGCAGAGGCATGTCCAGCAACCCGCTCCATCACCTTGGTGCCAACCGAGGCGTATGCACCGGTATCGCCCGTGGCTAAAAGCCTCAGTCCGATAAGCTTTCCGGATTCGTCGGCTGCCAAGCTCATCTCCATAAACACCGGATGCCTTTTGGGATGCAATCGAATGGATTCACTGCGGCTTAGAGTGATCTTTACCGGTTGTTGCAGCAAAAATGCAAACAGGGCTGTTTGAGCCTGAATGCTTAAATCTTCTTTGCCGCCAAAAGCCCCTCCATTCTCAATCTGCACTACCCTAAGGCTTTCTTCAGGGATACCCAATACCGGAGCAATTTGTTTGCGGTCCACATATACGCCCTGACTTTGGCTGTAAAGTATCAAAGTTCCATTTTCTCCGGGTTGTGCTACTGCCGATTCCTTTTCCATAAAGGCATGTTCCACCCTTTGGGTTTCAAAGCGATCGCCGGCAATGTATCTGGCATTTTGAAATGCATCGTCCGGATTGCCAACCGAAAATTTTGTGATATTGAAGCAATTGGGTTTTGATTCATGCACCCTATCGCCATTGATGGCTTCAAACACATCGGTAACTGGTTTCAACACCTCGTAATCCACCTTAATAGCCTCAACGGCTCTGCGTGCTATAGCTTCTGATTCTGCAACCACACCCGCAATCACATCACCGATGAAATGGGTGGTTTGTCCTATACCAATCATGATAGGCCAATCTTCGTAAATAAGGCCTACGAGGGTTTTTCCGGGAATGTCAGCGGCCGTAAAGATTCTTTTTACCCCGGGAATTTTGATTGCCTCCTCAGTATGTATAGCCTTAATTACAGCTTTTGGGTGGTCGCTGAATTTCAGGGCACCAAACAACATCCCCTCCAGAAAGATGTCGTCAACAAACAGCCTTTCTCCACTGGCTGTGGTCGTTGCCAGGTATTTTGGCTGGGGCTGACCGGCGCATCCGTAGGTGTGGTCCAGAGTTACTTCTTTATTTTCCCTGACGGCTTCGGCAGCCGCCATAATCCCTTCCTCTATCTTTTTGAATCCGGTGCAGCGGCACAAATGGGGTTTCAGGGCACTTCTGATGGCTTCGATGCTGGGGTTGGAATTGTTTTGCAGCAAAACCTTTGTGCGGCTGATGATGCCCGGTATGCAGAAGCCACATTGCACCGCCCCTTTATTCACGAAGGAGTTGATCAGCACATCGCGCACCTTGGCGGGAATGCCCTCAAGGGTCAGCACATTGGTGCCTTCGAGCTTCTCCATGGGTAGCATACAGGCCAAGCGTGCTTTACCGTCAACTTCCACGGTGCAGGCACCGCAAACCCCTTGCCCTGAGCAGCCGTCTTTGGCTGCGGTGAGGTGGTGGTCGAGCCGCAGGTGTTCCAGCAGTGTTCTTTTGGGGTCGCCTTTGTAGGTAGCAATTTCGCCGTTGAGAAAAAAGCTGATCATGACAGAAAGGCTTTAAGTGATTCTATATTGGGTTCCACAGGGTTTGGAATTCTGGCTATGCCGGCAAATGACTTCAGGTCTTTCAGCCCACTCCCGGTAAGCAGCACTAAATTGTTTGTTTTTGGAAGCAAAAGGCCTTGCTGAACAAATTTGTTGTATCCGGCAAAAGAGGCCGCTGATGCAGGCTCTGTAAACAAACCTGTGTGACGGGCCAATTCCGCTGCAGCGGCAATTATCTCCCCATCAGAAACTGAGATCAGGTCGCCACCATATTTTTTAACAAAATCCTTAGCCATGAAAAAATTGCGGGGAATGTCCACCGAAATGCTATCGGCAATAGTGTTGCTCGGCGATGCCTTGAAAACTTCTGTATTCAGGTTTCTGGCAAGATTGTCGCTACCATCTGATTGCACTCCCACTATTTTGGGCATATGGTCAGTAAATCCTAACTTCATCAAATCCTCGAAGCCTTTGTACATCCCGGAAATCACCACACCGTCGCCCACCGGCAGAAAAATATGGTCGGGGATTACTCCCTGAAGCTGGTCGAAAAGCTCCAGGGCAACTGTTTTCTTCCCTTCAATGGTAAGCGGGTTATAGCCTGTGTTTCGGTTGTACCAGCCAAATTCCTCTGTTGCAGCAACGCTCAGGTCGAAGGCATCGTCGTAAGTGCCCCTGACCGGTACAAGTGTTGCCCCATACATCAGCACCTGGGTGAGCTTGGCTACAGGGGCGGTTTGCGGCACCATGATAATGGCTTTCTGACCCTGTGCAGCACATATCCCTGCCAAGGATGAGCCTGCATTGCCGGTAGTTGCTGCAACCAGGGTTTGAATGCCCCGTTCGCGGGCAAATGCTGATACTACTGCCGATGCCCTGTCCTTAAACGAGAAAGTGGGATTTTGCGAGTCGTCCTTAATGTAAAGCTGATAAGGCAGTTCCTTGCCGCCCCATTTTTTGTGCAAGTACAATGGTGTCTGGCCAATTTTTAGATCCGGCAGGCTGCTGTTGTTTTTGTAAGGCAAAATGTCGAGATACCTGTTTTGCTTAATGGCTTCAAAACATCCGGCGAGTTTGGCCACATGCCCGTAATCGTATAGCACTTTTAAAATTCCTGCCGGTGGTTGACCCTCAACCTGCGATGTCTTGCAATCTGGGCATAGGTAAATGATTTCTTCACTGCTGTATTGCTTACCGCAGTTTACACATTCATAAATAAATTTTTGCGATTCGTTCATACTCGCTATAGTTTGTATTGGGCTCATTATCCGTTGCCTAATCAAAGATACGATTTTAAAACTCCTGTTTTCTCGTTGAATTCCGTAATCAGAGCATCCATCTCATCAGCCCGTTGGAGATGCCTTTTCCACCATGTAGGGTCGTACCATTGCGCATTGAGTTCTTCCACAGTTTTACCCTGTTGCTCAACCCAGGTAAAATATTTCAGGTTGTGCATGCGCTTTTTCTGATAATATGTCATTTCGATGATATGGTCAGTGCCTATTGCTTTGATATCTGCCTCGAAACTCACGGCTGCATGTACGGGCGTAAATGCACCTCGCTTTTCTGTTTCTTCCTCCAAACGAGACCCGTACATTTCCATTGAGTCGGTTGCCAGGGTAAACAATACATCCTCAGAGGTCATTTCATAATACTTGGCAAGTTTTATGCACCCCATCATATTGGCAATACCCGAAATGCCCAGCAGATGCAGGTTTTTTACCAATGACTCTTCAATTCCGACTTCGTTTATCAAAAATTGTTGGCCTGCTGCCTCATTGAAAAGCCTCATAACGCGGTAATTGGCAATGTCGTCAATGCCGGCTACCAAATCCATGTTTCTTATATTGTGAACCCAGGGTATATGCTTGTCGCCTATGCCTTCTATCCTGTGGTCGCCATATCCGTTGTAAAGCAGGGTGGGGCACTGGATGGCTTCCCCTGCACACACCTTCAGATGTGGGAACTTTTCGCGCAGATAATCTGTGCTTGCAAGACTTCCTGCCGAACCTTGGGTAAGAAATACAGCACTGAATTGCTTTGCTCCGGGCAGAGAATGAAAAACCTCTTCCATGGCCGGTCCGGTAACAGAGTAATGCCAAAGAGGATTACCCATGTCTTCGAACTGATTCAGGTTTACAATTTCATCGCCCCTCAGGGAGATAAGCTCCTTAACCTTATCGTAAATTTCCTTCACATTGCTTTCTGTGCCATGGGTGGCATGGATTTCAGCCCCAACTTTATGGAGCCACTCGAAGCGCTCCTTCGACATGCCTTCGGGCAGCACTGCTATGGATTCGCATCCCAGAAGGTAAGAATCATAAGCTCCTCCACGGCAATAGTTGCCGGTGGAAGGCCATAGGGCTTTCTGCCAGGTGGGATCGAAGCGACCGCTGATAAGTTTTTCTACAAGTGGGCCAAAAGTAGCTCCTACTTTGTGGGCACCCGTTGGGAAATATTTCCCGGGCAATACCACGATGCGGCAAGGCACACCCGTTAATTCCGGTGGCAAAACAATATGGTTAACCGCCCCAAACCCGCCACCTTGTTCAATCGGTTCGTTTTTCCAGGTTATCCTGAACATGTTCAATGGGTTGAGGTCCCAAAGCCCTATGCTGCGTAGCTCTTTGCGGATTTTTTCGGGAATGGTCCCGGGATTGCGCATCTGGCTGAAGGTTGGCAGAATCACTTTTTTATCCCTGCACCTTTCTATAGCATTTTTTAATGCTTTACTACTGGCTTGCATAATTTCTTGGTATTTGTATGATTTATAAAATTGTACATTAGACTTTTTGTAAAAAATCGGCAGCACCTTGCATGATGAATGCCATTTCTGCCGCCTGACGCAGGGAAAATTCTCCTTCAAATCCTTTCTGAATTTTCGTTTCCACCACGCTGAAGTCGCTTTTATTGATGGTTACCGTTCCCCAGTCGGATGAGTAATCAAAGAAATTCTCATGGGATTTCAGTGTCAATTCTTTGCCCTGTTCCTTTTTGTGCAGTACAGCGTATCCTTCCCGGGTGTCCAGAAAGAACCCTTCATTTTCGGATTCGTACGATTTTTTTGAGATGAACAGATGGGGCTTTTCTTCGTATGGCGCCCCTGCAGTTGGGCAAAAAGTATTGCAATTTCCACAACGGTTGCACCAGTCGGATATGTGCAAAATCTGATAGTTTTGGTGGAGCAGGAACTCCCCGGCGGGTTCCAATTCAATACCCTTTTTCGATACCAGGATTTTTTGAACAGGCAAGGTTGTAGGGTTGACCTTGTAAGAATAAAAGGCCATGTTTGGGCAAACGGTTGTACAAATATTGCAAACCTCATCGCAAAGCAAGCACCTTGAGGCTTCATCCAGAATCTCTGCTTCCTGCTTCGTTTCGGTTAAAAGTTTAAAATTCAAATCCTGAGTTGTTGCGTCTGTGTGCCCGGTGGCAGGATATATTCTTTTTGACCTTTGAATCATGTGCCACTCTATGGATTGGGGAGTGCGGGGGTTGATCGGACGGGTTGACAGATCTATTTTTTCGCGGTCAATGATTTCCTGTGCAACTTTACGGCCATCGCCAATGGCGTTGATGGCTGTGGAGGCTCCCCTGAGGGCATCTCCTCCTATAAAAACGGATGGCAACTGGGTTTCATATTTTCCGGGTAGTGTTTTCAAGGCCTCGTTCAGGCCAAAATCGAATGCTAAATCTTGCCCCACAGCAGGTATAATGGCATCCACAGGCACTTCGAATTCCGAGTCTGCTATCACTACGGGACTTCTGCGCCCTGATGCATCCTTTGGCCCAAACTGCATTTTGCAGCAGGTTAGGCTATGCACCTTGCCTTCTTTAAGGTTTATTTTTATTGGGCCGGTAAGTTCCATGATATCAATGCCTTCCTGTATCACAGCTTTGATTTCCCCCAAGTCGGCAGGCATTTCTTTTATGGTTCTGCGGTAAATCACCATCACCTTTCCTCCTTTATCCACAAGGCGAACGGCAGTGCGCGCTGCATCCATGGCTGTATTGCCTCCACCTATGATTGCTACCATATTGCCAATGTGCGGCTTATGGCCATTGCGCACCTGTTCAAGCAACCCAAGGGGATCCCAAACACCCTGCCCGTCAATTCCGGGTATGTGTAATCTGGATGATTTTTGTGCTCCGGCTGCAATGTACAGATAATCAAACCGTTTTCTCAAATCGTCGAACGAACTTGCATTCACTTCAAATCCATATTGGATTTTTACACCCAAAGCCTCAATGCGTTCCACATCTGCCGCAATGGCCTGGTCAGTAAGCCTGAAGGGCGGTATTACCCCTGAAACCATCCCGCCGGGTTTGCTTTTCTGTTCAAAAACCACAACATGAAACCCCGCCTGTGCCAGAAACCTCGCTGCCGAAAGTCCCGAAGGACCTGCTCCTACAATGGCAACGCTCTTTTGCTGAATTCCTTGGGCAACTTTAGTCGGTGATAAGAGGTCTGCTGTTTCATGCTCTGCTACAAACCTTTTTATCTCCCTGATTTGCACAGCCTGGTCGTAATTGATGCGGGTGCATTTGAACTGACATTGATGGTCGCATATCATTCCCGTGGTTCGCGGGAATGGATTCGTTTGTAGCACAATTTGGGCCGACATGGCAAAATCTCCCTTGCCTGCATAATAGTTGTAAGCCGGAATATCCTGGTTGGTAGGGCATGTTGCAACGCAGGGAGCGTCAATGCAATCAAACGCCCCTAATTCTCGGTTGGTTTTTATGCTGATATTGTGAATTTCCTGTTTCTTATATTGGCTGTCTGTAAGGGTGTGTTTTGCATAAACCCTCAGGTTGTTCAAAAGGGATTCTGCCAATCCTGAATCCTGCTTGCCGGTTTCCAGGAATCGTGTTGCTGCTGTTGTAGGAGGCAAATCATCGGCAAACTGCTCTCTGAGCTGTTCTGCATACTGGTACATCCGGCCATAGCCGCCGGGTTTGAGCAAGTCTGTACATACCGTTACGGGCCAAAGTCCACAACGGATAATGTCTGCCACATTAAAGGCATGGGCGCCGCCCGAAAAGGAAATATCCAATGTGCCTTGAAACTCCTCCTGTAGTTTTAATGCCAGATTGATGGAGATGGGGTGGAGCGACCTGCCGCTATTGTACATCATGCCGGTTTCTTCGCCAAACACTTCCTTGTTATTTACGCTTTCGAGGGTGTTGGTCAGCTTCAGACTGAAATGCCGGTTGTTCTGCATTGCTGTCTTTTGCAGGTTGCGAATTATGGCAATGGCTTCGGGATACTTCAGGTCGTGGGCAAATGCCTGGTCGGGTACATGTGTTTCAAAACCCGAATCGCGCATGATCTGCCTGAGGAACTCCATGCCAAGTAATGTGGGGTTGAGTTTTACTGCCGTATGCAATTTTCTTACTGAAAGCAGGTAGTGGGCTATCTTCTCTATTTCGTCGGGCGGACAGCCGTGCATTGTGGATAGGGTAACATTGTCCGACAGGCAGGGATGGATATCAATCTGCGAAATTTCAGGATATATGTGCTTGATGGATTCTGTCTTTTGTTTCAGTTCTTGCGATGCATCGGTCATTTTATCCAAAAACCACTGCACATTGCTGTTCATGATTCCATCAAAATTATAGCCGATGCTCATATTGAAAATGAATCCTCTCTGGCCCTTTCCGTCAAAACCCAATTTGTGCTGCAGAATATGTATCATAATCCATGCATCCAGATATTGGCTAAACGACTCCTGGATTTTCAATTCTTGCGACCACTCGCAATTATACCCTTCGTCCTGCATGTCGATACAGGGTTTGGGAATTTCAAGCTCGTCGAGGGTTTGAATGGTTTTCAGCTCGATGAAGCGCGAGCCTGTGAGCCATGCAGCAACAATATTTTGACTCAATTGCGTGTGGGGTCCGGCAGCAACTCCCAGGGGAGTTTCGAGCAACTGCCCGTAACGAAAGGTTCTGAACCGGTCATTTTTATCGGGCTGAAAAAAAAGTCCGCAAGGAATTCCAAAAAAAGTTTTGTTTTCTAATTGTTTCAACGACATTGCAAGAAGGTCTTGCAAAGGAGTTGGATAAAACTTGTCTGACAACATAGGCTAAAAATTTTGGCAAAATAAGCAAAAAAACATTGCATATTCCCCAAAATGGATGTTTTCTCTAATTTTACATCAAATCGTATTCAATTTATGCAATCAACAGGGGTAATCATACTTGCAGCGGGGATATCGGAAAGGATGGGTAGCGACAAATTGTGTCTGAAACTGCCATCCGGAGAGACTTTTTTGTCATACTTATTATCCGCCTACCAAAGGTTTGGATGCACGCCTTGTATTGTTGTTGTAAATCAAAAGACCCAACCCCATGCACTGCAAATAATCAAATCGGGCTCAGTGCCCGCTACGGTTGTGGTAAATCCCAATCCCGAAGCCGGCCGATTCCTGTCTCTGCAAATGGGATTGCAAGCATTGAAAAATCCAACCGGGGTGTTTTTACAAAACATTGACAACCCTTTCGTAAATGAAGAATTGTTACAACATCTTATCGCAAATAGCAATGCTGGCGATTTCGTAGTGCCGGTTTACGGTATCAAAGGTGGACACCCTGTTCTGCTGAATCCTAAAGTGGTAAACTCCATACTTCTTCACCCGGATCCCCATACACCATTAAACGGATTTTTAAAAAACTTCCAAAAAGCAATTCTTTCTACTTCCGATAGACGAATTCTGACCAATATAAACACTCCGGACGATTACCGCGAGTATTTGGCCGAACAACAAGCCGACTCTTCTCTTTAGGGAATTGGTTTTTTTGGAATTTACGAACCATTGAAGCGAGTCCTTGCACTGTCGGGAGCGTTTTCATTCAGAAATGGATGAAAACCCTAATCATCATTTCAGGAAAATCTTTACATTTGGAAAATTTACTCTTTAGAAAAAATATTGTATTATGGACGATGTGATTTTTGATCTGGAAAAGTATAAAAATCAGAAAACCCCATTTGTGTTGTGTATTGTAACAGAAGCGGAAGGCTCAACTCCACGCGAAGCAGGGGCAAAAATGCTGGTTTTTGCAGATGGATCTATCAAGGGAACTATAGGAGGGGGAGCGATTGAAAGAAAATCAATTGAAATCGCCCTTCAGGTACTAAAACGCGGATTGCCCCTCCATCAAAGTTTTGAATTGGAAAATGATGTGGGTATGATATGTGGTGGAAGAACCTCCATCTATTTTGAGCCAATAAAACCCCAGCTCAGCCTGTATATTTTTGGTGCCGGCCATGTAGGCCGGGAAGTGGGCAGTTTGGCCCATAGTCTGGGGTTTCATGTGTGTTTTGTTGACAACCGCCCGGAAATCTACAATGAGTTTGATAGCAGTTATGCCCAATGCCTTGCCGGCGATTATATTGAATTGGCCGAATCTCTGGATTTGAAATCCAACGATATGGTTCTGATTACTACCCAAGGGCACGCCTTTGATGGGGTTGTGCTCGAGGCATTGGCGCCTAAGCAATTACTCTATCTGGGTATGATTGGAAGCAAGCGAAAAGTTGGAGAAACAACCGAAAAGTTACTTGCCGGCGGCAAGGTAACCAAAGAGCAGCTCGCTTTGGTGGACATGCCTGTGGGTATTCCTATAAAAGCTGAAACACCGCTCGAAATAGCCGTAAGCATCGCCGCTAAACTTATTGATGTAAAGAATCTCAACAGGCTATGAATCAGGGTGTCCTGAAATTTTTGCACCACAACAAGATGGTGGAGCTCGACTTCGCCAGGGAATCCTTTCTGCCTTCAACTACGGTATTGAACTACCTGAGATCGAATCCGCAGTATAGAGGAACCAAGGAAGGCTGTGCTGAGGGCGATTGCGGGGCTTGTACTGTTGTAATTGGAGAGTTGGATGCCGATCACAGACTTCGTTATTATGTAGTGGACTCATGCCTGATGTTTCTTCCGGCATTGCACGGCAAGCAACTCATCACGGTAGAGAACCTGGCCAGGAAGATAAATGGTGCTTTGGAATTGCATCCCGTGCAGCAGGCCATTGTGGATAACCATGGAAGCCAGTGCGGATTCTGCACCCCAGGCTATGCAATGTCAATGTTTGCTTTTTACAAAAACCAAACTCCTCCCACTCCGGAAAACACCATGGATTCATTTTCCGGAAACCTTTGCCGTTGCACAGGGTATAAGCCTCTGGCCGATTCTATAATGCAGTGCTGCAGCCAAATCATAGCAGACCAGTTTGATGAAGACCTTGATGAAGTAGTTGAAAAATTGGCATTGATCAACAATGAATCTCCCTCGCTGCACATAGTAGCCAATGGCCAGACCTATTTGTTGCCAGTCGGAGCCGGCCTTACGCTCGAGCTCAGGAACGAATTCCGGGATGCAGTTGCAGTTAATGGTTCTACCGATATTGCAATCAGCCAAAACAAGACCTTCCGCAATTTGCCGCAAATACTCGATTTGTCGCATGTGTCGGAATGGAAAGCCATAACAACTACCCAGGAGGGTTATTTTATAGGCTCAGGGGTCAGTATTGAGCAGTTTAAGGAATTTTCCAAGAGTCATTTTCCTGAAATGCTGCCCCTTCTGAATGTTTTTGCCTCTCAACAAATCCGCAATGTGGCTACCATCGGCGGTAATATTGCCAATGCCTCCCCGGTAGGCGATCTGCTACCCTTGTTAATGGCTTTGAATGCTTCAGTTGTATTGGCTTCCGTAAGAGGGCAGCGGCAAGTGGCACTCGAAAATTTTATTACCGGTTATCGTTCCACTTGTTTGCAGGCTGACGAGTTGGTTGCAAGCATCTATATTCCAAAGCTTGACAGCCATAACCTGTTTTATTGCGAAAAAGTTTCTACCCGGCGCGATGTGGATATTTCTACAGTTTCCCTTGCCTTAAACCTTCAGGTTGACAGCCACGGGTGTATTGCCAATCCCAAGGTTGTTTTTGGAGGAATGGCAGCCAGCGTAAAAAGAGCCGGGGCAATAGAACGGGCTCTCGAAGGCAGGTTGCCAACACTTGAGAACGCACAGCTTGCAGGTGAGGTGCTTGAAAACGAATTCGAACCTATATCTGATGCAAGAGGCAGCAGTGCATTTCGAATGGCAGTAGGTCGCAATCTCCTATTAAAAGCCTTCATTTCATTTGGTTGTTCATGATTCATACAATTTATCAAACAAGATGAACAAAGAGATTCCACATGAGAGCGCTGTGATGCATGTAAGCGGTCAGGCAGTTTATGTAGGCGATTATTACCCGGCAGAGCAGGTGTTGACCGGTAGGGTGGTTTACAGTCCCCATAGCCATGCTCGCATACTGCATTATGACCTTTCAGCGGCCCGAAGCATTAATGGAGTTCATGCAGTTTTGGACTACACCGATATCCCGGGGCAAAACCAGCTGAATCCCTTAAAACATGATGAGCCTTGTCTTGCTTTCGAAAAAGTACATTGTATTGGGCAGGCCATGTTTTTGATTGCAGCCGAAAATGATGCCATTGCAATGGAAGCCGAGAAGGCTATTCATGTGAGTTACGAAGCCCTCGATCCCATTCTTTCCATTGCCCATGCCAAGAAGGCCGGTAGTCGCCTGATCCCGCCACGGGTTTACGAAATGGGCAACCCTGAAGAGGCAATAGCCCAGGCACCCCATGTGCTGCGCGGAGTCCTGAAAACCGGAGCACAGGAGCATTGGTATCTCGAAACCCAGGGTGCATTATGTGTGCCTGGCGAGAATCATGAAATGAATGTCTATGCCTCTTCACAGAATCCCACCGAAACACAGATGGTGGTTGCCGAGGTGCTGGGGCTGCAGGCAAATCAGGTAGTATGCGAAGTGAAAAGGATGGGCGGTGGGTTTGGTGGTAAGGAAACGCAGGGAAACCATGTTGCAGCCTGGGCAGCATTGCTTGCGCTTGCCACCGGTAAAGCAGTCAGGATACAGCTCAGTCGCGAGGATGACCAGAAAATTACAGGCAAACGGCATCCCTTCGAATCAGACTATACTATTGGCTTCGACAACAATGGGTTGATACTTGGTTACATTGTGGACTTGAATTCCGATGCCGGATGGGCGGCCGACCTGTCCATTCCCATAATGGAACGGGCTATGTTTCATGCAGAAAATGCTTACTTCATACCCAACATTCGCATAACGGGCAATATCTGGAAAACCAACCTCCCATCCAATACGGCATTTCGCGGCTTCGGCGGGCCTCAGGGTATGGCCGTGGTTGAAAATGCAATTGACCGCATTGCAAGATTTCTGAAAAAAGACCCCTTGCACATCAGGGAGCTCAATTTTTATGGCAACCACCCCCGAAACCTTACTCCCTATGGGCAAAAGGTTGAAAACAGCCGCCTTTCAGAGATATTGGAGAGACTCAAAGAAAAAAGCAGGTATTTTCAGAAACGCAATACTATAGAAATATTCAACCAATCGAACCGCTATAAAAAGCGGGGATTGGCTTGTACGCCGGTTAAGTTTGGGATTTCTTTTACTACGGCATTCCTCAACCAGGCCGGTGCTCTGGTTTTGCTTTATACCGATGGCACCATGCTGGTAAACCATGGTGGAACGGAAATGGGGCAGGGCCTGCACACAAAAATACAACAGATTGCTGCCAAGGAAATGGGCTTGCCATTGGGGGCCGTTAGAGTAAATGCCACAAATACCTCAAAGGTACCCAACACCTCACCTACAGCAGCATCTTCAGGTACCGATATGAATGGCATGGCAGTGAAAAATGCTATTGAAAAACTCAAAAACCGCCTCGACCCTGTAATCCGCAAAATGCTGTTGGAGGCATACGGGGTTTCTTATGCCTGTGAATTGGTTTTTGAGCAGGCCAGAGTGTTTCCGTCTCTAAACCCTGAGCATTTTCTTAAGTTTTCTCACATTACGGAGCGTGCTCATAAGGAGAGGGTGAGCCTTTCGGCTACAGGCTTTTATGCCACTCCCGGAGTGCATTTCAATAGAGAAACCGGCAAAGGTGAACCGTTTTATTATTATGCTTTCGGAATGGCGGTGGCCGAAGTCGAAACAGATATCCTCACAGGTTACACAAAAGTTCTGAGTGCCGATATTGTTCATGATGCCGGCAACTCAATCAATCCTGCCATTGACCTGGGGCAGGTTTACGGCGGATTCATTCAGGGATTGGGATGGTGCACCACGGAGGTTATCAGAAGGGATGCCAAAGGGAACCTGCTCAACAATTCGCCAAGCACCTACAAGATACCTTCATTTGGGGATATGCCCTTGCAGTTTTCTGCCGAGTTGCTGCAGGGAGCTCCCAATCCATTAGTAATACATCAAAGCAAGGCAGTAGGGGAGCCGCCTTTTATGCTGGCATTTTCTGTTTGGCTGGCAATAAAAGACGCTGTTTCGGCGGTTGACGGCCATGAAACTGAACCCTATTTTGAATTACCGGCCAGCAATGAGTTGGTGGTTAAAGCTGTGCAATCCCTGAAAATACCTGTTGCTAAATGGAATTTCTGATCAGGAATCACAAGGGTATTTCAAATTGTATCTGCCTAAAACTCATTTTGAGCCACTGCTTTTGAAAGTCAGGGTTGGCAGATAAGCCAAAGATTTTGTTTTATGATCTGAGTAGCAATTCCTGATCAATAATTGCCCTTCAAAAAAAGCAGTGGAGGCTTTCTCTTGCTCCTCCACTGCTTGCGTTTATGAGAAATCCTTTATCTGTCAGTTATGTGCCGATTGGTATTCCAGCGCCATAATCAGTTTCCAGCATGTTTGGATATCTTTGTTTTCGATGAGCCTTTTCAATTCCAGATGTATCTTCTTGTCTTGATCATCTGCACTTACCTGGAGCATGGCTTTGGAAAAGTTCCTGAAATAGGGTTCCTCTTTGAAAGTAGTTAGAGATTTACTATCGGGAAGGGTTGTTGTCCCTGCAAGTTTTGCCAGATCGCTACCTGTGAGCCATTTGCTTTTGCGAATGGAACCGGGAATAGCCTCGAATCCCACAGGAAGGCCGTTGGCTGGAAGCGGAATGCTAAACACACTGTCTCCTTTTACCCTTGTATATTGCGAACCACCCAAACGGCCCACTATATCGAGTGCCGAAGGATCTATTTTTTCGTTGGGAAGAATCGCATCTTCATTCACATGCATCACCACGGCTTCCATGATAATCAGGTTGGCAGAGCCGGGGGCATTGCCCATGGATTTGATTTCAATCAACCGGCATTCAAAATGCACCGGACTTTCCTGCACCCTGAATGGTTTTACTATTTGAGAAGCCACAGGGGTTAGTCCCGACTTTTCGAATTCATTCACACCTTTTGGGTATTCCAAGCCTGTAAGCGCCATCTGTTGGGACATCGAAAAATTTACCAGATTGATTACAGCTTCCCCGGTGCTGCGAATGTTTGCAAGCGAGTCTTTTTCTACCGGACTCACGCTTCGGGTATTGGCCGAAAATATGAGAACAGGTGGTGTGCCACTGAAAACATTAAAAAAACTGTAAGGAGCCACATTGGGCTGGCCTTCAGGGCTGATGGTACTTACTAATGCGATAGGGCGGGGAGTAATGGTCCCCAGCATATAATGATACCTCTGGTTTGGGGTGAGTTCTGCTAAATGTATGGTTTTCATAAACTGAAATTGTAAAACAAAATTTGATAAGCATTGAAGTGTTAAAACATTTAGTGAAACAGACCCGAATGATTTTTGTTTGATTAGAATTACCAACTCGTTAAACAGAAATGGCACAACGGTTTTGTGAAACATACCCTAAGGGTTATTGTTTCTGGTTTTGGACAATCAACCTTTCCTTCTGCAAAACTGGAGTCCGGGGCAGTTGTTAAGTTCAGACCTCCTTACCCCTCGCAGTTAGAAAGTGCGGTGGTTTTGAAGATTAAGCGCAGATCAGTACCGGGAAAAACAGTTTCTGTTTCGTTGAGCAGTTGAGTAATCTGACCAACTGCATGATTAA
>Ga0209316_100050_pt1 | contig 44594 bp, 38 predicted proteins | sample 3C3metaG_FD_184150 | JGI IMG/M metagenome (GOLD analysis project Ga0209316, IMG submission 184150) | Freshwater bacterial and archeal communities from Indian Creek, Illinois, USA - 3C3 metaG (SPAdes) (version 3) | ecosystem: Environmental > Aquatic > Freshwater > Unclassified | place: USA: Indian... | reverse complement strand
GCCGGGCTTATTCCCAAAGTAATAATGAATGTCTGATGATGTTCATAAAAAAATGTCGCCTCAAAGGTATTTTTTGAATGTTTACCTTGCGACAATTGGCAGAAAACGGATTCATGATTTTGCCGTGGTGTTAACATAGATTTCACTTGTTTTTTTCTGAATCCTCTTTACTATTCGTTCCGTTTCGTTCAAATCAGTCTTTGGGAGCAGTATCACGAATTCGTCTCCACCAATGCGAGCTACGATTTCGTCTTCACGGCATTCACTCTTTATTGCTTCGGCAGCTTTTCTAAGGAGTTCATCTCCCGATTTGTGGCCAAAGGCGTCATTTACTAATTTCAGACCGTTTACATCTGCGATAATCAGAGACATAGGCAGGTTACGGAGGATATCCAATCTATTAAGTTCAGCTTCAAAAAAGCGTCTGTTGTATAAACCTGTTAACTGGTCATGAAAGCTAAGATATTCAATTCTTTTTAAATTAGCGTATTCGTCAGTCACATCCCGGAAAACCAGGACTACACCATGGATATTCCCTGAACTATCACAAATCGGAGCAGCACTGTCTGCAATCGCAATCTCCCTGCCATCCTTTCTGATTAACATGGTGTGATTGGCTAATCCGACAATATGTCCTGTACTTAAGACTTTTTCAACCGGATCTTCCGCAAGCTCCCGTGTATATTCGTTTACAATATTAAAAACTTCCTTGAAGGTCTTGCCAACCGCTTCTTTTTCCATCCAGCCTGTAAGGTTTTGAGCTACCGGATTCATAAGCTCAATCCGTCCGTGCTGATCTGTTGCGATTATTCCATCTCCGACGGAAGTAATAGTAATTCTGAGCCGTTGCTCAGCTTCCTTACGGCGACGAATATTGAAGCTCAAATACCATATAAAAATAAATAGCGAGATGATAAACGCAATCAAAGAATAAATGATTATGTCACGTTGCCTGTTAATAACGGCGGTCTTCGTGACCTGATCCGTTATATCATGAAAGGTACCAAATACTGTATTTTTTTCCGGGTTATACTCCGCAACAGAGTGTATATGCAAGATACGTCCGTCGTCAGGGCGTCTTATCCGAAATCGGATATCGTATGGTTCGTTTCTTAAAATCAGTCCTCGCAACGCCTCATTCCGTTTCAGGTGATATTCCGGCAGGATTATTTCCCGAATCCTGACTGAACTTAAGGTGTATTCTTCAAACCCAAGAATTGTTCTGGCTTCCTCAGAAAGAGTGAACATACTGATTCCTAAATTAAGCTCCCAGTAGCCCATTTTAGCTATCTGCTCCGCTCTCTCAAGACGTGATAATTTCTGATGTAACAGTATTTTATTCTCTTCTCTTTCAGTTACATCATGTATGACAGAATAGAGCATAGCCACATCGCCCATTTGAAATGGGTAAGAATAAACCTCTACTGTACGTAAAGTTTCGTCCGCTAAACGGTGCGAGAAAATGAAGTGATTGCGTTTCTCCTCTGCCGCAATCCTGCGCTTTAATTCCACCTCTTCCTGTCCCAGCATGTTGATCTGTCGTATATTCATAGATTCAAGGACATTCTTTGGATACCCATAAAATTCAACCGCAGCTTCATTAGCCCGGACAATCTCACCGGACTCCACTTCAATAAGAAGCATGACCGCCCCGTGGTTTTCAAAAAGCGTAAAAAAATCAAAATCATGTTCCTCCGCTTGAACGCAGCTAATGCTTAAGCTAAGTAAAATCACTATTATAGCCGTCACAATAATTTTTTTCATATAGTTCATAAATGCAGATCTCCCGAATATTTTATGTTTTATCAAGCTGAAGGCTTAAATCTCGAAAATATATTTGCGACTGAAGATATCTCTCAAAATATCTTTTTTTAACCCTTACATCATGACCGGTAAAGAAAAACAGTGAGGAACCTTCCCAAAGAATCCACCACCCACCAATAAACATGCCTTCTATCATTATCTTATAAAACAATGACAGTTCTCCAAGCCCCGGCAAAACATATGCCGCAGTCAAAAGCAATGCTGAAACAAACACATAGATTATAAATCGTCTGTATATGTCTCGCAAGGCTTTATCCGTGAACAGAAGCTTTATCCTGAAATTGCCCAATAGCGCTGATATGCTTTTGTTTTCTTTATCCGTATCCCTGAGTTCGGCAGGTATATGAAAGCAGATCTCAATTTTTTCTTTTATTGGAATCTCAATCGCCGCCTGTTCGAAATAGTCCATAAGCTCAGGCTCTATTTCTTTCCTTCTTACAGGAGACGCATCCCAGCCGTTGAAAAGCTCAGAGTAACTGTCAAGCGACAATTCAATGATATAAGCGTTAGTTACAGGATTAATATTATAAAGACTTAAATATTCTCGTTTGCGCTTTTTCTTAAAGAAGGATATCATTCTCCAATCAAGCTTCATCTCTAAAGCCGGCAGTTATCATCACATTTCTTGCTCTGCTTATACTGTATGCTAATACCCCGCCTAAAATGATCAGCACAATATTCATAACAAACGGAAGCATCCTATCCGTCTCCGAGAGAATACCGGCAAGCCATCCAAACGGTGAAGTCAGAGCAATCGCAGCAACTTGAATCATAGCGGTAATCCTAGCTCTCTCCTGAGCGTCAACATTTATAACAAATAGCGAGTTCAATATCGGATTGAGCAACGCCAGACTGAAAGCCTCAAGAACCGTACTGATTATCAACAAAAAATAACCGTTTATAGGGGTTATGATCAAAAGGAATTGACTTGCCGCAAACAACAGAAAACCCAAAACAAGAGGTTTTTCCAAACTTATTTTATTCATCTTCGGAACCAGAAAGAAAAACAACAGCAATATAACAGCCGATCTAACGAACGGGAAAAGAGCGACATTTTCAACAGGAATATTTAATCTCTCAGTAACTATAATTCCCCAAAATGTACCGTTAACAAGGCTTGTAATGCTTCTAATAAGTATCAGAAACATCATCATCACAGTAATAGGTGTATTAATAAGCTGCTTTACTACACCGCCATATTGCTTGAGAATAACAAATATGCTTTGACCTTTTGTTTCATTAAGCCTTATTTCCCCCTGTCGGGTTTCTGTTGAGAATATATACAGCAATATGATTTTTACAGCCATCATAAAAAATGTAAACAGATACAATCCCCGAACTGTCGGCACAGTCTGATACCTAGCAATGAGTAGTCCTGCCAAAGGCGCAAAGAAGACAGCCAGCAGCCCTGATATATGAATCCACGCATATATATCAATCAATTGATCCTGTTCGGCATCCTCAACCAATAGGCAATGCCAGGAAGTTGCAGGCACTCTCCAAACACTGTTTATTATAGCAGCAATCAAAAAATGGGTGAAATTCTGCGCCAGCGCCCATACAAGAGCAGGGATGCACCAAGATATCAAATCAAAGATAAATGTCGCGTTTCTTCTTCCCAATTTATCGGTGATCGCTCCCCCTAAAAAAGCAAATACTATTTGAAAAGCCATGCCTATGCTCGCAATCAATCCTATCTGTACGTCAGACAGACCAAGAGCAAGCATATATATGGAAACATATGGCGCATAAAGATTAAAAGGGATCCCCCACAAAGGCTCAGTATAAACACAAGCTCGTGGGTTTCCCCTTAAATCGAGTAACGTTCTTAGCAGTGGATGTCTTTTCTTCACGTAGTCTCTCCTCGTGATCTAATATGTATATATTAACATAAGAACAAAGTTCAGGCAATGCCTCTATAGGACAGATTCAAAAGACGATATCGTTATTTCACAGTTTTAATTTGAAATTTTTTGCCATATTCTACACGTTTTCAAACTGTTATGATAAAAAAATATCAAGGTCAATTTCCCTTGATATTCTGGCGTGCCCGGAGGGAGTTGAACCCCCAACCTTCTGATCCGTAGTCAGGCACTCTGTCCAATTGAGCTACGGGCACATATTTTGTTGGCGGAGAAGGAGGGATTCGAACCCTCGCGCCGGTGTTTGCCGACCTACGCCCTTAGCAGGGGCGCCCCTTCGACCAGACTTGGGTACTTCTCCATCTATAGGTCGAAATATTAACGTGGCGGAGAGAGAGGGATTCGAACCCCCGGTGCCCTTAAGGCATCACTGGTTTTCAAGACCAGCTCCATAAACCACTCGAACATCTCTCCGTATGTCCCGAGAAAACTTTTTGCGAAGAAGTGAAACCTTTCAGGCAACATCCGCTTTGCAGGTTCCAGTATACCAAATAGCCATCATTGTGTCAAACAAAAATCGAACTTAGATTTCCCTTTTCTAAAGAATCCCAGGCGGATATGGAATCCGCCCCTACTCGCTGTGTACCCTGTCATAGCCAGCAAACTTTGTAAACTGCCCCAGCCAGACCAACTCGACTGTTCCGGTAGGCCCATTGCGTTGTTTTGATATTATTACTTCAGCTATGTTTTTCTTGTCTGAATCCGGATTATAGTATTCATCCCTGTAAAGAAAGGCCACAAGATCTGCGTCTTGCTCAATTGCGCCTGATTCTCTTAAGTCGCTGAGCATCGGCCTGTGCCCTGCCCTAGCTTCAGGTGCGCGGCTTAACTGGGATAAAGCCACCACAGGAACTTTTAGCTCTCTGGCCAAAGCCTTTAACGAACGCGAAATTTCGGATATCTCCTGTTGACGGTTATCCACTCTTCCTCTTCCTGACATAAGCTGCAAATAGTCAAGTATAACCAATCCAACATTACGCTCCATTTTAAGTCTTCGTGCTTTTGAACGCAGTTCCATCGAGTTAATGCCGGGAGAATCGTCAATATATATGGGTGCCTGCGATAACGGACCTGCCGCCCTAACCAGTTTTAGCCAATCCGCCTCATCAAGACTGCCTGTTCGTATTTTTTGAAGCTCGACATTGGCTTCGGAACTGAGCATACGTTGCGCTAATTGTTCCTTTGCCATTTCAAGACTGAAAACCGCTACCGGCACGTGTGCGCGTAATGCTACGTACTGCGCAATATTCATAACGAAGCTGGTCTTTCCCATTGACGGACGGGCAGCTACCAGTATGAGCTCCGAAGGATTTAGTCCCGAAGTCATATGATCGAATTCGGAAAATCCAGTCGGAATGCCTGTTATTTTTCCTTTATTTTTCGCCAATTCCTCTATACGCGAATAGACTTCAAGGAGGATCTCTTTCATCGAATAGAATTGGTGGCTGTTATGCCTTTGTGATAAGTCAAATATCTTTTTTTCGGCCTGATCAATTATATTCTCTAATTCTTCCTGGCCCTGATAGCAGTTCTTGATTATTTCATTTGAAGCGGAAATAAGCCGTCTTAAAGTGGACTTTTCATCCACAATTTTGATGTAATATTTAAGATTTGCGGTACTGGGCACACTCATAGAAAGATCAGTCAGATACGCTATGCCACCTGATTTATCCAGAGAACCTCTATTTTTTATTTCCTCCACCAAAGTTACGACATCTACGGGTTCACCTTTGGTATGTATGTCGAGTATGGCAGAAAAAATTTCTTTGTGCGATTCGGAATAAAAATCATCGCTTTTTAAGTGCTCGGCCGCAGAAGCCAGGGACTCAGCATCAATCAATATAGAACCCAGAACAGCTTGTTCAGCTTCCATATTGTACGGCGCAGTTCGATTCATAGGCTCAACCACCGAAAACCACCTTATTCTTTCTCTACCCTGATTTTAAGCCTAACCCCTATCTCGGGATATAGTTTTACATCAAGTACATGATTTCCTAACGTTTTAATCGGTTCATCCATCACAATCTTTCTTTTATCTAATTCGGTATTGTGATCTTTTTTAAGTGCTTCAGCTATTTCTTTAGCAGTCACCGAACCGAAAAGCTTACCTCCTTCGCCGCAGCGAGCCTTAATGATTACTTCTATCGCAGCTATTTTCTGCGCCAATTTCTTTGCAATATCCGTTTCCCTCTGTAGTTTATTGTCCTGAACTGTTTTTTTGCTTTTAACTTCATGCAAAATGCGCTCGTTTACCTCTAAAGCCAGTTTCCTCGGCAATAGAAAGTTCCTTGCATATCCATCACTCACATTTACAATATCATCTTTTTTCCCTTGTCCTTTGACATCTTCAAGAAGTATTACTTTCATGGTTAACCTCCGTTTGCGTCCTTGTGCTTTGGGTACGATCCCAGAAAAACAAAAAACTTGCTGTTGTTTGAGAGGTTTTCCAAGACTTCTGATATCAACGCATCTCTTTCATGCCCCTCAAAATCCACCAGAAACAAGTACTGTCCTAACAACGTCTTCATTGGTCTTGACTCTATTTTAGTCAAATTTATATTTTTGTCAGCGAATAGCTTAAGTGCTGCAAGAAGGCTGCCCGGGCTGTTCTCAACAGTGAAAGCTATCGATGTTTTATCATAACCGGTAGGCTCGGATCCTGATTTTGACATAACTACAAACCTAGTACTATTAGCAAGATGATCCTGGATATCCTCGGATAATATCTTAAGTCCGTATATTTCACTTGTCTTTTTGTTAGCAATAGCTGCCCAATGCGATTCAGAAGCCGACACTTCCCTTGCCGCAGCTGCTGTACTTGTGGTAGGGCGTTGTTCTACGCCTTTTAAGTTATTATATAGATATTTTCTGCACTGCGCCAAAGCTTGCGGATGTGATATCACCATTTTCACATCTTTCAATTCAATGCCTGGTCTTGCCAACAGATAGTGACGTATAGGCAAAACTACTTCTCCTGATATTTTGACATTTACCTCGTGAACCAGCATATCAGCAGTTATGTTCACAGTTCCTTCAAGAGCGTTTTCGATCGGTACCAGCGCTTTATCCACTTTACCCGAATCCACTCCATATATGAGTTCTGATATTTCAGGGAATTCGATTAATTCGCAGGTTGCGCCATTCGTATAAGCTATTGCCGCATCATAAGCAAATGTCCCTTTAGGTCCAAGATAACCAATTTTATACATATAATCGCTCCAAAGCCCGGGAACCGCAATACAAAGAACGGTTTCTCAGGAAAATTACTGATTACATCAGAACCTATAGCTTGCATTTATAGGCTGATATAGAAAATCGGAGATCGAGAATATACACGCCTCGACCTCCGATATTGCTCTTTGAGTCTTTAATCAGTTGTGAACGGTAAAAGCGCTACATGCCTGGATCTTTTTATGGCCATCACAATGCGCCTTTGATGTTGGGCACAGTTTCCTGAAACTCTTCTTGGAACTATTTTCCCTCTGTCTGTTATAAACCTTCTTAGTTTATACGCATCCTTATAGTCTATGGTAATAAGTTTGTCCACACACAAACTGCATGGTTTTCTGCGTTTTCTTCCTCTTTGTCTTTTTTCGCCGTCACCGGCACCGCCCTTAGATTTTCTGTCATAGTCAGAATTATAAGATCTGGGCTTTTTTCCAGCCTCAGCCATTAGTTTCTCCTCCTCATCCTTTGTTTCTTAAAATGGAAGCTCGTCTTCCTCTCCCTCGATCACTCTAAAACCTTCAAGCGGTTCGTCTTCCGCTATATGAGGCTGCGTGGACTGTGCTTGTTTGCCTGATGAACTGTCAAGGAATTGAACTTCATCCGCCACTACCTCTGTGGCATATCTCTTTTGACCGTCTTTACCCTCATAACTGCGAGTTTGAATTCTTCCAAATACTGCTACCATCCTTCCTTTTCCCAGGAATTTAGCGCAAGTTTCGGCAAGATTTCTCCATACGACTATAGGAATAAAGTCAGCCTGCCTGTCGCCTTGCTGATTGGTATAATTTCTCGAAACAGCAAGCGTAAAAGTAGTCACTGCCGTACCGCTCGTGAGGTAACGAATCTCAGGATCTTTGGTCAACCTTCCGATTAAAATAGTTTTGTTCATCATTTCAAGCATCAATCCTTCCTAATCGTCTTCGCGTATTATCATGTAACGTATTATTGAATCGGTAATCTTGTACACGCGTTCCAGCTCAGCCGGAACCTTTGCATCAGCGCTGAAATTCATCAGCACATAATAGCCTTCCTTGAACTCATCAATAAGGTAGGCTAGTCTTCTTTTTCCCCATGGCTCAGCTTTAATTACTTGTCCTCCCTGTCCGGTGACAAGCGTAGAAAACTTCTCAATGGTAGATTTGACAGCCTCCTCATCCAGATCAGGACGAAGAATGTACATTGACTCATACTTTCTCAAAACAAAACACCTCCTTTTGGACTAAGGCCCTATCGCATGGATAGAGCAAGGATTCAGCCGAAGCACAAGCTCGGCGCACTAAAAGTGCATTTTGGCCGAATAGTTATACTCGTGCCAATAAGACTGCTGAATTATATCATCATTGTTAACATTATGCAACAAAAATTAGAGAATCATGCGGAAAAGCATTGGGGACGGAGCCTATTGCTTTTTTACTTCTTTCGGCGAAATAGCGATATACCACCAAATCCTGCAATAATCGAAACATAGAATCCTAAATCATAAAACCAGCCTGTATTATCAGGCTCATAAACTCGCACATCCCGGTCAAAAAAACCAATGACAAGAGAAACAGGCGCAATCCACCCATGCCATACACCCCATAAAAACCCTGCGGGATTTTCATTCGTGAACCTTTGATCTCCCGGGACACATCCGGTCATCAACATAGTCATAAAAATCAGTATTACTATAATTGCCAAAGTTTTCATGATCACAATTACTCCTCCCATGTAAATCACTTAAGCCTTTTGCGAACTTTCTCCCAAACCTTCTTAATGATACTGCTTGTTTCATCCATTCTGAAGTGTCTTGTGGTCTGGCGCGGTACAAAGATCACACCCAAATCATGTATGCCGTCCTGATAATCCTTGTGCTCAACGACTATGTCATTATTCTCTCTTTTTATGTCGAACCAGGCATAGGAAGGATATTCCATTAAAATCTCATCAAGCATTTCTTTGCTGTTTACATCCCGACCGTTTACGGCAAGCAGTAGATCTCCGGGTTTCATCCCCATCTTCTCCGCTTGCGACGAAGGCATAACTTCAAGTATTTTAAGACCTCTCCAAGGGGCTTTAAAGGCCGGATCCCCTTCAAGTTGAGTCTTTCTGCCTAAGATAATCAGTAGTTCATGCAAAACAGGAGCAGCCGGGGCAGCGATAAAAGAAACCCAATAGAGCCTTGAGGATATCATTGCCAGTATAAGAATAACAAGACTATAAATGCCTAGCCAAAAACCTGTTTCCTTTACTCTGCCCCTTGAAGATTGGGTTATGGCTATATCTGAGTATCCCATTACCGCAACTATCGGAAATAAAGCTAAAACCTCAACCCCCGGCTGTTGCTGAAAAAGAGGCCACCAGCCAGGCATAGCTACCGCACCTTCCGCAGCTTGCAATATGCCTTCCGGCACAATCAATACAACCAAGGGAATCGGCCATATCTTATTCATAAGATATGCACCGACAGTTTCGACATTTCTGTGCTTTACCCATATCGGTAAACTGTCCCTGTATCCGTCAAACCAAATTAGAAGGCTCTCCATTAGATGAAGAATTCCTACAAGGGCTATGATCGAAGGAACGTTAACATCCGGCCAGCCAAACAATAAAGAAGATAAAGAAACGATCCCTCCTGCGTACGAAAGGCATAAATAACGTTTATTGAAAAGCATGAGTAAAATAGCAAGCGGCCAAATATAGAGCACCGCTTTGTAATCAAGCGGGATTCCGACAAGCACAATGCAAAAACTTGCCACGAGTCCCACGATCATCCCAAAAAGCACCGCACTTAAAAATCTTGTGTTCAACGGGGTGCGAATGATCCCCAGCCATGCTTCCTCGAGTTTTGCAAATCTTGACATATACACGAAAGCTAAGGTCAATACAACTATGAACATAAGACTTGTAATAGAATATGCAAAATGTGTTATCACAATTTCTATAAAAGCCATTTTACCCGCCATTCCACCGCTAACATCGGTGGTACAAACAGTAAGGCAATTTCATTTCTTACTTTTCTCCTAAGATTTATTGTCCTAACTTCCGTAAAACCTCGTCAATACCTCTTTGAAGCACGGCATCAAGTTCGGCAGGTAAATCCTCACCTGGGTTCGCTTCAAGGAAATCCTTTGCAACTTGTGTCATCTCAAGCTCAATATCGGGTGCAATGCCGACATCTTGAATGTTTCTTCCGTTAGGAGTAAAATATTGCGCAATCGTCAGTTTAAGAGCTGAACCATCTCCGAACGGACCGCGAATTCCCTGAACTAGAGCCTTTCCGAATGTTGTGTTGCCCACTAGTGTTCCTGCGTCAAAATCCTGTATCGCTCCGGCAAGCACCTCTGACGCACTGGCGCTGAATTCATCGACTAGAACTACAAGAGGTAATCCTAAGCTTTGCTCGTCTGATGTATATTCTTCCCTATTACCTTGGCGATCTTCACTATAGACAACTATTCCTTCAGGCAGCAGCAAATCCGCTATCTGCACGCATTGTTCGAGCAAACCTCCGGGATTCCCCCTAAGATCAAGCACCAGTCCTTCCATTCCCTGATCCTTTAGAGCTGACAGCGCCTGTTCAAAATTTTCCGCTGATTTCTCGTTGAATTGATATAACCATATATATCCTATATTATCTCTAAGCATTTTGTGTTCCAGAATCGGAATCTCTATAATGGCTCTTTCGAGTGTATAATCCGAAACCGTTCCATCTCTCAGTATTGAGATGGTAACTGCAGTACCGGGAATTCCTCTCATCATGCCTACTGCTTGCTCAAGTCTGCTCCCATCCACATCCTGACCTTCAACCCTTATAATCTTATCTCCGGTAGTTATACCGGCTTCCATCGCAGGACTTGTATCAAAAGCTCTAACAACGGTGATCATATTGTCGTCCTCATTTACGGTAACCCACAAGCCTATTCCACCATAAGTTCCCTGTGCGCGTGCGACAAAATCCCTATATTCTTGAGGTGTAAAAAAATAGGTGTAGGGATCTCCCAAAGCTTCTGTCATGCCTTTTATAGCACCGGTCAGCATTGCTTCTCTGTCGGGAGCAACCAAGTGGTCCCGCTCAAGCACCTGTCGTACTTCGTCAAGCCTTCTGTAATCTTCTATTAGCTCGAACTGCTCACGGGTTATTATTACCCGATCACCTCTGCTGATTTCAATATATCTGTTTACAGTCAAAGTTAAAAAAGATGAAAAAAACGCCGTGATGACAATTATTACCGCCGCACCAAGCGCCGCTGTTTTTTTGCTTAACATCCAGACTCCCCTTCCATAAATAGCCACGTCTTATTACAAAGCGAAATATACGCTTAGGTATGCCAATGGCTATCTTTTTGTTTACCCCTTATAATTATAGCATTTATTTCTTAAATATTCAAAAAAGTTATCTTCAGCGCAAATACGGCATAGGATCAACCGGTGTTCCGTTTACTCTGACTTCGAAATGCGCATGTGGTCCCGTTGAAACGCCGGTGCTTCCTACCGTCATCACAGGATCGCCGCGATCAACCATTTGTCCATCCGTAACCAGTATACGTGAACCGTGCGCATATAGAGTTGTAACATCTCCACCGTGATCTATTATTACGGTGTTTCCATATCCTCCGAACCGTCCGGCAAAAATAACCGTTCCATCTGCCGCAGCCACAAAATTTCTGCCGTTTATACTTTGTCTGCCTCGATTCGTTACATTAGACCCTATATCTATTCCCAAATGCATTCTTCTTGTCCTGAATACCGGATGTACTCTGTACCCAAATGGAGATGTCACCCTGTAAAAGCCGGGCACCGGCCATTGCATAACTCCTCCGGCAAATTCCGCCCGCCGATTGCGTTCATTCTGTTGTCTTATTAGCTCCTGAATTTTCCTTTCAAGCTGTTTTGAAGTTCTCTCCAACTCATCTAACCGTCGTTCAAATTTTTCTTCTTCGTTTTCAAGGCTTACCAAAGTTGTATTACGTTTGCGTTCTTGATCCTCAAGTCTTACCAATAAGTTTTCATGTTCCTTTTGTTGATTAGTTAGTTTTGTCAAAAGGTTGCTTCGTTCGTCTTTCGTCCGCTCGATCAAAAGTTTCTGTGCGCTCACGGATTCAACCAAAACAGTTATTTCTTGCTCTTTATCTTCAAGTCTCGCTTTCTGAGCGTCAACCTTTGTTCTATAAAGCTCCAGTTCTTCTAAGATATTCTGATCAAACGACACTACGTTTCTTATAATCTCAAGTCTGTCAAGTAGCTCATTTATGCTTTCAGACTCAAGTAAAAGCTCAAGATATGAAGTAGTACGGTTCATATACATCACGCGTACTCGTTTTGCCATCATCACCTCATGTTCTGAAGCTTCAGCAATTGTACGATTAAGTTCTTCGCCTACTTCTTTAAGCTCGTTTTGCGTATTTTTAAGCTGCTCTTCGACCAGCTCAAGCTCTTTGGTTTTGTCAGTAAGTTTGGCGTCAATTATTTCTAATTCATTCTTCGTTGCAAGAAGCTGTTCGTCTAAGTTTTCAATTTCATCTGTGGTCTCAGCCTGTTGCTCGTTGAGATTTTCTATTTCATTAACGGTTTTATTTTGCCTTTCATTTATTTGCTCAATCTCATCTTTAGTCTCGTCAATACGCTCATTTATCTCGTTTAGCTCTTCCCTGCTGTCCTCAACATCGTTTGCTACCGCAGTGCCTATTGAAAACAAGGAAATAATTAACAATACGATAATCACACGCTTCATACCAAACCTCCGCAACCTTTGTTTTATACCCTAAGATGCTTCCTAAGCGACCATATGCTTGCTATTATACCAATCCCTGCGCCTAGCGGCAGAAATACCATCAGTAGAGGATATACGACATCAGAAATCCCCAAAAGATTCAAAAAGTCCATGTTAAATCCTGATAGCAGCATCCCATGGCTATAATAGTAGACAGCATAGTAAATACCCACTATCAGGGCTGAAGATAAAATCGATCCTGAAAGCCCCAGCATCAGGCCTTCCACTACAAATGGCCAGCGTATAAACCAATCCGTAGCCCCTATATATTTCATAATTCCGATTTCCTTTTTCCGTGAAAATACCGTTACCCTTATGGTATTGCTAATTATGAGCACTGATATAAAAAGAAGCATCACAACCAGCGTTATCCCGGCTACACGTAAAATATTCGCTATTCTTTCAATAAACTCCACGACAGGTTTGCTGTAGTTTACTTTTTCGACCGACTCTAAAATTTGCGCATTTCTAGCTATCATGTCAACATATTCAGGCTTGTCCGCTCTAATTATAAAGTAGTCGGGCAATGGATTATTTTCTCTTGTATATCCTTCAAGAAGCCTTCCCTGATCTCCCAGCTCCTTCTTCCATGAAGCCAAAGCATCATGTCTTGATATGAAGTTAACGTATGTGACTCCTTGCCAATTGCTAATCGTTTCTTCCATGCCCCTGATCTTTTCATCTGTTATGCTGCTTTCGAGAAACAAAGTGACTTCCATTCTTGATTCGATGCCTCTTACAATGTGATTTAAGTTAAACACAATTGAAAGTATCGCCCCGAGTACAAACAGAGCCGATGCAATTGAAACAACCGAAGCGCATGAGAGGCTGACATTACGTTTCACGTTATTTATACCTTGCTTCATGTAATAGCGTATAGTCCTAAGCTTCATTAATGTAACCGCTCCTATCAAGATCTCTTGTCATTTTTCCTTTATTCAGGCTTATAACCCTTTTTTGCATTGTATTAACTATATCTTTGTCATGTGTAGCAACTATAACAGTAGTTCCGCGACGGTTTACAACGTTCATAACTTTAATAATTTCTTGGGAGGTAAAAGGATCAAGATTTCCTGTCGGTTCATCCGCAATCAGTATTGTAGGATTATTGACAAGAGCTCTCGCCAATGCCACTCTTTGCTGTTCTCCGCCTGACATATCCTGAGGATATGCGTGAGCCCTTTCAGACAGCCCAACCATCGCCAGCGCTGCAGGAACCTTTCTTCGGATCTCCTTATTTGAAGCTTCAATAATTTCCATAGCAAAAGCAACATTGTCGTAAGCCGTCCTGTCATGCAATAGCCTGAAGTCCTGGAAAACAACACCAAGCTGTCTGCGGTAAAATGGTATACCCTTCTCCTCTATAGCCGCTAAATCCTTGTTGTTAACCATTATCACACCGTCCGTATGATCGGTTTCCTTTAAAAGCAGCTTCACAATCGTTGATTTGCCCGCCCCGCTTGCACCGACAATAAATACAAACTCTCCCCCGGCTATGGTAAAAGTAACGTTTTGCAATGCCCGCAAACCGTTATCGTAAATTTTCGAAACATTTCTTAATTGAATCAAACCCAACACTCCTAACGACGCATTCTTAGCATCATCATAATCCTGAAAGTAACGGCGTCATGAAAATTTCTTAGATCCAAACCTGTTAATTTTTCTATCTTATCTAAGCGATACACAAGCGTATTGCGATGGATATATAGCCTACGAGAAGCCTCGCTTAGGTTAAGGCTGTTGTCAAAGAGACTTTTAACCGTAGACATCATCTCGGCATTAAATAGTTTGTCGAATTCTTCAGTGAAAACATCACTTAAGAAAGACTGCGAAATGTCATTTGGGATTTGGTTTACGAAACGTTCCAGCAAAAGACCATTGTAAACATAAACTCTGTTTCCGGGGTCGAAGATTAGCCCTACTTCAATCGCTTTATGAGCTTCTATGTATGCATTCCTCAACATCGTAATACCATCAAAAGATCTGCTCACCCCAACAACGACCTTTATCGCAGTTTCGCTAAAAACCGTCTCGAAAATTGCAGCCGCAAGCTGGGCAAAATCCTCGCTTTCAACATCATCAGTTATAGTCTTTAACAAAGCTATTGTGCGATTATCCATATGAACCAAAAAATCCATACGGTTCTTAGAAAAAGCCTCGGATATTATCTCGTAAGCCTTATCAGCCTGAAGCTTTGGAGTGCGAATCACAAAAACGCACCTTTGCTGATCCGGGTCAATCTTGTGTTCCGATACTGTTTCCTCAATATCGAAGCCTGTAATATCACCCGACAAAATCTTACGCAAGCAATCTTCCCGTGACAGTTTTCTGTACGAAATACTTAAGTTTGCCTCTATGAGCTTTGCTATTAATATGGCGTAATCTTTTGAGGTCTTATTCGCTCCTTCTAAAACTAAGTAAAATCGCAATCTGCTTTCGGAATGAATTGCGCAATAAGATCTGCCTTCCTGAACGGATATTGTTTTGTACAAACCGTTTGGTTGTTTTGGAATATTCGCATAGTTTCGACCGATTCGAGCTTTTGAGGTGCCGGCAACAACTTTTAAATCGAGATCGATTACATCAGCGTCAAACTGAAAATCATTCAGCAACGCATCGAGAACATTTTGGATTTTTTTATCAGTTAACATAATCAGTCATCACCTGTCTATGAGTATACAATATCGGCATAAATAAACAAAGCAGAAAATTAATCCATCATATGATTAATTTCTGCTTTGTTTGCGAAAATCCTTCTTATCTTGACAAAAATTTTATCTTACAAGTATTGTTTCTTCGGTATCCTTGTCAAAAAAGTGTAATCTGTTGGGGTCTAGAGCTATTCTTATTGTATCGCCTGCTCTTGCTACGGATCTTGGATCTACTCGTGCGGTGACGTTTTTTCCGGTAACTGTCAAGTAAAGGTAAGTTTCCGAACCCATAAGCTCGACCACATCAACATATGCCTTGACGGTAGTTTCAGACGCGCTTTGCAGGAATATCTCCTCATCATGTAGATCTTCAGGCCGAACGCCCATTATGACCTCTTTCCCTAGATACGATGCGTCTTTCAATTTCCTGATCTTACCTGCAGGCACTTTGATCTTGTTGTTTTCAAAAACGGCAAACACGTCATCACCTGACTTAGTGAGCACAACGTTTACGAAATTCATTTGGGGACTTCCTATGAAACCTGCAACAAAAAGGTTAGAGGGGAAATCATAAAGCACCTGTGGTGTATCCACTTGCTGCATGAACCCATCCTTCATAACCACTATGCGGGTTCCCATCGTCATGGCTTCTGTTTGATCATGCGTCACATATATAAATGTGGTCTGTAGTCTTTTGTGAAGCTTAATAAGCTCTGTTCTGGTTTGTACTCTAAGTTTAGCGTCAAGGTTTGACAAAGGTTCGTCCATAAGAAACACTTTCGGCTCACGAACTATAGCGCGTCCTAATGCCACCCTCTGCCTTTGACCGCCTGAGAGCGCCTTGGGCTTTCTGTTCAAAAGATGCTCTATGTCAAGTATTTTCGCTGACTCCTTAACCCTTCTGTCAATTTCAGCCTTTGGAACTTTCCTGAGTTTAAGACCGAACGCCATGTTGTCATAAACGGTCATATGCGGGTACAAAGCATAGTTCTGGAACACCATCGCAATATCCCTGTCTTTTGGAGCAACATCGTTCATAAGTCTGTCCCCGATGTAAAGATCCCCTTGTGTTATCTCCTCTAAACCCGCAACCATGCGCAAAGTTGTGGTCTTACCGCAACCTGAAGGACCAACAAGTACTAGGAACTCTTTATCGGGAATGTCAAGGGAAAAATCATTTACAGCTGTGACCCCGCCTTGGAAAACCTTGAACAAGTTTTTAAGAGTTACACTCGCCATTTTTAAAACTACCCCCTAAATAATTTATGGACGCTTCGAAGGTCAGCGCCAATTTAAGTGAATTATACTTTTTTAATATCATTATTGCTATAGCTAATGTTTACAAAAAAAATGCTCTAAAATTTGAGCATTTTTGAGCATGTGACAGGGGGACGGGGTTAGTGTCACACGAGTGTGACACTAACCCCGTCCCCCTGTCACACCCCTGTCACTGTTAAATTATGTATTCAGACTTCTTTTGTTCTCTATTATCAAGTTCCCTTCTCTTGTTCTCAAATCCCGGTCTACCCATCAGAGCATAAGTGGCTTCCTTGCCCTCCTCCACTCCCGGCTGATCAAAAGCATTAATACTTAAAAGCTCGCCCGCAAAAGCTGTCTGAACTTCAAGCATATATATAAACTGTCCGACCGTAAAAGCATTAACCTCAGGGAATCTTACCGTCATGTTGAGCCTGTCCGACTTTAAAAGGGCATATTCAGTTGCAGCCTGTTCCGCTTTAATTAACTTATCAAACGTATGTCCACCTAAGAACGAGACATCAGGTATGGACTCGAAGCCTTTCGGTATTTCCAATGTATTGCGATAATCGTCAACAGTAAGAAACGTAAATACTTTATCAAACGGTCCTTCTGTGTAAAGCTGCACCTGCGAATGCTGATCCGTGACCCCCACCGCTTTAACAGGAGTCTGTCCCGCATAAACAACCCGTCCGTCTTGATCGTATTTTTTACCTAAACTCTCAGCCCACAGTTGAGCATACCAGTCTGACATCAATTTCAGCGAGTCCGCATAAGGCATCATAACGGTTATGTTTTTACCCGACATCATAGATATATATTGCAGTAATCCGCCCATATACGCCGGATTGGAATACACATCATGCGTTGAGCATAGTCCGTCCATATAAGCTGCGCCGTCTAACATCTCCTCAATATCTATTCCACACACTGCGGCAGGCAAAAGCCCCACCGGACATAGTTGCGAAAATCTGCCTCCCACTCCGTCCGGCACAAAAAAGGTCTTGTAACCTTCCTCTTTTGCTATTTTTATAAGGCTTCCCTTCTTCTCATCTGTTGTCGCAATTATATGCTTTGCATAATCTTTGCCCACATGCCGTTTTAAGATGTCCTGAGCCAAGAGGAACTGAGCCATAGTTTCAGATGTGCTTCCAGATTTAGTGATAACATTAAATAAGGTTTTTCGAACATCGATTACATCAAGCAATGCGCTTAAACGTTCAGGATCTACATTGTCCGCCACGAAAAAACGCGGTTTACCTCCCCTTTTCGATTTCGCAACATCATTGTAATAAAGATGGTTCAATGCTTGGTGCACAGCTAAAGGGCCTAAAGCTGAACCGCCGATACCCAACAAAACGAAATCATCATACTGCTCTGAAATATCTTTTGCAGTCGAAATTATCTCTTTAACCACATTTTGTTGGTTATATGGCAACTCTCTCCACTTCATCCCCCCCGCCTTTCTTTTTTCATCCATAGAAACGGCAGCCCAATGAATCTTATCTTGATAAGACGCCAGCTTCTCTTTTGTTACAGCGTCCGCTCCGGTTAAAAAATCAGCCGTCATATTGTTGTAATCAAGCTTAATTCTCATACTTTCCCGCCACTTAAGATCATTGTATCTTTTCATCATACTCATCCTTTACTTATAATCAAGTCCGGCTCCGCTACAAAACGAGTTTTTACAGTAAAACCGTACTTTTATTCTGACTTATGAATAGTACCACGCAGATCCTTATTTGGTCAATATTTCGGATTCTATTGGATCATCCTGCGGACAGTCCAATCTTTACCGTCAAAAATACAGATCACAGCCCCATGAATATCATTTCTAAATACCTTTGTCCCGGTTTCTGCAAATCTTTCCAGCACTTCGGCATGCGGATGACCGAAATTGTTGTTTCCGACCTGTATCACGGCCAAATATGGGTTTACTGCGTCAAGCCAGTATTGGGACGATGATGTTCTGCTGCCGTGGTGCGCGACTTTCAAAATGTCTATATATTTGTCCCAATCCGCAGCAACATACTTTTCCACATCCTCATAAATATCCCCGGTAAACATTACTTCCGCATCCTTATATCGAAGTAAGAATATAAGCGAGCGGTTGTTATCGTCCCCTCCGTAAAATTTATTCAAAGTCTTACCTTCCTCGTCAGGATAAAAGACTTCTAGTGTGACATGCCTTCCTACGGCGTAAACTTGCCCTGCATACGCCTGTATTGTATGTATACCTTTTCTATTTATTATGTTTTTTAATTCATGATATTTTTCGCTTCCCTCGCTTGGGGGATGTTCCAAAAAAGCACCGATCGGCATTTTATCCGCTACAGCTCTTAGTCCGCCTATGTGATCGCTGTGATCATGCGATTTCACGACGAGATCAAGACTGCCTACTCCATTTTTAAGCAAAAAAGGGACAACAACGTCCTCACCCGGCTCAAATCCTCTTTCGGAATCAAACAATCTACCGCCTCCATCTATGAGAATATGCTTCTCATCGGGAGTTTTTATATATATCGAATCGCCTTGCCCTACATCTAAGAATACCAACTTAAGATTATTTTGGACCAATGGCTGTACTGTCGAATGGAAAAGCGGTATCAGGATTAAGACGGCACACCATATCGGAACACTTCTAACCCAAGAAGGCTTTTCATCAGACAATATTAAAATAATAAGATAAAAACACGCCAAAACGAGAATTGTAGGTGAAATAACAGTAATAAAGGCCATCGGTATTCCGGAAGCCAGTTGAGCGCCTTCTATAAACAGCCAACCGGAAATCTTAAGCGGCCATCCAATCATCTCGGCAAAAACCGGTGCGATTAGCCCAACGGTCATCACAACAAAGCCAAAACATACCATGAAACCGGAAAGCGGTACAAAAACAAGGTTTGCAGGAAGAGATACCGGTGAGAAAATATTAAAATAATATGCAATAAGAGGAACGACTCCGATCTGTGCTGAAAGTGTTACTGACACAGTGGAAGATAACCATTTAGGTAAAAAACTTAATGCTTTAACAATGCTGTTGTTAAACAAAACTATGCCCATTACAGCGCCGAATGAAAGCTGAAACCCGATATCAAAAAGATCCAAAGGCCTTATTATGAGTATACCGAGTGCAGCTAACGCAAGACTATTTAAAGCATCCGGCTTTCTTCCGGCAAACTTTCCGCCTAAGTAAATTGTAGCCATAAAAACAGCCCTTAAAACAGAGGGAGTAGCGCCTGTCAATACGCAATAAAACCATAAAACGGCAATCTTTATCAAAATCGCCGACTTAGTCGATAAAGGCAGCATATTCAGAATTGTTTCAAGCATCAGAAGTATAAAACCAACGTGCAAACCCGATATCGCAATTATGTGTGAAAGGCCTGTTTGTCTAAAATCAAGTGTCAAGTCATGAGGTAAATTTAACCTGTCTCCCAGCATCATTGCAATCATAAGAGAACCCTCGCGTCCGCCTACCGATTCGGAAAAAACAGCGCGCACCCGCGCTCTGACAATCTCCATTAAAATACTTGGTAAGGGCAGTCTTCTCTCACCAAACTTCTCAACATCCGCAGATGATATACTAATTGTGTAATGTATGCCGCGCCTTGTCAGGTATTGCTTGTAGTCAAAAAGCGAAGGATTTCGCCTCCCGCGTGGAATTTGCATAATTCCGGTGAATTCGAGAATATCACCTCTTTCAAATTTCGGGAAATCTGAATTTTCTCCGGCCGGAAATATGTTGAGCCGAGCTATCGCCACTCCCTCTTTTGTTAACTCGCCGTCCAGAACTTCATTAATTTTAACAACATACGAATCGCGACCATCGCCATATTCGATAACGCGTTCTACATAAGCGCGAAACTTTGCATCCGTATCGAGGACTTCCGAATATGGATAATCTGTTATCTGAGCCATATTCGCATTTATAGCGCTGATTGTCAGAAGCGCTACAAGTAGAATATGAAAATATTGTCTTTTACTCCGATTTAGGACCCATGCCGTAATGATTAGCAATAACGACAATCCCCAAAGAAGTAATGTATGCTGCCCTATCCATGCATAAACTGCAATCCCTGTCGAATAAGCCGCCAACACCCATATAGCAGGCCGTTTAACCTCAAACATCAGAGTTAAACCTTATCAAACATCATATGTAAACATTTCCTGAGCCACAACAGGACTGGTATAATACAAAGAACATTCCTCTATAAGTTCTTTCTCATCGTATAGTGGCCAGATATGGCTTAGTAAAAGGCTCGAAACGCAGGCAGAAGAAGCAACTTTCCCTACTTCCGCTGCGCTCATATGATTAACAACGCCCTTTTTATCTTTTTCAAGCAACCCGGCATCGGCAAGCAGAAGATCGGCTCTTTTCGCAAAATCTATCAGAATCTCATTGTAGCTTGTATCTCCGCTATATACCAATCGCTTCCGGTCGTTTGAGACACTTACGGCATATGACAGTATAGGGTGAGTCATCTCGGCAAAAGTAAAATTTAACGTTTTTATTCGTAAGTTGCTTTGGAATTCTATAGGATGCAAGTCAAATGCGTTTTTATATGCAATCCTTGAAAAATCTTCGAAAGGCTCAGACGGCAGATACACCGGTAAAGGCAGATCCTGCCTTAATAAACGAGCAGCCAATATATCCAAGGCATACTTTAACACTAGCATATCACAGAAATGATCGCTATGCAGATGAGAAATTATAATGGCATCAAGATCCGTCAGAGCGCACACCTGCTGCAAACGGCTTAAAACCCCGTTTCCGCAGTCTAAAAGCACCTTCGTATTCTCATCGTGTACAAGATAACCTGAACATGCCCCGCCGGGCGCAGGATACGGCCCGTACTTCCCTAAAACGGTAAGCTTCATGCATACTCCTCCATTTCTCATAAATAATATCAAATTCTAACATATTTTCGATTGAAACAAAAGCCGAGAACTCATGTTAAGTGTATATCGTTCTCGTATAGTTTGTTGTATAATGGTATGGGGACACACCGCTGCTTCGCGGGAACAAATCCTGCGGTATGTCCCCAATTAATAGAGCACAGGTGTTGTATTAAAGCTTGAGCGTTCCGCAAGTGAGGGAGGAATTTTTATTAAGTATTCACAACGTTCGGCGTCCGCTCGACCTATGCTTTTCGGCAACTCAAAATACCGACGCATGACATTTGAGCAGGTATACGAACAGATACTGGATTTTATAAGTCAATCGCCCTACAACGAATATCGCCTATCAATAGGCACCGACTCCCAAGTGACAAGACACACACTTTTTGCGACTGCTATTCATTTACACAGAATCGGAAAGGGAGCCATAGGATTCATAACGCGCCAAGTAATCGCAAGACCCATTATCAGCCTGCGCGAGAAGATTTATTATGAAACCAGCAAGACCATGGAAGTAGCGGCTCTTTTTACTCCGGAGCTAATGGACGGTATACTCGATGTATTGATTAATCCTTCGAGTTCATACGGAGACATTTATTTTGAGTTTCATCTTGATATCGGAACAAAAGGAGCCACCCGCGATCTTATAAACGAAATGGTTGCCATGGCAAGCGCGACCCCTTTTGAGCCTAAAATAAAGCCCGATAGCTATGCGGCCAGCAGTTATGCAAATAGATATACAAAATATTCTGATATTTACCGCAAGAATAAAATCCGCTGAGCGGTATTTTGAATTCACTGCTATGATTGATCTTGCTTTGTGAGAGCATAGATAGCTCTGGTAAACTGGTATGTCTTCAAAAATTATTGACAACCGCAGCACTTCCTGATATTATTTTTTATTAATAATTGTTATTATTTAGTATTTTCAGGAAGCGTGAGGTTTATGGAGAAGTACAGAAAAATCGGATTTAAACTGACACCCCAAAGAATAGCAATACTTGACTATCTTGAAGGAAATAAAGATCACCCCTCAGCTGAGGACATATACAAAGCTGTATCAGAGAAATTCCCAACTATGTCTTATGCCACCGTTTATAATACTATGGATGCATTAGCTGAAAAAAAAAGCGTAGTTGAGCTTAACATCGATACACACAAAAAAAGATTCGATTCGGATACCCGACCTCATAATCATCTTATTTGCACAAAATGTAAGCAAATGGTCGATGTATTCGAAAAATACTCTCTTGATATTCCGGAGGATCAAAGACAGGGTTTTGAAATTACGGGCAATCAGATTGAATTTTACGGTATCTGCTCAAAATGCAGTAACGGATCTTGCGAAACAACGCAGGAGTGACTTATTGACAAACCGCTAAATAAATTTTAAAATGGATTTAACAGAATATTACTCCGAGCCTTAAAACCTAAAGTCAGTAAAAGCTATGGTTTACGGCCGATAGGGGCAAGTTGGAAACGGCTTTCCCTCCCATTTTGGAAAGGAGCAGAAACTACGCTTGTTTTCGTATGCCAACTGATCCTTTTAGGGTCAGTTTTATTTTTTTAGGAGGAATTAATCATGATAAAATTACCGAGAAAAGCGCAACGTCCTACCATATACTTTATCGGTGTAACAACAAAAAGATCCTCTATTATGGAGGTTTTTCCCGAGTGGGCAAAGGCTCTGTCAATTGATGCGGTTATAAAGGGAATAGACATCTCTATACATGCGGATCCAAAAGATTACATCGACTGCGTTGAGTTCATAAAGAACGATCCTCTGTCTGCGGGAGCTTTGGTCACAACTCACAAAATAGACCTTTTTCATGCTGCGAAGCATTTATTTGATTGCATCGACCCATACGCGGAAAAACTTGAGGAAATCTCATCCATATCTAAGGAGAACGGAAAGCTTTGCTGCCATGCGAAAGATCCTATATCAAGCGGTTTAGCTATGGAATCATTTATACCGTCGAATTTTTGGGACACACACGGCGGAGAAGTATTGCTGCTCGGTGCAGGAGGAAGCGCTCTTGCAATGTCCCTTTACTTAACCCAAAGCAAATGGGGCGATAATGTACCTTCAAGAATTGTAATCACCAACCGCTCAATACCAAGACTTGAAGCCGCAAAAAGAAAGCTTGATGATCTTAACCCGAAGGTCAGATTCGAATATGTGCACACTCCAAATCCTTCGGACAACGACAGAATTTTAGAGGGACTAAAGCCATATTCTCTGATAGTCAATGCGACAGGCTTAGGGAAAGATGCCCCCGGCTCACCAATAACCGACGAGGCATCATTCCCTTCAAACAGCCTTGTTTGGGAAATTAATTACCGCGGAATGCTTGATTTCATGCATCAGGCTAATAAGCAAAAGTCCGTAAGAGATTTGCACGTCGAGGACGGTTGGATTTATTTCATACACGGATGGACTCAAGTCATATCCGAGGTGTTTCATATATCGGCGAACGGCAAAATGCTTAAGCTTTGCAATGATATCGCAATGGAGATGAAAAATAGCGATTAGCAAAGCTATACGCTTTTTCTTGCCCTTGATTTGGAATATACGTCAAATGCCACTGCTGCGAGCAGCACCAAGCCTTTGATAATGTTTTGCCAGAAAGTGCTAACGCCCATAATGGACATTCCGTTGTTTAGTATGCCCATTATAAATGCTCCGATAACAGCCCCAAACACTGTGCCGATACCGCCTGAAGCAGAAGCTCCGCCTATAAAACATGCTGCGATCGCATCAAGTTCAAAGCCCACACCGGCTGTAGGGGACGCCGAATTAAGCCTGCCCGCAAAGACTATGCCTGCTAGTGCGGATAATAAGCCCATATTTGCATATACCCAAAATAGCACTTTCTTAGTGTTTACGCCTGAGAGTTCAGCAGCTTTGGCATTGCCTCCCAAAGCATAAATATGGCGGCCTGCAATCGTTCTCGTAGTCAGAAAAGTATAGACTACGATCAAGACGGCAACAAGAATAAAAACGTTTGGAAGACCGTCGTCAAGTGCCAGCCAGTAAGTGGCAATATTAAGCAACGCTGCTACGAGTGCAATTTTTAGTATAAACGTGCGTATATCCACAACTTCAAAGCCCTGCTTTACTTTTTTCATCCTTGATACTACAGACAGTAGGATGTAAAGCGCCGAAAAAGCAACCCCTATAACTATGGTTGCTACATGTAATACACCGTTTCCTCCGATAAAATCAGGTATTACTCCTGAAGCCAGAGTTACGTACTCTTGAGGAAGCCCTATGGTTTGTCCGTCGAGTATGAGGTTGTTTATTCCCCTAAATACAAGCATTCCGCCTAGCGTGACAATAAACGGAGGAATTTTAACATAAGCTATCCAAAAACCCTGCCACATGCCCGCTAGCATACCGCATAAAAGGCCAAGAACCATGGCCACAAAAACCGGTAATCCCAAAAAGACGCTGAAATAAGCTGACATTGCACTGACTAAGGCAACTATTGACCCTACCGACAAGTCAATATTACCGCCAGTTAAAATGCAAAGAACCATCCCGATCGCCAGAATTAAAATATGAGAATTCTGAAGAATGAGTCTTGTTACGTTTCTTGGCATCAACAATATGCCGTCTGTTAAAATCTGAAAAAATGCAACGATAACAATTAGCGCAATTAGCATAGCATATTGGCGCATATTGTTTCTAAAAGCACCTTTGATTCTCAATACTAAATCCAATTTCATCACTCCTTACTGTCCCGAAGCGATAGGCTCAGAAGAATTTTGGATGATACAACGCATGATACTCTCCTGACTCGCATCTTTTACATCCATTTCACCAACAATCCTACCCTCGTTTAAAACATAAATTCTATCGCAAATACCCAGTATCTCCGGTAATTCCGAGGATATTACAATCACACACTTGCCTTCGCCAGCCAACTTGTTAATAATTGTATATATTTCGTATTTAGCCCCGACATCGATACCTCTTGTTGGCTCATCCAGAATTAAAACATCGGGTTCGGAATAAATCCATTTGCTTATAACAACCTTTTGTTGATTGCCACCCGATAAATTTCCCGTTAACTGAAAAACACCGGATGAGCGGATATTGAACATTTTTCTAAATTCTTGCGCGACTTGAACTTCCTTACTCTCGTTTACCACTCCATTTTTCGAAACTTTCCCAAGCGATGATAAAGTTATGTTGCGTTTTATGTCATCTATAAGTATCAAGCCGGCGTTTTTTCTGTCTTCCGTAAGATAGGCAAGCCCTTGCGTTATCGCATGGCTAACGTTTTTTATCGAAATTTCTTTGCCATTTTTAAAAATTTTACCGCTGATTTTCTTTCCGTATGACTTGCCGAATATGCTCATTGCAAGCTCTGTCCTGCCTGCTCCCATTAACCCGGCTAACCCTACGACTTCTCCTTTATTCACCTTTATGTTTACATGATCAATTTTTATACGGTCTTCATCCAAAGGATCATACACTACCCAATCTTTTACTTCAAATCCTACGTCTCGTATATTTGAAACCCTCCTAGGAAAGCGATCAACCATCTCTCTGCCGACCATACCCTTTATGATCCGGTTTTCAGATATGTCTTCTTTACCCTTAACCAGTGTTTCGATAGTACTTCCATCGCGTATGATAGTTATTTGATCCGCAATTCTTGTAACTTCATTAAGTTTATGAGATATGATTATGCATGTTATTTTTTGCTTTTGATTCAACTCGACTAAAAGATCAAGAAGATTACTCGAGTCTTCATCGTTTAAGGCAGCCGTTGGTTCATCCAATATAAGAAGCTTAACATCTTTGCTCAAAGCTTTAGCAATTTCAACCAACTGCTGTTTTCCTACTCCGATATCCTTTACAAGGGCATCAGGCTTTTCCTTAAGTCCGACCCTTGACATTAGTCTGCGAGCCTGTAAAGCTGTGTCATCCCAATCTATAACGCCTCTTTTAGCTCTCTCATTTCCTAAAAATATATTCTCCGCAATAGTCATATATGGAATCAGAGCAAGTTCCTGATGAATAAAGCTTATGCCAAGACTCTCGCTCTCCTTTATGTCGCGAAACCTGCATTCTTCCCCCATGAAAAGTATATCGCCCGTGTATGTTCCATATGGATAGATCCCACTTAAGACATTCATTAGTGTAGATTTTCCCGCTCCGTTTTCACCTACCAAAGCATGAATCTCACCAGATTTTACTTTGAGATTCACGTTGTCTAAAGCTTTTACACCGGGAAAGGTTTTTGTGATGTTAACCATTTCAAGTATATTTATTGACATATCACTCTACCTTCAACATATAAATTGGTTCTGCTGCAAAATCATTTTGCAGCAGAACCTGTTATTGCAGTGAAATCGAAGTTTTACAGTCCTAGTTGTTCCGCTGTATAGTATCCGCCTTCAATCAGTACCTCTTCAAAGTTTTCAGTTGTCACGACAATCGGCTCTGAAAGGTTAGTCGGAACAACTTTTACGCGGTTATCATAAGTCGTTGTGTCGTTAACCGGTACTTCAGCTCCATCTCTTAAAGCTACGACCATTTCGACAACCCGAGTCGCAAGTACTCTTGTATCCTTGAACACTGACATTGACTGCTCGCCTGCGATCAACATCTTTACGTTTATTATGTCAGCATCCTGACCGGTGAGAACCGGGAAAGGCTTATCGGCCGAGCCATATCCTGCGGCTCTAAGTGACGCTACAATACCTTGCGCTAAACTGTCGTTAGGTGATAAAACGACATCAATGTTTTTGTCGGCATAGTATGCGGTAAGAAGGTTATCCATACGATTTTGCGCTCCTTCAGGTGTCCAGCCCTGAATTGCAATTTGCTCCATCTCGGTTTGTCCTGAATTGATAACAAGTGTTCCCGCATCGATATGCTCCTGTAAGACGCTAAAAGCGCCGTCGCGGAAGAAGAATGCGTTGTTGTCATCCGGAGAACCCGCAAATACTTCAAGATTGAATGGACCTGCATTCGCGTCTAAGCCAAGCGCTTCAACTATAAATTCACCTTGGAGCACTCCGACCTGGAAGTTATCAAATGTAGCGTAATAGTCAACATTAGGGGTGTCCATAATCAGTCGGTCATAAGCTATTACTCTTATTCCCTCATTTGCGGCTTCTTCCAATATGCTTCCGAGAGCAGCACCGTCTATGGCTGCTATCACAAGCACATCAGCACCTAAAGTTATCATGTTTTCAAGCTGGGAAATCTGAAGATCCACTCTGTTTTCAGCATACTGCAAATCTACTTCAAAGCCTTCGGCTTCAAGCATCTGCTTTAGATTCTGTCCGTCCTGGTTCCACCTTTGCAATTCCATTGTGGGCATCGATACTCCGATTAACATTGCGTCACCCTCTGCCGGCTGTCCGGCCTGTGGCGCACACCCGGTTAATACGAGTGCGAAAAGCAACAAGAAAGACAATGCCAGTACAAAAATCTTTTTCATTTCTACCTCCTAAAAATTGTGATAATTTTATTATAGAATTGTACTAAGCATCATACAAGGCGATTTAATTATGATTTCATGCACTTTGTTGTCCTGTTGCAATAATGTATTTGCTTGTATAGCATTATTTTAACATTCTGTCTGTGCTAGTCCTAAACGCATTTTAACGACGATCGGGAGCTATGTTTCGATACACATCCTCTAAAAGATGAAACCCGTCTCTTATTATGGTATCCATCATGTTATGCTTTGTTACCGCCACAGGTTGGAACTTCATGTACGGGATCATATATGTACCATTATCTATCGTATAGTTTGCCATCGGAGTTTCACCTTTTGCAAGCATAACAGCCGCTTCCGCCGCTCCCTTAGCCAGAACCCCTATGGGTTTATACACAGACATATGCTGGGTGCCTTCGACAATCCGCTGGCAAGCTGCCAATTCGGTATCCTGACCACTCACGAGAACTATGCCTGCCAGCCTGTTTTCACTTAAAGCCTTTATCGCACCTTCAGCCAGCAAATCATTTGCAGCTACAATGGCGTTTATCTCATTTCCATCGGCAATAAGCGTATTAATAAATTCATAAGCTATTTCTCCCCTCCAACCTTCAGCCCATATTTCTCCGATTATCTCAATATCGCCTGATGCGACAAAAGGGCTTAAAGCGCTCATATACCCTTCCCTGAGCATAAAACTGTTATGGTCATAAGGAGATCCATTTATTAGCACATATTTTCCTGAAGGCGCTTCCCTCAACAGATATTCCGCCATAAGTCTTCCTACTGCAAAATTATCAAAAGAAACATAAAGATCAATATCAGCATTCATTATAAGGCGATCATATGCTATTATCCCGATTCCTTGAGCTTTTGCTTTTTTGATTACAGCTGTCAAAGCGTCCTTATCATGAGGTATGACCACTATTACATCGACGTCTTGTCTGATCATTTCCTCAATGACACGGATTTGGTCCTCACTGTCCTCGAAGGTATGCTTTACTAAAACCTCAGCGCCTAACTCTTTAGCGTGCGCAACAAAAATATCCCTGTCGCGCTGCCACCTTTCAATAACAAAAGTTTCGGTGATAAATGCTATCCTTATAGTATCTTCTTGCTCATACTCCCTATCATCAGCACATCCGCCAAGGAGCAAAAAAGGCAACATAACCGCGATGACAATCTTGATTCGCTTCCACAACATGATCTACACCCCTTTAATAAATTCAGACGGAGAATGGTCAGTGTGTTTTTTGAAAATGCGGCTAAAGTAATTAGGATCGGTATAACCCACCATATAGCAAATTTCTTTTATGGATCTACCGCCTTCCTTCATCAGGTCTTTCGCTTTTGCCAAACGCAACCGGGTAAGATAATCTATGAAATTTACTTTAGTTTCCTTCTTAAACAATTTGCTCAGATAATGAGGGCTTATCCCTATTTCTTTTGCCGTTTCCTCAAGGGATATATCGCAATTGTAATTTTTTTCGATATATTGTTTAGTGTCGTGTACAATTCTGCTAATATTTGCTTCTCGAACCTTTTGAATTTTAATCGCCAGATTGACCAGTCTGGTTTTGTACCATGCCCTGAAATTCTTCAGATCGCTTATTTCAAGCATCTCATTTAAATAAGTGTTGAAATCCAACTGCTCATCTTCTCCAACATTTAATTCCTGAGCTAAGCGATGGGCAACTACCATAAGCTCAATTAGTTTGTTTCGGATGTTTAACCCATTGCCACCAACCAATTCTTTAAAATCATAGCTGTCAAAAATGCTGTCAACAATTTCACCGACTGCTTCATCGTCACCGGATTCCAACGAGTTTAGCAAATGCCAGTCATCAGTTAGAGTCGATATCTTATCTTCGAATTTTGTCCGGATATCAAAGTAATGAATTGCGCCTGCCGAATCTTGCCTTAAAGCTTTTCGCGCTTCATCGTATGATTCAATGATAAGGGATCTATCCTTAATGCCACCTATGCCGACCGCAAAATCAAGGTTGCTGACTTTCTTTATTTCTCTCAGAATTTCTTCCGCAAAACCAATGCTCTTAAGACGACCTTCGCTTTCTTCATATCGTTTTGAGAAAACATAAGTGATGATTCTATCTTGCATCGCCGGACCCACCAAACAATGATTTCTAACCTTCAATATGTCGTTTAGCACAACAATAAATTGTTCATCCCCGGTATTTTTGCTCTGATCGCCTCTTTCAGCAAACTGATCCTGATAATTGTATCCAAAGATCATGACATATCCGTCAGTTTCTTTAATTCCGACTAAATCGCAATACTTTTTTAGTTCAGCTGACGGATCCTTGTTAAGCATTATAGAGTAGATCAGCCAATGCTCGAGTATATTGAGCGCTTGATCGTACTTCTCTTTTGTCTCTAAGTTTTTTTTGACCTTTGTGCGTTCTGCGTCCAGTTCGGCTGCAATATTAGCGACAGTCTCAGTAAGCCTTTTTGCGTTGACCGGCTTTAAAAGATATTCCTTAACATCCAATTCCACAGCTTGTTTTGCGAACTCAAATTGTTCATAAGCGGAAATTACAACAAAACGAGCGGTAGGCGTAATCTGTTTCATTTCCGCTATCGCATCCAATCCATTCATCCCCGGCATACAAATATCCATCAATACAATATCCGGCTTGTATCTTACGAAATTCTCTATAGCATCCGTGCTGTTACGCGCACTTGCAATCACTTTTACATTGCTAAAGCGATTCTTTATAATAAAATTAACAGAATCAACGACGATTTTCTCATCATCGACAACCATAAGTTTATACATATAAGTCCCCCTTGCCGATAAACCGATTATCCAAAACATCATTTTTGTCTTTTCGGAAAGGGACAGTTAAAGTTATGGTTGTACCCTCTCCGACACTGCTTTTTATTTGCATTACATCTGTAATACCAAAAAACATCCTTAATCGATTTATTACATTATCCATTCCTATGCCTGTAAGGTGCATTCTCCATTTATTTTGTTCTGCAGATCCATTGTCGTTATTCCTATCCAGTATTTGTAGCCTAACCTCATCACTCATACCCAAACCGTCGTCGCTTACTGATATAACCAGCATTTCAGCCTCAATAGCTGCTCGTATTCGTATATATCCATTCTCGCTCGCATCACCTAAGCCGTGAATGTAGGCGTTTTCAACCAACGGTTGTATTGTCATAGGCGGTATTATAGCGTCCAACACATCTGGTGCTATATCAAATTCCACGTTTTGGATATTGCCAAACCTTACATCGAAAAGTTCTTTATATGAAACAATCATGGCTATTTCTTCTCTAAGTGTTACCGAGCGATCCATCGATCCTGCGTTATATCTTAACAGTCGTGCCAAATTGTCGATAAAAAACGAAGTCTTGTCCGATCCCTCCATTATTGACAGTTGCATAGCGGCATTGAGCGTATTGAAAAGAAAATGAGGATTAATCTGCAATTGCAGTGCCTTTAACTCAGCGTCATTAAGCAAAGCCTGCATTTTTAAGTTTTGCATCTTCTGATCCATTAACCTTGCTTCGGTTTCAGCTTTGTCATGGAGCTGCTCGATGTATTCCTTGATGCTTTTTTTCATTTTGTTAAAAGCATTCGCCATGACAAGAAACTCATCTTCGGTTGAAACTATTATGTCCTCGGCATCAAAATTACCACTCGCTATCTCCTCTGATACTTTAGAAAGCTTTTCTATAGGTGACGTCACATTATATGTGATGTATAAAATAATCATGATATTAAGCAAAATTACAGCCGCAATCAACACATAATTGGAGGCGATAAGCCTGCTTATATTAACCGACAACGCAGTATACCACTGGATGTTTTCGTTCAAATGGTACTCTTTTAGCCTGCTTATATAGTCCTTGATAAAACTTGCCGTTTCATCAGCTCTCTCATAATTCGCTATATATAAGTGAGCGGTGCGGCCTCGCTTTGCTTGCACAGCTGTTTCGGTGTAACGTTGATATGTGTCAAGCATTAAAGCTATGCTGGTGTATAAAAGATCGCTTTGTTCTCCTGTGAAATTCTTTGATTCTTTCATGTATGAAGATTTGTATTTCAAAGACTCCATATGCTCGTAATAAGCCAAAAGGCTGTCGGAATCCCTTGTTGTAAGGTATTCGCGCAACGCTTCGTCAACCGAAGCCAGATTTTCTGATAAATCATTCAAAAACAAAGTATCGGCGAACATGACTCCCATCTGTTCAATAAATTCCATAAACGGATTGAACAGATGCATACCTGTTAGCGCCGTTAAAAAAACCGTAAACAAAAACAGGGCAATCATCTGCTGACGCACACCGAATAATAACTTTTTGTGAAGTTTTCTGAAAAGTAGATTTCTCATACTATCTTACAGCCTGACCTAAATCCCATTTGGTCACCGTATCAAGATCGATTGTGCCAAATGTAGGCCTAAATTCTCCGCGCAAGACTCCGGCTAATACCTCAACGCTCTGAAAACCGGCATCATACGGATTTCTTTCAATAAAGCCATAAATAATATTTCTCTCGATGTAGCGACGAACAATCGGTGTGTCTGTCAAATCCGTCCCTACGACTACTATATCGCCAACCAGATTCCGATCAACTATTGCCTGAGCTGCGGCAAGAGTATCCTCAGGAGTCATGCAAAAAATTGCGTTTACTTCGGGGTAATCAGTTAATATCGATTGTATCACATCGACAGCTCCTATTAAATGTCCATCGGTTTTTTTGATCACTTCTATGCTCGATTCTGCATATTGCTGTATCACCTTTGAAAAACCAACAATTTCATCTGTTGTGCCGTCAAGTATTACCGCTACTCTCGCATTTTCACCTGCAGCCCGAATAACAAGCTGAGCTGCTCTTTGTCCAAATTCAAATGCGTTAGTACCGACGAAGTAACTATTTTTACCTCCTTCAACGCCAGTTGTCATAACTAAAACACCATTCTCGACCAGATGAGCTACGTCTGCTTCATACGAAGCTTCATCGAGAGTATTAACTATGACACCATCTTTCTGAGATGCCACTGCAATTCGCATCTGCCTTCCTGCGGATGAAACATCCTCCGCATCCTCAATGCCATGGAACTCAATCGCTACTTGGTTCTCAAGCGCCGCATCCATAGCTCCGTTTTTAAACCTTTGCCAGTACAGATTATCGCTGTTATTGATAATTAAAGATATGCGATGCAGTATCTCCGCATCACCTGTATGCGCATATCCGGCATTCTCTTGACTCATAGCCATACGGTTGTAGTAATACATAGACAAGCTAAAAGCGCCTATCAGTATCACTAACAGCCCTGCAATGGAATATTTGTATAAGTTACCCACTTTATACCCACCTTAAGGTTTATATTTTGCTTAAAACCTAAGTAAGTATAGCATTTTTTTGTTCTGAAAGTCAAACAGGTGACAAGGGGACGTAGTACTTTTACCCATATCAAGATTTGTAGGTGCTCGCTTAGCGTATTCTTCAATAAATCATTCTCTTGAAGCCTTATTCCCATACAAACCCATATGATATAGTGCAATCTACGCTCAAAATCAAATCCATTATTTCCTGCTCGGTTCGCATGTTTTTCATCAACTCCTATCCGTTTAGGCTCTGCCAGACGGTTGCTTTTCCATCGGTAAACTCCATTTTGCCTATCGAGCCATTGATAATCTGCATCTGCGGTGGGATATGACCAATGTCCGCGTCGTAGATGACAGGCACATCCAAACTGCCAAGCCCCTGTTTCAGAGCGTCAATTAATGCGAAGTCACGCTTATCTTTACAACCGTCTGGGCGACCGATAATCATTCCGTTGCAATATTTAAACCATCCGGCTTCTCGCATCTGCCAAAATGTCCGATAAATATCCGGTGCGGTCATTTCGCAGCTCTCCAGCGTCCAAATAAAGCCGTCATGCTTATACTTTTCCAAAAATGGATCAACCGGGGCGAATCGCGTACCTAGTAATTTGCATAGGGTATCCATACACCCACCGATCATCCGCCCTGCGAAAGAAACATAAATATCTTCCTGCAACGACTTCCAAGTCGATGGTTTGTCAAGGAATATGAGAATCACTATCCAGCAATAATTCGACAACACTTAATCCCTCAAGCACCCAATCGGGAGAACCCACACGCCGTTTTTCATTTGGAAAGCATATCTTGTGCCGGTTAGTACCATTAAAAAAGATGGGGCTGGCGTTTTAGCGGTATCAATATTTTCACTGAATTTAATAAGGTTTTCAGCTGCCTTCTCAATCTCTCCCGCACCCATTTTTATCTCGACAGCAGCCCAGCGTTCGTCTTTCAGTTGAATAATTGCATCAACTTCAAAGTTAAGCTGATCTCGGTAGTGATAGACCGAACCGTCTAGGCTGTCTGCATAAATCCGCAAATCCCGTACACATAATGATTCAAAAAGATATCCGAATGTCTTAAAATCACTCAACAGTTTTCCGCTGTCGGCACGGAGAGCGGCGGTAGCGATAGACGGATCAGTAAAGTGACGCTTACCGGTAGTACGAATTGCGCGCTTGGAACGCAGGTGCGGGCTCCACGCAGGAAGATCCTCTATCACATATAATTTCTTCATTGCAGTAATATAATCATTAATCGTTTTATCAGAAAGCCCCTCATCGTTGGAAACAAGGTCACGCAAAAGTGTTTGTGTATTTGCCTGTGTGGAAATATTCCGGGCAATGGAGCGCAGCAACGCATACACTCTATCCGGATTGCGCTCAACATCATCAATTCGAGACATATCCTGGTGCGCAACCGCATCCAAGTAGTTATACACCATTTTTAGCGCATATTTTTCGTTTTCTTCCCCCACCGCTTCCGGCCAACCGCCTCGTGTGAGTATAAAAGCGACGCGTTCGATAGTCATTTTGCTCTCATCGAACATATCTTTTTTACCATCAAACAAATCTTTAAGCGAAATTTCCCCTGTGGATTCGCCTGACTCAAACAATGACATGGTACGCATAGTCATTCGGCTGATTCGCCCTGTACCTGTATGCATATCTTTTGTTTCAGGAGGGACAACCGATCCGGTTAAAATAAACTGTCCACGTGAACGACGTTTGTCAACGGCAAATCTCACAGCATTCCACAAAACCGGTGCTGTCTGCCATTCATCAATCAGTCGTGGCGTTTTTCCTTCCAAAAGTTTTGAAGGTTTTGTGTCCGCAAGCAATTTATATTCAGCCGAATGATCAGGATCCTGCATATATAAAATGCTGGCAGCAGCTTCTTCTGCGGTTCTAGTCTTGCCACACCATTTTAAACCGACAATCAAAACCGCTCCGGACGTTGCCAGCGAAAGCTTCAGTTTTTCGTCTGCAATTCGCGGTAAATATTTTCTGTCCACGATACAGCACCTCTTTTATTGATATCGTAATATATTATGTGTCTCGCTTCAGAATTTGTCAAGAAATCATTTCGTGATTTATCATAAAATCAATTCGTCTTTTGAAATCAAACCCTAGATTGCTTTTTAATTCCCATTGTCCAGACAACGAATTATCATAAAGGGCATGCGTCTTCTCCGCCTGAACCCGATTGCCATCAAAGACAACATTTTCAAAACCCACTTCAACTCATTTTTCATTGGTGCAAAATATCCGCTGAAGAATTTTTCTAAATATCATTTGCATTGGCGATTCCGACAGCATTTGCGTGATTATTTATTCCAATATCAATTGTCTTACCTAAAAAGCACTGTGTCACCCCCCTCGTCACTATCAAGACAAAATTAAGACAAGAGAACCGTCCCCGTGTCTATTAGGAAACGACTTGGATTAGTATATCAATTCTATAGATTTTAACACGGTCTGACGGTTCTTCTGTCTAAACGCCAACCGAAATCCGACAAAATCTTGACTGGTCATAGAGAGCACCTCTCGCACATCACACTAAGCGGACGTTTATCGCAGGAAGGTCTTTCCGGCAATGTTCCTTTGAATTTATCACAATTTTCCTTGTCACACTCTCGCTTGTCCTTTGTAGACAGAACCATCCGTGTTAAATGTCAGATTAAAAACCATATCTGACAGCCACTTTTTAAAAGATGAATTGTCGCTAAATTGTTTAAACACCTCCATGTCATCTGACATGTTATTCGTAATAGCTTTCTTAAGAGCTTTATCGCTCTCTATCTTTGCATTCTGTTTATCCGAGTTTTTCATTGCATTTTGATAATCCTTGTCTTTTGCGACCATTTCAGGTATCTCAGCTATACGCTTCCTTACTTGGTCAATATCCTTCCACTCGATATTTCCAAACAGATCATTGAACTGCAAAAGAATATTGCTCAACAAATCAAGCTCCGCTTCTGCTTTTCCACCGCCTGCACTGGTTGGAACCGGATCAATGCTATAATCACCTTGACCCTCAAGTATAATATCTATAGCAGTCTTAGCTTCTACTCTATAACTATCTAAGTCAATCGCTTCCAATATCCCTGCTGACAAGTCCTCTTCAATCGGTGCCGGAAGTTTATGAACCAGCAAATTCAAAAATATTGAGAGTTTCTCCCATTCCACATTTCCGTAAGGCAAAATTGCCGCTAAGAATCCATAAGTGCGAACAAATCCTTTACACTTGCTCTTAAAATCTACTTGACCGTTTTCATCCAAATCTTTCTCATAATTATGAGCACATGCATCAAGCATGGGCTCAAATCGATCCCTATCCGCTCCATTAAGATAAAGTTCAGCCACTGAATTCACGTGGTAATCTGTAAACACATGATAGGCTCTGATATCTGATTCCAAATCGTTTAATTTATTCGGATCCGTCACATCTGAAAGCACGGTAGTTGTGTAGTACTTTTCAAAGGATTCTTTGATGGTATCCGTCTCGTTCATAAAATCCAAAATAAAAGTATCGTGCTTTTGAGGATGAGCTCTGTTTAGTCGTGACAAAGTTTGAACCGCCTTAATATCAGTCAATACTTTGTCAACGTACATACTATGAAGGAGTGGCTCATCATAACCAGTTTGGAATTTATTAGCCACAACCAATACCCTATAAGGATCTCTTTTCATACGCTGTTCTATTTCACTGCTAGCAAATTTATTGACAGAGCTTTCAGTCATCTTATTGCCACCATAATCATATTCACCAGAAAAGGCTATAATGGCGTTATAAGGACTTCTACGCTTCTTTAGATAATTTTCTATTGCATTGTAATATTGAATCGCCCTTTCAATCCCGCTTGTCACCACCATTGATCTAGCCTGTCCGCCAATCTTTCCTTTGGCAATCACTTGGTCATGGAAGTGATCCATCATAATTTCGGCTTTGAGCTCAATAGCATTTTCTCGTGATTCAACATACTTTCTCAGCTTCTTCTGAGCCTTATTTTTATCAAAAAGAGGATCATCTTCAACTGTTTTTGCAATCTTATAATAGCTTTTAACAGGCGTATAGTGCTTTAGGACATTAAGGATGAAGCCCTCTTGAATCGCCTGCTTCATCGTATAATTATGAAACGGCTTATGCATGATTTTGCCTTCAGCTTCATATGGCACGCCAAACATTTCTAGAGTTTTGTTCTTCGGAGTAGCAGTAAATGCAAAATAGCTAGCATTTTTAAGCATTTTTCGGCCTTCAAGGATTTTGTTTATCTTATCCTCGGTAGTTTCTTCCTCTCCTTGATCATAGTCAGAAGATAGCGTCATATTCATTTTTGCAGACATATTGCCGCTTTGGCTGGAATGTGCTTCGTCAATGATAATCGCAAAATTATTCTTTCGATGGGCTGTACCGATATCATCAAGTATATAAGGGAATTTATGAACAATCGTAACAATGATCTTTTTGCCATCTTGGATTAAACGCTTTAAGTCGCCTGAACTTTCAGAATGACCTACAGTGTTAGCCACTTGCATAAATCCTTTAATGGTGTTTTTAATTTGCTTATCCAAATTTACACGGTCAGTTACAACAATAATTGAATCAAATACAGACTTGCCATATCGTTGCATAGAAACCAAATGATGTGCCAGCCATGCAATCGAATTTGATTTTCCGCTACCGGCACTATGCTGAATCAAATACTTCTGTCCGACGCCTTTTGCTGCAACATCAGCTAACAAAGCTTTGACTGCAGAAAGCTGATGGTATCTTGGAAATATTTGCGTTCGTTTTATCTTCTTTGTTTCCTCGTCTTTTTCTCCTATGATTTGAGCAAAGTTTTCAATGATGTTTGATAGTTCTGATTTTGTCAGGATCTCTTTCCACAGATAATCTGTCTTTATCCCTGTAGGATTTGGCGGATTGCCCGCCCCGCCTTCGTAACCTTTATTAAAAGGCAGAAACCAGGATTTCTTATAGTCCAGTTTAGTGCACATGGCAACTTGATTGTCATCCACTGCAAAATGAACCATACAGCGACCAAAATTGAACAACAGCTCCTTTGGATCCCTGTCTGTCTTATATTGCAAAATGGCGTCATCGATGCTTTGCTTTGAAAATCGATTTTTAAGCTCAAAAGTCATGAGTGGCAGACCATTTAAAAACACAGCAAGATCCAAAGCTAATCTGGTGTTGTCCTTTGAGTACATCAACTGGCGCGTGACACTGAAAATGTTTTTTTCATACATTATCTTTGCAGCCGGGTTATGTACTGATGGCATCATGTAATACATATCTAAAGAGACCGGGTAAATCTTAAACCCATTTCTCAGGATATCTATTACACCATTTTTAGCAATCTCACCTTGCAGGCGGTTTAAAAATTTAATCTTGTTCGCTTCGTTCTCTAAGCCTAACTTCTCAAGCTTTTCCGGCTGTGTTGCTGTAAGAAATCGAAACAATCTGATTTCATCGACTGCATAGTTCCGATTATAGTCATCGTTCTTGCCTTCTTCATAACCGTTCACCTCGATTAGATGCTTGACAATAAGGGTCTCAAAACCTTCTTCTCTAACATTGCTTGGCACTATTCATCACCATCCTCTGCTTTAAGAGATTCTTCGTTTATTAAATCTTCATCAAGTTCTGTGTCCTCAACGATTTCTTCTTCAGATTCGTTGATAGCAATTTTTCGAACATCCACTTTGCCTGTAACGACTTCTGAAATGAGGCTGTTTTTGTATTCTAGAATCAGGTCGAGTTCTTTTTCTACCAAAACAATACCTTTATCTATAAAATTTAGCTTTTGATTTGTGAATAAGACTATTTCATCTTGCTCTTTTCTAGGAGGAAAAGGTACAACCATCGCTTTAAAATCATTTATTGTTAATTGGTTTATAGTTGAAGTAAAAAATGAACCGCATTGGTAAGAAAATAAAGCAGAATTGAAAATATAATAAACAAAGTTATTATATTCGCTTCTAAACATCGTCGTAAAAGCACCAAAAGAAAGATTTTCACTATTTCCATCTATCAATCCACATTTACCCACAAGTTTTCTGCTTCCATTTCTGGAACAAACCAAAATATCGCCTGTTTTTGTAACCAAATGTTTCGGAATTTTCTTGTTAACATAAACATTGTCATTGAGATAAATTTTGCCATTTTGAATATTAGATGATCTTAAAACTAGAGTCCCATTTTCATCACATATCTCTCCAGGACTATAAGTTAAACCAATTATGGCATTTCCTATATTTTTTAATCTTTTTATTTCCCAATGCTCGGGTACATCCCCAAGCCACTCAATTCCGGACGGCTTCATCTTTACATTGGGATCCAATCCTTTTGTTACAGCTTCATTGATTATTGCTTGCTTTTGCTCTTTTAAGACTGCAATGAGCTTTTTCTTTGCCTTGATGAATTTGTTGATTTTAGCAAGTTTATGGTCAAGGTATTTGACGATCTGGTCTTGTTCTGAACGTGGAGGAATAAAAAGATTTATCTTTTTAAAATCATCATACCTCATATCCCATTGACCAATTCGTATACCATATGAAATTCGATTGTAAATTGTTTTGTACTTTGGCGAGCGTAGTAATAAGTGTAAATACTCTAAATTTATATTGCCTTTAATTTTGCAAACTATATAAGCAGGACTGACAATACCTTCGTATTTTGAGACACCAAGAGAGCCCTGCCACATCTTCATTTTGTTTAAAACCAAGTCACCTTTATGAACATATTTATAATTTGATAAATCAAGGCTTTCAACATTATGGTTATCATCTCTAGAATTTTTTCTTACAACACCAAACTCTCTATAGACTGATAGCAATTCCAAATCATCACGAAGTCCGTATCTCTTATTGGACAATTCTGTAATTGCACGAATGCTCATCTTTTCCCAATGTGCTGGGATATTTTCAAGCCAATCTGTTCCAGTATCAATGTAAGTCTCATAAGGTCTAAGCCCATTATTTATCATCTCTCTTAGCCCCCTATAATCTCATTCAATAAGCCTTCAGTTTCAGCTTCTAATGCTTTAATATCTGCTATGATCTCTTGTAAAGATCGCAGCTTTGCTGGTTTATAGAAATATTTTGTAAAGCTTATTTCATAACCGAACTGTGTCTTTGAAGGATCTATCCATGCATCTGGTGAAAATGTCAGCACTTCATCCCTAAAGAACGCTTCGATACCACCCTCATGCAAAAGTGGTACCTGCTCTGTATCCCGCAGATTGGTATCGGGCTCGTATTCAACAATCCCCTTCTCAGTCTCGAACATTCCGTGAAGCGGAATAGCCTCTGCTTTCCCGGCTTTATGAATCTTCTTGATTACTTTTTCAGCTGCTTCGTCTACCTCAGCAAACTGGTTTTTAATAAAATTCATACGTTTAGCCGGAAGCTTAATGTTTAGCTTATCTGTAGCTTTGGTTAAAGCTTTTTCAAAGACATTAAAATTCATGATTTTATCGTAGTTAAATTGTTTTGCAACTTCTTCCAGCAGTTTCATGACCGGCAGATCATCCGCCGTCCGGCACACTGCCTTAAATTGCTCTAAATGTGCCTGTGATAAGTCAATTGAAAGTCGTAGCGGTCTTTCAACCGTAATCTTTGAATATCCAAACTCCTTGTTATCAAAAATCTTGGACTGTTCTGTGTCCTTAAAACCAATCAACAGATTCGTAATTTCAGCACGAATTTCAGGTGTGAGTTCACAATTTTTATTGCCAAGATTTTTCCTGAGAGGAGATTTCATTGAAGTTGCATCAATAAGCTGCACCTTGCCTTGCCGATGTGTTTTTTTTCTGTTCGTGACAATCCAAACGAATGTTGCAATTCCTGTGTTATAGAACATATTTTCTGGCAATGCCACTATAGCTTCTAGCCAATCATTTTCTATGATGTATCTTCTAAGATTGCTCTCTCCTTGCCCTGCATCACCAGTAAACAATGACGAGCCATTGTGTACTTCAACAATACGGCTTCCAAGTTCTGTGTTGTGTTTCATCTTGCTAACCTTATTGGCTAAGAACAGAAGCTGTCCATCGCTTGATCGAGGAATCATTCTCAATTCAGGTTCATCTTTATGCGAAACAACAAAACGGGTATCGGAAATATCATCTTTGCCACCCAAGCGATCCATATCAGTCTTCCAGCTCTTACCGTAAGGTGGATTAGAAAGCATAAAGTCAAAATACTTTGTTGCATGCTGATCATCTGATAATGTTGAACCTAGTTTAATATTATCAGCCTGCTCCCCTTCACCTTTTAAAAGCATATCCGCTTTTGTTATGGCATATGTTTCCGGATTTATTTCTTGTCCAAAAAGATTGATAGAAACCTGCTTATTGTATTTTTCCGCAAGTTCTAGCAATCGCTCTTCTGCGATGGTAAGCATTCCTCCGGTGCCGCATGCACCGTCATAAACAAGATAAGAAGCATCCTTCAACTTATCAACGACAGGCAAAATTGTCATATCTGCCATAAGCTCTACAACGTCTCTCGGTGTAAAATGTTCTCCGGCTTCCTCGTTATTTTCTTCGTTAAATTTACGAATGAGTTCTTCAAAAATAACACCCATCGTATGATTATCAAGTCCAGGAAGCTTTATTTCGCCTTTGTCGTCTAACACCGGATTAATGCTCAGATTAACTGTCGGGCTAACAAACTTTTCAATGACAGCTCCAAGAATGTTAGCGTCAATCATACGGTCGATTTGATTTCTAAACTCGAACTTTGAAAGAATTTCTTGCACATTTGGAGAAAAACCATCAAGATAAGCAATAAAATCCGCTTTTAACTGCTGATTCTTTGCTCTGGACTTAAGATCGTTAAGCACGAATGGTGAAGCATTGCAAAACGCTTGCCCTGCGGCACTGCATAAACCAGCAGTTTGCTCAATAACCCCTGCAGCATCCAGGGCTTTTTTCATCTGAAGCACAGCTTCCTTTGTCGGAATAAGTACTGCGTCCAACCTTCTTATAACCGTCATAGGCAGGATGATATCTCTATACTTACCTCTGACATATACATCTCTCAAGCAATCATCCGCAATCCCCCAGATAAAGTTAACAATTTGGTTATAAGTTTGGTTGTCCACTTAACTTCCTCCGCAAATCTATCTATATTTTTTTGTTTTACAGATTTTCCTACGGTAAAATTATAACACAATTCTTAATCTTTTACCTCCCTGTTAATGCTTTCCGCCTCTGCGTTTATAGTCCTTTTGGATCTCATCTTTCCAATTCTCAGGCATCTTATCACGCTCACGGTAGGAAGCGACTGTCTCGCTCATCACACGGAAGCTGAGTTCAACACCATCTTTATCGGCGTGGTAATTCTGAGCACGGTCTGCCCTGATACCAAAACGATTCGCTGTTTCCACAGCATCAATATTCGCACCGAGGAAAATAAATTCCCATCCGTATTTCGTCTTTTGATGTTCAATTTTCGCCTTGACCTTTTCGGCGGAGTATTCGCGACTTGAGTTTTCCTGACCATCCGTTATAATCACGAACACTACCTTTTCGGCACGGTAATCGTCTGCGGTATGTTTCTGGGCATTGCCAATCTTTTGAATCGTCCTGCCGATTGCATCCAAAAGTGCGGTTGAACCGCCGGCTTGATACTCCTTCTCTGTAATTTGGCTGACCGCTTTGATGTTGATGCGGTCGTGAAGCAGCACGTAGTCATTGTCAAATAAAACCGTTGTAATATAGCATTCGCCCTCTACAGCCTGTTGCTTTACGAGCATTGAGTTATAGCCGCCGATTGTATCGGCTTCCAGTCCGCTCATCGAGCCGCTCTTGTCGAGTATGAATACCAGTTCTGTTAATCCTTTTTTCATTGCCGTGTCCTCCTTAAGTTTTATTGTGACTTAAGGATAACACTTGCTATATGGCGTAAGGTCGCTTGTGAAACGACAAATCAAATGTATTTTTATAACTATAGCCCTCGCCGCCGATCTTATGACACATCGGAAGAATATCATACTGCTGATGTGCCAAAGGAGTAGTTGGCATTTGCTTATCCTCCCAATAATGGTTGGTCATATTCAAACAACACCTCGTTAATCTTGAAGATGTCATACTTGCCTCTGACAATGAAATATTCGACAATAACATCGAACTTCTGACTATGGGAAAGTGCATAGCCCGCCCGTTTCAAGAGGTCGCCTGTTTCGTTAAGCGACAACTCCAACGCCACGGCAAGAGCAATCGCCGTGCGTTTGCTAGGCATATAGCCTTTGTTGTTACGTATCTTAGAGAAAAGCTTGCGGTCAAGGTTAGCGCGTTTATAGACTTCCACATCTGTTTTCCCCTTAGCGTCAATCAACCGCAGGAGTGTTCGGGAGAACGGTTCGTCCAGTTTGCCCATCAAAACATCAAGCGATGAAGGCACACCAACAGACGGAACGAACATCTTGCTAACATCAGGAATACCTTTTCTTCTATAATCCTTATCGGCTTCATAAAAGGCTCTTTCCTCTACATCAATCAATTGCCCCCGTCTGATTTGATGCGTGTCAACATAATGCTCGTCTATGTAGCTTTCGACTGCTCCGAGCAACTCGCGGCTCACTGTGAATGCTGACTTGTCAAACACTACAAGAGTAACATCAATATCGTGGTTGACAAGGAATTCTTGAATTACCGAGGTGGCTACTTGAAGTGCCTCGTCTTTCGGATAACCGTAGATACCACTTGAAATTAGCGGAAATGCTATGCTTTTACACTTGTTTTCAACAGCTCTTTTCAATGAATTAGTATAAGCGGCACGAAGATGCTTTTCATTTTGTTCGGCATTCCATTCACGGTAAACGGGTCCGGCAGCGTGAATTATATACTTAGCAGGTAGCCTGAAACCGGATGTGATAACCGCATCGCCCGTCTTTATAGGTGCGAGTTTGTTACACGCCTCTTGGAGTTCATTCACTCCAGCCGCTTTAAATATGGCTTCGCAAACACCACCGCCCATTCGTAACTCGGTATTTGCAGCGTTGACGATTGCGTCAACTTTCATTTTTGTAATGTCGTTTCGAATAATCGTAAAGGGCATATTGTCTCCCCCTTATCCATCCGTGCCATAGACTGTATAACCTAAAATCCCGTCCAAATTTATAACTACATAGGAACTTCTAAATCAAAAGCCGCATATATACCCCGCTGTTCTTTAGTTGCCGGAAATATGATGCGCTGGGTACCGATCTCCTGGATGCGCTGCTT
>Ga0209316_100048_pt1 | contig 46431 bp, 40 predicted proteins | sample 3C3metaG_FD_184150 | JGI IMG/M metagenome (GOLD analysis project Ga0209316, IMG submission 184150) | Freshwater bacterial and archeal communities from Indian Creek, Illinois, USA - 3C3 metaG (SPAdes) (version 3) | ecosystem: Environmental > Aquatic > Freshwater > Unclassified | place: USA: Indian... | reverse complement strand
TCCCCCGTGGCAGTTTGCGCAGTAAAAATGAAAGGTACAGATACAATTTATGCAAATCCACATCCTCAAATGGTGTAATCTGAATGATAAAGGAATACAAGCCTTCAAACTTAACGGCTTGGTCATAAAAAGTGATTTGTATATCCTCATCCGCCGCTTTAAATCTATCAACTGCAATGTCGGTATAATGGTTTAAAATTGCCTTATCCCGTGCAGACTTGTTCTCCTTGAGCTTGTAGAACACCTCAGCAAATTTATTGACTTCATCTGGCATGTAAATGCCAGATGCTCTAAGTCTTGCCTCTATGTCATAAAGCAAGTTTGGTTCTGATACTTCTTCTATGAATGTTGTTTCAAAGTACGGCTTAAAAGAGGCTTGAATATCTTCGGCTTCATTTACAAAGTCGAGAATAAAGGTATCTTTTTTGCCTAGATATGTACGGTTTAGACGGGAAAGCGTCTGGACTGCTTTTACGCCGGTGAGTTTCTTATCCACATACATGGTGTGTAAAAGCGGCTGGTCAAATCCTGTTTGATATTTTTCCGCAACCAGAAGCACTCTGTACTCATCAGTATCAAACTTCTGAGGAGTCTGAGTATCGGCAAATGTATTCATGGAGGATTCCGTATAGTCTTCTCCATCTTTTACCGTCCCAGAGAAGGCAACTAGGGCTTTAAGGTCTGTGTAGCCTTGTTTCTTTATGTAATCATCAAAAGCTATTTTATAGCGTACCGCATGAAGCCGGGAACTGGTGACTACCATAGCCTTTGCCCTGCCATCAATTTTGCGAATAGATACTTTGCGAAAATGTTCGATAATGATTTGTGTTTTCTGTGCAATGTTATGGGGATGCAAACTGACAAAGCGTGTCAATGCTTTGGTGGCTTTTGCTTTATCAAAAGCAGGGTCATCTTCAATTTGCTTGGCAATCTTGAAGTAAGTTGCGTAGGTCGCATAGTTTTTAAGGACATCGAGAATAAAGCCCTCTTCAATGGCTTGACGCATGGAATATAGATGGAACGGTTTAGGCAGCCCGTCTGAACCGGGTGTACCAAACATTTCAAGGGTTTTCGCCTTGGGTGTGGCAGTAAAGGCAAAAAAGCTGATATTTGGCTGCTTACCCGTTTTTCTAATAGCTTTTAGGATTTCTTCATCGGGGTCGTATTCCTGCACTGCTTCCTCTTTTGCTGCAGCTTCAAGGTCAGTAATGGCAAGTGTCTCCGTCAATGCACTTATGTTTTTCCCCGTGGTGCTGGAATGAGCTTCATCAATAATGACTGCATATCTGCGCTCACCCAACTCCCCTGCCTTGTCTAACACATAAGGGAATTTTTGCAATGTGGTGATTATGATACGGACACCGCTCTTTAAAGCATCTGCAAGCTGGTTCGAGTCATGCTCAATCTTTTCAACAACGCCATGTTTATGTTCAAGCTGATAAATACTCTCCTGCAATTGCCTGTCAAGCACTTTGCGGTCTGTAATCACGATAACGGAGTCAAAGATAACCAAATCATCTGCATCATGAATACTGGCTAGGCGGTGCGACAGCCAAGAGATAGAATTTGTTTTGCCGCTGCCTGCCGAATGCTGGATAAGATAACTTGCTCCCACACCATCCTCCTTGACTTTACTTTCTAATTTGCGTACCGAGTCAAGTTGGTGATAACGCGGAAAGACGATTTTTTGAACAGTAAAGGTCTTGCCGTTTTCATCTTCCCTCTCTTCTGATTCCACAAAAACAAACCGCTTAATGATATCAAGCAGGCTGTCAATTTGCAGGACTTCCTCCCAAAGATATGCCGTCTTGAAAGCGTCTGGATTTTCAGGATTGCCGGCACCATTGTTTTTCCCTTTATTAAAGGGCAAGAAGAACGTCTTCTCTTTGGCAAGGCGGGTTGTCATATATACTTCCGATGTATCAACGGCAAAGAATACGATTGCTCTCTCTTTAAACTGGAAAAGCGGCTGGGTGGGGTTCCTGTCATTACGAAACTGCCATACTGCATTTTGCACGTTTTGTCCGGTGTACTCATTTTTCAGCTCTAATACGACCACAGGAAGGCCATTAACAAAAATGCCCATATCTACAGAGTTTTCGTTTTGGACACTGTATTTTAGTTGCCGTGTAACGGATATTCTGTTTTTGCCGTAAAGCTCGACCATCTCACGGTTCATGGAACTTGCCGGCTTAAAGTATGCCAAGTCTAGGTACACGCCATAGTCTTTAATTCCATGGCGCAAAACATCAATCATGCCCCTCATCTGCAGCTCACGATTTAAGCGCAGGATGATTTTGTATTTGTATTGGTCTTTATAAGTTTCTTTCAATTTTTGGAGTTTCTCAGGCTGCGTGTCTTCCAGAAAGTCAAAGAGCATCTTTGTATCAAAGGCGTATTCTTTATTGTAATCTTGCGGGCTGCCCTTTATATAACCGCTTTTTAGAAGATGGTCTTCGATATATTCCTCAAAAGACATTTCTGTTAATTCTTTAGGCGTTCGCAACTGCCTCACTCCTTTCAAGGGGCTTGTCTGACCAGTCCCTGACGTCGATTTTGCCTGTGACAGCTTCGAAAATAAGGGATTGGCGGTAACTTTTAAGTTTTTCAATCTGGGTTCTTTCTTTAGTAATCAAGGCATCAATTTCGGAGGTTTTGTGGTCGAGGAAGGCGGCGATGGTTTGTTGTTCACTGCTCGAAGGAACAGTAATTCTAACGTCGCCCACAAAAGTCCAATTTGCCCGAGGCATCTTTACTCCATAGGTTGAAGAATTAACAGTTTGTATGAATAAATCTGCTAACATTGTATAATAAAGAAATTTCGGCAGAATACTTTTTGCATTTAATACAAACAACTCCGATGAGCATCTTCCATTGCAAGTTGCTAAAAAGCACTTACTTAAATAGGGTCGAAGCTTATTAAAAAGAACCTGTGAGCGTTCAAACAACAGTGCATCACCGTCTATTATTTGCTCCATATCACCTATAAGTCTGCCTGTTTTCGGTTCAATATTTTCAAGCCCAATATATATGAGTTCGGATTCACTTTCAGTAGCTTTTCGGATTATAAGCTGCGCTTTGTATTTTAACCTGATTGTCATCCAATGCTCCGGTATCTCCCCTATCCACTCAACCCCCGTATCCTTCATCTTCACATCAGGGTTAAGTCCTTTTGTCACAGCCTCGGTGATGATGGTCTGGCGTTGTTCTTTTAAAAGTTCAATTAGTTTTTCTTTATTGGTAATCAAAGCATCAATTTCGGAAGTTTTGTGGTCGAGGAAGGCGGCGATAGACCGCTGCTCTTTAGGTGGAAGTACAGGAACCCGGATTTCCCTAATTTGCCGCTCGTTGATGGACGGTACAGCACCACGATTGGCTAGTTCGCCAAGGTCAAGCCCACACATCCAGTAAAACATCCAGTCCCTGTTACATGTCCTTGGAATGAAGCCCATCATATTGTTATCGATACACGACGGGCTTGTCAGGATGCGGCGCTTATTGAGGAGGAGCGCAGCACCTACCTTTGCAAAGATGATTGAATCCTTCGGAAACACGTAGGCACGAAGCATCTTAGCAGTCTCGCGGCTGACCGTGTTGTTGTGCTTAGTCATGAGTCGTTCGTTGCCGGCAAGATTCGTGTCGCTCACCTTGTAGAAAGGAAGCTCCTCGTCTTCCAGTCCCTGTTCCTCATCAGGAAAGCCTGCACCAGACTGAAAGTCCCCGAGACGCTTAAAAGCGAGTACGCTCCAACCCTCCGGAATCTCCCCCATCCACTCAACCCCACTGTCTTTATAATCATCATATCCTTTGTGCTTCCTCATTACCCCATCACCTTCTTCAGCCTATCAGCAATCTGCTCTTCCATCTCCATAATTTCCTTTGCAATTTCTGCTGACGGACGAAGTGGCGTATATTTATAAAAGTGCCGCGTAAAGGGAATTTCATACCCTACCTTGGTCTTTGATTCATCAATCCAAGCGTCAGGAACATGAGGTTTTACTTCCCGTTCAAAATACTGATAGATATCCTCTTTTAAAGGCACATTCTCATAATCCCGCAGCTCTGTGTCAGGCTCGGGATTTCCTTTTGCATCTACACAGATATCTGCTGTTTCATCTCGTTCGGCAAGGGCAACTAGAATGGCTTTCTGAACGGGAGTAGGCATTGCCATATTCTCTGCCTTGAAGGTCTTCCGCAAGTCCTTTATGAACTCATCTCTGTTGAGATAGAGCTTGTCTGGCATCTTGCGTAAAGCCAAAATAATCTCCTGCTGTACCTTCTTCCCCTGTGCTATTTCTTGCTCTGCCACAGCGGGGTCTTTTTTCTTTGAGGCGGCAAGGTTAGTAAAGGCGCTTTGTTCAAACAACCTTTGCAGGCGCTCCTCATCAACTTTAAAGTTTAAACGTAGTGGGCGTTCAACTGTAATTTTGTAGTAACCAAAATCTCTGTTATCAAAGATTTTGCAGTATTCATTTTCCTTGAAATCACCATAGATGCGGGTAAGGTCATTTTTTTGGTCTTCACAGATTTCATAGCGCTTATTGCCAAGGCTTTTGCGCATTTTTTTGTAAAAATCTACACCATTAACAAGTTGCACCTTCCCTATCCGAACCGACCCTTTTTTCAAATTATCGTTTTTACGGTTTGAGACTATCCAGACATATGTCGCAATCCCTGTATTGTAAAAGATTTGTTCCGGCAAAGCAATAATGGCTTCAAGCCAGTCATTTTCAATTATCCATTTGCGGATTTCCGATTCCCCGGAGCCGGCATCCCCAGTGAAAAGGGGAGAACCATTAAATACGATGGCAATGCGGCTGCCCTTTTCATCTTGGCGCATTTTGGAGATTAGATGCTGTAAAAAAAGCAAAGAGCCATCAGATATACGCGGCAGTCCCGCACCGAATCGTCCCGCAAAGCCCTTGTTCTCATGCTCTTCCAATATGACTTTTTGTGCCTTTTTCCATTCCACACCAAATGGGGGATTGGTGAGCAAATAGCGATAGGTTTTACCCTTATGACCATCGTCGGTAAAACTATCCCCAAGCACAATATTGCCGGCGTTCTGACCTTTGATAAGCATATCCGCCTTACAAATCGCATAGGACTGCGGGTTTAGCTCTTGCCCAAAAACTTCAACTTGAGCATCAGGGTTTAGCTGTTTAATGTGATTTTCTGCAACTGAGAGCATACCACCCGTTCCGCAGGCGGGGTCAAATACGGTGGTTATATGCCCTTCTTTAGTCAATTCGTCTGTCACTTCCGCTAAAAGAATATTTACCATCAACTCAATAACTTCTCGCGGTGTATAGTGGTCCCCTGCCTCCCCATGTTCGGAAAAACGGCGAATTAACTCTTCAAATACATAGCCCATTTCCTGATTGGAAACAACATCAGGATGAAGGTTAATTTTATTAAACTGTGCTATTACAAGATAAAGCAGATTATTATTGCTTAGTTTTTCAATCTGCTTATCAAACTCGAAATGCTCAATGATTTCCCGCGCATTCTTTGAGAAGCCGTTTATGTAGTTCCGAAGATTACTTGCAATATTATCCGGCTCAGCAAGCAGTTTGCTGAAATCATACAAGCTGATGTTGTTAAACTGCTGCCCTGTAATATTGTTAAGTATTGGGTCAGTGTTTTGCAGATTCATTCTCTTTAATTGCTCGTATTTGTCCAATACTGCTTTTTTTGTTGGTTCGAGAACACAGTCAAAGCGGCGCAAGACGGCAAACGGCAATATGACATCGCCGTACTGTTCTTTTTTGTATGGGCCACGGAGAAGTTCTGCAATGCTCCAGATAAATGATACTTTTTCTTGGAAGTTGGTCATTTTGTCACCTCGCCATATTTATGCACTCTCACAAGTTCGATAAATTCTGCAAATTTCCTTTATCTTCTTGTTATTGGTTATACTCTTAGATAATCTTTCATCAAAAACGCCAAATATTTTAACTTGACCTCAATCACTATCTTTTTTTATGCTAAAGACAGACCCATTATGGTGATTTTAAACTTAAGGAAGGAGAATTGAAAATATATTTGAAACGGAGGTTAAATCTAAGACAAGAAAGCCATGACTAGCCATGACAAGATGAGGCGTTTTAGCTAATAGGAAAACCCCGAGGCGGACTTTATCGGGCAATGTTCCGGCAAAACATTGAGAAAAAATTGCCACTGTCATTTCCGCAATGGAGCTTGCAATCTGCAAGCATATGACTTGCGCCGCTGCTGTTAAGCCATCTGCTTAAATAGCAGCACCTGCAATTTATGGGGTATGCGCACACCAGTACTCAACTGACTTACAGAAATATATCGATATAAGGATGCCATAGCCATGGCTTCGGTTAGGCTGTCTCTGTTTTAACCGGAGGGAAAATAGAGACAGCCTTAAGCCGGGATTCAAAAAGCACTTTGTTTATCAGGATTAATACGTTTTTGACAGGCAGATAATTGAGGAAAACGCGAGAAACAGCATAGCTTACATAGGGCATACTCTGCCCTTTTTATATTTACGCCGGAAGGGAGGGCACCAATGAACACCGGCATAAAAAGCAATTTAGAAAGACAAATCAAAAGTATCCACAAAAATACCCGGGAAAACAGTTACGGAACGCGCGACCGTTATCTTGAGGCAACGAAGCGGTTTTGTGATTTCCTTGCCAATGAATTTAGGCTGCAGAAATTTGCCAATGTGCAAGAAAAGCATCTTATAAGATACGTTGAACAACTAAAAAAAACTGGAGCATCCCCAAGCACCATTCAGACTGACCTGTCTGGTATTCGTTTCTTTCATCAGCGAAGTAACTCCAAGCATACTTTACCTGAAAACTCTAAGCTCAATTTGGAAAAAAGATGCCTAGGCAGAGAAGACAGGAGCTGGACAAAGCAAGAAATACAGCAAGCCAGAGAAATGGCAAAAGATTCAGGACGGCATGATGTGCGTCTGGCTATTTCGTTTGCTGAAAAATTTGGAGCCAGAATTGAAGGGGTTTGCACCGTTACCGTCAAGGACTTAAAAGATGCGCTACTTGTTACAAATGAGGTCAGGCTTATTGAAAAAGGCGGCAAAGAAAGGTTCGTGCCGGTTGTAAACAACGAACAGCGGCAATTATTAAAAGATTGTATCGCGCATGCCGAAACCAAAGGGCGCAGCGGGCAAGTGCCATTTCTAAGCGATAGCAGAAAGCACGGTGTCCGGAATCAGAAAGCAAGCATCCAAAATTGGATAGTAAATCACAGAGACAAGTTCATCGACAATTCCCGTGCGCATATCTCCCGTTGGCAATCAGTCACGCAGCAATTGCGAACCCAGTTTGGGTTAAAACCGCGTTCAGGAAAAATCACATTTCACGGTCTGCGCCACACTTATTGCCAAAATAGAATTGAGGAGTTGGAAAGACAGGCTTTCTCAAAGAAGGCCATTGATTTACAGGTTTCAAGAGAAATGGGGCATCATCGTGCAGATGTAACTAGGCTTTACCGCAATACGTTTAAGTAGTTTGGCAAACAAGCATTCATATCTCGTTGTGGTGCATACCGCAGACTCAGGGGAAAAGATTTTTCAAGAGAATCCGCAATGCCTTAAAACTAAAAAAAATAACGTTAAGCCAGCAAATGCAAATTGCTGGCTTTTTACTTGAAATTGTATTTTATCTTTGTCTAAACTGCAGACATATCTGCATCTCGAAAGGAGGTGATTAACGCCATGACAGCATTACAGCAAATCCACAAAAAGAATCTGTCGATACTTATGGATGGGCGGAATATTCCCCTACCCGCTTATGTGAGCCGTGCTGCAAGCACATATTTCTTTGACGCTGCTTCACTTGTTCTTAAAAAGCGTTGTCATACATGCGAGCAGTTTTTTGATATTGAGCAGTTGAGTGAAGGAATCTGGCAGGACATCCACGATGAGAGAAAATACCGCAAAGTATCGTCTGGTTACAGTTCTTACTGTATTCACTGTATTGACAAAAAGAAGTCCAGACAATCCAAAAAGGGAGAAATAATTAAAGTGACTTTCCACTTAGAGCAGGAAATCAGCCGTTTTATAAAGATTAAATCAACCCTTGAGGGCATTTCCTATTCGGAGTATATAAGCAGGCTTGTCAAAACGGATAAACAGTTAACAGACTTAAAAAAACTATTGTAAGCCTTTACACAGCCCTGCGGGCTAGGTAGAGCCGCAGGGCTGTTCATAGACCCCTCTATTTTGACCTGTGAGGCGTGAAAAGGTACAACCCATACCCAAGATATGACCCCTCAATTTTTTCACCCGTCCTATGGGGGAAATTTACAGGGAGTTATCGCTTATTAAAACTGAGATAGGTTAGAAGCAAGAAAAGCGTCCCCAAGCACCTGAGGGCATTTCTTATTCGGAGTATATAAGCAGGCTTATCAAACCGGATAAACAAGTAACAGCCAAATACGCTGAGCATGCAGCATCATCAGGAAACATCTTTGCGAATTCTCGGTATGTATTTGGGTAGCTGGCACGTTGTGTTTCCGTCAATCTGTTTTTGTGTACGCATTACAGACAGCTTAAAAAACGTGCAATGTACCAGCTATGAATATTTCATGAAATAAAACCAACAAGCTAAAAAAACATACGCAAGCTGGCAACCATATTATAAGACCTTTCAAAATGCGATGTTTACTTTTGGCTATATTATTAAATTTATAGAAAGCTGTACACGCTAAAACCATTGGAATCGTACCCACGCCTAACGCAACAGCTATAGACGTGTTAAAAACAAAAGGCATCAATAAGCTAATATATGAACCATGCCAAAGACCTTCCCAGAATACGTAATTACAGTAAATAGAATATGCCGCTAAAATTAAAACACAAATCGCACAGAAGGAATATATGCCATAAATAGTTATTCCCACATTCGATGTTAAATTTTTAGCTTTAAAATCAATTTTATTGACCATAATTTAGACCCTTTCCACTACTTTTCTTATTACTATTTTACCATATTTTAAGTGTGAAAAGCTGATAAATCAACATGTTTGTGAATTTTCACCCATTGGGTGAAAATTCAATTTAGCTAAAACCCTAATGTTTTCTGATTTTAAGGCCATTTTAAAATTGTTGACGAAGAATCTAGGTAACAGACTTGAAAAAGCCTTTGTAAGTTTCACTAAAAAAATACTTGAAAATATCAAAAATGATGTTTTACCATCTCAACCATCAATACATCAAAGCTAAAGGATGGTGGTTAGATGGGGAGAAGTATTTCTGCTCTTTCTATTGCACTTAATGAAATGCCCGGTAATTTTAAAAATGAAGTCAAGAAAATATTAGATGATGACGCTAGACCAAATAGAAAAACAGGCATGATTGAGCAAGCAGAGTTAGCAGCAAAATTTGTCCATACGCAGGATGACCGCTTGATTGCCATGACACTACTACGAGGCAAAGAAATGCCGCATTATCATGTTAAGTATCAGGATTTAGTTAAAAATATTGGGAAGTTTACAGATATCGCAGATGCATATTGTTCGGTAAACTCATTTTCTAGAATACCACGAAGTATAGAATATCTCTGGAAACTGAATGCATTTTACTGTGATATCGATTTTTATAATGAGAAGAGCTTGAAACATATGACAGCACATCAAGTTCTAGAAATTTTGCGGGGGAAGTACTTTGACAAAGTGGTGCCTCCCCCCAACCTGATAATAAGTTCCGGACGGGGACTGAACTTATTCTGGGTAATTGAGCCGGTCCCAGCAACAAAAAAAGCTTTTAATATGTGGAGAAAACTACAAGATAAATTCCTAGAATTGTTGTTGCCCCTCGGAGCCGATGCTAACAGTATAGATGCTGCAAGAATATTTCGTATTCCGGGTAGCCTCAACAGCAAAAGCCAACAAAATGTTCAGATTCTGGAACATAATCCAGTTAAATTTACGATGAGAGAACTTGGGAATAAATATTTACCCCCTCTTGTCAAACTTGTTAAAACGAAAAAAATTAATGGCTGGAAACCGCAATCCTTTGAAAAACAGAAAAGAAAAAGCTTCTTCAATTTGCGAACTCTGCATTACAACAGAATACAGGACATTGTTAAGCTGCAGGAAATGCGTGTCGCAAAAAATGACCCTGACATGAAGGAAGGACTGCGGGAAGTTATGTGCTTCCTCTATCGTTATTGGTGCAATTGCTATTACGGCGATAAATCTAAAACGGAAAGTGAACTGGAAATATTCAATGCGAATTTTATCGAGCCATTGCAGCAGAAAGAGTTGAAAGCTACAGTTGGAGCCGATAAATTCTATGAGAAATGGTTATCAAATTTTGATGAGCAGGGCAACATTCAAAGGCAAAATAATGACTGCAAATATAAATTCAAGGGCTACAATTATTCGAATGCTAAACTAATTAATGTGTTGAAAATAAGTCTGGAAGAGCAAATACATTTGTCAACTATCATTTCCAAAGAAGAGAAGAAACACCGCTATGAGATTCGTCAAGCTACTAATAAAGGAGAGCTAGGGCCTTCCAAGAGAGAACAACAAAAACAAGCCAGCATGAAAAAAGTCCAAGCGGCAATATTTGAATACCCCTATTATTCACAGCAAAAAATCGCTGATATCACTGGGATAAGCCGGTCTCATGTTTCCAAAATCTTAAAAGTGTTAAATAATGGCAAAAATTGTTCCTGAATTCTTTCTTTAAATTAGGGGGGGTTCCTATGCTAGTACCAAAGGATATCCCCCTTACTGCTGTAAAAATTCGAGGTTCTCATATCAGTATGCTAAAATCCACAAAAGCCAAGAGAGCGGACAGTGCAAGGCGTTTTTATACTAACAGTTTCTGTTTGGTGATAGAAGTCTTGAGAGAGGAATGATAATGCAGTAAAATGGTAGAAAAGGGGTCTTATTAAAGAATCATTCAGAAAAAGTTTGGTTAGTTGGCGGCTTTCAGTTGCCCGCCATCCTATACCATTCTACATACCGACATGGCATACGGCGGACTAGAATTAAGAAGGAAACTGGAAAATCTCCAAAGCCAAATCCTGAGTATTACTTTAAATAACGGGTGATATTTGCCCTTACGCTTTACTCTCAATTAAAAGCTGGCAAAATCACATATGGGGATGAAGAGCATTCACAGCGATTCTGCCTCTTCTGACATATTCCTATCTGTTATTCGAGCAGATTCCAAATAAGGAGGATGGATTAAATGGATGTCTCAATTGGGACAGCTACAGGTTTGATTGGTCTTACGGCTTTTACTGTCAGTTTGATTTGGCTTCTTTTTGCAGTGGAATCTTATAATTCAAATGGCCTAATCCATCATGAAGCATGCTTAACTCAATGCGTAGACATTAATAATCCCGCTAGCCCATCTGCGTAATTATGCCAATTATATAAATGAACTTCATTTCCATCTGAAAAGCTTTGTGTAGCAATACCGCTCCAGCCTACTAGAAAGCCAGTAAGCCGAATACCTTCACAACTTACTCTATTAAAATCCTTAAGGTATCCCAAAAGTTTATAAGTACCGTCGACAAGGTAGCTCCTACTGGATGAACGTTTAACCTCAATTATAACTAGCCTATCTCCGTGATGGGTTTTTAATTCTAAGATAATATCTGGTCGGCGCAGGCTTTCGCTTAAACCGTAGCTGAACATGATATTGCTGTAATCACTGTTTTTTGCCATGACACTAGGTAGTTTTTGAAAATATAGCTTGAGCTCACAGCCATCTTTAACTAAAGTGCTTGCGGTTTTTGAACTACCTCCTATAAGACCTGCTTTCTCTTCTTTCCACCCACAATCTAAAGCTGTTCGTATTGTTTTAAATAGTACGGCAATTTCATAGAGTGTGTCTTTGTTAAGAGGTTCAAAAATGTTTCCGTTTAACTCCTCCATTAAAAATGATATGGGTTTACTTTGACAGTAATTAAAACGTGCTGCAATAGCGGCTAGCTCTTTATAATGTGACTGCCTATTCTTTCTAGTAAGCTCAATTGCCTTGCCCGTTACTTCGTGCAAACTGCCAATTTTAGATATAAAAGGATTTCGAAGTATTCGGGCAGTTTTTGCAGCAATAACAGAAATGTTGTTTACCCATTTTTGACCTTGGGAGTATTCGGCATACCATGTTAAATTCAAATAATCTTCCGCCACAAAATTTCGGGCTTTTTCATTAATTTCACGAATTAAATACAGAAATACCCGGTTCTCTGGCAAATTGAAATCCTGTGCTCTTCTAGAGCAAACATAAATGCTGGTATCATTTCCCCTAGTCGTTCTTGCCCCAACAGTGCGTTGCCAGTCGATTCTGCCTCTAACGACTCCTCGGTCTGTAATATGTTTATTAATTGATTCCTTAGATAAACGAGAAACAACTTTAGGTGCAATTATATTTAACAGTTCCCTTACTTCTTTAGACAACAGTAACCGTATGTCTGCAATCATTTTCAAGTCTCGCCTGCTCAGCCCCGTTAAGTTTAGAAAGACTTCTTCTGCTTCATTTTCTTGCGCGTTTGGCTGGATAAAGCGCCAAAGGAGACGGCTAGATTCTTGGATTATTTGCTTGTGGGCATTGCTGTCCCAGCAATCACTTGCTCTTTGCAGGCTAATTCCCTCCTAACACTATGTGCTTATATCATATTCATTAACATCATTGTCTGTTTCTACAAACTTTATCCTTGCTAATTCGGACCCGCTTATATCAAAGAATTCACACAGATAATCCCTAAAAACATCTTTTTCGTCATCGCTAAAGAGACTTCCTATATCTTTATAAAGATTTTTTATTTGTGGCAAAGTTATTCCCTCATATTGAGGAATTATCAGCGAGCAAATCCCATCAATAATACCCTCAGTACCTGCATTTTCAATAAATGCAATCAAATCTATTATAATAGCGGCACCTAATTTTTTTGGTGAAGCATTTACAACATTGAGCAGTAATTCTGCGAGCTCATCTTGACCGTCTAGTTTGCTTTTTACCAGCTTGGCAAAGTCATCTTCACATGGTGCTGGAATATAAACAAAAGCAAAACGGCGCATAAATGCATATGAAAGAACAAAAAGGCTGTTCTTGTCATATGTGTTCATGGTGGCAATAACGCGCCAATTCCGCCCTATATAATAAGTGGCAGTTTTAGCGTCAAAATAACTTGCTTTTGTATTCGCATAACAAACTGCTATATGTTTTTCTCCGGAAGGTGTTTCTACTTTATATTGCAACTCTACATCTTTTCCCGAAAGAACAGTGAAAAAGTGGCCAAGAGCTTTATCCACCTCTGCACGATTTATTTCATCTACAATCAACCATTTGTTCTCACAAATGCTCCTAAGAAATATACCTTCTTGGAATACTAACTTGCCGTCCTTGTCCGGCATATATCCGCCAACAGTATCAAATGTACTCCAATCAGAAACTGCAGTAGTTATCATATAGCCACTGATATACTTTTGGTTAACTGCTTCTTCACAAGCTCTTTCAGCCAACGTTGTTTTTCCTGTCCCCGGTGGGCCTGTCAAAATAATATGCTTGTTTGAGTTTATAAAGTTCTTAAAACTAACCAGCGGTTTTCTTGACATCGAAAACCCTTCTATAATTGCGCTGATATCGGGTTCGTATACATCCGCAGAATCATCAAACCCCCTCATTTGGCAATCTTCCACTTCCTCTTGCATCTGCTCAACCTGTACTTTTTCACCGTAATCAACTTCTTGTGGAATTAGCCTACCTACGGCTCCTTTTACACGGGCCATTAATTTCTCATCAATTACGCTTTCTAAGTCGTTATTACAACTAGGGTATAAATCGAGCATTGCTCTCATAAGAGCAACTGCCTTTTTTTCGGGAATTTTGGAAATTGCTTGGTTTGGCTCCCACTTTGTTATTGGACCTATACCAATAATGTCATAGGTATCGCTATATGATTTTAAATCTCCCCGTTCAATAGGTTTGTCTAAAAGGACTTTTACATCAATCCTAATTTTGTAATTATTCCCCTCATAACCCACGTCATATGGCAACTCAGAAATGCTACCTATCCCAATCAAACCTGTTTCCCATGTTACCCATGGTTTCCCTCTATCACCGCCTAGAACGATAAAAACAAGTTGACCAAATGTTAGGTCATTACGCAATACGTTAAGGCCGTCAATCTCGATGTTGGATTCTTTTCGAAGTATGGGTTCCACGCTAGCAGATTTTTTGGTTTTTATACTGTAAAAGGGATGTCCCTCTTCCCTAACTTCCAGAAGAATCTTATCAACAAGTTTTTGATGTTCTTCCAATGGCATATCTTTATATGTAACATAGATTTTCTCCAGAGATTTGCTACGCTTTTCTAGTACCTTGTCTGTCCGCCCTTTTCTGCCATTATCAAAATAATTATCAAATGAATCTTTATCATTTTTTAGTAATGATTTTTTGTATCCATACTTTTCGGCAACCTCTGACAACACCGGAAAGCATATCCCTTTATAGAGTTCATCCTTGCTGTGCAATCGAGCGAAATAAAGTGCAACTATGTCTGCCTTTCCCCTGTTCTCTAAAGTTTCCAACTGTACATCATCGGCTAACAATTGTTTGTTTTCTGCCAAACTATGTTCCCTCCATTCAAATAAATCAGGATACTCCATATGGGCACGGGTAGTTGCAAGTATCTGGCGGCTGATTACTTTTTATATATTTAATTACTTTACTCCAGTCAAGCTCTAAATCCTTAAAATGTATGGCGTAGTTATCAGCCTGCAGATATGTTTTTGTCCCCGGAATACAACGGCCTTTAGATAAAATTATGGTCTTTTCTACGTTATGTCGTAACCTTTGTAACGATGCACTGCCTATTAAATCAACACTACGCGTAGGTTTGTCATTTTTTCGGTCCCAACCGACAGAAGCCATTACAAATAAATGGGGTAAATTCTCTTCTTTTTGCCTAAAAACCAACTTATTCCATTCTACTAACAGCCATTGGCCACCCTGCCGCGTGCCTTTTATATCGATACGCCAACCGTTTATCTCGGTATCGGTCTTGTCCCATACGCGGCGCGGGTAACATTCAAAATCCAGTTTTATAGTTATTTTAAAGCTTTCTCTTAGCATCTTGGCAAATGCAACTTCTGCGATTTTCCCTATAAGATTATCCCGGCCAATTTCCTGTTCGCCCCGGGGAAGAGTGTCATTTTGTCCGAATTCCTTCTTTTGCTGGGTTTCTGCACATTTGTTTGCAAACTTAGTACATTTTTCTAACTCTTCCGGAGTGAGATAGATTTTCATTAGGTTTATTCCTCTTTCCTCTTGATTATTATTCTTTGCTTGAAATATACCTATAAAATCCTTTTAATGGCTATGCACTTCGCTTCAGTAGATACCAGAGTATATAGACATGGAAAATTACCCGAAAACAATTCTAGAACTAGAAGAATACTTTTCCACAGAGGAAGCCTGCCAAGACTACCTATTCCAGCTACGCTGGCCAGATGGGTTTGTATGCCCACGGTGTGGTTATCAAAAAGCTTGGACGACCATTAGAGAGCTGTATATGTGCAGGCAGTGTGGCTTTCAGCTTTAACCACCGAACCTCGCGCTCACGTGGCATGCTGTTCTACCGTCTTTTACAACAAGCTGTTCAAGTTGAACCTGTTACGGGACGAGACATTAAGGGTAGCTAGTCGTCATACACAACATATAGTGCGTGAAGTGCATAGCCATTTTATCCAAATGGACAGTCTTAATGTTTTGGATGCACAAAATAAACAAAAAAATTGACACGTGAGTCAAGAAGATTATGAATGCTCTAAACCATAAAAAGGATTAGTATTGCAACCGGCAACAAAGCAAGGGCAGACGCCATTAATATGCGCGTGCCCTTGCTTTACTTTGATTGTACAGAAAAGTCCATATAGTAATGTTCCTCATCAATTTTGCAAAAAGTTACATCGGTTCTTCCATACCTCTGAAGGTCAGCTTTCCATACCGGCATACCATTAGCAATACCTAAGCGACGTCTAAAATATTCACCGATACGGGAGTTATTTTCGGGGGTAGTTATTGCTTTATTATTCTGCTGTTCCACACGCAAGACCAAGCTTTTGCCGTCATCGGTAATTACAAAAAAGTGTTGCCTATTAGTCGGGAAAAACCCAGAGCGTGCAACCTCTGCCGGAAGCGGAATATATGCTTGATTCGGTTCTCTGCCGTCGCGCTGACCCCAATTAAGACCAGAGCGCCTGCCAACTTCTCCGTCTCTTGATAGCAACAATAATTTTACAGAATTTTCTAAATTAGGAGCAAAAACTTCGCCATCATCTTCCAATATTGACCTTGAGTTCGTCAGTCGGATGCATTCTTCAACGTCATTATTGGTACAGTAAATTGTGTTCTTTTCAACGTCATTGAAAAAAGTGTAGGCGATGTCCGGGTCGCAGTCTGTCAGCAGTTCTCGCTGTCGCGGACTAAATGCAGTCTGCGTATAGTTGGGCGAGCCAGTAAAAGCTTTAAACGGGGTGTTGTTCTTCAGCCATAAATAAAGTTTAGCATGTACCGGAGCACCCTTATAAATATATTGGCAATTAAACAATGAATAATTCGGGATACTATTATAGGTTTCAATAACATCTAAAAACCCTTTATGGGATATCCAGCTCAAACCTTCTGTAACGCACATCCCAACAATTAGGTTAATGTTTATTGGAGTGATATTTTGTTCATTTAATGCTTGGATATGCCATGTTGCCATGCTTGGAGTGGCATATCCCGAAACAATACAGAGTCTGTCCGCTCCATTGCGGATAGGCTCAATTAAAATCTGTTCCCTAAAGTTATTTATGTACATTGTTCCTCCTGATTTCTGCTAAAAATTCGGCTCGATACTTTCATAGTCTATGCCGGCAAAAGAATTCAGAACGGCCTCAAATATAATTTTGGCTCCCTTGCAAGGAACGGCCATACCTATTTGTTTCCTAACGCTTTCTTTGGAGCCGAGGAACTTATAGGTGTCGGGGAATGTTTGAAGCCGCGCCCTCTCTCTGTTGGTTAAGGCTCTTGGCTCATCCCAGTGATAAACATGCGTTCCGCCACCGCCGCTTCCTGTAACTGTATAGGCTGGCTTATTTGGGTCTAGTCTTCTGTAAATTTGACTGATTTTCGCCCCAACTACATTTAACTTCAGTTCTTCTGGCAAGTCAGCTGTAAAAGCGTTCTGCCCCGGCTTTATATACTTAAGCCTACGAACAACTACATCAGACTGCTTTGTCAGCTCATTATTTAGCGCATCTTTAGGGATTGGCGGATTTTCAATAGCAGCCTTACAAGTGTTGTTCACACGAGCGTATGGTGCTGGTGACGGCACTTTATATGAAACATGATAATCATTGCGGATACCAATTATAATAATTCTGTGCCGAGCTTGGGGAATACCATATTTTTCAAATTTATATAAGTGAGGATAAATTTTGTATCCGGCACCCTTTAGCTCATCCAAAATCTGATTAAACGCATTTCCTTCATTTGCGTTTCTCAAACCACCGACATTTTCGGCAAGAAACCATACCGGCTGAAAGAGTTTAAGTGTCTTTACTCCATAAGAATACAGTGGACCGTATATACCGTCCATGCCTTTTTGTTCACCAACGACGCTGTAATCATTGCAAGGAAAGCCAAAAGCTAATGCATCAATGGCTTTAAGTTTCTCCATCTTAAGATGGCGGATATCTTCATGGTATACGCTTTCTGGTTTATCTATACAAATATTGTGTCTGTATGTATCACAGGTGTCTTTATCATAATCTGTAGCCCAGCAGTGTTCAATCTTATAATCTGGATTCTCTATTTTTGCATTAACAGCTCCGTATGCGAGTCCCCCGGGGCCACAAAAAAGTTCCCCCAACTTAAAAACCATAAACATAACTCCCTCTCTAATGCATAGTAACCTAAGTTTCAGTAACTGAGTTTAGATTAATATTGCTCCTTTTGTTTTTTATTATATCATAAAACAGAATATTTGCGAACATCAGTTCTGTTGATTTAAACAAATTTTTGCGAATCTTAATGACTAATACTACAGAGCTGAAAAATTTGATAATTACTGGTTTCTATAATTATCTTCTGTTGTTAGAATTACACTCTCAATCTATTAATTGCATCAATATTCTCTGCATTTAACTCGCCTTTGATTTCTTAAACAACAAGTGTAAAAATTATCTATTTTAACTATGTATAATACTATGTCAATGGTTTTTTTCCTTCTATTTTTTTGCGAACTTCTATAATCAGTTAATACCCTTAGGCTAAAATAAACAACAAGACAACACCTACCATTATTCGAGAAGTAACCAGACCAAGTTTACTTTGCGTGCCGACAACTAAGGTAAGGTTTTTTGATTCCACAAGGTTGTTTAGAACTTCAAACGAAGTGCGACTTATTGTGCAGTTGCCTCTTTGCACATCAACCGGAGCCTTTTACACAAAAAGGTTATTTATCGCGCCAAAATAACTTTAAAAGTAAGGTTTTTAAAAAAATTGATTTCTCCCTACAGAGATATCCTAGCTAAGGGGCGCCTCTTGGCGCTTGCCCTGACCGAGCAGGATAATGCATGCTTGACTAGTACGTAGTAAAAAAAAAGCGGAAACATGGTGAGTGTTTCCGTAAAAGTAAATATTCTAGGTAGTTCCTTTAACAATCCAGCGGATAGCTGTCTTTATATCATTCTCAACCGAGTTCTCCATCTTTAACACTTGGAATCCGGGAGTCATCACCAATGTGATGCCATGCATTGCAAGTTGTCCTTTCGCAAGTATCAGTCCTTTTGTAGCATTATAATTTGCCGCTACTCCAATAGAATCAATTTGAACCGTTTTTCCACTCTTAACATGACCTACGATGGAACTTTTCAACAAACTAGGTGCTGTCTTACCGCCTACCCTCAGTTCAATGTTGTTTTCCATTTCAATCTAATCCTCCTTCATCTTTTAATAAACCATTTATCTCTATAAACTCATCATGACATTTGAATCTTGGACTTTTCAAGTTATTTTTAAAGATTTTTTATCATTTATAGCAGTTTTTTTAAATAGTTTTCAACACTTATGTAAACATCCTTCCCCGGCAGGCTTTTCGCTTGGTCGGTTTAATGCTGTCATAAAGTGCTATGCTTATTGGGTTTCTGTCTTTCCCGCTATTTATATCAGTACGCCAAAATCCCTAAACCCCATAAGAACAGACGAAATAAGGGTTCTTGCCACTTTACTCATTTGTTTCGGATGGTGTTATCTGTACGCCAAAATCCCCCCAAACAAAAAGGCAGACGGAATAAGGGTTCTTGATTATAGTGGAGGATAATCATAAAGACGACCCTTCTCCATCTAAAGAACAAATAATTATAGTAATTTAGTGAAATTTGACATCCTGTTTTTTCAGGCAGTACAATACTATTTGCAAGCAGAGAATTTATCAATTTTTGAAATGACAAACTGCTGCCTGTTTTTACTACTGCCAACTCACTTAAATAAAAGTAATTAATTACAGTAATTTAGTGAAATTTGACATCCTGTTTTTTCAGGCAGTACAATACCATTTGCAAGCAGAGAATTTATCAATTTTTGAAATGGCGAATTACGCTTTTTCAGGAGTAGTGATATCTACCAGTTTCTAAAATGTTTTTGAGGAGGTGATTCCATCAGAAAAATTAATTAACTTGACTAATGATTGCTTGCTTTAAATTATGTCACTTAGGATTTTTTAAAGATTAAGAAGGAGTCTAGTTTACTCTTTTGTCTTAAAGATAACCCACGGTAGTTTATCAACACTTAAAACTAAAATATTTAGGAGATGAATAGAATGGAAATGCAAGATAAGATTTTGATTAATGTTCCTGAAGCCGCAAAACTACTAGGTTTAGGAAAAACCTTTACTTATGAATTAATTGGACAAGGTCAACTCCCCGTGGTGCGCTTAGGTAAGCGCGTCCTAATCCCAGTCAAACATCTTAATCTGTATATTGAAACGTTAATCGCATAGCCTAAAGGATTTAGTCCTGTTTTTACTTTACTTAACTTAATATTTTTGGGGATATGATTCTATAGAAAAAAAATTAATAAACTTGGTTGATGATTGATTACTTAAAATTATGTCCCCAAGGATTTTTTTATAGATTGAGAAGGCGTTTAATTTACTCTTTTTTCTTTAAGATGACCCAAGTAATTTATCAAACACTTAAAACTAAACTATTTAGGAGATGGAATTTAGGATGGAAATGCAAAACATGACTTTGATTACTGTTCCTGAAACCGCAAAAAGACTAGGTTTAGGAAAAACCTTTACTTATGAATTAATTGAACAAAGCCAAATCCCCGTGGTGCGCCTTGGTAAGCGCGTCATGGTTCCAATAAAATATCTTAATCTGTATATTGAAACGTTAGTCGAATGGCCTAAAGGATTTAGTCCTGCGAAAATAGAAGTTTATAACACCTCTATTCCTCTCGCTCAGGAAAAGAAGGTAGGATGCAAATGAAAAGAGCAAAAATCAGAAAAAGAATCCTTAAAAAGGGGGTAGACGGTAATGTCTCAAAGCATAACTATTTGGTGACGATTGAACTTGGGCGCAACCATATTACAGGCAAGAGAGAACGCCTTTGCAAGTCTGCACCTACACGCAAAGAAGCAGAGGCAATTGCAAAAAAACTTGAAGACTCCCTCATTGAAGGCAAAGAAGAAAACAAAACAGCCCAAAAACCATCTATCACTGTGGCCGAGCAGTTGAAGCAGTATCTAAATGTAAAACGCAGTGAAATTAGAATCAGAACATGGGAACGTTATGAAAGAATAGCTGTTCAACACCTGATTCCTGCTCTTGGAGATGTTCATATTCAGGACCTTACACAATCTATGATACAGGATTATATGGCATTTGCCTTAGAAGAAGGTCGATTTGACGGCATGGGTGGGTTGTCTGGAACAACTGTGCGCCAACACCGCATTGTTCTCAGTGGAGCATTAGACCTTGCTTTGGCAAACGGCACTATCGCAAGTAATCCTATATCAAATGTACCACCTCCAAGAGTAGGGGACTATGAAGCTCGCTTTCTCCATGCGAAAGAGCTAATAGCCCTCCTAGAGCATTTACGTGTAAACAGAACTCGACTCTATGTGCCCGTCTATCTTGCTGCCGTTACAGGAATGAGATTGTCTGAAACACTCGCTATCAGGTGGAGCGATATTGATTTTACTTGCAAATCAATAAGAGTGTCCCGAGGTTTGCACATTGACAAAAGTGGTGCTTATCATTTCTGTAGCCCAAAATCTAAGTCCTCAAAAAGGTCCATTAGTATTACTGAGGAAGACATCGTTGTTCTAAGAAATCACTTTCAGGAACAGCAGAAAGAAAAAGATATTTTTGCCAACCTATATAATGATGAAGGTCTTGTCTGTGCAAAGCCTGATGGCACGCCCATGTCCCCTTTTACAGTAAGCAGTAATTTCAGCAGGACTGCAAAGAATCTGTCTCTCAACGTTTCCTTCCGTAGCCTAAGACACACGCATGCGACTCTTCTACTGGCCGCTGCAGAATCACCAAAATATGTATCAGCACGCTTGGGTCATTCAAAAACAGCATTTACTGTAGATGTTTATGCGCATGTAATTCCAAACATCGACCAAGAGACTGCAGTAAGATTCAGGACGATTCTGGAGTCTTCTTAACCCCAATTCGTCCGTTATGTATCAGGGAATATGGCAACAGAATGGCAACAAAATGGCAACACACAGCAAAAACCAAATAAAAAAACACACACGGGCAAAAAAAAAGAACTGCCCAAAATCCTTATATAATGGGCGGTTCTAGCACATTTGTTCATGGTGCGCCTGACAGGAATTGAACCTGTGACCTGCGGATTAGGAATCCGTCGCTCTATCCCCTGAGCTACAGGCGCACTGCTAATACATTATAACCGAAAAAAAGGCAGCTAGCAAGCTACCTCGCTAAGGAATCGAATTGAACCGGCTTGCCGCCCTTCCGCCAGAGACCTACTCTGAAAATAGCATTTACCATCTGCTTGGGCGGGTTTGAAACCCGCCCCTACGTGGTACGAACGAGAGCAATAAGTGTTCCCTTCTCCCATTGGTGTCTGTGAATCGGCTATTTCGCCGATTCACAGACACCAATGGGAGAAGGGAGTGTTGTGGCAATTTTCAGAACAGAAAAGCCTAAATAATTCCCCTCCCTTGGAGGGGTGCCCGTCAGGGCGGGGTGGCTCATGCCCCGTTAGGGCAGGAGGCGAAGCTGTCCCGTGTTGGACAACCCCGGTGCTGCGCACCACCCCTCCAAGGGAGGGGAATTAGCGGGCAAATTTTAGAGTAGACCGCCATGCCCCGACAAAACAGAAACACGATTTTTTGGGCTTACAATAAAAAAACCCGGGCTGTCTGAGCCCCGGGCAAGGGAGGTATGTTGAAACATTCACAGGGGACAGCGCAATTAATAACGGTTGCGCGGCGTGTAATGGGTATGGAGAAGTTTGTGAGCTTTGGGACTATTGGGCTCTCCGAGATATTCTTTGTAGAGCTGTTTAACTGCGGCGTTTTCATGAGATTTGCGGACAGCACTTGCGGCATCAATTTGGTAGATGCCAGACGCACGTTTGGTGCGGTAATCAGCGCCGCCGTTAATCGGTTGGCCACCACCGCCGATGCAACCGCCTGGGCAACCCATAATTTCGATAAAGTGATAGTCGGCTTCGCCGCTTTTGACACGGTTCATAACTTCACGGGCATTTTTGAGACCGCTGGTAACCGCAATTTTGACATCAACGTTGTTAAGCTTGACAGTCGCTTCTTTGATGCCGTTAAGACCACGGACGGCTTCATATTCAAAGGTAGGTATCTCCTCGCCGGTCACCAATTCATAGATCGTGCGCAAGGCTGCTTCCGCCACGCCACCCGTTGTTCCGAAAATAGTAGCCGCGCCGGTTAGCATGCCGAAGGGCACATCAAACTCCTCATCATCAAGCTTGGAGACATCTAAGGATGCTTCTTTAATCATCCGAACTAATTCCCGGGTGGTGAGCACGGCGTCCACATCGCGGTAGCCGCTGGCATTCATTTCCTGTCGCGCCGCTTCAAACTTTTTGGCGGTACAGGGCATTAACGACACGGAATATATATTAGCCGGGTCAATGCCGTGCTTCTCGGCATAAAATGTTTTAGCCAGTGCGCCAAACATTTGCTGCGGCGACTTACAGGTGGAAAGGTTCTCCAAAAACTCCGGGAAGTTGTGCTCAACAAATTTAATCCAGCCCGGACTGCAGGAAGTAATTAAGGGCAGAGGACCGCCATTCTTAAGTCGTCCCAGCAGTTCTGTACCTTCCTCCATAATCGTCAGGTCTGCAGTAAACTCGGTGGTAAAAATCTTGTCAAAACCGAGACGGCGCAGTGCTGCCGCCATCTTTCCCGTCATTGGCAAGCCTGGTTCAAGGCCAAGAGCCTCGGCTATACTAACCTGTACTGCCGGAGCAGCCTGAACAATCACATGTTTTTTTGGATCAGAAATCGCCTGCCAGACATCATCAACCGCTGAGCGTTCATAAATGGCGCCCACAGGACAGGTTACAGCGCACTGACCGCATTGGACGCAGACGCTATCCATCAGACCTACTCCCGGAGGCGGCCCTACTTCGGTATCAAAACCGCGGCGATAGAAGGAAAGGGCGTCCACCGACTGGACATCACTGCAAACGCGAACACAACGGCTGCAGTAGATACATTTGTTAGGTTCACGAACAAGTGCCGGACTGGAGTCATCGATGGCCAGTTCCCGCTTGCGCCCTTCATAGGGGATCTCGCTTACACCCATGTCCAGTGCTAACTGCTGCAATTCACAGTTAAGATTTCGCTTGCAGGAAGGACAGGTCAAAGGATGATTAGCTAGAATCAGCTCCAGATTTACACGGCGAGTTTGGCGGACCATCGGCGTATTAGTATTGACTACCATTTTATCTGCTACCGGCATAACGCAAGCAGCAGCCAGATTGCGGGCACCGGCCACTTCCACCACACAAATTCGGCACGCGCCGTCAGGGCGAAGCATGGGATGGTGACAAAGGGTCGGTATTTTCACGCCGGCCAATTTTGCTGCGTCCAAGATGGTGGCACCTTTGTCGACTTGGACATCGTGGCCGTCGATTTTAACTGTAACAATTTCCACTGTTTTCACACTCTCCTTGCAGTAGGATTATTCTTTTACAATGGCATGGAACGGACACCGCTCGACGCAGACCCCGCATTTAATACACTTTACCATATCCAGTTGGTGAGCTTGCTTACGCTCGCCGCTGATTGCTCCCACAGGGCAAATCTTTGCACAGACAGTACAGCCTACGCAAGTGTGGTCGTCGATCCGGTAATAGAAAAGCGCCTGACACACGCCAGCAGGGCATTTCTTGTCATTGATATGGGCTTCGTATTCATGGCGGAAATGGAGCAGTGTACTTAAAATTGGGTTGGGAGCAGTTTGCCCTAGGCCACAAAGAGCACTAGCCTTAATTGAATATGCCAGCTTTTCCATCTTTGCAATATCCCCGGGAACTCCCTGTCCAGCGCAGATGCGTTCCAAAATCTCCAGCAGGCGCATTGTCCCTTCTCGGCACGGGGTACACTTTCCACACGATTCGGAGCGTGTAAAAGACAAGAAATAGCGCGCCACATCAACGATACAAGATTCGTCATCCATGACTACCAAGCCGCCGGAACCCATCATCGCGCCAGCCTGAATTAAGGAATCATAGTCGATGGGCAGGTCCAGCTTATTTTCAGGGAGGCAACCGCCGGAGGGTCCGCCTATCTGAACAGCCTTAAACTTTTTACCTTCAAATGTACCGCCGCCAATTTCGTAGATAATTTCGCGCATGGTGATACCCATCGGGACTTCCACCAGGCCGGTATTGCGTAGTTTACCGGTGAGGGCGAATACTTTCGTTCCTTTACTGCGCTCTGTGCCGACGGCAGCAAACTTATCGGCACCGTATAGAATAATCTGCGGCACATTTGCCAATGTTTCCACGTTATTAATCACTGTTGGCTTACCGAATAGGCCTTTGACGGCAGGGAAAGGAGGCCGAGACCGGGGAATACCCCGCTCGCCTTCGATGGAGGCAATCAGCGCTGTTTCCTCGCCGCAAACAAAGGCACCGGCGCCTTCTTTAATTTTTAGGGTAAGGCTGAAATTTGAACCGAGAATATTTTTTCCCAGCAAGCCCAGCTCCTCAGCTTGGCTGATTGCGGTTTGAATGCGCTTAATCGCGAGCGGATACTCGGCACGGATATAAAGGTATCCTTCATTTGCACCGATGGCATAGGCGGCAATCATCATACCCTCAAGGATGTTGTGCGGGTCGCCTTCCAACAGGCTCCTGTCCATAAAAGCACCGGGGTCCCCTTCGTCTGCGTTACAGATAATATACTTTTTAGTTCCTGCTGCTTTGGCGCAAAACTCCCATTTTGTTCCAGTGGAAAATCCGCCGCCGCCCCGGCCGCGTAAACCGGCAGCTTTGACGGCATTAGTCACTTCTTCAGGCGTCATTTCAGAAAGCATCTTTTCAAGTGCTGCGTAGCCGCCACGAGCCAAGTATTCATTGAAATTTTCCGGGTCAATATAGCCGCAGTTACGCAAAGCAATGCGCTGCTGCTTGCGATAAAAGTCGATTTCTTGATACTTCGGCACTTTGTCAAGCGAAAGCGGCTCGGTAAAGAAAAGCCGGGATACCGGACGACCTTTCATTAAATGCTCACCGACAATTTCCTGCACATCTTTAACTTCTACCCGGCAATACATCACGCCTTCGGGATAGACGATCACAAGCGGTCCCTTTTCACAGAAACCATGGCAACCGGTCTCAACAATTTTAATTTCCTCATCCAATTTTTTCTTGCGCAATTCTTCCTGAAAAGCGATTATTACATCCTTACAGCCGGAGGAAACACAACCTGTCCCTCCGCAAATTAGCAGGTGTCCACGATAAAAAACCACGTTAGCTCTCTTCCCCTTTCTTAAGCTGCTTTACTGCGGCGCAATTTTAGCTGGTAATTCTGCCAACTACCAAGCCTTCGACAACACGGCCGTTGACAATATGCTCGCCCACAATTCTTGACACGTCCCGTGGTACAACGCGGCCGTAGGTAACGCGATCCTCATTAGGGCGTACCACATCAAGGAGTACCTCCCGTTCGCACATCCCAATACAACCGGTTTTTGTGACACTAACATTTTTAATATTTCTGCGCTGCAACTCTTTTAAGAGTTCTGTAACTACTTCTCTGGCACCGGCAGCGATACCGCAGGTGCCCATGCCAACAATAACTTGAATATCACACGTCTGACGGGCAGTCATTTCGCCCAGCGCATCCTTGCGGAGCGCACGCAGATCTTCCATAGTCAGCAGTTTGTTCATGAAGACTCACCTCCGTAGATTGTCTGCAATTGTTCGCGAATGTTTTTTTCTAACAAGCTCAGATGTTCCGGACGATCAAACCGGAAGGGAATTCCCAAAAGTTCTCCGAAATTTAAGCTGGAAATTTTCATCTTTATATTTCCATAGATGTGCAGATATTCAAATGTCAACTCTGTTTCACCCATTAGCGCACTAATGATTGTGCCGGAAAGATCTCCCAGTGGTTGCCTGTCGGGATGGCTATGTGAAAATGTTGCCACTACTTCCGTACCATAGCCAGGGCTTGATTCGATCCGTAACCGCCCTCCGCACTGTGTTACCGCCATCTCCAAAAAGGCAAGACCAAGCCCAACCCGCCTTGTCTTACGAACGGTGTAGAAAGGAGAGGTAACGTTGGCGCACTGCTCCGCAGTCATGCCGCAACCGTTGTCTGTCACAACAATAGTTAACTCGTCTTCTTCCGGTGCATCTTTTACTACCAGTGTAATTTTCTTCGCCCCGGCTTCCACGCTGTTCTGAAGTAAATCGAGAATATGGAGCGAAAGTTCCTGCACTGACGTAGCCCCCTTATTCGTACAAAGAAAGAATGAGAGGCACTTTATCTGCCGTAAGGCGTCCGTGCGTATCACCGTTAATCATGACTACCGGAGCAAGGCCGCAAGCACCGATGCAAGCAACCGATTCAAAAGTAAACCGCAGATCTTCAGTAGTCTCACCGACATTTACACCTAGCTCTTCTTTGATTTTGCCTACGATCCGAGAAACACCGCGTACATGGCAGGCCGTCCCCTGGCAGACACGAATGACATTGCGTCCACGCGGCTTAAGGTGGAACTGTGAGTAAAATGTCACCACCCCATATATTTTTGCTTTTGGAACATCAAGCGCTTCTGAGATACGCAAAAGTACGGCCTCAGGCAGGTAACCGTAAATGTTTTGGGCCTGTTGCAAGACGAAGATTAACATCTCAGGGCTTTTCTTATCCTTTTGTAGTAGTGCTTCCAGCTTGTGATACATACCATCAGAGATGAACTCAGTACATTTTTCCTGTTTAACTTGTTCCAGTGCCATCTTGATCCTCCTTGGAGTTTTAAATTTTTAACCTCCGCCTTAATTTTCAATTCGAACTTTTCTGCCACCCTCCCCCTTTAAGGCCATCCTAATTTCGGAAAGGGTCACATCCTCTGCCACATAAAAATAGGTATATTTTTCTTTATTTAGCATCGGCAAGCAGTGGGCGTCAGAAGAGCAGAGCAGTGGATAGCCCACAGTGCTTGGGTGCTTTTTATGCAACGCTGCCGCATCAGAAATTGTTTCAAGCGCGGCTACCGGCAGCTCCGGCGGGACAAAACCCAAGTTTGCAAGCAGGCTGTACTGGGGGCGGTCAACATGGGCGGCGATAGTCAAACCCTGATGCCGGGCAACCGCACCGCAAACATCTTCAACAGACAAATCAAGAGATGCCAATAGTTTGCGCTGATCAAGCCTAACAACTTGATCGTTGGCGGTTACGACCGCCTGTATCTCCCCTGCACCCAAAGACAGCCAGTTTGATGGCAGATGTTGAGCAACTAAAGCGGCAAAAGAGTCTGCTAAATCTTCGCTAGGGAAGAGGCAAACCAAATGCACTTCCTCCCGCGTTTGGACTTCCATACCAAAAAGTACCGTAATGCCTGTGCCCTTGGCTACTTCCCGACAGGCAGCCACATTATCAATGGCGTGATGGTCTGTGATGGCAAGCAAGCCGATACCTAAAAGTTTAGCCGTATTGATAATCTCACGCGGACTCATATCAAGGTCGGCACAGGCTGAAAGTACGGTGTGGATGTGCAAGTCAGCTTTAATCCATTTCAGCATAGGCACTGGGCTGCAGCCCACAGACATACAATCGCCCTGCCAATTCATAGATTGGCAGTGTCGAGCCAAACAGGGAGATTTTCTCCTCATTTGCTTTGCGGATGGTTTCCTCTTGGCAGCGCATTCCGCCACCGATAACTACGCAAGACAACCGTAAGAGTGAGGCTAGCGCCACAATATTTTGGTGTCCCTGGTGCGTGAGCCAGAGATCGTCTTGCTTGGCATTAGCCATTACTAAACTAATTAGATCAGCCACATAAACGCCGCCCACAGTTCTCTCGGCGCCATGGAAATCGGTTAGTTGGTCTAATGTCAATTCTTTTACTATTTGACTCAGAAGCAAGTCAGTCACTCTCCTCCGGTTTATCTTTTGCGATCCGATTTAGGGATGGCGGAAGGATCTTGCTGAGCACTAATACTTCATCGGCCAGTAACATAATCTTTTCGCGCAGCTTAAAAATGCAATCTATTTCCAGTGCCTTATTTAGAGCCACATCCTCTGCCAGAGCTTTGCAGGTTGGCGAGCCACAAGAGCCGCAGTCAAGGCCGGGCAGCTGCTCTAATACACGATCATACTGCTTCATAATTTTGATTGCTTCTTCCAGTCCCGGAGCAAATGCTCCTGTACTGATCGGCTCCGGAGTAATGACTTGTGCTTTTACCTCCAGCTCTTCAGCCGAGAAAGGTATTGCCTGCTCCAACTGGGCAGAAACTGTACCTTGTTCTTTCATCAGCCAGCGCAGCTGTACTCTAGCTTGAAAACGGTTCTGAATATTGAGAAAACCACCGACACAACCACCGTCACACGCTTGCAACTCCAAAAAATCAATCCCTTGCAGTCGATTCATATCAACTTCCTCTAATACCTTTTGCACATTACGGATGCCGTCCACCGTCAAATAATTTGCCGCCTGTACCGCCGCCTGTTCGCCGCCTGCCATACTCCACTTGATGCCCCGAACTCCCGGTGCCACCATAAACTTAAAGTCAGTGTCCAGGTTGCTCAGACCCCTTATTTTGGGGAAAATTTCTGCCACAGAAATTACTCCATCCACGCTTTGGCCGCTTTGCTGAAGCATATTTTTAACTGCGGAAGCTTTAGCGGAGCAGGGTGTGAGAAAAAATGTACCTACTTGTTCCGGAGACAAACCTGTGCTGCGAGCGGCATAGCTTTTGGCCAATCTGCCGGCCAATTCCATTGGAGACTCCAGTGGGATAAGCTGAGGTATCAGGCCGGGGAATTTTACCTGAATCAAGCGCACGACAGCCGGACAAGCGGAAGAAATCAGTGGGGCGTCATTATCTTTTTCGTGCAAAAGTTCTTTAATTTTTTCAGAGACGACCTCTGCAGCAAAGGCTACGTCCATAACGTGGTCAAATCCGACTTGGCGAAGTGCGGCGTGAACATGACAGATCGTGGTATTTTTCTTAAACTGACCATAAAAAGAAGGCGGAACGAGTGCGACCTTGTATGGAAAGCGATCTATTGCCAAAAGTCCGTCGGTAACCACAGCCTTAGCTAAATTAGGGCAGGCGCGAATACACTCGCCGCAATCGATGCAGCGCCCTTCGGCAATCACAGCCTTCCCTTGGCGAACACGGATGGCTTCCGTCGGGCACTGTTTAATGCAGTTGACGCAGCCGATACATTTTTCGTGTTTCAAGAAAACCGAGTGGCGATAATTTTCGCTCATTCTCTTCCAAGCCTCCGTTGCTTAATAACGAAGTAATATTTCAAGCCTTGTGCCGACACCCACTTCAGACTGCATAATCAGACTATCTGCGCAGCGATTGATATTTGGTAACCCCATGCCGGCGCCATAGCCCATTTCCCGTACTGCCGGCGGAGCAGTGGAATAGCCCTCCTGCATGGCCAGGTCGATATCTAAAATTCCAGGCCCTTCATCTTCCACAATGATCAGGACGCTATTTAGGCTCAATTTTAATTGCAGCTTGCCACAGCGAGCATGTATAATTACGTTTAATTCCGCCTCATATGCGGCGATAGCTGCCCGTGTTACAGTTTTATGGTGTACACCCAAGTTTTCCAAGCGCTGCTTAATTTTTTTAGTGACAAGCCCTGCCGCTAGGAAATCGCCACCACTGATGGGATATTCAACAATAGTGATGAGCCTGTCTTCTGCTTCCTGTGGCACAATTTCTGTTTTCTCTCTGGCTCGCTTTGTCCCTGGGAGTCCGGCCTGAAAAAGCAGTCCGGCTGCTTCGTATTTAGCCAGCGGGGTACTAAAACAGTTAATGCCATCTTTAATTGCTTGTTGTAAGAAATCAGCGCCAGGCTGCCTTCCTTGCACAAAAACAATCGCTTTTATATTGGTAAGAGAAATTAACGTTGTTAATTGGGGGCCAATCAATGAAGTCAAAAGCAAAACACCGTCTGAACCTAAAGATTCCAAGGAAAGGACGTCGCTCACTAAGTCTGCATCACAAACACAGTGAACTTGGGTGTCATTAAACTGGCTTCCGGCAAGCAAAGTGGCATCTAAAATCTGTTTAATTTCGGCAAGTTTCATAGCCGCCCTCCAATTATGAACCTAATCCACGATTGTAAAGGAAAGCCTAAAATGATTTCCTATACGATTAATAAGCAATAACTATGCCAAGTTCGCTATAACAGAAAAATTGCTAAAAACCGGCTTAATAGCTGGGATTTAAATTTTGGCGACTTTAAAGCAAACTGTCCAAATTTGAGACAGTTAAAATTTTCACAAAATTTAAGTTGAGTGATGACAGGCACCTGTGCCTACTGTCCGAAAAATGGACAATGTACAAAAAATCAGACAGCTTAATGCTCTTTAACTACCTAAAATTCAGCCAGTTTCTTAGCAAATTAAAAAACGCCCTTAAAAGGCGTTTTTCGCTGCAAATCCCCTCTCCCTCTGGGCTAATCCTTACCCACACATGACATCGGAAGGGTAGCGGCCACTCCAGCCCTAAGTTCGCCTGCACTTCTGGTCACTCGTCCACATCTCGCTCAAGCTCTCAACAAAAAAGCATCAAGTAAAGACAGCAGTACTTTTTTGCCTTCTCTAAACGCTTCCAGATATTGTTGACTTTCACAGAATGCGGAAGCGAGCGTTAAGTGTCAGCAGCGTTTAGCGAACGGGAATTCGTAGCGTTAAGACATGCCAACGGTTCACATACAGTAAGCCCAGAGGTTTTGGCATGTTAGCGAGAATTACAGTTCGTAGCTGCGAAAACGTGCGAGCGTTGCATTTGAGGAAGGCTATATTGCCAGGATGCTTCAATATTTCATCCCGGTGTCAAGTGTGTCCCTGGTTCAGCCCTCTGGGAGCTAGGGTGATGGCTGCATTTTCATCCGTCCGTTGGTACCCAGGCGGTATGATTGCCTACAGCAGACTATAGCGGTTTAACTTTTCATAAAAGGTAGAGCGGTGCAAACCCAAAATCTTAGCAGCTTTAGAGCGATTATTTTTTGTCGCCCTTAATGCGTTAACAATCGCTTCTTTTTCAATTTCAGCCGTCATGCTGCCTAAGCTAGGTCCTATCTTTAAATAACGGTCACTCTGGATATGCTGCCATAGATATGCCGGCAGGTGTTCTACACCGATAATTCTGTCTTCCACCATATTAAGCAGGCGTTCCAAAATATTTTCCAACTCCCTGACGTTTCCGGGCCAGGAATAATGACAAAAAACACTCATAACCTCGTCGTTCACAGCTTTTGCCGGGATATGATACTTCTTGCAAATTCTTTCAATCAGGCTTTCCACTAGTTGCGGAATATCAGCGGGCACCTCCCGCAGTGCAGGCAGGGACAGAGTGAGTACATCCAAGCGATAGAACAGATCCTCCCGGAAAGAACCCAGTCTAATCTCCTTGCGCAAATCTTTATTGGTAGCAGCAATAATCCGCACGTCTATTGGGATGCTATAATGTCCGCCAACGCGTTCAATCTCTCGCTCATGGAGAACGCGTAACATTTTTGCTTGCATGTTTAAAGGCATATCGCCAATTTCATCAAGGAAAATCGTGCCGCCGTCAGCAACTTGGAATTTACCCGTCTTGCCCCCCTTTTGCGCGCCACTGAACGCCCCTTCTTCGTAGCCAAACAGTTCCGATTCCAGCAAACTCTCCGGAATCGCGCTGCAATTCACTTTGATAAAAGGACCCTCCTTGCGCGCCCCACCAAAGTGAATAGCGCGGGCAAAAAGCCCTTTGCCAGTGCCACTCTCCCCAAGCAGCAAGACAGTAGAACAGCTTTGTGCCGCTTTGAGAACGAAGTTTTTTGCTGCCTGGAATTGCTTGGAGTTACCAATAATTTGCCTTGAAATACCACTCAGAACTTCCATGCGCTCGATCTCCTGCCGGTAGTGCGAAATCTCTTGTTGCGACTTATGCAAAAGAAACGGCAGGCACATATTTACTTCCGCTAACTCCAGATAAACTGCCACAGCCTTATCTCGGCAAGTGTTGTAACCGCAAGCTCCACAGTTTAATTCGTCTGTATCTTTAAATTTACCGGTAACTTTTAAAATTTCTCGGATATTCTCTTCACTCGGCTTCACTTTCTTTTTGGCCTGAGCAGTGAACTTGCGGGAAAGGTCCACAAAGACGGCTGGTGCAGGGGAGACAAAATTAGCGCGCTGATGCACATAATTAGCAACTTTTTTTCTGCGCAGATGAGAACTGCGCGAATCGCAAAGATCAGGCCCGTCAATACACCCCCGGCAAAACAAGATATCGACGAGCGCAGAGGAAAACTGCTTTGCCTCAATAGCATTAAGTGTTTCCATAACTTCATGCAGGCCCTCTACAACCACATTACTCTGATCCAGAATGTCATTTTGCAGTCTGGCAGCTTTTAAGAGTCCTCCAGCCAAAGGAAAGACGCCGCCCAAGGTGGCGCCAGGTCCGTCAAAATTTGCCGGCTGCACTGCCGCAAGCGCTACACCGCTATCTAAAAACAATTCTTTCAGTTCAGAAAATGTCAAGACGAAATCTACTTCGCCTGCCACGGATAGATGATCGATTTCGCTTTTCTTGGCTACACATGGTCCGATAAAGACGATTCCGGCCTGTTCGCCATAAAGTTTTTTTGCCACCCGGGCGGAGGCAATCATGGGTGACACCACAGGAATAAGCTGATTAATTAGGCGTGGGTAATATTTTTCAACAAGATTGATGATGGCAGGGCAGGGGGAAGTTATTAGCGGAGCTACCGGCCGCTTGTTCGCATAGAGGCGGCTATATTCGCGGGCCACCAGCTCGGCGCCGTAGGCTACCTCACACACTTTTTCAAAACCGGCAGCCTTTATGGCGCCCACCACCTGCTCCGGCGTCGCTTCAAACGCCGCCACAAAAGAAGGAGCCAAAAGCGCTACCACTGTGCTTTTGCGTTGCAGCAGCTGCTTAACGCCCGCAACATCGCTTTGGACCAGCTTAGCACCCTGAGAGCACACGTTTTTACAAGTACCACAAGTAATGCAAATAGACTCGGTAACACTAACCTGCCCATCTTTTACTTTAATTGCCTTTACGGGACAGTTACGCAAACACGCGTAACATCGTTTGCAAAGTTCAGACTCTGTTTTTACTATGGGCACAGCTTTCACCCTTTCCCAGCAAGCTATAAGCTTATTATAGCATGAAGGCTGTCCAAAAAACAGACAAAGTTGTCAGCAAAACCAGACAACAACAAGCAGCCCCGGTATCGGCGGCGCAACACAGTTTGAACTAATGACCCGTGTTTTAAAACAAGGCTTTCCCTATTTAGAGGTAAAGATCCCGCTCTCCTTCTTCGACTCGCCGCAGGCGCTCTCGTGTGACGGAGCGGACTTTTTCGTTTTCGATTTCCTCCAGCTGACGACGGATTGTTTCCTCGCCAATCTGCCGTGTTTCCTGCGAAGCGTAATCCAACAGGTACTCTTTGAAAGTTATTAAGGCATTTGGCTGGCAAACATTTTGGATTTGACCATTTTTAGCCAAAGCCATAAAGCGATCACCGGTACGCCCTTGCCGATAACAGGCGGTGCAGTAGCTGGGGAGATAGCCGGACTGACAGACGCTGCGTACCACTTCGTCGGGACTTCTGTGGTCATCAACAGAAAATTGTGCTTTGGCATCATCTTCCTCCATACTGCGGCTCTCTTCGCGCTTGTATCCCCCCACGCCGGTACAGCTACCGGCGGAGATCTGCGATATCCCATAGTCGAGCAGCTTCTCCCGCAGCACAGGCTTCTCTCTGGTAGACAGGATCAAGCCGGTGTAGGGGACGGCTAAACGAATGATCGCAGTCAGCTTGGCAAAGTCCGCATCAGAAACCAGATAAGGAAACTGCTCCAAGCCCATTCCCAATGCCGGGCGCAGACGCGGCACGGAAATGGTGTGTGGGCCTACCCCAAAACGCGCTTCAAGATTCAACGCGTGCTGCAGCATAGCCAGCACTTCAAATTTATAGTCATAGAGCCCCAAAAGAACACCAAAGCCGACATCATCAATCCCGGCTTGCATGGCTCTGTGATGGGCGGTAGTATGCCAGTCATAATCGGCCTTGGGACCGGAAGAATGCATAGCCTCATATGTTTTGCGGTGATACGTTTCCTGAAAGAGGATATACGTGCCAATGCCGGCGCTTTTTAAGCGCTTGTAGTCTTCCTGTGTGGTGGCGGCAATATTTACATTGACGCGGCGGATACTACCGTTTTCGAACTTTATACTGTAAATGGTGCGAATACTTTCCAGGATATAATCAAGAGGACATTCCGTGGGATGTTCCCCTGCCTCCAGCGCCAGCCGCTTATGCCCTAGGCTCTCCAGTATCCTTACTTCTTCCACCAGTTGCGCCTTCGTCAGTTTTCGGCGTTGAAAACAGTTTTCCCGTTTATAGCCGCAGTAAGCACAGTTATTGATGCAGTAGTCGCTCACATACAATGGCGCGAATAAGACCAGCCTTTTGCCGTAAATTTTTAGCTTTATTTCTTTTGCAACTTCAAACATTTCCGTTAAAAGCTTTTTATCTGTCACCTGTAGCAAGACGGCTACTTCGGCCATGGTGAGCCCCTTAGCCTGCCGTGCCGCTGTAATAATAGCGCGCACCGTTGACTCTGAAGCTACTTTGCCCTGTTCCAGAAGCTCCGCGATGGCCTCTTCATTAATAAAATTAGCCGGCGACCACTGGCTATGCCGGTTTGCGGCCAAATTATCCCCCATGACTTATCAACCCCTTCGTGTCATTCTTTTCCTCCAGCAGTTGCCGTACCTCGGGAAAAGGAGAAAGAGCACGCGACAAAATGCCCATTAGCTGTGCAATGGCAACTCCGTAATTAACAATTGGCACGCCTGCTTCCTGCGCCTGAGCAATCCTAGCCAGCATCTCCCGGCGGTTGATCATGCAGCCTCCGCAGTGGATTACCAGTCTGTATTCCGAGAGGTTTTCCGGGAAACCCTGACCGCTGGACCATGAAAACTCCAGTTCGCCCCCCACCGCCTGGCGTAGCATTGCCGGGATTTTCACCCGGCCGATGTCTCCTTCCACGCGGTGATGGGTACACGCTTCCGCCAACAACACTTTATCCCCGGGCCGCAGACTAGCCATTGCTTTGGCCCCCCTGACTAAAGCTGCCAAATCACCTTTGTAGCGGGCAAACAAAATTGAGAAGGACGTCAAAAGCACGGTGGGGGGCGTTTCGGCCGCCGCATTCAGAAATGCCTGTGAGTCTGTGATCACAATTTTCGGGTTCCTGACAAACTGGGCCAGTGCCTCTTTTAATTCCCCTTCCATCACCACCAGGGAAAGCGCATGGTGATCTAAAATATCGCGCATCGTCTGTACCTGAGGGAGAATCAGGCGTCCCTTGGGCGCTGCCAGATCAATAGGGACGAGCAAAACGGCTAAATCACCCGGCTGAAGCAAATCCCCCACAATCGTTCTCTCATCCCAAGTAGCGGGGGCAGCACCAATGATGGCCAGTTTCAACTCCAGCAACCCGGTGCCGGTGGCTGCACTTACTACTACCGGCGTTAAGCCAAGTTTTTCAGCAAACTGCTTGCTTTGCTCTTCCACCGCCAGATTCAAGTCAGACTTATTCAATACTCCTACTAGCGGCACTCCCTTTTCACGGCAGAGCGCAGCTATCCTTTCTTCATGCAGCGAAACTTGCTTAGCGACATCCATGACCAAAAGAACCATGTCTGCTTTTTTTAAGACTGCATGTGCCCTTTTCACACGCAGCGCCCCCAATTCGCCCTCATCATCAATGCCCGCGGTGTCGATAAGTACTACCGGACCTATCGGTAAGATTTCCATTGCCTTGTAGACCGGGTCGGTGGTTGTACCGGGCACCGCAGACACCAGGGCGATATCTTGGTTGGTCAGCGCATTGATTAGGCTGGACTTCCCCGCGTTTCTGCGGCCAAAAATGGCAATATGCAACCGACTTCCTTGCGGCGTATTCTGCATTGTTTCACCTCTTCCCGTTCTGTTTTGAGCTTTGCGTCAGCCCAAACCAAGCGTAAACTGTTCTTTTGGACTATGGCCGGCACCTTCCGCCACAGTCCGGCCCAAAGAACTGATAATCCCGCCGATGCAGTTGCGACAATGAGCCGGATTATCATCTAGGCAAATTTTATTTGGGTATATTTCGTAGAGACGGCGATATTTGTTTGGCGTAATGTTGGGCATCACCACATTTGCCCCGGCAACTAAAGCCTTTTGCCTTCCTTTACTATCAATACTGCCAAGGGCGGTGGTTGCCGGCAAATGAGCCTGAGGCATAAGCAGCCGGGCAATAGCAATCATTTTCAGTGTCAATTCCACACTCCCGCGCTCCGCTTTGGCCAAAGGTGTGTTGGGATTGGGGATAAACGGACCGATCCCCGCCATTTCCACATCCAACTCCTTTAGAAAGAGCAAATCTTTTGCCAGCGAGGACAAAGTCTGCCCCGGCAAACCAACCATACAGCCAGACCCTACTTGGTAACCCAGCTCACGCAGTAGGTAAAGAGATTTTTTTCTATTTTCCCATGTCATATCGGGGTGCAGCGCACCATAAAGCTCTACATCCGCCGTTTCATGTTTAAGCAAATAACGATCCGCACCGGCATTCCGCCACAGCCGGTAATCTTCTTCCGACCTTTCGCCCAAGCTGAGCGTCACCGCTAAGCCCAATTCTTCCTTTAGCCGGCAGGCAATTACGGCAATCAGCTCAGCACTGTAAGCTGAATCCTCACCTGACTGCAGCACCACAGTTTTATAGCCCAGCGGCACAGCAGCACCGGCAATAGCCACTATTTCGGCAGTATCTAGCCGATAACGTGGCAGTGATTTATGGCTCTCCCGCAGACCACAATATGCACAGTTGCGCTGGCAGTAATTAGAAAACTCAATTAGCCCGCGCAGATGTACTTCGTCGCCCATAAATGTTCGCCGCACCCGGTCTGCGGCGGCAAAAAGGAGCTCAAGCGCCGAACCTTCGCAACTCAAAAGTGTCTCAATTTCGTCTTTCTCCAGCTTGTGCTCTGCCGTTGCCTGCTCAATAATCTCATTATATTCTTTCTGCATGGCTACTCCTTATTTTTTCGTTAAGGCTGATTTAACATTAACACCGGGAACTGTTCCCAATTGACCTGTCATTGCGCCGATTTCATCTGTAGTCCCATCGACAATCAGAGAAATCACAGCAATTTTGCGTTCACGGTAAGGAATTCCCATCCGACCCACAATGATTTCAGCATATTTGGAGAGAATGTCATTCACAGTTTTCACGCCATTTTCCCGATCCTCAATCACAACGCCAATCACGCCAATTCTCTTTTCCGTTTCAAACACCTCCCTGCTAACTAAAACAAAAAGCCTGCCAAATAAACCTGACGGTTTGCTGGCAAGCTGGTTTTTCGCTCATTATCCAACCCCCTTCTCCTCAGGCAAAAACCCTCAGACTTAGGATTTATACTAATCTCCTCGGACAAAGCAAGCCTAGCCCTCAGATTACTCGTTGATTATAACTAATTTTTCAACATTGATCAAGCTATGTTGCGCAAGATGAATGGTTGGCAGGCTCTAGCCGTCTTTTAATCCGATCATATTCGTCCTGCTCAATAGGGATAGCTTTACCAATCAGCCTAGCAAGCACTTTGTCCTCAAATACTTTCTTGGCTAAATCCAAACCATACTCGCTGGAGGGATAAATTTCAGAGATGGTGCGACGGACCTTTTCTCGTTTAAAGTTTGTCACCTTTACATTCGTATGAACCAAAATCTCCGTGGGAACACCTTTGTCCTCTTTTTCAATCAGCGTTGCGACAACCGGGCTAATCTTATACACCATGGCCAAATCCTCGTCATAGAAAAACTTGTTCATCGGCAAGCCCTCCTTTTTGATTGTCGTGAGTCGTACTCCTTAGTTGCAAGATATGATTCTCAATTACTGCAAGAATCAGTCTTTCTGCATTTACAAATTTCGCCACAGCAAAACATATTCCTGCCTAGTTTCATTATATTAAGAAGAGTTTATATTCTTGTAAACTTTTTGTTGTAATTCTGTCATTTTTGCTGTCCGACTTCGTATGCAGCGGCGGTTGCACTAATGCTTATCCCGCCGCGGGGCTTTTGAATCACCGTTACCTTGCACCAATGGGGTTTGCTGGCAATCGCAATATCGTTAGCAATCTGTGCCGCCAGTGTTTCACAAAATACGCCTTCATTCCGAAAGCTCCACAAATAGAGTTTCAGGCTTTTACTCTCAATACACAGCTCAGCCGGGGCATATTCTATCACCACAGTTTCCCAGTCCGGCTGCCCTGTAACGGGGCATAGACTAGTAACCTCCTCGCTTTTCAACACTACCGTCTCCACCCCTAGAGGCTTGGGGAACACATCCAGCTTCCGGCATGGTTCTTTGACAGCCCTGCCTAAAGCATAAAATTCCGACTCAACCAACTAAACTCCTCCTTTAAATTATCCGAATCATGCTGTGAGGACATTCTTTACGGCAGTATCCGCAGAGAATACATAGACTATGCTCAATCTTAGCCTTTTTTGCGACTATGCTGATCGCCCCCTGGTCACAAGTAGCCAGACAATCACCGCAGCCTTTGCAGAACGGTATTACATACATGCGCTTATTTTCGGCAGCGGCGGCCAGTTCAGTGCTCTCTACTTCTTCTCCGTAGTAAATCTTTAAATTGACGGCTAACTCCTCAGCCTTTACCATCCCCACTGCCACAGCGTGAAGAAAAGGAAAGTTAAACGCGAAACGCAGCGCACTCACCACATCCTGGTAGAGATGTCCGCCGGCTAATGGTTTCATCCCGTAGATGCCAATCCCTTTTTCGAAAGCCCGGCGAAGCACTTCTGTGGGATCTATATTTTCCTCATTGATCAAACCAAAATTAAGTTTATTAAAGATGGGATGAATCACATCGACTTCCGGCCAGTCTGTTACTTTTTCGACAATTTTGAGATTATGGGTGGAGAGTCCCACAGCTTTTACCAGGCCCTTTGCTTTCATCTCCAACAAACACTGCCACGCACCTTGGCGCCGTTGGTCAAGATCGTCCTCTCGTTGCACAGCATGCAACAAAAATACATCAATCACATCCCGGTTTAGTTCCTGCCGAGCTTCTTCCACCGCTTCTGCCATTCCGTGATAATCTTGCTTAATGGACTTGCTGGCAATCACTACTTGGCCGTGGAAACCGTTTAGCGCTTTTCTTAGATGGCCGTATGTACCGTACGCCTGCGCAGTATCCAGAAAGGTAATCCCTCGCTCCAACGACTGACGGATCAACAGCGCTCCTTCTTCCACAGTAATATTTCGCTGTAACGTCCCCATGGTGAGAGAACCAAACACAAACTGAGAGACAATAATTTCTGTTTTCCCCAACTCGACGTATTTCATTCTTTACCCCGCTATCTTGCGATGTTTGCTGCTTCAGCGTCTGCAGTGAGACAGCGCAGCAATTCGGCAAAGTATGTGCGGCCATCATGGCCGCGCTTGCCTAGCAGTGTCAACGCCGCCCGCACATCGTCTTCAGCTCTGTGCGAACGTTCTATGCAAATCCCGTGACTCAAAAGCAGATTTTGCAACCCGCGTGAGGAGAAGTCTTTCCCATACCAGTCCACCCCAGACATAGAACAGAGCCACTGCTTCCTTTGGCTTAACGGAATCAGCTTTGCAACAAAACTCCTGTCAAAGCGGGCATTGTGCGCCACAATAAAATCTGCCGACTGAATCAAATTCTCCACACGTCCATGGTCCAGTCTCTTGCCACACAAATCCTCCATCCGTAACCCATGCACACGGGCAGCAGCTGCTGAAATAGGCACCCCCGGCTCTCTCAAGCCTGTGTAAATATCTACTACCTGAATAATTTCCCCGCTGTCTCTCCTAAAATCAAACAAACAGACGGCAAGTTCCACAACTTCTTCAGTTTTGGCACTGAGCCCGGTTGTCTCCACATCCAGGAAACAAGCTTGGCCAACGTTCCCCTTTTCCATACTTTCTCCCCAACCCATCTTCTTTTTGTTTGTTACCTGTGCACGAGATGACAGGCCACCAAATGTCCGGGGGCAGCCTCTTTTAAAACCGGTCTTTCCTGAACGCAAATCTCCATGCAATACTGGCAGCGCGTGTGAAAGCGACAACCAGAGGGAGGGTTGGCGGGACTCGGCACATCCCCCTTCAGGATAATCCTTTTCTTGCTGCTATGGATATCCCACTCCGGCACTGCCGATAATAACGCCTGGGTATAAGGATGCAACGGTTGTTCATAAAATTGACTCTTAGTTGATTCTTCAACTAGGGAACCTAGATACATTACAGCGATGCGATCGGCCATATGTTTGACTACGCTGAGATCATGGGAGATAAATAGATAAGTCAAACCCATCTTAGACTGTAATTCTTTTAAGAGATTAATAATCTGCGACTGAATGGAAACATCAAGAGCAGAAACCGGCTCATCAGCCACAATAAAGCGCGGCGCCAATACCAACGCACGGGCAATTACAATCCGCTGCCTTTGTCCGCCGGAAAACTCATGGGGGTAACGGCGGTAATGGTATGCCGCAAGCCCACACAACTCCAGCACCGCTTGTACTTTATCACGCCGCTCTTTCCCCTTGGCGATCCCGTGTGCTTCCAGCGCTTCCCCGATAGACTCTCCAACCGTCATCCGCGGGTTAAGTGAGCTGTATGGGTCCTGAAAAATTAACTGCACTTGTTTACGCAACAATTTTTCTTCCCGCTTGTTCAACGCAAAAATTTCTTTATCTTCAAAAACTACCGCGCCTGCGGTAGGACTTAACATCTTCATAATCAGATGACCTGTGGTTGACTTGCCGCAACCGGACTCACCCACCAAAGCATATACTTCTCCGGGATAAATTGACAGGTCTACATCATCCACAGCCCGCACATAACCTGAGACACGGGAAAAAACACCTGTACGGATGGGAAAGTATTTTTTTAAGCCTTTAATACTTAACATTGGTTTAGTGTTTGTCATTAAACTTACACCTCCCCATTCCGAGCGTAGAGCCAGCAGCGCACCAAGTGGCCCGGTTTAACTTCAATCGCCTCTGGTGTTTTTTGAAGGCAAACGTCCAAGGCATGAGGACAACGCGGGTTAAAAGCACAGCCCTGCGGCATTTCAGCAGGGTTTGGCACCACCCCGGCGATAAAATCAAGTATTTCCTTAGTTTCATGCAATTTAGGCTTAGAACTGATCAGGCCTACTGTGTAGGGATGAAGCGGCTCGGCAAACAACGATTCGATACCGGCATCCTCCACCACTTTACCTGCATACATTACCAACACATGCTGTGCCATCTCAGCAATCACGCCTAAATCATGGGTAATAAAGATAATGGCAGTATTTACTTTCTCTTTCAACTCTTTCATCAATTCAAGAATCTGCGCCTGAATCGTCACATCCAGAGCAGTCGTAGGCTCGTCTGCTATGAGTAATGTGGGGTTGCACGACAGCGCCATGGCAATCATCGCCCGCTGTCGCATCCCGCCGCTCAAGCGGTGTGGATATTCTTTAAGAATCTCCTGGGCTCTTGGTATGCCAACTAATTTAAGCATCTCCGCCGCTTTATTTAAAGCCTCTCTCTTGCCAGCGTGCTGGTGCAGCCGAATTGCCTCGCTCACCTGGTCGCCGATGGTATATACCGGCGTAAAAGATGTCATCGGCTCCTGAAAAATCATGGAAATTTCATTTCCCCTGATTTTGCGCATCTCTCGCTCGCTCTTTTTTAGCAAATCTTCACCTTTATAAAGAATCTGTCCGCCGTCAATCCGTCCCGGCGGATACGTCAACAAGCGCATGATGCTCTGTGAAACCACGCTTTTACCCGAGCCCGACTCCCCCACCACGCCCACAATTTCACCGGGCTTCACAGTGAAGGAAACATCATCAACAGCGCGAACCACACATTCATCAGTATAAAAATTTGTCTGCAGGTTTTTAACCTGTAATAAATATTCCATCATGTCACCCTTTATCTGAACTTCCTGGATTTGGGATCAAGCGCATCACGCAGACCATCACCTAATAAGTTGAAACCAAGAACCATCAAAAGAATCGCCAAGCCGGGAAAAGTAGTCAGATGGTGCGCAGTACGAATAAATTCTCGGCCCTTACTAAGCATTGCACCCCACTCCGGATCGGGTGGTTGAGCCCCCAAACCCAAAAAGCCTAGGCCGGCAGCCCAAAGGATGGCGGTCGCCACTTGAAAAGTCGACTGAACAACGATAGGTCCCATACAGTTAGGGAGAATATGACGCACAATAATTTTCAGATCACTAATTCCCAGCACCTTAGCCGCCGCCACAAAACGCAGCTCTTTGATAGCCAGCACCGAGCCACGCACCAGACGGGTATAGGTGGGAATTGAGGCAATCCCTGTGGCAATCATTACATTTTCCACCCCTGTTCCCAGCATGGTCACAATCACAATGGCAAGCAAAATCCCCGGAAAAGCAATCATAATGTCTATTAAGCGCTGGACTATCAGGTCAAGCTTCCCCCCGTAATAACCAGACAAAGCGCCTACAGGCACACCTAAGATCAGACCGATAGAAACAGAAATCAAACCAATCAAGAGTGAAATCTGCGAACCATAGAGGATCCTCGCAAATACGTCGCGACCCAGTTCGTCGGTGCCGAAAATATGTGTCGCCGAAGGTTTTTGAAACGCATTGCCAAAGTCAGGCCTTGCTGGGTCAAAGGAGGTTAAGAGCGGCGCAAAAATTGCCCCCAGCAGGAAAAGAACTAAAATTGCCGCTCCGGCCATGGCCATCCGGTTACGCCGCAAATGCCGCAGCACCTGCTGAAATTCTGTATCCTTGATATTCACCGTTTTATCTGCAACTTGCAGCTTGCTGCTCATGGTTTACTCACCCTCCCTCGTAGCAAAGTTGATCCTAGGATCGAGGAAGGCGTAGGTAATATCTACTACAATATTGATTAACACAAACATTACGGCCAGGAGAAGCACCGTCCCCTGCACCACCGGGTAATCCCTGGTGAGAATGGAGTTAACCATTAACCGGCCAATACCGGGCCAAGAAAACACCGTCTCGGTTAAAACGGCGCCGCCCAACAGACCGCCAAACTGTAGACCCATCACGGTAATGACCGGAATAAAAGCACTTTTCAACGCATGTTTAAAAATCACCACCCGCTCGCTCAAGCCTTTAGCCCGGGCGGTAGTGATAAAATCTTGCCTCAAAACTTCCAGCATGCTCGAACGTGTAATGCGGGCAATTAAAGCCGCCGTAGCCAGCCCCAAAGTCGTAGCCGGCAAAACAAACGTTTCTATTCCACCCATACCCCCTGAAGGCAACCAGCCCAGCTGCACGGAAAAAAACAATTGCAACATCACGCCCAGCCAGAAAACCGGCGCTGCCACTCCCACCAGCGAAATCACCATACTGACATTGTCAAAAACTGAATTCCGTTTACTGGCAGAGATAATTCCGGCTCCCATCCCCAGTACTGTAGCTATGACCATCGATGTCAAAGCCAAAAGCACCGTATTTGGAAACCTCTCCCGTAATTCAGTGATTACCGGGCGGCGCGTAAAAGTAGACCTGCCCAAGTCGCCGCGTAGTAAATTACTTACATAAACGTAATACTGGATATGCAAACCTTCATCTAAAAGCAGCTCTTTTCTCACCTGTTCAATATACTGAGGAGTAGCGTGAACGCCGGCAATGGCTCTAGCCGGATCACCGGGAATAAAACGGATAATTGCAAAAACCAAAATAGAGACACCCAGTAAAACAGGGACGGCCAGTAGCAGCCTTCTTATGATATATCCAGTCATTCTTTCTCACTCCCACAGGCTTCGCTCTCGACAAACTACTATCTTTTTTCCACCAAACAGCTAGTAATACAACGAGTCAGGGCTGCAGACTGTCTCCAACCCTGACCCAATTGCATTTAGCTAAGCAAATTTCCGCGCTTAAGCAATCAATCTACTCAATATAGGCATCCCAAGCGGAAATGTTCTCCAGCGGATGATGGATTAAACCTTTAACGTTGGAACGTACGGCGTTAACCTGTCCCTCGTTATAGAGGAAGACCCAGGGAGCATCCTCCCAGATCTTGCTGATAATCTGCTGATACAGTCCTTCGCGAACTGTGCGGTCGGGCGTTACACGTGCTTCGTCTAGGAGCGCGTCCACCTCAGGATTGCTGTAGTAAGACACGTTGTTGGCAGGCGGCCACTGCGAAGAATGAAATAGGGCATAGAGGCCATAGTCGGCATCCAGCGTCATAGTTCCCCAACCTAACATGAACATATCGTGTTGAGCTTCAGCAGGTGGAACAATTACTGTGTCGAGGTATGTGCCCCATTCACGAGTTTCAAGCGTTGCGTTAACGCCTACTTCGGCCAACATCGCCTTAATAGCCACGATTACCGAAGCATCCTGCGGGTATCTGCCGGTGGGATGGAAAAGAGTGATATCAAACCCATCAGCAAAACCGGCTTCTGCGAGCAATTCTTTAGCTCTTTGTGGGTTGTATTCATAGGGTCCCACTGTGGTATAGCCAAAAACAGCGGGAACAATGGGCGCTGTGGAGGGCTGACCCACACCTTGGAAAATAGTGTCGACCAACGCGTTTTTATCAATCGCATAATTTAGAGCCTGTCTGACTCTGATGTCCTGAAAAATTTCGCGTTCCATGTTAAACCCTAGATAAATAACGCGCACGCTGCTCTGACGCACCACTTCAATATCTGCCACGCCTTCCAGTCGGGCAATCTCAGTGGGCGGAACGGCGGAGATGGCATGCACCTCACCGGCTTCCAACATCATTACACGTGACCCTGCTTCCGGTACAAACTTAAAAGTGACGGAAGCGAGCCGGGGTGCACCGCCCCAATAAGTTTCATTCTTGGTCATGACGAATTGCTGACCACGCTCCCAGGAGCCAAACTTGAACGGACCGGTACCTACCGGCGCTTCCACAAATACTCCGTCAGCCAGAGCTTGCAGGGAAGCAGGACTGTGCATACCCACAAAGGAGTGAGATAAGTGAGAAGCAATCGGCGCAAAAGGCCTGTTCAGGTGGATTCTCACCAGATACTCTTCCACGACTTCAACTTCTCTGACTTCGTTTAGCAAAAACGCAAACACCGCTTTATTGTCCGGGTCAGTAAAGCCTAAAAAGCGATCCAGATTAAACTTAACTGCTTCAGCGTTGAACGGCGTGCCGTCATGGAACAGTACGCCTTCGCGAAGCTTCAAGTCCCAAGCTAAACCATCTTCTGTAGGTACCCAGGATTCAGCCAAGCTAGGCTGTAGCGTACCGTCCACATCTAAATAAATTAGTCTTTCAATCATATGTTCTGAAATGGTTGCCGCCGGAGAAGACATCATCTTCAACGGATCAAGATTCTCAGGCTCCGCACCGATGGCAATGATTAAATCATTGACTGGCTCCGGCACGCGATTTTCTGCCCTTGGGCCACAACCGCTTAGCAGAGCGCCCGACAGCAAGGTCAGAACTAATAATCCGAAATGACTATTTGATTAGCTCAGGATAGGTAACCACCCTGCTTGTCACGCAGCAGTGAACAAGACGATTAAACAACTGTCCTTTAAACATTCGTCTATTAAACCTATAACAGTATTCTCCCAGATACG
>Ga0209316_100047_pt1 | contig 46506 bp, 39 predicted proteins | sample 3C3metaG_FD_184150 | JGI IMG/M metagenome (GOLD analysis project Ga0209316, IMG submission 184150) | Freshwater bacterial and archeal communities from Indian Creek, Illinois, USA - 3C3 metaG (SPAdes) (version 3) | ecosystem: Environmental > Aquatic > Freshwater > Unclassified | place: USA: Indian... | reverse complement strand
TAAAAAGACGATCACCGATCCAAAAAGGTGGGTCCCATGAACGCATGGATATCATCCTTTCTTATATTAGTTCCCACCCTATTATTACATACCATCCTGTGCCGTGTCCACTACTATTTGCAACAAAATTTTTTACCATGTGCCCCCAGTTACTGAATTGGTGTGGATAAAATTACTCATGCGTCAGCACTGATGGCAAATTACAATCACGAAAAAAGTATTGACACAGAAATAATAGTCTTTTATACTAAAGAAAACGTTTGCGCGAATGGTTTTACATATCTTTGTTTACTAAATAGATGAGCTCTGGTAATTTTTCTTACAAACTAGATTTCGATGATTATTTCGGCTGGGAGTATATAGTGATAACTATCAAAGATGTAGCTAGCAAGGCTGGTGTTTCAGCTTCGACTGTTTCTCATGTTATAAACAACACGCGTTATGTGAAAGAAGAGACTACAGCAAAAGTAGTAGAAGCAATCCAAGAGCTTAATTATTATCCAAACTCACAAGCTAAGAGCCTAGTGACTGGGAAAAGTCATATTATCGGACTGATAGTGTCTGATATAACAAATCCATTTTTCCCGGAACTTGTTAGTGGAGTCGAAAAAAATGCAATACAACAAGGATTTGATGTTTTTTTATTCAATACTGATTATGATTCGGACCGTGCAGCTATTATCACAAGAAGGCTTATAGAACAAAAAGTAGATGGTGTTATAATTATGACAACTGAGATTGAATTGGGGTTGATCAATAATTTGACTTCAAGCGCAATTCCATTAGTTCTTTTGGATTGGGGAGTCACTGACGATATAGTAAGCAACATAAAGGAAAATTTTTCAATAGGTATAGATGAAGCTATTAGTCATTTGGTAGAACTAGGGCACAGTGAAATAGCATTTATTAGTGGTCCGCTTAATCTTAAAACAGCAATAACTAGAAAAGAGGCTTTTCTAGCTTCTCTTAGCAAATACCAAGGGATTATGGCTGAACCAATAATTATTGAAGGCGATTTTAAAATTGAGGGCGGCGAATTAGCTGTAACTCGAGTCTTGGCATCGAGAAATCTACCTACTGCAATACTTGCCGCAAATGATCTAATGGCGATTGGCGCAATCAAGGGGATTAAAAATCACGGCTTGCGCGTACCGCATGACATATCAGTAATCGGGTTTGATGATATTTTTATAGCTTCAAAAATGGATCCGCCACTAACCACAATCAATCTACCAAGATATAAAATAGGTGAAATGGCTTGGAGCTTATTACACAGCTTAATTTTAAACAACAAGGAGCCAGGAAGAGAGGAGGCGGTCGATACAAGATTAGTTATCAGGGGAACTACTGCAAGGTCTCCAACGATGCTCTGATTAACTCAAATGTTAACATAGAGGAGGTGAGTATAAAAAAACGAACATTTAATTTTTTTTCAAGCTATCAAGTCATCCAAAAAAATTACAGGAGGTAAATTTCATGGCAAAAAGTAATTTGAACCCTAAGATTATTGGCATCGTTTTGGCTTTAGTGCTGCTAGCAGTTGTTATATTCTTCATCGCGCAGCCAGGACAAGAGCAAGTGGCCGATGATCCGGTACAAGAGGAACCAGTCGCAGAAGAACCCGAAGTTGAGGATCCTGCTGACCCGGCAGCCCAACTTAATTGGGATGGCAGACCTCTACCCGCTATTGGGAGAGACACCAACAATGGATGACCTTTCAATCCGACAGAAAAGGAAAATTGGGATGGCCGCCATGAACGTTTTTTACATGGCGTAAATGCAACTGTTTTACCGGTCGTAGAAGAACCTGTAACTCTAACATTATGGGCTTCCTTCACTTCCCCTATTATGGAAGGCCTTCACGAGTCCTATTTCTTTAAAGAATTGGAAGCGCGTACAGGAGTGAGAACTGAATTTGTATATCCACCTGTCGGTGAAGCCGAAGCAAACTTCACTATGAGGATTGCTGCTCACGATTTACCGCATATCTTTGTCACGCCGCCCCCATATCCCGGTGGGGAATGGCAAGGTGTTGTAGATGAGATTTATTTGGAGTTGACACCGTATTATGAAAGAGGGTTAATGCCCAATTTCAGTTGGATGAGAAATAATCATCATCTTTTTGCCGAAGAAATATATCGCGATACAATGGATGATGAAGGGCGTATATTCTTCTGGCCGAAGGTTGACGTCGTGCCAAGCCATCCTTGGAGTGGTTTATGGGTTAGAACTGACTGGCTTGAGGATTTAGGTCTTGAGATGCCTGAGACCATTGATGATTGGACACATATGCTGAGGACGATGAGAGACGAAAAGGATGTAGCTCCTCTCGCTATAAATATCCCTCTTTGGTACGGTGTAGCTTACAACTATATGTTTGTCAGTTCTTTTGAAGCAGGTTACGACTGGATCAATAAGGATGGGGAAGTTGTATTTGGTCCCACGTTGCCAGGGTATAGGCAATGGCTGGAACTAATGAATAAATGGCATGCGGAAGGATTGATTGATCCGGATTTTCCGGCGCGAGATTTCGCGGGTTATAATGCTCATATTGCCGGTGGCAATATAGGTGCATTTGGATTGGCTTATGGTGAAATTGGTCCGATTTTAACTGCTGGCAGGGCTATTGATCCTGATTTCAGTGCAGAGGCTGTTGTCATGCCTACATCATATGCCGGGCAGGTTATACGCTTGCGACAAAACAATGCCATAGTCAGAGGCAGAGGCAATAGAGAATATTTTACGACTCGGCTTGTTGATGATGGGTTGGATGATATAGCGGTTGTCTGGAAAGATTACTGGTATAGTCAGGATGGGGGAGATTTAGCATCATACGGGCCTGAAGGAGTTTCATTCCGCTGGTTGCCGGATGGCGAGTACGAATGGATTTTCCCAAGATTGTTTGATGAAGCTGAAGGACTGGACTTCTGGACTATAATGCCACAGTTTAAGGTTCACAATATGGGATATCTTCGTGATTCGACCGCATACGTGTTTAGACCGGAAGTGTTTCAAGCGATAGACACGTGGGCGACTCAAAGCGCAGATTGGGTTATGCCTGATCATCTGGCTTTCACACCAGAGGAAGAAGAAGAACTTGCAGGGATTATGATCGATATATATACCTACAGAGATGAAATGACTCTTAGATTTATCGTTGGCGACGAACCGATAACTAACTTCGACGATTTTGTATCAACAATCGAAGGCATGGGTCTTGCAAGAGCTATGGAAATTATGAACGCTTCACTTGATAGATATCTCGCACGAGGCAGATAATAGATAAAATTATTAGATCATGAGGAGTTATGATATAGTTAACTCCTCATGATAAACTTTTTTAAAGAGGTGATGGATTTATGGCTTTTCTAAATAGTAAATCTAGCAGCTACCAGTTTCAGACAGTAAATGCTAATTTAAAGGAACCATGGCTAAAAAAAGTTTCTATTGATTGGAAAAAATATTGGCCACTGTATTTAATGGCATTGCCGGCTATTTTGTTTTATCTCGTATGGTTATATGGACCTATGTGGGGTTCCTTAATAGCCTTTCAAGATTTCTCGATTCGTCATGGATTTTTAGGTAGCCCCTTCGTAGGATTAGATAACTTTGTTAAATTTTTCGAAAGTCCGTTCGCTTTTAGAGTTATACGAAACACAGTTATGATTAATTTTTGGAATTTAGTTTTTGGATTTACCTTGCCGATTATTTTTGCTTTATTGCTCAATGAAATCCGGAACAAGTATTTTAAAAGAGTTGTACAGACGATAACTTATATGCCGTATTTTATAGCTGTTATTGTCGTTGCGGGTCTATTAGTTAATTTTACTTCAAGTGATGGTATTTTTTCAGATATAATTGAATTTTTTGGAGGTACTCCTTCAAATCTTTTAGCGCAACCGGAACTGTTTAGGACAATATTTGTAGGCTCAGAGATTTGGCAATTCTTAGGCTGGAACAGTATAATATTTTTAGCAGCTCTTGCTGCTGTTAATACAGAGTTGTATGAAGCGGCAATAATCGATGGCGCAGGGAAACTTAAACAAATTTATCACGTGACAATACCGGGTATAATGCCTACAATCGTTATTTTGCTCATTCTTCAAGTCGGCTCGATTATGAGTTTAGGCTTTGAGAAGATTATACTTCTTTATAATCCTTTAACTTATGAAACCGGGGATGTTATTTCGAGTTTTGTGTTTAGGAGAGGTATTGAGAATGCTGAGTTTGGTTTTTCGGCGGCAGTAGGATTTTTTAATTCTGCTGTAAACTTTGCTATGGTCATTATTGCTAACAGGATTAGTGCGAAATTAACTGAAACCAGTTTATGGTAAGGAGGATTTGCAGTGAGACAAACTAATGGTGAAAGAATTTTTTCGGTTTTCAATTATTTTCTAATGGCTTTTTTGTGCTTTGTTATGCTCTATCCTCTTTGGCATGTCGCTATGTCATCTATAAGCGATCCGGTGAGATTGTTTACCGAAAGAGGCATTCGCCTTCTTCCTATAGGTGATTTAACTCTGAAAGGGTATGAACTGGTTTTTCAGAATCCTAATGTAGCGACAGGTTTTATGAATACAGCATATTATGTAGCTGTAAGAACTATTCTGAGTATGGTTATTACAGTAATGGCAGCGTATGTACTTTCGCGTAAAGGACCTTATTGGAATACTGCTATTAGCAAGTTCATAATCTTTACTATGTACTTTCAAGGAGGATTAATACCTTTCTTTCTTATGGTAAGAGCAATGGGGCTTATGAATAATCGCTGGGCAATTATTTTACCTGTTTTAGTCAGCACTTGGAATTTGATTATAATGCGCACAGCCTTTGCGGGGATTCCGGAAAGTCTGATTGAATCAGCAAAAATCGACGGCGCGAGTGATTTTAGAATAGTATGGACAATTGTTGTACCTGTTGCCCAAGCGACTGTTGCTGTAATAGGATTGTTTTATGCCGTTACTATGTGGAATACATGGTTTAATCCTTCTATCTTTTTAACGGATAGAGCGTTATGGCCTATGCAACTTATATTAAGGGAAATTCTATTGGAACATGCTGCAGTCACATCTGCGCAGTCTGGTGTTGCCGGTGTGACAGAGCAGCCCATGTATCGCATGTTGCTCCAGTATTCTACGATTATGGTTGCGACTGTTCCTATACTGCTTATATATCCGTTTTTACAGAAATATTTCATTTCAGGCGTGATGATAGGAAGCATTAAGGGATAATTTATATATTAGTTTCTTACGAAAGAAGGGATAACACATGCAGCACAAGTACCCCCCGATAAATCCTAAGTTCCCGCATTTTATGCATGGAGGCGACTATAATCCCGATCAATGGATAAGGACTCCAGAAGTCTGGGACGAGGACATGCGCCTTATGAAACTATCACATTGTAATACTATGTCTGTAGGCATTTTCTCATGGGTAGCTTTAGAACCTCAGGAAGGCAAGTTTGAATTCGGATGGCTTGATGAAATAATGGACAAACTTGCTAATAATGGACTATACACAATACTCGCCACCCCAAGCGGAGCTCGACCGGCTTGGCTTTCAGCCAAGTATCCGGAAGTGTTGCGAGTTGATCAACACGGTATCCGTAATCTTCACGGAAAAAGGCACAACCACTGCTTCACTTCGCCTGTATATCGTGAGAAAACTCAGCTTATAAACAGCCAGCTTGCTCTTAGATACAAAGATCATCCTTCGCTTCTTTTGTGGCATATATCAAACGAATTTGGCGGAGAATGCCATTGTGAACTTTGTCAAGAAGCTTTCAGAGACTGGCTTAAGAAAAAGTACAACAATGATCTTGATAAATTAAACCATGCTTGGTGGGCAGGATTTTGGAGTCATACATATACTGACTGGCAGCAGATAGAATCGCCAACCAACAGAGGTGAAAACCTTGTTCATGGTCACAATCTTGACTGGAAGCGTTTTGTAACCGATAAGACAGTAGATTTTTTCTTAAATGAAGCAAAGCCTTTGAGAGAAATTACCCCCGACATTCCGATTACGACCAATTTCATGGGTACGTATCCCGGTTTGAATTACTGGAAGCTAGCTCCGCACTGCGATGTAATATCATGGGACAGCTATCCAACATGGCATGGTGAACGTCCGGACTGGGAACTCGGCGCGGATATAGCATTTATACATGACATAAACCGCTGTTTGAAAAACGGCAAACCGTTCATGCTCATGGAGAGCACTCCCAGCATGACCAACTGGCAGCCTGTCGCAAAGCTAAAGCGTCCCGGCATGCACCTTTTATCGTCATTACAAGCAGTTGCTCATGGCTCCGACACCGTGCAGTATTTCCAATGGCGTAAAAGCCGCGGCTCAAGTGAAAAATTTCACGGCGCGGTGGTCGATCACGCAGGTCATGAGAATACCAGGGTATTTAAAGATGTGACTGAGGTAGGCTATGTTCTTGAAAAGCTTGGCCCTGTTTTGGGCAGTACGGTCAACTCCGAAGTTGCAATTATTTACGATTGGGAAAACAGGTGGGCAATTGAAGATGCCCATGGACCTAGGCGTGAGAAGAAGGATTATCAGCAGACCTGCCAGTCGCACTACAGGCCATTTTGGAAAATGGGAGTATCAGTTGACGTTATAGACATGGACTGCGATTTTTCCAAGTATAAGCTTCTCATAGCGCCGATGCTCTATATGGTAAGGCCTGGCGTTGCCGAAAGGATAGAGAGTTTCGTTGAGGCGGGCGGTACATTTGTCGCAACATACTGGAGCGGAATTGTTGATGAAAACGATCTTTGCTTCCTAGGTGGTTTTCCCGGGCCGCTTAGAAAAGTGTTGGGTATATGGAGCGAAGAAATTGATGCTTTATACGATAAAGACGTAAATTACGCTGTTTTCAACAAAGACAATCCTCTTGAAATAAAATCAACATATGAAGCAAGGGAACTTTGTGATCTTATCCATGCCGAAAAGGCAGATGTGTTAGCTGTCTATCGCGACGACTTCTATGCCGGAAGACCTGCTCTTACTCTTAATACCTTGGGTAATGGCAAGGCATACTATATCGCATTCAGAAATAACGGTATATTTTTGGATGATTTCTATGGTAAGCTAATAAAAGATTTGGATATTAAAAAAGCTGTTAGAACAGATCTGCCGCAAGGAGTGACGGCTCAAACACGCACGGATGGGGAGAATACTTTTGTATTTCTTATGAACTTTTCCTCTGAGAGCAAAGAAATAAGTTTGGAGAACAACTCTTTTTCCGATATGCAGACAGGTGATAGAATTTGCTGCAAAGTAAGCCTGGAAGGATATGGAGCAAAAATATTCCAAACGGTGTAGGTATAACTTAAGAAATTGGTTCTATGGTTTTAATTATTATATATGTCGTTGTTGATAGCGACGAAATGGAGGTTAAGATGGACAAAACAACCGATATTCATTCGAATTACTGGGAAAACCCACAGCTTCTGCATAAAAACCGTTTGCCTGCCCGCGCTAATTTTCTTCCATATCAAAGTGTCGAATCAGCGCTTACATTTGAGCGTGCCAACTCGGAAAGATTTAAGCTCTTAAATGGTATGTGGAAGTTTAATCTTTTTTCAATGCCCTCTGAAGCTCCGGCTGACTTCTACGAGGAGTCGTTTGACATAACCGGATGGAGCGATATTGCAGTGCCTTCTAATTGGCAGATGGAAGGTTATGGGCATCCGCACTACACGAATGTTATTTATCCATTTCCTGTTGATCCGCCGAAAGTTCCAACCGAAAATCCAACAGGACTCTACAGGAGAGATTTTAATATTCCTGAAGATTGGGATGGCTATGGGATATTCTTAAGGTTTGAGGGTGTGGACAGCGTTTTTTCCGTTTGGGTCAACGGCATGGAAGTCGGCTTAAGTAAAGGTAGCCGAATTCCTTCCGAATTCGACATAACACCGATGGTGCGCAAGGGAGATAATGTTTTGGCGGTAAAGGTACTCCAATGGTCTGAGGCTTCTTATATAGAGGATCAGGATATGTGGTGGTTAAGCGGGATTTTCAGAGATGTATATCTGTTAGCAAGGCCTAAAACTTACGTTTCTGACTTTTTTATAAAGACTTTGCTTGACGATGAGTACAAGGATGCGGTTCTTGAACTTGAAGGTTCGGTTGCGGGAATATCTGATAAGAAAGGCAGCGTGGTTGAATTTTGCCTGAAAGACGAAACTGGGCAGATGGTGGCAAGCTGCGCATACGACTGTAAAAGTGAAAACGGCAGTCAAAATGCCATGTTTAAAGCAAAGGTGAAAGTTGTAAATCCGCAAAAATGGTCGGCGGAGAGCCCTTACCTCTACACGCTTATTATCACTTTAAAGGGTTTGGATGGGAGTATTTTTGAAGTTATCGCTCAAAAAACCGGGTTTCGCTCTATTGAGCTTAAAAACGGTTTGTTTTTAGTAAACGGAGTAGCTATTAAGTTTAAAGGTGTGAATAGGCATGAACACCACCCGGATTTGGGCAGGACAATACCATATGACACAATGCTTGCGGATGTTCTTTTAATGAAGCGGCACAACATAAACGCTGTTCGAACCTCACATTACCCCGATGATCCAAAGTTTTATGATTTATGTGATACATACGGGCTTTATGTTATAGATGAGGCGGACCTCGAATGCCATGGATTTGCGATTATAGGTGATTGGGATCGATTGAGTAACGATCCTTTGTGGGAAAATGCCTATATCGACAGGGTGCTTCGCATGGTTCATCGGGATAAAAACCACCCATGCGTTTTGATGTGGTCTTTGGGCAACGAATCCGGCTTTGGAGAGAATCACCGCTCAATGGCAAAGGCTGCAAGAGTGGTCGATCCTACCCGCCTTATACACTATGAAGGTGAAACTAGGCTGATTTTTGAAGAACACAACCGGGAGCCCGAAGTGGCTGACATATTTAGCACAATGTATACTTCTGTTGATACTATGATTGAACTTGGGAAAATAAAAAAATTAAGTAAACCTCATATCCTTTGTGAATATGCTCATGCAATGGGTAACGGACCTGGAAATCTTAAGGAGTATTGGGATGCGTTTTACGAATATGACAGATTGCAGGGCGGATTTGTTTGGGAATGGATAGATCACGGAATACGTAAAAAAACACCTGACGGATCCGAATACTTCGCTTATGGCGGGGACTTTGGAGATGAGCCGAATGACGGGAATTTCGTGATCGATGGATTGGTCTTTCCTGATCGCACTCCGTCGCCGGGACTTATCGAGTACAAAAAGGTGCTTGAGCCGATAAGGGTCAACGCAATAGATGTCCTAAGCGGGAAAATATCTATAACCAACCGATACGACTTTATATCCTTAGATCATATCAATATCTCATGGAATGTAGCATCACATGGCAAGATTCTGCAATCAGGAACAATATCTATGCCTTGTATAAAGCCTAAGGAAGACCGTGAGATTAATATACCGTTTATTCTTACGCAAGAATGCGGAAATTCTGATGAGTGTTACCTTAACATTGACTTTTTGCTCGCGCAAGATACAATATGGGCAAAAGTGGGGCATACATTGGCATGGACGCAGTTTAAGATCCCTTACGAGAAATCGGTTAAAAAAACTATGTCGGAAAAAAGCATATCCCCCCTCAGCTGCTTTGAAAATCATAACAAGATTACGGTAATCGGGCGAGATTTTGAGATTGGGTTTGATAAGGTTTACGGTCGGCTTTGCAGTTTAAACTTTAACGGCTTGAATATTTTGTTAAAGGGACCGGTGCTAAACTTCTGGCGCGCACCAACTGATAACGATGTACACGAAGCGGCAGGCTGGAGAAGAAAAGGTGTTGACAAGTTAAGACACAGAATTGACAGCGTTAGTTGGGAGATAATGCCCGATTCTAAATCGGTCAAGATCAATTGTCTGACCAGAATCGCTCCGCCCATACTTTCGTGGGGTATTGTTTGTAATTATGCATATACCATATCCGGCGATGGCAGTATAATTATTGACGTTAGCGGACATCCCGAAGGAGACGCGCCCGAAACGCTACCGCGTATAGGCTTAAATCTGGTGCTTCCGAATAGATTTGATCAGGTCGAATGGTTTGGAAGGGGACCGGGAGAATCGTATCCCGACAGTAAAATGGCAAACAGGTTTGGGCTTTACAGTGCAGGAGTGAACGATCTATATACCCCATATATAAGACCTCAGGAGAATGGCAGTCGCTGCGATGTGCGGTGGGCGTCTTTCACGGATTTGCGCGGCATGGGTTTGCTTGCCGCAGGATTTCCGCAGTTTGATTTTTCGGCGCTAAAGTTCAGCATTGAGGATCTTGATAAAGCTACTCACAGGCATATTCTTAAACCGAGAGATGAAGTTTATATAAACCTTGATCACGCTCAGCATGGGCTAGGCAGCGCAAGCTGCGGACCTGGTCAGTTGCCGGAATATAGTCTGATTTGCGGTGATTTTAGTTTTAAATTAGCATTAATGCCTTTTTACAAAGAAGTATCGACACCTGAGCTGTTAAATTAAAAATTTGATTAAGAGGATGAACTTTTAAAAATCGCAAGGTGTAGCTAGATAGTGAAAGACATTAATAAACGGCGATTATCAAGGATAAACTGAGAAGCGAGTCATTTTTAAAACATTTTAACGTCCTGAAGCATATTTCAGGACGTTATTTTTTAACTGAGGCAGGATATAATAATGTAGGAATGTCAAAGATAGTCAAGAACAAAGAGGTGTTTTGAGAGTATGAATTGTCTTAGTGATATGATAGAAGGATTTATTAAAAGGCTTTTAGAAGAAAGTCACGGGAAACTTGATCTTCAACGGAACGAGATGGCTGTGTATTTCAAGTGCGCACCATCTCAAATCAATTACGTCTTGACTACCAGGTTTTCTCTTGACCGGGGTTATTTTATTGAGAGTCGCAGAGGCGGAGGGGGATATATCAGGATAACCAGGATTGATATTGATGAAAATGACCATATACTAAGCCTTATTAACGAAGGAATTGGCGGCGAGATATCTCAGCGTACAGCTGAAGCTATAATTGAACGCATGTTTGAAGGCGACGTGATAGGGAAGAGAGAGTCGGTTATCATGAAATCCGCTATGCAGGATCAAAATTCAAACATACCATATAATCTCAGGGATTCGTTACGTGCTGCCTTACTAAAGTCGATGCTTGGTGGAATTTTAACACTTCATGAGAAATTTGAGTAAAGCGGGTATGAAAATGTTGTGTCAAGACTGTAAAAAAAGTATAGCAGTAGTGCATATGACTGAAATTCTTAATAATAAAACAACAGAGTTTCACCTGTGTCAGGAATGTGCTCAAAAAAAAGAAGGATTTGCAATATTTTCCCCTTTATCTATAAATGATATATTAGCAAGCTTCTTAAACAACGAAAAATCATCTCAAGTCGCAGAGAAAAAGGAAATCGGAAAGTGTGGGACTTGTGGTATTGATTATAACGAATTTAAAAAAAGCGGTCGATTAGGATGTGGTGATTGTTACAAATCATTCAGAAATCAGCTTATGCCTCTCATAAAGAAAGTTCAGGGAGGTATGACTCATTCTGGGAAAGTTTCAAAGCGTGCAGGAAGCGATATACGAGTACAAAAGCGGATCGAACTGCTCAAAACAAAGCTAAAAAAAGCAATCGAACATGAAGCTTATGAGGAAGCGGCAGGAATCAGAGATGAAATTCGGAAAGCTGAGCAACAAGCGGGTAAAAGCTTATAAGGGGGCGAAAGTTGTGAATTGGATTGATAATAGAGGGCCAATGGACGATATAGTCTTAAGCAGCCGTGTACGGTTGGCAAGAAATATCGCATCATTTCCTTTTCCGTCGATTATGAATACTAATATAGCTGAACAGGTCATTGCAAAGGTAAGAGACAGCATAATTTCCGGCAACTCAGTTTTATGCTCAGAATTTAGTGCTTTACGATTTAAAACCATCAGTTCTCTACAAAGGAAAATGCTTGTTGAAAGGCACATGTCCAGTCCGGATTTAGCTAAGAAACCTGATTTCGGCATGTTATTAATAAATAATCAGGAAAGTATAAGCATTATGATAAATGAAGAAGACCATATAAGAATGCAGTGTATATATCCGGGGTTTCAGCTTTCACAAGCATGGGATATGCTTGATAAAGTGGATGATTTAGTTGAAGAAAACGTTGAGTATTCATTTGATGAGCACTTAGGCTATCTAACAAGCTGTCCGACAAACTTAGGCACTGGTTTGAGAGCATCGATCATGATTCATTTGCCTGCTCTTAAACTAAGCAAACAACTTGATGCCATTTTCCATGCAATATCCAAAGTAGGGATGACAGCACGAGGGCTATATGGTGAAGGTAGCGATGCTTCAGGGGATCTATTCCAGATTTCTAACCAAATAAGTTTGGGTTTAACAGAACAGGAAATAATCAACAATTTAAATGTGGTCGGACTGCAGCTAATGGATAAAGAAAAAAATGCCAGAGAAGTTTTTTTGGATGCTGATAGAGCCGAATTTGAGGATAGGGTATGGAGAGGATTAGGGGTATTTAAATATGCAAGAAAGCTTGGTATAAAAGAATTCATGGAAATGCTTTCATATGTCAGATTAGGTGTTAGCATGGGACTTATAGACAATTTTAATTCAGCGCAATTAAACTCTATGATGGTAGCCGTACAGCCTGCTCATCTTAAGAACTACAGCGGCAAGGATGCCGGTGATGCTGAATTGGATGTAGTTCGGGCTGAAGTAGTGCGAAACAGATTAGGAACGCATCTTTAGATTTATGAATGGAGGAACAGGACATGGCTTTTTTTGGAAGATTTACTGAAAAGGCACAAAGAGCATTGGTATATGCGCAGGAAGAAGCTCAAAATATGGGACACAACTATGTTGGCACAGAGCATATGCTCCTTGGGCTTATCAGGGAGGAAGGCGGGTTGGCTTCAAAAGTTTTAAGCAGTCTTAACATAGATGTTAAAAAAGTAAAAAAACAGGTCGAAGCCTTGGTTGGTAGAGGAACATTCAATCCTAATGCTGGTTTTGGATATACTCCGCGAACAAAGCGGGTTATGGAGCTTAGTTTTTACGAAGCACGAAATTTGGGTCACAATTATATCGGTACTGAACACTTGATAATTGCTCTTATTAGAGAAGGAGAAGGAGTAGCGGCCCGCGTTTTAAAAGATCTTGGTGTTGACTTGCAAAACGCCAGGGAACAGGTAATTAAGTTGCTTAAAGAGGAGGGTATTGAAACCCATAATCAAGCACCAGGCAAAGTCAAGTCAAATACTCCACTACTGGACCAATTCGGACGTGATTTGACTGAAATGGCTAAGGAAGGGCATCTAGATCCGGTAGTTGGAAGGATGAACGAAATTGAAAGAGTTGTTCAGATATTAAGCCGAAGAACTAAAAATAATCCTGTGCTCATAGGAGAACCGGGTGTCGGAAAAACTGCGATAGTCGAAGGTCTGGCACAGAAAATAATAGAGGGCAATATACCTGAGCTGCTAAAAGACAAAAGAGTAATAACACTTGATTTGTCGGCAATTGTTGCGGGGACTAAATACAGAGGCGAGTTTGAGGAACGCCTAAAGAATGTTATGGCGGAGGTCAGAAAAGCAACAAATATTATTCTTTTTATCGACGAGATGCATACCATAATCGGAGCAGGAGCTGCCGAAGGTGCAATTGACGCTTCAAGCATATTAAAACCAGCTCTTGCACGTGGAGAAATACAGACAGTGGGTGCGACAACTCTTGACGAATATAGAAAGTATGTAGAAAAAGACCCTGCGCTTGAGAGACGTTTCCAGCCTGTCATGGTTGAGGAACCTTCAAAGGAGGATGCGGTAAAAATTCTCTTAGGGCTTCGCGATAAATACGAAGCGCATCATAAAGTGAGAATAACCGATGAGGCTATTAAAGCTGCGGTCGATCTCTCCGACAGATATATAACCGATCGCTTTTTGCCAGACAAGGCTATCGATTTAGTCGATGAAGCCGCATCTAGAGTTAGATTACAGGCTTTCACCGCACCACCCGATATAAAAAAGCTTGAAGATGATTTAGAGGCTTTAAAAAAAGAGAAAGAAGAAGCCATAATGGGTCAGGATTATGAAAAAGCCGCTAAAATAAGGGATACGGAACAAAAACTTCGCAGCAGTATAGACGAAGAAAAAAAGAAATGGAAGCAAAAAAGCAACAATGACACCCAGACTGTAGAAGAAGAAGAGATTGCACATATAGTTTCGAGTTGGACTGGAGTTCCAGTCAAGAAACTGACGGAAGGTGAATCGGAAAGACTTCTTAATATGGAAAGTTTGCTCCACAAAAGACTTATAGGCCAAGAAGAGGCTGTAACTTCTGTTTCGCGAGCGATAAGACGAGCAAGAGCGGGACTTAAAGACCCCAAACGACCAATCGGTTCATTCATATTTTTAGGTCCTACCGGAGTTGGTAAAACTGAGCTTTGCAGGGCGTTGGCAGAAGTAATATTTGGTAACGAGGAAGCTATGGTGCGCGTTGATATGTCGGAATACATGGAGAAACATACTGTATCAAGACTTATCGGAGCGCCTCCGGGTTATGTTGGATATGAAGAAGGAGGTCAACTAACTGAAAAGATTCGCCGAAAACCTTATTCGGTAGTGTTGCTTGACGAGATAGAAAAGGCACATCCTGATGTTTTCAATGCTTTGCTTCAAATTCTTGAAGATGGAAGGCTTACCGACGGGAAAGGAAGGACTATTGATTTTAGAAATACAATTATAGCTATGACATCCAATGTAGGAGCATATAATATCAAAAAGCAAAAAGCGCTAGGTTTTAGCTCCATTGGAGATAAATCCTCAAACGACTATGAGAGGATGAAAGGTAATATACTTGACGATCTCAAGAAAACATTCAAACCAGAATTTTTGAACAGATTGGATGAAATAATCGTTTTCCATGCGCTCGATGAAGAACATATCGAAAAAATTGCTTCCCTGATGCTTGAAAGTGTGGCAAAACGTCTAGCCGAAAAAGAGATTTTTCTTGAAACCACCGATGCGGCCAAAAAGTACATGGCTACGCAAGGTTTTGACGCTGTATACGGTGCACGCCCATTGCGCAGATTTATTCAAAAGACAGTTGAGGATAAATTATCAGAAGAAATTTTGGGCGGAAGGATAAGCATAGGGGATAAAGTATTGCTAGACATAGAAGATGATAAACCCATTTTTAAAAAGTCGTAATATAAGGGACGATACAATCGTCCCTTATTGGCGCTTGACATGACAGATGTACACAAATATAATTGTTTAGATTGCGGCTGGGGTGATATGAGTGTTTATTAGTGTTTCGAGCATTTTGATGGCGGAAGGATCGTCTCTGGAATTTCAGGGAGAACAGATCCTTAATGATATAGAGTTCCAAGGAGAGCGTGTAGGTTTTTCAGCGCCTATTAGTTTAAGAGGAATTATAACGAATTCCTGCCAAATTCTTTCAGCACATATCTCACTTGAAGGCTGCGTTGAGCTCCAATGCGGCGCTTGCACAGGAATGTACGAGCATAAAATAGACCTTTCGTTTGAAGCGGGATATAAAAGATTTCCTGATCCTGAAGATCCTGATATTTTTACATATCATAACGATAGAGTTGATTTTGGAGAAGCTGTGTTAGAGTATATTCTTTTAAGCTTGCCGACTCGTAGAAGATGTATGGAAGATTGCAAGGGTATATGCCCTGGTTGCGGCTTTGATTTGAATTATTACCAATGCAGATGTCAAATCATTTAAACTGATTAGTAAAGGTTGGCAATTATAAGAGGAATATTTTTTTGTGATGAGGAGGTGTAGTCGTGGCAGTACCAAAGAAAAAAACGTCTAAAGCCAGGAGAAACAAGAGAAGAGCTCAGTGGAAACTTGAGATGCCTGGCATAACCAAATGTCCGCAATGCGGCAGCATAAAGCTTCAACACAGAGCATGTCGGAAATGTGGACAATATAATAAAAGACAAGTTTTGAAAGCGTCGGTTTCTGAAAAAGGAAGATAATCACATTGATTTTTAGGATCTTGATAAGTATTTGAGCGGGGGAGTCCGTAATAGTTATTGCCGGATATCCCTTTTTTTCTTGTCAAAAAAGACATTGCATGTAAAAAGGTTTTTATGTATACTACTAATTAGCAACAGGTATTAGTAACAGATGATAAATGCTGGAGGAGCCTAGTGAGTAAACATGGCTTGACAAAAAAAGAGAGACAAGGAAAATTGATAGATCAGTTGTCTAGCGTCCCTTTTTCTACTGATGAGGAATTGGGAGATTTGTTCCAAGTAAGCGTGCAGACCATTAGGTTAGATAGACTGGAGCTTGGTATACCGGAGCTTAGAGAGCGAGTCAGAGGGGTAGCTGAGAACAACTATAAAAAACTCAAGTCAATTGAAGGAAAAGAAGTTGTTGGAGAATTGGTCGACATAGAGCTTGGCAAAAGTGGAATTTCGATATTTACTGTCAATAATGATATGTTGTTTGAAAAATCTAAGGTTGGACGTGGGCATTTTGTATTTGCACAGGCAGAATCATTAGCTATTGCTGTTATCGATGCTAAAGTAGCGTTGACAGGAGTAGCCAATATAAAATATAAACTGCCGGTACACTCTAATGATAAGCTGGTTGCAAAAGCAGAAGTAATACGAAAAAGGGGCAACAAATACTTTGTATGGGTGACGACTTTGGTACGGCAACAGCAGGTTTTTCGAGCTAAATTCATACTGGTCTCTTTGGACGATATAGATTGACGGAGGAAACAGCTGTGAAATTAATAGTTGACGCTATGGGAGGAGACAAGGCTCCTCAAGAGATAGTGCAAGGATGTATTGACGCCGCACGTGAGTTCAATTTGAAAATTATACTGGTGGGCAGAGAAGATGTATTAGAGAGAGAATTAACATCACGAAACGCTCCGAAAGAAAACTTTCAATTGATACACGCCGAAGAAGTAATAGGAGCGGAAGAATCGCCTGTTATGGCTATAAGGCGTAAAAAAGATTCCTCAATGGTCAAAGCAGTTGAACTTTTAAAAGAGTATCGTGATGGTGTTGTCATATCAGCTGGGAATTCAGGTGCTTTAATGGCGTCAGGATTGCTCAAGGCAGGTAGAATTGACGGTATAGATAGACCTGCACTTGCTCCGCTTATACCTACAAGAAATATGCGAGGAACCCTTCTTTTAGATGCCGGAGCAAACACAGACTGTAAAAGTGATAATTTAATGCAATTTGCCCAAATGGGTTCAATATACATGGAAAAAGTCATGGGCAGAAGTAATCCTTCTGTCGCATTGCTAAACATAGGTCATGAAGAAACCAAGGGGAACGAACTTGTAAAAGAAGCTTTTAAGCGTTTGAAAGAAATTAAAAGTATTAACTTTGTAGGGAATTTGGAACCTAGAGATGTTTTAAATGGTTCTGTTGATGTATTGGTATGCGATGGATTCGTTGGCAATGTTGTATTGAAGCTTATCGAAGGAGTAGCATTTAGTCTGTTTGGAATGATCAAGGAGGAATTTATGGCTACACCTATTTCTAAGCTGGGTGCACTTATGTTGAAATCAAGATTGAAAAACATAAAGGGGAAAATGGATTATGCTGAGCATGGAGGTGCTCCTTTATTGGGAATAAACGGAGGTATTATCAAAGCGCACGGAAGCTCAGATGCCAGAGCTATAAAAAATGCTATCAGACAGGGGAAGATTTTCTCTGATCAGGCAGTTCTTGATAGCATAAGAAGTTTTGCACGCATCTAGTTGTAATATGGGTCGTAGAGGAGTAATACATGAATGTAATTTATCGTGGAGGAATTATTGGTACCGGAAGTTATTTGCCTGAACGGATTCTCACCAACCAGGACCTTGAGAAAATGGTTGATACCAGTGATGAATGGATAACTACAAGGACCGGCATAAAAGAAAGAAGAATAGCCGACTCTGACACAGCAACTTCTGATTTGGCTGCAAAGGCGGCTCAAAATGCACTTTTAAATGCTGGATTGGAAGCATCTGAAATTGATCTGATCATTGTTGCCACTATAACTCCGGACAAGAATTTTCCCTCGACTGCCTGCATAGTACAAAGCAAGATTAAAGCCTATAATGCTGTGGCATTTGATATAAGCGCTGCCTGTACAGGTTTTATATATGGGATAGTAATTGCCAATCAATTTATTACGACCGGATTGTATAAAAATATACTCGTGATAGGTGCTGAAACATTAAGCAAATTCGTAGATTGGCAAGACAGAAACACCTGTGTATTGTTTGGCGACGGTGCAGGAGCAGTAGTGATGAGTAAAGTTAAAGAAGGCTACGGTGTCTTGGCGCAATATCTAGGTTCTGATGGATCGGGTGGTGACACACTAGCAATTGATGCCGGCGGTTCAAGAAATCCAGCCACTTTTGAAACTATAAGCCAAAAGATGCACTATATAAGAATGGATGGAAACGAAGTTTTCAAGTTTGCTGTTAAGATAATGGCGTCAGCTGCTGAAGAAGTTGTAAAAATTGCAGGGATCAATAAGTCTGATGTTGATTTTTTGGTGCCTCATCAGGCAAATATAAGAATCATTGAAGCGGCAAGAAAACGAATGGGGTTACCTGAAAATCGTGTTTATGTCAACCTGGAGAGATATGGTAATATGTCGGCGGCATCCATTCCTGTCGCTTTGGATGAAGCGGTGAATTCAGGGGCAATAAAATCGGGTGATAACGTGATTTTAGTTGGATTTGGAGCGGGATTGACTTGGGGCTCTTGCCTGGTGAAATGGGAATGAATCAAAATAGGGAGTTGAACACATGACTAACATTGCTTTTGTTTTTCCGGGACAAGGAGCTCAATATCTAGGTATGGGCAAGACACTTTACGAAAACTCCAGTGAGGTCAGAAAGCTTTTTGATGCCGCCAGCATGCGACTTGGACAGGATGTTGCTCAATTATGTTTTGAAGGTCCTGAAGAGGAACTCAAAAAAACAGAGAATACTCAACCGGCTATTTTGACCGTTAGCCTAGCTGCTGCAAAAGTATTGACAGAGCAAGGTGTTGTGCCTGATTTCCTTGCTGGTTTAAGTCTTGGAGAATACAGTGCACTGGTTTTTTCTCATGCGATTGGTTTTGAGGATGCGATTTCGATTGTAAGGAAAAGGGCACAGCTAATGCAGAGGGCTGTTCCGATTGGCGAGGGTGGTATGGCGGTTATTGTTGGTCTGAGCAAAAGTCAAGTCGAAGAATGTTGTATTATTGGTTCATCTTTAGGAGTCGTTGAACCTTCAAACTATAATTCTCCGAACCAGATCGCAATATCAGGCCATATTAGAGCCATTGACAAAGCTTGTGAGTACGCAAAGTCTTTAGGAGCAAAACAAGTAGTTAAGCTTCCTGTGAGTGCACCATTCCATTCGTCTTTGTTAGCCGGGGCTGGTAAAGAGCTGCTAAAATACTTGAAAACATCTGACTTTAAGTTGCCGCAAATTCCTGTAATGTCAAATGTTTGCGCAAGACCATATAATTGCACCAATGAAATACCTGCGCTTTTGTGTGCACAGGTAAGTAGTTCGGTAAGATGGGAAGAATGTGTGAGGTATATGTCAGCACAAGGAATTAACACGTTTATAGAACTTGGGCCTGGTAAAACTTTGTCGGGTCTTATTAAGAAAATTACAGGGAATGCAAGGACTTACAATGTAGAAGATTACGCATCATTAGAATTTACCATCGATAGTTTAAAAAGAGGTGCGGCATGAGATTTGAGGATAAAATTGCTCTTGTAACCGGAGCATCAAAAGGGATAGGAAAAGCTATAGCTCTTAAATTGTCTGAGCAAGGTGCTTGTGTTATTGTAAATTATTCAAGCAATGCTGACGAAGCAACAGCGGTAGTTGATACAATAGTCGGAAATGGCGGTAAAGCTTATGCCATTAAAGCCGATGTATCAAAAAAATCCGAAGTCGCAACAATGTTTGATTCTATATTTAGTTTATATGGTAAGCTAGACATACTAGTAAATAATGCTGGAATCACAAAAGATACGCTATTACTGCGAATGTCTGAAGCTGATTGGGACAGAGTTATTGACGTGAATCTTAAAGGAGTATACAATTGCACTAAAGAAGCGGCTAAGATAATGATCAAAAATCGAAATGGTAAAATTATCAATATATCATCCGTTATTGGTTTGACGGGCAATGCCGGACAGTCTAATTATGCTGCAGCTAAGGCGGGTATTATTGGATTTTCTAAATCAATCGCTAAGGAGCTTGCTTCGAGGAATATTAATGTCAATGTAATAGCTCCGGGGTTTATTGAAACAGATTTGACGAACAAATTGCCCGAACAGCTTAAACTGAAAATTTTGTCAAGCATACCTTTAGGGAAATTTGGCAATGCGGATGATGTTGCAAATTTGACTTCTTTTTTGGCTTCAGACAAAAGTAGTTACATAACGGGGCAGGTATTTAATGTTGACGGTGGTATGGTGCTTTGATTATATCTGTTAATCTTTTTATAATTATATAATTGAAAGGAGGTGATAACATTGATATTCGAAAAAGTCAAGGAAATAGTGGTTGAACAATTAGGGGTCAATTTAGAGGATTTAAGTTTGCAATCCTCGTTTATCGACGATTTAGGAGCTGATTCGCTTGATATTGTTGAGCTTATCATGGCGCTGGAAGAAGAATTTAATCTGGAAATATCCGACGAGGATGCAGAGAAGATCAGTACAGTAGGAGATGCGGTCGATTACATTAAAAAAGCTAAAATAGATTAAGTGGAGTACTCGGGGACATACCGCAAAACCATTTACAGAAGCGATGTGTTCCCATACCTTATTTAGTGGGAGGTTATAAACCTATGCGCGAAAGGGTTGTAGTGACTGGAATGGGCGCTATTTCACCATTAGGCAATGATGTAGGGGAATTATGGGATGGGCTAATAACAGGCAAAAGCGGCATAGAAAGAATAGACAAGTTTGATGTTACAAGTTTTTCTACACAAATTGGCGGAAGTGTAAAGGAGTTCAATCCAGAAAATTATATTGAAAAAAAAGAAGCTAAAAGAATGGACAGATTCACACAGTTTGCTGTGATTGCATGTAGAGAAGCCCTTGAAAATTCAAAACTTAATTTAGATGATGTTGATAAAGAACGATTTGGAGTCATTTTAGGGACAGGTATTGGCGGGATAGAAACTCTGGAAAATCAAGTCAATGTTTTTAGTAGTAAAGGACCATCAAGAATAAGTCCTTTTTTGATTCCAATGATGATAGCCAATATAGCAGCCGGACAGATTTCTATCAATACCGGAGCAAAAGGTATAAATTTTACTATTGTTACTGCATGTGCCGCAAGCGCTAATGCTTTGGGAGAGTCATTTAAAACTATACAAGCCGGACTTGCGGATGTTATTATTACCGGCGGCAGCGAAGCCCCAATGACGCCAACGGCTTTAGCCGGTTTCTGTTCTATGAAGGCCATGTCAACATTAAACGATAATCCGCACGCAGCTAGCAGACCGTTTGATGCTGCCAGGGATGGCTTTGTCATGTCCGAAGGAGCAGGGATTCTTATTCTTGAAAGTTATTCGCATGCTATAGCTCGTAATGCTAGCATTTTAGCCGAGATTGTCGGATACGGTGTTACAGCTGATGCATATCATATAACAGCTCCTTCTCCTAATGGTGAAGGCGGAGCGCGTGCAATGAAACAGGCTTTAATAAATGCAAATGTGTCTCCTTTATTGGTGGGATACATTAATGCGCATGGTACGTCCACCCCATACAATGATAAATTTGAGACTTGCGCAATTAAAAGCGTGTTTGGAGAGCATGCATATAATGTGCCGATAAGCTCAACCAAATCGATGACAGGACACCTGCTTGGTGCTGCTGGAGGACTCGAAGCAATTGTTTCAATAAAAACACTTATAGAGCAATTTGCTCCTCCTACTATAAACCAAGTAAACCCAGACCCTGAATGCGATCTGGATTATGTACCGAACATAGGAAGAAAAATAATAGCCGAGTATGCTTTGTCAAATTCTTTTGGATTTGGAGGACATAATGCCTCTTTATTGATAAAAAAGTTTCAGGCTTAAGCTTGAGTTTTTTATTATTTATGTCGCCGTGATAGAGGGGATCCAATTTATGATAATCAGTGAAAAACGATTGATTGAGCTTCAAAATGAAATAGGATACACAATATCATCCACTGATCTTTTGAATATAGCATTGACTCATAGTTCCTATGCAAACGAAAACAAGGGGAAATTCCAGCATAATGAAAGGCTTGAATTTCTGGGAGATTCAATACTGAGCCTAATTGTTAGCGAATACTTTTTTCTTAGATTTCCTGATGTTTCGGAAGGAAACTTGACTAAACTTAGAGCCGGTGTGGTTTCAGAACGAACACTAGTAAACATCGCTGTCTCTATTGATTTGGGAAAATATATTCTGCTTGGGAAGGGTGAAGAAAGCACAGGGGGTAGAAAGAGGGCATCAATTTTAGCGGATACTCTTGAGTCTTTGATAGCAGCGATATATCTGGATGGGGGACTTGAGCAAGCCAGGATTTTTGTGTTAAAGTATTTCAAGGATTATATTGAACAGGGTTTGAATGGAAAGGGCTTCAGAGACTACAAAACTGAACTTCAAGAAATTTTGCAACAAAAATCAGACTTGGAGATAGAGTATCGAATTGTAGAAGAATCTGGCCCGGATCACGATAAAGCTTTCGTTGCAAAAGTTTATTATGGTGGCGAGGCAATAGGAAGTGGTTTTGGAAAAAGCAAGAAGGAGGCAGAGCAACAAGCTGCTTGTTACGCACTGGAAGTTAAGCCGCTATGATGCTGAGATGACTTGTACATAAAAAGCCTTGACATATATGGTTTTAAATCATTTGCTGATAGAATACACATGGATTTCAAACCAGGGATTACAGCAATAGTCGGACCAAACGGAAGTGGAAAGAGTAATGTGGCTGATGCTGTAAGGTGGGTATTAGGAGAACAAAGTCCTAAAACACTTAGAGGCGGAAGAATGCAGGATGTGATTTTTTCGGGTACTCAACTCAGGAAAGCACTAAGTCTTGCTGAAGTGTCATTAGCTATAGATAATTCAACCAGGGTACTACCTATTGATAATTCTGATGTTACTATAACAAGAAGAGTTCTTCGTTCAGGGGAAAACGAGTACTTTATAAATAAATCACAATCCCGACTAAAGGATATTATAGATCTTTTCCTTGATACAGGGCTTGGTAAAGAAGGGTACAGTATTATTGGACAAGGAAGGATAGATGAGATCTTAAGCATTCATCCAGGCGAGAGAAGGCGAGTGTTTGAACAAGCTGCCGGAATCGGTAAATATAAATCACGTAAAGAGGAAGCTGAGGGCAAACTTCAAAAGACTAGAGAAAATATAACAAGAATAGAAGACATTGCATATGAGCTCGAACAGCAACTAACGCTATTGAAAACTCATAGCGATCGTGCGCATAGGTATATTGGCTTAAAGCACGAGTTAAAGATTATCGAGATAAACAGGTTTTTAAGTATCTACAGTAAAAGTGTCGAAAAACGCGAGAAGCTACGCTTTGATTTTAAACTACAGGCAGAAGATCGAGAACGGCAAGTTTCCAAACTTATGAGCGATGAACTCGCTGTAAAAGAGTTAAAAGCCAAGCTAAATAGTATAACTGGAGAAATTGAAAAGCATAAGGAAGATAGGCATGAGAAAAACAGAACCCTGGAAAGGCTAAAAGGTGAAATTGCTCTCATCCTTGACAAACAAAATAGGATTCTTGAGGAAAATGATTTACTTGCTAACGATATTGCTAAAGATGAGGAATTCTTGTACGAAAGGCAGACTAGTGTTAACAAGGCGAATGAGCTTCTTGATTCAAAAAAACAATTAAATGAAACGAAGAAGGCAATATTGACCGATTTAGAACAAAATCTTAAACATCTCGTGAATCGGTCACTAAAAGACATAAATAATGCGCTGAACAATAAACTTATGATAACCGAGCTATCAAATGAAATTGCTAAGTTAAATGCTTCGATCGCAAAGCATGATACTATCTGCAAAGGATTTACGAACTCAATAGACGAACTAAACAACAGATTAAATGCAGGTATTAAATCTTATGATGCTAGCGTAGAAGACATTAATGGTTTAGATGTAGAGATCGCTGCTAAAACAGCTGAGTTGCACAATCTGATGACTAAAAGAAACACGACTGAATCTGATTTAGGAAGTTACAACAGAGACTTCAATAAGCTTGAACTGTCAATAAACAACCTAAAGCAAAGGATTGAATCAAAAAAGTCCAGATTAGATATTCTTGAAAGCATGCATGCCAATTATGAAGGATTTAGCCTAGGTGTAAAAAACATCTTAAAGGCTAAAAATCAGAGCAAGTTAAATGGCTTTAGAGTTTGCGGCGTTGTTGCTGATCTTATTGAAGTGCCCAGAGAATTTAGAACTGCAATCGAGGCTTCTTTGGGAAGCAGTATGCAGCATGTGATAACTGAGAATGAGGAAGACGCAAAAGGCATTATTGAATTCTTGAGAGCTAACGAATTTGGAAGAGCAACTTTTTTACCGATATCGTCAGTTAAATCAAAATCTCTGAGCAAAGAAGAGTCTGAAGCTATGTATCTGGAAGGTACTGTAGGAGTTGCTTCTTCTATTGTAAGATTCGATGAAGAATATAGATGTATTTTTGAAAACTTGCTTGGCCGAACAATTATAACTGAAACAATAGAACAAGCTATACGTCTGGCAAGAATATATAAGTATTCATTCAAAATAGTTACTCTTAAGGCTGATGTCTTAAATACTGGGGGATCGATTACCGGCGGAGAAAGCGTTCGCAAATCAACTGCGACAATTGGAAGAAAACAGGAAATCGATGAGCTTAAGCTTGAGCTACATGCATTACTTGAAACTTTAAACCAAGAGAAAAATTCACTCGGCAATTTAAATAACGATCTAAATTATCTTAAGACAGACATAAAAAACGCTACAGATATGATGCGTAAAAGCGAGATAAATGTTGCAATCTTAAGGCAAAAGCTTGCATCTTCTATATTACAGAATGAAAAGATTAGAGATGAAATTGAAGCGTTGAAAATCGAAATAATACTAGCTGAGACTAATTTTAAAGACAGTCTTTCGATTTTTCAGAATTTAAAAGAAGATCTTGCGAAAAAGGAGATAACAAAGCAAGAGATTCAGGCAGAATTTTTAAAAACAGAAGTTGAGATAGATTCATTATCAAAAGAAAAAGCTAATCTAGAAAAGCAGATATCATCTGTTAAAAGTGAAAATTTATCCTATGAACATGAGGCTATCAATTTGACTGAGAGAATAAGTTTTCTGACTGTTGACTCTGAAAGATATTTAATGATTAACGAAAAAAGAAGGAAGAAGATACATGAGAATTTGGTAATAAAGGCAGATTTGGAAACAAGAGAAATTTCTAGAAAGCTCGAAGCGGAAGAATTGTCGAAGCTAATCGAAGAAATGAATTCTGCTGTATCCCAAAAAGAACAGGACAAATCTATATTGGGTGGTCAATTGTTATCTCGTGAATCTAGCGTCGAGGAATCAAGGCGATGCATATCGCAAATTGATGATTTACAACACAAAATAGAACTTAAAATATCCAAAATAGCAGCAGACTTGGAATATCTTGATAACAACATATGGAATAAATATAATGTCTCTTATGGGAATGCGTTAGAGTATTTAGATAAATTGATGGAACCGGAATCAATCGAAGAAAAGATATTGTCTTTGAGTATGCAGATTGAGCAATTGGGAGAAGTCAGCTTGAATTCGATTGAAGATTGCAAAAAGCTTAAGATCCGCTATGATTCTTTAATTGAGCAAAAAGAGGACCTTTTAGAGGCTGAGCGGAATCTAAATAGGGTCATTGATGAAGTGACTCTTTCCATGAGAAAGGAATTCTGTATAGAATTTGAGATTATTAAAGGATATTTCGATACTGTTTTTTCTAAACTTTTTGGTGGTGGGAAAGCTCAGCTTATTTTGGAAGACGAAACTCGTCCGCTTGATTGTGGGATTGAAATCGCAGCACAACCGCCAGGAAAAAAGTTGCAGAGCATTTCGCTATTATCTGGCGGAGAAAAGGCTCTTACTGCGTTAGCGATTCTTTTTGCTATTCTAAAAAGAAAGCCTGCTCTGTTTTGTGTTTTGGACGAAGTTGATGCAGTGTTAGATGAAAGCAATCTTAACAATCTAGGGGAGTTTTTACGTGAGTTTTCGCTAAATTCACAATTCATAGTCATAACGCACAGAAAGGCAACTATGGAAATATGCGATATGTTATATGGTATAGTCATGGAAGAAAGAGGGATATCAAAGTTAGTTTCAGTTAAATTAGAAGGCATAGCTGTCTGATATAGGAGGAGTATTTATGGCTGGAAAAGGAATATTTACCAAGCTTAAAGATGGTTTGTCTAAGACCAGGACGAATATCGCAAACAGAGTGGACGAACTTTTAAAGTATTATACTGAAGTAAATGACAAGTTTTTTGACGATATGGAAGAAACATTGATCTTGGCTGATGTGGGAATTTTTACAGCAGGCAAGATCGTATCTGCAATAAGAAAAAGAGTTAAAGATGAGAAGATAGGTAATATAAGTAAGATTAAAGGGTTGTTAAAAGAAGAAATAAAAATAATACTTAGTACCAATGATGAAGATTATCCGGATAAATGGCCGAAAGTATTCTTGATAACCGGTGTAAACGGTGTAGGAAAGACTACAGCGATAGGAAAACTGGCGGCTTTATACAAATCACAGGGCAAAAAGGTGCTGATTGCTGCGGGAGATACTTTTCGAGCAGCAGCTATCGATCAACTTGAAGTATGGGCAAAAAGGGCAGACGTAGAATTAGTAAAACACGAACAGGGGTCTGACGCGGGTGCGGTGGTTTTTGACGCAATAAATGCTGCAAAATCAAGAAAAGTTGATCTGCTGATATGCGATACAGCCGGGAGATTACATAACAAGAAAAATCTAATGAACGAACTCTCAAAATTGAATCGTATAATAGATAGAGAGTATAATGACGCTTATAAGGAAATATTTTTGGTTCTGGACGCAACAACAGGCCAAAACGCAATATCGCAGGCAAAGATATTCAATGAAGCCGTTAGTCTTACTGGGATAATAATGACAAAACTTGATGGGACAGCAAAGGGCGGAGTTGCTATTGCAGTTAAATCAGAGCTTAGTATACCCATAAAATATATTGGAGTAGGAGAGGGGATAGATGATTTGCAGTCATTTTCTTCTGAGGACTTTGTAGATGCATTGCTTGAACCTTGATATAGTAAACTGATACTTCTGAGCAATATATTTAGCAAAACCAATTTATATTTGCTTGGCCGTCTGCTTTGTTGTATAATATTTCGCGTGCTTGCTTGAATTGCCTGATGAATTCTAGCTGTATAGCCGATTTGGTCTGAATTTGATGGAGTAAGGTATATGTTTGAAGGGTTATCTGAAAAACTACAATTGACTTTCAAAAAGCTTACCGGGAAGGGAAAGCTTTCTGAAAAAGACATACAGGATGCCATGCGTGAGGTAAAGATGGCCTTGCTTGAGGCTGATGTCCATTTTGTGGTAGTAAAAGAGCTTGTCAAAAATGTTACTGAACGGGCAATTGGACATGAGATAATGCAAAGTCTTACTCCGGGGCAGCAGGTTATTAAGATTGTCAACGAAGAACTGACCAAGCTTATGGGCGGTTCGGTAAGTAAGATTAATTCTTCTACCACTCTCCCGACTGTTATAATGATGGTCGGGTTACAAGGTTCGGGGAAAACCACAACTGCCGGAAAACTCGCAAATTATCTAAATAAACAACAAAAGAAATCATTACTTGTTGCATGCGACATTTATAGGCCTGCTGCGATTAAGCAATTGCAAATTCTAGGTGAGTCTATAGGTATAAAAGTGTTTGAGCGTGGTACACAAGACCCGGTTTTGACAGCAAGGGAAGCTTTTGATTTTGCACGTAATGAGCAATATGATGTCTTGATTGTTGATACAGCTGGGAGACTGCACATCAATCAAGAAATGATGGATGAGCTTATAAAGCTGAAGACATCTTTAAAACCACATGAGATCATTTTAGCAGTAGATGCGATGACCGGTCAAGATGCTGTTAATGTAGCCAAAACTTTTAACGAGACGCTGGACATAAGCGGCATAATATTGACTAAACTAGATGGAGATGCCAGAGGCGGCGCGGCTTTATCAGTCAAAGCGGTTACCGGAAAGAACATTAAATTCGTTGGCTCGGGAGAAAAAACAGGGGATCTCGAACCATTCTATCCGGATCGTATGGCTTCAAGAATTTTAGGGATGGGCGATGTTCTTTCGTTAATTGAGAAAGCACAAAGTGCTTTTGATGAGAATAAAGCGCAGGAACTTGAGAAAAAACTTCGGAGTCAGCGATTTACTTTAAATGATTTTTTGGATCAACTTCGTCAGATTAAAAACATGGGTTCTATTGGTGATATAATGAGCATGATTCCAGGCTTTAATGCTCAGAAACTAGCCGGTGTTGAGCTTAGTGACAAAGAGTTGGTAAAAACTGAGGCTGTAATCTGTTCTATGACATTAAATGAGAGAGAAGATCCCACAACAATAAATGGAAGTCGAAGAAGAAGAATTGCGATAGGCAGCGGCACAACAATACAAGATGTCAACAAGCTCCTAAAGTCATTTGATGAATTCAGAAGAATGATGAAGCAATTTCAAGGTTCAGGTGCTGGAAAGGCTGTAAAACGTGGTAAATTCAAATTACCCTTCATTTGATGTGATGGCGCAAGGCTTAACTGTAATTGAAACTATGGCTAGTGAAAAGGTAGAGCATCCCACGGGTTCAGTTATTGCAGCAAAAGAGTCAATGGAACAGTTTTATATACATAGCGGTATTGCAAAGTGATCAGTGATTCGCTGTAAAGTTATTATTAAGGGAGGTGAGAAAATGGCGGTAAAGATTAAATTAAAAAGGATAGGCACAAAAAAAACTCCGCACTATCGGGTGGTTGTAGCAGATTCAAGATCTCCGAGAGACGGTAAGCTTATAGAAGATATCGGATATTATAAACCACTTGAGAATCCTGCTTTGTTCAAAATTGATTCCGAAAAAGCCGGTGCTTGGATAAGAAACGGAGCTCAGCCTACCGATACTGTTCAAATATTACTGAAGAAAGCCGGTGTTATCCAATAAGATATGTATAACCGGCGGAGGAATAGAGTATGGTGGAATTAGTTAGATTTATAGCACAATCTTTGGTAGATCAACCTGACCGGGTTGTGGTCAATGAAGTCGATAAGCCGGAACTGACTGTAATTGAATTGAAAGTTGCGCCGGAAGACATGGGAAAAGTAATTGGAAAACAGGGGCGCATCGCTAAGGCTATCAGATTGGTTGTGAAGGCAGCTTCTGTAAAAGATAAAAAAAAGGTAACGGTAGAAATTTTGTAAGGGGTTGATCAATCGACCCCTTAATTTTTAAATGAGTTTTTTAAGTTTTAAGGAGACATATGCAGGTCGAGTATTTCGTAGTAGGATATGTGTTGAAGCCTCAAGGATTAAAGGGCGAAATAAAGGTTAAAACCTTGACAGATCATCCGGATAGGTTTGATGACTTGGATAAAGTTTTTTTGAAAGAACGTGATGACGTATATCGTGCTGTTAATATTGTGGGCAGAAGATATATGAAAGAATCTGTAATCCTGCTTCTAGAGGGTGTTGTTGGTAAAGATCAAGCTGAGTGTTTAAGGGGCAGATCACTATGGATTCCGCGCAGCATGACAAAGCCTTTATCTAAGAATTCTTATTTTATAGCGGATATTATAGGCTGCAAAGTGGAGTTCGAAGAAGGAAATTGTATTGGTGTGATAACCGATGTTCTGAAAACTGGTAGTAATGACGTTTTTGTAGTCGTTAACTATAAAAAAGAAACTCTTATACCCGCACTTAAAAAGATAGTGACAACTGTTGATATTGATCATATGCGAATCGTCATAAATTCAGATGCTTTCAAGGAGCTATATCACGATGAAGATTGATGTTTTGACTATTTTCCCGGAAATGTTTGAAACAGTTACTAAAGCAAGCGTTTTTGGGAAAGCAGTTGAGAAGAATATTTTCTCTGTGACAATACATAATATCAGGGAATATGCAGCAAACAAGCATAAACAGGTTGATGATTATCCTTATGGCGGAGGTCACGGAATGGTAATGTCACCTCAACCATTGTTTGATGCACTTATTTCGATTGTTCCCCAGAAAATGTCCGATAAAACCCATGTTATCTTCTTCTCCCCGAGAGGAAAAATATTCAATCAAGAAATGGCTGTAAACTTTGCTAGCTCTGAACATATGATACTGGTTTGCGGACATTATGAAGGTATCGATCAAAGAGTGATTGATCGTTTTGTTGACCACGAGATTTCAATAGGAGATTTTATAGTAACAGGCGGAGAATTGCCGGCAATGGTGTTCATGGATAGTGTTTGTCGCCTGTTGCCTGGAGTGCTTGGAAACCCTAGTTCAGCTATTGACGAGTCATTTTCAAGAGGTTTGCTTGAATATCCGCAATATACGCGTCCTCAAACATACGAAGGGTTAGAGGTGCCGGAAGTTTTGTTGTCTGGTAACCATAAACTGATTCAGCGCTTCAGAACAATTGAGAGTTTGAAAGCAACTTTGGATAGACGCCCTGATTTAATTGAATCTGCTATTTTAACTCCTGAAGAGAAGTTCTATTTGGAAGATATTAAAAAAAATAGTGTTTAATGTATCATTGCTTTCATATAACAAAGGAACTATCTAAATCAATTTTACTTACAAAAATTCAAAATAGTCTAACAGAATCATGTAAATTATTATGCATTTATGATAAGCTTTACTCAAGTGCGGTGAAGGAGGTATTGATTCATGGCTAAAGTAATGGGTGTTTATCTGATGCCTCATCCTCCGATAATAATACCTGAGATAGGAAAAGGAGCAGAAAAAAGAATACAAAAAACGATTGATGCTTTAGAAGTCTGCTGCAATTCGATTTTGTATAAAAAACCAAAGACGATTGTTCTAATAAGTCCTCACGGACACGTGTTGAAAGATCATATGCTAGTGATGACAAAAGAAAAAATGAAGGGCAATCTAGCAAGGTTTGGTGCGTCCATGGTTTCGGCTGCTTATGAGATTGATTTAAATCTTGCAAAAGAAATAGTTAATCGTGCCGTTTTTAATAAAATTCCTTGTATGGAACTTAATGATGAAATTGCTTTTAATTACAATATTTCTACTTTACTTGATTGGGGCACTCTAGTACCGCTGTATTTTGTTTCAAAAAAGTATCAGGACTTTAAACTAATACACGTGACTGTCTCAATGCTGAACTACGATTTATTGTACAAATTTGGAATGGCCGTGCAAGAGGCGATTGAATCAAAAGATAACAGTTGTGATACTGTTATTATTTGCAGTGGTGACTTGTCACACGTTTTAGCGGATAACGGTCCATATGGATTTAACCCACAGGGTCCTGTGCTTGACAGCAAAATAATAGAATTATTAGAAGCTTGCGATGTTAATGGTTTGCTTGGATTGGACAAAAATTTGATTGAAGAAGGTAAGGAATGCGGATTAAGGTCTCTTATAATAGGGTTAGGTACACTTGAAGGATATAGTTTTACGTCCAAAATATTATCATATGAAGCGCCTTTTGGAGTAGGATATGCCGTCGCCTGCTTAGAGCCTATTGCAAAAATATCTGACGGGAAACTTTCCGGAAAGTTTTTAACTGAAAATAGAATCAACATGGACAATTTCGCTGTTATAAATGATCCATATGTGAAACTAGCCCGAAAATCATTGAAGCATTACTTACAGTCAGGTAAAATTTTAAAAGTGGAACATAAGGAGATACCAAGCGAGATGCTGACAAGAAGAGCAGGGGTTTTTGTTTCGATCAAAAAGGGCGGGAAACTTCGAGGCTGTATAGGCACAATTAATCCTTTAAGAAAAAATGTAGCTGAAGAAATTATATATAATGCAGTAAGTGCCGGAACGGAAGATTCTCGTTTCGCACCGATAATAGTTAATGAATGGGATGAACTCGTTTTTTCTGTTGATATTTTGAAAGAGCCTTATCCGGTCAAATCAGTTGCTGATATAAACGTAAAAAAACATGGTGTCATAGTTAAAAGCGGACGAAGGACGGGGCTGCTGTTGCCTGATATTGAAGGAATTGATACCCCCCAAGAGCAGATCGAAATTGCGCTTGAAAAAGCAGGAATAAAAACTAAGGAATTGTATACGCTTGAATGTTTTGAAGTTGAAAGGCATAAGTAGAGCTTCTGAGGTGATTATGGGAAGGAAGGCAGTTTTTTATACCAATGAAGGTAAGTTAGTGAGGTGTTTGCTCTGCCCTCATTCGTGTTTTATTGAAGAAAATCAATTTGGCATTTGCAAAAATAGAAGAAATATGAACGGAGAATTAATAGCTACCGGGTATGCGAAGATATCAGCGATGGGATTTGATCCTATAGAAAAAAAGCCTCTGTTTCATTTTTTTCCGGGTAGTCATATCTTGTCGGTAGGGGGCTCAGGGTGCAACCTTAATTGCCACTACTGTCAAAATTGGAGAATCGCACATTTTGAATCTGAATCGGTGACAATTAGTCCTGAAATGCTTTGTGAGATGGCTATTAACAAAGGCAGTATAGGTATAGCTTTTACATATAATGAACCATCGATATGGTACGAATATGTTTATGATACGGCTGTAATCGCACGTAAGAAAAAGCTAAAGATTGTCCTCGTGACCAACGGATATATTTCCATGTTGCCTTTAAAAGGCTTGCTTCAATATGTTGATGCTCTAAATATTGATATTAAAAGCTTTAAGGATAAGTTTTATAGAGTTTACTGTGAAGGCAGACTCGAATATGTTAAAAAAACCGTGGAAGAATCAATTAAGCACTGTCACGTGGAAATCACTGCACTGATAGTTAACGGCTTAAATGATACAGTAGAAGAAATAAACGATATGGCTTACTGGCTTTCCGGCCTTAATCCACTTATACCACTACATATATCAAAATACTATCCGGCTTATAAGATGCATATTTCGGAAACCCCACTTAAGACTTTGCTTGAATTGCGGAAAGCTGCGATGAAGCATCTGAAATTTGTTTACTTAGGTAATGTTCGCTTTACTAATAATACTTATTGTCCTGTATGCGAATCAATCGTTATAGATAGGAGTACCGTCATTAATAAAGTGGGATTAGTCGATGGATTATGTGCTATTTGTGGATTCAGAATACTAGAACAATCAAAAAGGTGCTTTTGAAAAGTGCAATGGATAGTGTATAATATGGTATGTTTACATCGGCATACTGCAATTGGAGAATAAATGCTAATATGAAAACAGTTCGAGCATAACCGAAAGTATTTTTGGTATGATCTGAGTTAATTGCTAAATTCTTGGAATGAACTGTTATGGCAGTTCGAGGGCGCAAACAGTCTTGTAGCAAGAGGTGAGGGATATGTGGGCATGGATATCCAATCTTATCTGGTACCTGGAACCATATTTATTGTTTCCGGATATTCTACGGCATACATTTGATATAGCAATAGTTGCTTATTTGCTATATAGGCTGTTTCTCTTGATTCGTGAAACCCGTGCCGAGCAGGTTTTAAAAGGACTGGCTATATTGCTTTTTGCTACTTGGCTTAGTGGCATATTGAGGTTTAACGCGATAAATATGATTTTGAGAAATACCGCTGAGCTTGGAGTAATCGCTTTACTCATTGTTTTTCAACCTGAATTGAGAAGTGCGCTTGAAAGAATCGGAAGAGGTAGCATTATTGATAAAGCCATGTTTATGCAAATAGAGAGAGATAAAAGGGCAATGTTTGAAGAAATCGTTAAAGCTGTGCAAAAACTTGCCAAGTCAAAATTTGGTGCATTAATTGTTATCGAAAGAAAAACCGGTCTTAATGATGTGATTGAGACTGGTGTAAAGATCGACGCCAAAGTGACTGAAGAGCTTTTGGAGAATATTTTTATGCCAAATACTCCTTTACACGACGGAGCAGTTATTATTAGAGACGACAGAATTGCAGCAGCCGGTTGTTTTCTGCCCCTAACAGAGAATCCAAACACAGGTAAACAACTTGGTACACGTCATAGGGCGGCATTGGGGATATCAGAATTATCAGATTCCTTGAGTTTGGTTGTGTCAGAGGAAACAAGCGTTATCTCCCTTGCGGTTGATGGTAAGCTTATTAGGCATCTTGAACCTAAAACTCTTATGGACATGCTTGAAAAGCTGAACAATGATGAGAAGGAAGCTCGTCCTTTCAACCTTAAGCGGTGGAGGTATAAAAATGGGTAATTTTATTAGTAAAAATCTGGCTTTGAAGGTAGTTTCACTATTCATTGCTAGCATAATTTGGTTTATAGCTATTAGAGATCATAACCCGGAAATTAACAGAAGATTTGACAATATTAGGGTTAATATTGAAAATGAAGGCGTTTTGGAACAGAATGGACTAACGCTAATTAAGCATATCGAATCTGAGACATCTATACAGGTTAGAGGTAGAGCACACGATTTTATAGGGATTGATACTAGAGAATTTGCTGGATTCGTAGACCTTGCTAAGGTTACTAAGTATGGAGATCAATATCTGCCTATGGAAATAAGAGGTTTGCCTCAGGGAATGGCTATTCAAGGAACCCCGCAAATATGGGTTTCCATCGATGTTTTAAGTTCTAAAGAATTACCTTTAATACTGGATTTGGATGTCAGCGAAGCTGATGGTTATAAACTTCATTCTTACACTTTAGATCCGGAAGGAACAGTTATGGTGAAGGGGCCGTCCTCTGTGCTTGATAGAATAATGAATGCTGCTATATCCCTAAGTTTAACTGAAGCTTCGCAAACCATAGAAAGGTCTTTGCCTGTTAGTTTATATGATAGAAACGGACAATTAGTGCAACATGAATATGTACTGGTAACTCCTAGTAATGTCATTGTTATTATTCCGGTCTATCCTATAAAAACTCTTCCAGTAAATGCTTCCTTAACAGGAAATCCTGCCTATGGTTATGAGGTTTTTGAAATACATACATATCCATCCGAAATAACTATAAGTGGGAATAGTGATCTTCTCGGAAAAATTTCTTACATTGAAACAGAGGTGTTGGATATACAAAATTTTATGAATGATGTCAGGCGAACAGTAAGATTAAGAAATTACGAAGGAATAAGAATTGTTCCGGGACAAGCGACCAGCGTGGATATCATTGTTAGAATTGATGAGATAATAGAAGAGAAGATCTTTCCTATAAGTGATATTGAAACCAGAAATCTACCGCAAAACCTACGTGTGCAAATTGAGGAAGACGTTTTTGAAGTCATATTGCGTGGACCAAAGCTTGCTTTAGATCTGATAACTGACGAAGAAGTTAATTTATACATAGACCTTTCAGATATTACGATCGGTGAGTATAATTTACCTTTATTTGCAGATGTTCCTGACGGAATTGAGTTGGTTAACATATCACCGCAATTAGCGACTGTGAATGTTAATTGATCAGAAAAACCTTCTTACTCCGGTTTCGATTTCAAGTTTTGCCCGGATTAAGACTTGATTGATTTCATCAGCACGAACTGGCTTTAATATATAATCATAAGCTCCGACTTTCATAGCCTGACGAAGGTACTCGAAGTTATCGTAACTGCTTACTATTACATACTTTATGTTCGGGCAACGTTTCTTCGCGGCTTCGATAAAATTTATGCCATCCATTTTAGGCATTCTGATCTCGGTAAAAATGACATGGGGTGATACGTGAGACAACAAAGTTAAAGCTTCTTCACCATTATTTGCTTCACCTGCTAACTCAAAGTCGTGTTGTACCCATCTTACCTTCTTGTCAATATCTCTTCTGGCATTGTAGTTATTATCCACAATAACGACTTTCAAAATCATAGAATTAATCCTTTCGCAACAACTCAATCAAAAGCATATTACTAAAATGTATTCTAACAAAACATAGTTGCCAAGTCAAAAGTTTTGATGAGTGTTATAGTATGTCTGCAATTGCGTTTATGTATCAAAAAATTGTGTAGTTTGAATCAAAAGATTATGGTATACTTTTTGTAATAAAAATTACAGATTTTGCGCCTGTAGCTCAGCGGATAGAGCTTTCGACTCCGACTCGAAAGGCCGCAGGTTCGACTCCTGTCAGGCGCACCAAACCCCTGTAATATCATGCATTATAGGGTTTTTTACTTTTTCATTTTTTAATAATTCCCACATTATTCCCACACTAGGAGTTAAATGAACAAGCCGTTGATCTTTTCAGCAGCGTCTATTTTCTTTTCAGGCATCACATGTGTATAAATATTGGCTGTGACTGATATGTCAGAATGTCCAAGAAGCATCTGGACAGTCTTAAGCGGTACACCTTTTTCGAATAATTTCGTTGAATAAGCATGTATTAAGGCTTGGAACCTTCGATAAGGCACTTCTGCTTTTTTTAGGATTCTTTCATAGGCTCGAAGTAAGTTCCTGGCATTCATGAGGTTTCAGCTTGATGTAACAAATAAATATCTATTATCGTTGTAGTTATGACCGCTTGTAATTTTTCCGCTTTGTGATTGTTAATGACAAATAAAAATACTCATTTTCAAATCGTTTGACATTCAATAGGGTTATTCACTTTTTCGCTATATCGTTGAGCACTTTAGTAATCGTTGAACATTTGCATTTAATCATGTATCAACACAAAGCGATTAATTGCAATTTAGTATTGACATACTAAAATATTGCGAAGTATAATAATAGCGTCGAATGAATATAGGAAGGAGGATCAAAGTGAGTAAAAACATTGAATTAGCCTTAAACATGTTATATCAAAGGCAATTGTCTACCAGGGAACAATTATTGAATGAAATACTACGCGTTAAATTGACCTTGAAGAATCTGGAAGACAACTCATATGTACTTAATGATCAAGAAAAATTATTCCAGTTTATGAAGAAAACAACAGAAGATGAATTAGGCTTCTTTCCTGCAGACAGAGATGATTTTTTAGATATTTTTGAAGCTTTAAAAGACGTTGATTTAATAGATTTTACTCTTGAGATATATAAGAACGATCGCATGGGAACGGTCATTTCGCCTAAGTATTTAAACGCATATATCAATGAAAAGGTCCAGAAACTTCAACCACAGAAGGTACTTATAACAGAGGCTGAAAAGCACTTATCCGGGCTTAGAGAAATTATAAAGCATAACCAGAATTGTGAGATGATACTAACAACACAGCTAAAGCCAATGAGCATTTTACTGAAGTTAGCCTTTGGCGAGAAGTCAAATGTGACAACCAGGTTTGAATCAATCTATACAGATTGCCTGATAGATGAAAAGTTTGATTATGTATATTCTCTTCCAACCTTTGGATATAAGCCTGATGAGTTGGGCAGAACTTTCATCACCAGAGAAAGTGATGGGGTAGCTACTCAAAATATGCTGGAACATTTAAACGAACATGGAACTTTAGACATCATCGTTCCAGCAAAAATAACTTTTACTGGCATGGGGTATGAAAAATTGAGATCCTATATTACTGACAACTTTAGTGTGAAAAGCATGTATATTTTACCTGAGGGAACCTTTAGACCGGTTACTTCGATCAAGACATACCTTTTTACGATTACAACCCAGCCTCAGAATAACATTGAAATTGGAACGTTAGAGTTGGTAAAAGGTATTTTCGATGTTACTGATAAAAAAATAATTCCTACCAGAGAATTTTTATCTCATGAAGACTGGCGAATAGAGTTGCTGTTAGCTGAAGACGACGAGAACATTCAACGATTTAAAAGCTCAAATTTACAAAAAGTGAAACTCAAAGAAGTAGCAGAAGTCTTTAGAGGGAAATCCATACTTAAGAAAGATACAGCATTAGGAAACATCAGTGTTCTAAACATCTCAAATATTGAGAATGGCGAGATTAAATATGTTGATATGGATACGATCGAAGAAGATGAACGCAAGATTAAAAGATATGAACTAGTGAGCGGAGATGTAGTCTTATCATGCAGAGGAACTGCCGTAAAGTCAGCGGTGTTTGAATCTCAATACAATACGATTATTGCTTCTGCTAATTTGATTGTGATCAGACCAAAAGAAAGAATAATCGGTGAGTATATAAAGATATTCTTTGAGAGTCCTATTGGACTGGCTATTATTAAGAGTTTTCAGCGTGGATCAACAATTATGAACATCAATCACTCGGACATTATGGAAATGGAAATACCTATGATTCCAATCAGTGAGCAAAAGGAAATGATTGATCAATACCATGATGAACTCAGTATTTATAAAACAAGCATCAGCGAAGCAGAGACCAGATGGACGAATATAAAAGACAGTCTTTATAGCAAATTAACTTAGGAGGGTTTATACAATGGCTGTGAATTTAGAATTTGAAAATAAACTATGGGAAATGGCAGATAAGTTAAGAGGTAACATTCAACCTTCAGACTACAAGGATGTTATTTTAGGGCTCATATTCTTAAAATACATCTCCGACAGCTTTGAAGAAAAATATAATGAACTCCTTGCAGATGGTGATGGTTTTGAAGAAGACAGAGATGCCTATGGAGAGGAAAATGTTTTCTTCGTGCCCACTAGTGCCAGATGGGATTTTATCAAGAAAAGCGCTAAGCAAAGCACCATTGGTCAAATCATTGACGAAGCTATGATTGCAATAGAGAGAGAAAACAAGCACCTAAAAGGAGTCTTGCCGAAAAACTATGCCCGACCAGAGCTTGATAAGACAAAGCTAGGTGAATTGATAGACTTGTTCTCCTTTAACCTTGGAAGCAAGGAATCAAAAGCACAGGATCTTCTAGGAAGAGTCTATGAATATTTCTTAGGGAAATTTGGATCAAGTGATGGTGAGTTTTACACCCCGCCGACTATAGTTAAACTTCTTGTCGGTATGATAGAGCCGTTTGAAGGTCGAGTATATGATCCTTGCTGCGGATCAGGAGGTATGTTTGTTCAATCTGCGAAGTTCGTAGAAGAACACCAAGGGAAGAAGGACAATATTCACATCTATGGACAAGAGTTTACGGCTACTACTTGGAGACTTTGCAAAATGAATCTTGCAATACGTGGAATTGACGGCAACTTGGGTGATCGAGATGCAGATACATTTGGAAATGATTTGCATAAGAATTTAAGAGCACACTATATTTTGGCAAACCCGCCTTTCAACGTAAGTGACTATACCTTAATACAGGATGATGCGCGATGGAGATATGGTATTCCTCCGCAGAACAACGCTAACTATGCATGGATAGAGCACATAATTAGCAAACTGTCACCCAAGGGGATTGCAGGTTTTGTTCTAGCTAACGGGTCTATGAGTACGTCAACAAAAGCAGAAGCAGAGATTAGAAAAAACATCATTGAAGCTGGGCTTGTAGACTGTATTGTTACTATGCCTACAAACCTTTTTTATAACGTTACTATACCTGTTTGCTTGTGGTTCATTTCTAAGAATAAAGAAAACAGAAAGAATAAAATTCTGTTTATTGATGCGCGCAAGATGGGATACATGGAAACCCGTAAACATAGAGAAATGACTGATGAAGAGATTAAGCAGATATATGACACCTACCACAACTGGCGTGATGGCAAGGAAGCGTACAAAGATGTCCAGGGATTCTGTAAATCTGCCGACATTGAAGAAGTCAGAGGTCATGAGTATATATTGACTCCAGGTAGATATGTTGGAATAGAAGAAGTTGAAGATGACGGAGAGGCATTCGATGAAAAAATGACAAGGCTTACAGAAGAATTGGCTGAGATGTTCGCCAAATCTCATCACTTAGAGGAGGAAATTAGACATAGACTGGGGGCGATCGGGTATGAGTTCCAATGAATGGAAAGAAGTCCAATTAAAGGATATTTGTGAATACATTTCTCGAGGAGTAACCCCTGCGTATACAGATAAGTATGGCGTTGTGGTCTTAAATCAAAAATGTATCAGAAATAACAGGGTTTTATATGAACAATCTCGATTGACTAATCCTGAGAAAAAAAGAATACTGGATGAAAAATATCTTTGTGATTACGATATACTAGTTAATTCAACAGGTGTTGGCACATTAGGTAGGGTTGCTCAGATCAAAAAGATAGTGAAAAGGACTACTGTTGATTCGCATGTTACTATAGTAAGAGCCAATGAAAGCGTGAATTCTAGATTTCTAGGTTACAATTTGTTTTTACAACAATCTAATATAGAAGCATTAGCTGAAGGTTCTACAGGACAGACCGAATTATCAAAGACTCGATTGGCAGAAGCAATTAAGGTTTTATTACCGCCAGTTTTGGAACAAATTGCTATAGCAGATACACTCTCCTGCCTGGATGACAAAATTGATCTCAACAATCGCATCAATAAGAACCTTGAAAAAATAGCACAAGCAATCTTTAAGAGCTGGTTTGTAGATTTTGAGCCATTTCAAGAGGGAGGTTTGGAGGAAAGTGAAGTTGGTATGATCCCCAAAGGATGGGAAATCAGGGAGCTTGGAAAACTTGTTGATATTACCAACGGATATTCATACAAAGGTTCTGAATTAAAGGGATCTGAAGATGTAATGATGACAATCAAGAATTTTGACCGAAATGGAGGTATAAAGATTGATGGTTTCAAAGAAATAGAGATATCAGAAAAAGTAAAAGATAGGCACTACATCCGCATGTTTGATGTTCTTGTTGCTTGCACAGATTTAACACAAAACGCTGAAATTATTGGGAATCCAATATTGGTACTGACAAAATCAAAATACAATAACTTGATTGCTTCGATGGATTTAGTAAAGGTAGTTCCCAAGGCATCATCAATTAGTAGTTTTTTTCTATACGCATTAATGAAGAATCAAAAATTCAAACAATTTGCACTTGGATATACATCTGGAACGACAGTCCTACATTTAAATAAAAAGGCTATTTCAGATTATAAAATTGCACTGCCCATTGATGAATATATTTTAAAAGATTTTACGAGCACCATCGAACCTTTATTTAAATTAATAAGCAACAATATTAATGAAAATAGAGTGTTGACTATTGCTCGAGACACACTACTACCAAAGCTAATGTCAGGTGAAATTAGGATTCCGCTAGAGGAGGTGCAATAAATGTCGAAAAATTTCTGTGAGTCACACTTAGAAGAAGCCACCCTGGAATGGTTCGAAGAGTTAGGCTATGAGATTATCTTTGGTCCAGATATTTCCCCCGATGGAAAGTATCCAGAACGTGAGGATTACAACGATGTAATATTGAGCGAAAGGTTAAAGGAAGCCCTAGCTAGGATTAATCCTAAGATGCCAAGCGACGCAATTGAAGACGCTTTTAGGCAGATAACTATTCCACAAAGCCCTAGTTTGATGATGAACAATAAAGCTTTTCAAAAGATGATCACGGATGGCATTGATGTTCAGGTGAAGCAGGCGGATGCCAGTTATAGAACCGAAAAGTTTTATGTGTTTGACTTTGAAAAGCCGCTAAACAATGAATTCATGGTTGCTAACCAATTCACTATCGTTGAACATGGAGTTGAAAAGCGGCCGGATGTCGTCGTATTTATTAACGGTATTCCTCTTGTAGTAATTGAACTGAAAAGTGCCAGCGATGAAAATGTTGATATCACTGATGCCTATAATCAGCTTCAAACATATAAAATGACGATTCCCTCCCTGTTTACTTATAACTCGTTCATGGTAACCAGTGATGGCATCAACGCCAGAGCCGGTACGCTTTCTTCTGATGAAGATAGATTCATGTCATGGCGTACGATTGATGGGGACGAGGTAGCATCCCTTTCAATTCCTCAACTTGAAGTGTTAATTAAAGGAATGTTTCAGCGTGACCGATTTCTAGATATTATTAAGCATTTTGTGCTATTTCAGAGTGATGGTAAGGATACGATAAAAATTCTAGCAGGATACCATCAATATCATGCAGTCAATAAAGCTGTTGACAGCACTGAACGCGCCACGATGGAATCAGGTGATAGAAGAATCGGTGTTGTTTGGCATACTCAAGGCAGTGGTAAAAGTCTTTCTATGGTTTTTTACGCTGGTAAGTTAGTGATCAGCGAAGAACTTGAAAACCCAACAATCGTCATCATAACGGACAGAAATGACCTAGATGACCAGCTATTTGGCACGTTTCTGAAGAGTAAGGATATTCTTAGGAGCACTCCTGTTCAAGCCACCGACAGAACTCATTTAAGAGAATTACTTAATAATCGAACTAGCGGTGGCATTATATTCACAACAATTCATAAGTTTGCTCCTTTTGCTAATGAAGTTAAAGAAGGCACCTATGATTATTCCCAATTGGGTAAGGTTGCTGAAACTTCTCCTATCTACGTTAAAGGTACTGTTCTAACTGACCGTAAAAATGTCATCGTTATAGCTGATGAAGCACATCGTAGCCAATATGGATTTGGAGCGGATATAGTAAAAGGCGATGATGAGGCTGATGTGAAATACGGATACGCAAAATATATGCGTGACAGCTTGCCGAATGCTTCATATATTGGCTTTACGGGTACACCGGTTGAATTAACAGACAAAAATACTCGTGCTGTATTCGGAGATTATATCGATGTCTATGATATGACCAGGGCAGTTGAAGACGGGACAACGGTTAAGATTTTCTATGAAAGTAGAATAGCTAAGCTTGAACTTTCGCCAGAATTAAAACTGACTATTGATTCAGAGTATGAAGAAATTACAGAATACCAGGAATACAGCCAAAAAGAAAAGCTTAAGAGTAAATGGGCTAGACTTGAGGCAATTGTTGGTGCCAATGAGCGCGTGAAACAGATTGCTAAGGATATTGTTGAGCATTTTAAAAAACGAGAGCAGTCGCAGGAAAATGAAGGCGGCAAGGCCATGATCGTTGCAATGAGCAGAAGAATTGCTATTGATCTATATAAAGAGATTGTTGCGATTCGTCCTGAATGGCATAGTGATGATTTAATGAGTGGAAAAATCAAAGTAGTTATGACGGGAGCATCTTCTGATCCTGCTGATTGGCAGAAGTTTATCGGTACAAAAGCCAACCGCGAGCCTCTGGCAAAACGTATGAAAGATAAGAATGATGAATTACAGCTTGTTATTGTTAGGGATATGTGGCTTACGGGGTTTGATGTACCAAGTATGCATACTATGTATATTGACAAGCCTATGAGTGGTCACAATCTGATGCAGGCTATAGCAAGGGTTAACCGTGTATTCCAAGAAAAACAAGGCGGCCTTGTTGTTGACTATATAGGTATAGCTGAGAATCTAAAAGAAGCCCTTTCACAATATACCGATAGTGATAAAAAGACTACGGGAGTTGATATGGAAGTTGCTTCACAGGTTCTGCTTGAAAAGTACGATCTGATCAAAGAATTATTGCACGGACATGACTATAGCAAATTCTTTACCGGCAAACCGAGCGAAAAAATGCAGGCCATTGTTGAAACTATGAACTACGTAATCGGACTGCGTGAAGAAAGAAAGAATGATTATATCAAACTTGTAACCGAAATGGCCCGGGCTTACTCCCTATGCGCCACAACGGATATTGCTGAAAGACTCAATGTGGAGATTGGATTCCATAAAGCTGTCAAAGCTAGCCTTGTTAAAATAATCAGTGAAGAAAATAAAAAGAAAACAACTTCTCAACTTGATATTGAGCTAAATCAGTTGATTTCAAAATCCATATCTTCGAATGAGGTTATTGACATATTAGGCGCAGTTGGGCTTTCCAAGCCTAATATTGCAATACTGTCCGATGAGTTCCTGGAAGAAGTTAAAGGAATGAAGCAGAAGAACCTGGCTGTTGAGCTTTTGAATAGATTGCTCAAAGGCAGCATTAAGTCCTTCTCTAGACGCAACCTTGTACAGTCAAAGAAATTCTCTGAGCTTCTGGAAGCTGCGCTCAGAAAGTATCAGAACAGAGCCATTGAAACTACGCAGATTATCATTGAACTCATCGAACTAGCTAAACAGATTAGTGAAGCTGAGAAGCGAGGGGAGAGTTTCGGATTAACACCAGACGAATTGGCATTCTACGACGCATTGGCCGACAACGAATCAGCTAAAGATATAATGGGTGAAGATATTCTAAAGCAAATTGCAAGGGATCTAACCATATCCATAAAAAACAATATCAGCGTGGACTGGGCTATCCGAGACAGCGTTCAGGCCAAAATGAAAATGACTATAAAACGTTTGCTAAAGAAGTACGGGTATCCACCAGATAAGACTGCTAAAGCAGTAGATATTGTGATGGAGCAGACAAAATTGATGTGTCAGAATGAAAGCAGGTAAAAATAAAAATACTAGTAAGCGGAGCGCGTTACTGTACCAGACTAGGGGACAGGGACTTGTCTGGTCTGAATGAAATATGAAACAAGCTTTCAGAGGATGATAAGGTATACCAAGACAAGTACGAAAGATGATTATTTGGATCACGAAGAAAGACATCGAACTGTGGATGAAGAGAAAATTAATCTAATTGAGGACAAATATAGAGTAAAAAAAGGTTATTTTCATTTATCAGAAAAGAAAAGAAATGGATATGATACTGAGTAATTTAAAGACAGTAAACGGTGTAAGTATACGCCAGCTTAAGAGAGTAACAGGGGTGAGCAAGTTTATGATTGAAAAGGCTTAACAGACAAGTCCCTGTCCCTCTGTCTGTATAGTACTGGATCCATTTAATCATTGCGAAATATACTGGGTGGTTTTAAAATAAGCATATCTCCACAAAATTTAAATCGAGCGTGTAAAAGAGTGGAGGAAAATTCAGGTTGTGCTCTTCCTTTTAAAATTTGTAGGATTACGTAACAGAAGAGCGGGTTCATATGATAGGAATTGATACTTCTGTTAGGTGGGAGTTGAGAAATACTTGGAAAATATAAAGTTTTTCAACAACATCAATAGTTTGTATGATTTTTATTTTTAATAAGGAGGTTAACATGCCAAAATTATTCATTGTTGAAGGCAAAAAGACAAGGGTACTTGATCAGAGAGGCTTTGATAACGAAAAACTTTTACAGAATGTTGTTGAGCGGTTCCCTGAAGTGATTGACTTAGGCGATTTAGGAATAAGAGAACCTTTTATAGTAATTGGGTGCGAAGTATACACATTAGCAGGATACATTGATGTGCTGTGTATTGACGGGAATGGCGTGCTGACGGTGATTGAAACGAAACTTGCCCGTAATTCCCCAATTCGACGTGAAGTGGTAGGTCAATTAGTGGTAGGTCAATTAGTGGTAGGTCAATTACTTGAATATGTAGCTCAATTAAGCAAATGGCAGGCAGATGATGTAGAGCGGGTAGCTAACGATTACTTTGTATCAAAAGGTGTCAAAATTGGAGAGCGAACAGCTACACTGAAGGACCTACTAGTGATGGAGCAGTTTGAGGAGTTGGATCCAATTCCCATGAATATACGCGACAAGATCGAAAATAACCTTAGAAAAGGCATTATAAAATTGGTGATTGCATCAGACAGTATTCCGGAAACGTTGAAGGACACCGTGACTTTTATCAACAACTTCAGCAAATTTGATATGTATGTGCTCCAGATTCGAACTTATCAAGACAATCAAGTGCAAATTTATGCGCCTACAGTTTCTGGGTTTGTTAGCAAATCTAATGAGAGCGTGTCTTCAGATAGAGATCGGTGGGACGAAGAACGATTTCTGGAGTCACTTGTAGAGTTAGTTCCTGAAGAGGCTGAAGTTATTCGAAAGCTTTATAAATTCAGCCAACTGAATGCAACAATCCGGTGGGGAACAGGAAAGATAAGTCCCTCATATGGCCATAATGTAGATTTTAAGAAGAAGAAAGTTAATATTTTTATGTTTAACCATGATTACAAAACCGCTCGGATTGGCATATACTTTGGGTCAATGAAAGGTATTATTCCCGATGAAAAGCTTCATGCTTTCAGGAAGTCACTTAATCAATTGCCGGGAGTAGAATTGAAGGAGCATGCGGTTGACGTGAAAAAATTTCCATCAATTAAAGTGGAAAGCGTAATAAAGCCTGAAAATTTCTTTCGGTTTACAGAAGAGGTGCTGCGGCTGCATGAAACTGCGATAAAACACTGATCCGAGTGTCTGAAGAAGTGATGTCATATCGGTTGACACCAATTATTGACTCTAACTGTAGTTGCTCACGTTATTTGACCGTTTTCTACTGATATTGCCTGACCGGAAATTCCCAACAATAAGCAGCTCTTCTTTTATCATTTCCAATGACCTTAAAATTCCTATGATATGTGTCCGATCCAA
>Ga0209316_100046_pt1 | contig 46837 bp, 43 predicted proteins | sample 3C3metaG_FD_184150 | JGI IMG/M metagenome (GOLD analysis project Ga0209316, IMG submission 184150) | Freshwater bacterial and archeal communities from Indian Creek, Illinois, USA - 3C3 metaG (SPAdes) (version 3) | ecosystem: Environmental > Aquatic > Freshwater > Unclassified | place: USA: Indian... | reverse complement strand
AAAGAAGCTTCAGTTTATCGCACTTTGCATTGCAGAAGACAAATATCGCATCAGCGAAAGGATCAAGCTTGAAATTCATCTGAACGATAATTGCAAGGCCATCAATCGACTTTCTCATATCCGTGCTTCCGCAAGCTAAAAAAACATTTGCTATAGGTTTAAGATTCAGCATAAAGCTATCAAAGCCTTTGCTATTTCGCTGAAGAGTGAGTTGTTAAATCTGTCGTGAACTGTTATTTCCGCACAGCCGATTTTTATTTTGATGTAACTTTGCTCGTTTTCCGGTTCAGATTTCAGTGATACCCATTGAATGCCTTGAGATTTAGGGTTGCTAATTTTTCTCTTTCGCAGCTGCCTGTATAATTGAGATTTGCTATATCCTTTATTCTGACACCACCGAGCTGCACTTAATCCGCTTTCACAGTATTCCTTTATTAAGCAGTCCCATTCCTGGCTTTTTATATCCCGATTCGTTTTTGTCATTGATTGTGTCCTCCCTTATCTGATTTTTATTCCACAATCATTATGACAGCTTAATTTTAGTATTTGAAGGTGTAGGCAATTTGACGCTTACAGAGAAGGAGATAATCAGAAAAAACCAAGTAGTTGCATAATTAGAACGATGGAGGCATATGTGTTATTTATATAATCAAAGGAGGTCAAACAGAATATGAATGAGATTCTTGTATTCGCAACAATAATATCGCCAATCGTCACAGGTATCGTTGAAGCTGTAAAAAGAGGTCTGCAACTGGATGCAAAGTTTGCGCCTCTTCTTGCGATTGTTCTTGGTGCCATTATAGGAATTCTGGCATACCCCTTTACCGATATCGGATTAATGGAAAGATTATGGGCAGGTATATTCGGAGGATTAGGTTCAATGGGTTTGTATGACTTAGGTAAACAGGTCAATGAAATTCAGAAGCAAAAACGTCAACTGAAGTAATTTGCTGTTATATGATTTTCAGGATTAATCCCCTTTTTTTGTCACAAATTTTCGGGTAGGCATACCTATAATGACAAAATATTCAAAATGATTCTGTTAGAATATGCGATACTTCCAATAAGCCCTATTACTGGCAGAGGTGGTATCGTTGATGGAAAAAGAAGTATACTCGTATAATTTGTACACCGGTAAAATGCATCGTACTAAAATAGCGCATAATGTAACACAAGATGAAATTATTCTTGAGTCATTGTTTGCGCTGTTTTGCTTTATGATGGGACGTGCCATTATATTCGGGGATCTCGCCCCGTTTGGCTTAGCGCTTGCTGCTTCGTTGTATTTAAGAAAAAATCGCGGGATAATGTATTTTTTAGCCGCCGGTGCCGGGCTTTTGAGTCTAGGACCGATCATACCGTCGTTCAGATACCTTGTTGCATATGCAATTTTACTTCTTTATGGTAAAACGCAATTTGCCAAGCGCTTTAAGGACAATAGCATTCATATAGCAATTGTTGTATTCGTTTCCTTGCTCGCTGTCAATCTGGGATACAGTTTTATGCGTGGAATGATAACATATCTTGTTATTACAGGGTTTTTTGAGAGCATAATTGCTTTTGTTGCAACTTACATGTTTGAACAAGTCGTTGGACTGGCGTTAAATCATAGTAATCGACGAGTTTTATCCGACGAAGAAACAATATGTTCAGGAGTTTTTCTCGTAATTCTCATTGCAGGGTTGTGGAATGGAGAGATTTATGGGATATCATTGCAAAGGCTTGCTTCTGTTTTGTTAACCATTTCGGCTGCTTATGCCGGAGGGGCGGGGACAGGCGCATCTATAGGCATTATGACCGGCTTAATGCTGTCTGTGGTGACTAACTCAAGCCCTGAACTTGTAGCAAGTCTTGGTATTTGCGGGTTGGTTGCAGGAACATTTAAAAATCTCGGAAGAGTTGGAGTGTCAACGGCTTTTGCGATTACAAACATACTCTTTACATTTTATCTTAACAGATCTACTGTGGCAGTAATTTCCACACAAGAAGTAATACTTGGCATCGTATCTCTAATAATATTTCCCAAAACTTATCTTAAGTACATTCGTCAACTCCTAGATTACAGAATTCTGCATTTAAAAGAACAGCGCGGCTATGTAATGCGAATGAAGGATATTTTAAAAAACAGGCTCAATGAATTTTCGCGTATCTTCTCTGAACTTGGCAGAGTATTTTCAGAAAATTCCGATTGTAGTATTGGAAATGAGAAAAATGATTGGCTTCGCCTTGTCAGTATTATAGTTGATCAAGCCTGTGATTCTTGTCCTTTGCATCGTAGCTGTTGGCAGCGCGACAGCGATCGTAAATACACAAATCTGGTTGAATTGCTTAAATTGGCGGAATCCGCAGGAACGCTTAAAAGAGAGCAGATCCCTGCTGAAATCGCGAGAAATTGCTTTAAGATAGATCATATGATCGATACGGTCAATCAGGTCTACAGAACTTATCGCACGAATCGCTTATGGCGACGAAAGATAGAAGAATACCATAACCTTGTTAAAGAACAGATGAATGGTGTGTCAAATGCGGTTTTAGATTTGGCGAATGAAATAGACATTGATCTCATAAACAACAGGGATTTTGAAAATGCACTGCTAAGCGAACTTGACAAAAATGGTGTGCGTGTTGCTGATGCTGTGTTGGTTGGCGAAAATGGCGCAAAACAGGAAGTTAATATTATACAAAGAAGCTGCGGTGAGAAACTTAAATGTGTAAAGCAAATAGAGAAGATTGTGAGCAGCGTTATGGATAGACCTATGATCGCTTTAGAGCCCGATTGCAGTTCGAAAAAAGATCCGTGTGTTTTAAGACTGGTCGAATCAAATAAATTTCACATATTAACAGGAGTGACCAAGCGCTCAAAATATCTGAATGAAGTGTGCGGAGATAGTTACACAGCTATTCCGCTAAAAAACGGGAAGTACATGTTAGCTTTAAGCGATGGAATGGGGTCGGGTGTAGAAGCTGCAAATGAAAGCAACGCAGTAATCGGATTGCTTGAAAATCTGCTTGAAGCAGGATTTGATATGGATGTATCAATGCGCACGATAAATTCAGTAATGATGCTTCGCAAAGAGAGCGACGCATTTGCCACAGCTGATTTATGCGTAATTGATCTGATCTTAGGGAGCGCAACGATTGTGAAAACAGGAGCGGTTTCAAGCTTTATAAAGTGCAAAGATCATATTAAAGTAATCAAATCACCCAATCTTCCAATCGGGGTAATGGATAATTTACAGGTTGAAGAGACTCGCTTAACTTTGGAAGATGAGGACATGATAGTAATGGTCAGCGATGGTGTGCTTGAATCAGAAGAAATTGAAGGTGAACCGGATGAGTGGCTTGCTAATATTCTTGCCGGATTAGACAGCAAAAATCCTCAAGAGTTGGCGGAATACCTTATGAGGGAAGCAGTTAAAAGTTCAAACGGAATACTCAAAGACGATATGACCGTCATTGTGAGCAGGGTATGGATGCCATTTTCTGGCCGAGGATGAAATTAGGCAGTGTAAAGCTTTCGGCTACTGAGGCTATTATATTTTTTCTCCCAACTCGCGTGTATATACCGCTGAATTTTTGATTGTACATAAAAAGCCCCAACATATAATTAAACGGTTCAAAACTGATAGATTTGCCATCAGTGACACACATTTCAATCTTAGGAGGGTCGTAAAATTCCTGAATGATGTAGTTTTGGCGGGATTTCTCATCAACAAGCCTTTTCCATTCATCATGCGAAGTATCTTTGCCGACAAAAACACCTCTGGCCGCATAAAGATCGCATGGTTTAAGAATGCAGGAATCTTTATATTGCATTGCAAATTCCTTAGCTTTGCTACTTTGTTCGTTTATAGCCATAGTGTATGGTATGTGATCATTGATAAAGGCTTTATCTTCTGAGGAGAGGTAACCTGTACGAGATTGGTCGTGCAGTATCGCAAAAAGTATTTTATTGTGTACTATTTGTGATACTAATCCACCTACTACACACACGTTACCGTCCTTATAGGCTTTAAAAAAGTCCGATATAGAGTCTGCTTCGTCGATGAGCCGTGCGGTTATCGCCCTTCTGTATATAAGATCGATCCTAAGATCATTAAAATATAGTTTTCCTTCCGTATAGCGTAATTGTCTCGGATCGCAGATTACGGTTTGACAGCCTAAAGCTGATATGCGCCTTTGAAACTCGAAAAATTCGCTTAAAGTTCCTTCGCCTTCAAAATCCATGATAGCGATATTAGGGGTTTGAGATTTTTTGCCGGCAAATCTGTTGTAGTTCTCAAAAAGGCAGTCAATCCACGAATCGATTATTTCAAAATCGTATAATGAAAAATCATCGCCAAAGGCGCTCAAAGCCTTAGACTTTGAAAAAATTTGATGCAATACAGTCGATTCATGCATGCTTGAAGTTCCATCCGTATTGAATTCACAGAATTTAGCATTTGCGTCATACGGATAAAAAAGATCAAAACGGCTTATCGGAAAATCTAATCCATATCCTGGATCGCATAAAATTAGTTCTTCCATTATGGCAGGATATCCAAACGCTATACGAAAGTCGGGGTTAGAGCGGTACTCGGATACGATCTTTTTCAGTATCTCGATTAGTTTCATAGATAAAATCTCTAATGTTTGGATGTCTTTTTCAGTAAAGAACATAGGCTGATACAAAAAATCAACAGGTTCTCCCCTGTATTGGGCAGGAGAGCAATCAACCTTTTCTTTTACTGCTAAATAATCATTTTTATAGAACTTCGGATTTGCGAGCACACTATCTTTGAAATGCCCGAAGAGTTTAGCGGCATGCAATATGGCTGCAACTCCCATCATACGCAAATTCATTCAAAATACACCATTCGATCGCTTTGCTTACCTTTTGTGTCTCGTTGTTTAACGTAAGATCTTTAAGAGTGAGCCCACTCTCAGATAATGCTATGATAGGATGAAGGTATTTTTTTTCGCAATCATCCAAACCATCCATAGCCATTGCGAGTAAGCATTTGAATGCGTCGAAGACTGTCTTGTTTCCAAAATTAGCTAAAGCCCCGTTAGCTCTGATATCTTTTTTGATTTTATCCAAAGTGCGCTTGTCAAACTCAATAGCTTGCATGAACAGCGTGTTGAGATTTTTGGCGTTATACATAAGCCCTTTCCAAAAAGCCGCATAGCTTATACTGAAAGGATATGGCATCGAATCTCCCATTCTGATCTCTATGTAGGTTTTTGTGCGGGAATCAGGGAAAACCATGGTGAGCAAATATTCGAGCTCCTCAGAGCTGAAAGACTTAGGATCAAAAATCTCCTTTACTTTCTTATTGTCTGTAGCAACTAGCACATTATCTTTTTTGAACAATATAGATGGTGTGTTCAATATATATTCTGCATAAGCTTCATACCCGAACCGGTCTGTAAATACGCCGCTTGGCGCTCCGCATCTGTCGGGATCGCAGTTGTCCCAGATAATGCTTCTTGCACTACGCTTTTCGTGTAAGATACCTTCATAATAAGGGGCATTGTCAAACATACAATAGACAATCGGAGCTAAAAAGTTTACAACCTTATTCTTTTTTATGTAATCTTGCTCGTTTGAGTAATCAATACTGACCTGTGTTGACGCAGTACCCTTCATCATATTGTGTGCAAGCTTGCCTTTTGTCTTAAGATACGACTGCATATGCTCATAGCGTTTTTTCGGGAGAAAGGGGATGTTTGAAATTGAGCTTACCGGCTGATAACCGATAGCTGTAAGATTGATGTCGCGGGAATTTAGGACAGGGGTCACATCGTGCAAGAAACTAAAATAATCATCGACTATCTGTCGCAGGCGTTTTCGTGGGGCGGTGCTTAACTCAAGTTGAGCTCCGGGCTCAAGAGTAATAGAGGAACCGTTTTTTATCAGCATCAATATGTGTTGCTGTTCATATACAGGCAGCCATCCTGTGCGGGTAAGATCCTCGAGTATCTTTTCAACCCCGCGTTCACCGGAATATAATATAGCCTCCATAGTAAATTTATCCAGAAGAAAATGCTCTATTTCTATTCCGATTGTAAAATCCGAAGGGTTTTTTTCACCTGATTTAAAGTGTTTTACTAAGCGATCGATTTGGTCCGAATAGGACATAAAGTCAGCTCCTTGTTGGATTAAGGAATCCATATCCTTTTGTTTTACCAAAATATATTACACCTGCGAATTCCGATTGTCAATTAAGATTATGATTTCATACCAGAATGTCCCGGTAAATCTTCTGCGACATCAGGAAGGATTATAATCTTTTTCATAGAATATATGCTTTATGGTTGTTTGAGTATGCCTATCCTTCGCTTAATGAGTAGCACTGAGAAGCAGCGATGAGTCTGCATATTTTATTGCCTTGAAATCAAATTTAACTTGGAGGAACAAGTTGTGAAAAGACCTGTAATCTATGCGCACAGAGGAGCTTCGGCGCAATCTCCGGAAAATACAATGGCTGCTTTTGTAAAGGCAGTTGAACTGGGATCGGGAGGTATTGAGCTTGACGTGCGCATGACAAAAGACGGTGAGGTCGTTGTCATACATGATGAGGCAATCGACAGAACGAGCAACGGTACGGGCAAAGTCAAGGAACTGACTTTATCAGAGCTTACGAGGTTCGATTTCGGGTATTGGTTTTCTCAAGAATTTTCCGGAGAAAAGATTCCAACCCTTGAACAAGTAATGGAAATTTTATCTAAATGGAATGGGTCTTTGAACATCGAGATTAAAGCAAACGATATCGGCATTGAATCAAGTGTGATTGAACTAATCGATAAGTATGGGATGGGAAAAAGAGTTATCGTTTCATCTTTTAACCATTACATATTGGTTAATATACGAAGGATAGACGACTCTATAAAAACCGGCGCTTTATTTATGGAGACGCTTTATAGGCCTTGGGAGTACGCTAGAAGTATTGGCGCTAACGCAATTCACCCATTTTATCGCGCTATTGATACAGAGATTATTAAAGAATGTATTGCAAACGACATAGATGTTAATGCTTTTACAGTAGATCGGTCTGAGGACATAAAGATGCTTGCTGAGGCAAAGATTAGCGGAATCATAACAAATATGCCTGATGCAGCTATGAAGATTGTAAACGCTATTACGAATGTCTTATAAACTTTCATATGATTGGAGATAAATTTGCATAAAGAAGAGCAGATACCTCAATTGATTTCAACCAGACAAATATATAAGGGAAGTGTCATAAACCTGCGGCGGGACGAGATACTAAACCCGGAGGGAAAAGCGGTAGGGCGGGAAGTGGTTGAACACCCCGGCGGAGCGGCAGTTCTCGCTGTAGAAGAAACCGGCGAAGCGTATTTTGTGCTGCAATACAGGCATCCGGTCGCAGAGTGCTTACTTGAAATACCTGCCGGAAAATTAGACGGAGGAGAAAATCCTTTGGATTGCGCAATACGTGAATTGGCGGAAGAAGTCGGAGTTAAAGCAAATGAGATTCGCCAGATTGCGGTATACTATTCTACACCGGGATTTACGTCTGAAAAGTTATATCTTTATCTGGCAACCGGTCTTGAGCAAATTAAGCGGCAGCAGCAGGAAGATGAAGATCTCGAAGTTATCCTTATTCCGCTCAAGGAAGCGATAGATATGGCAAAACACGGGAAAATAACAGACGGAAAAACCCTGATAGCCTTGTTGCTGGCAGAAGATATTTTGAAGGCTTAAATGAGATCCAAAGGCGGGTGATTTAAAAGTGATCCCATTGAGAGATACCATACCAAGCAAACGGCCGCCAATTTTGACCGTTGTGCTTATTGCCGCTAACACATTGATATTCTTCTATCAGATGATGATGAATGATCGCCAGTTTTTATCATTCATTAATGAATATGGTCTTGTTCCGGCAAGATACGCGGATGTATCAGTACTTTTACAATCTTTTAATCCGGCGCTGTATTTTCCGTTTTTATCAAATATGTTTTTGCATGGAAGCTGGTTTCACCTTCTGAGTAATATGTGGATACTGTGGCTTTTTGGCGATAATATTGAGGATAGGATGGGGCGTTTCGGATACTTTCTTTTTTACATTTTAAGCGGTGTAGCCGCGGGATTCGTACACTTTTTGTTCAACCAGACATCGCAAATCCCCGCTGTTGGAGCTTCCGGCGCGATTGCCGGAGTCATGGGTGCCTATATGCTTCTGTTTCCGTATTCAAAGATCATTACCCTTATTCCAATATTTGTAATTATTCCGCTATTTGTGAGGATACCTGCGGTTTTATACCTGATAGTATGGTTTCTTAGCCAGCTTTATGCAGGCGCAATACAAGTGTTTGCCGGCGGAATGGTTGGCGGGGTCGGGTGGTGGGCGCATATCGGAGGTTTTATTGCCGGACTTTTAACCAATCGCCTTTTTCTCAAACAGGAAAGATACAATTGATCGTTTAAAGCAGTTTTGAGGTGAGCTTTTTTGATGTTTAAGACTATATTTCGATATAACTGCGGACTGTTGTTTGAAAAGAGAACCGTAGTTAATTCGGAAAACAATAAGTTGAGTCTGAAGGTGTTATTAATGCCGATGTCTATGGTGTATGTCCGGAATGTGTGCGTGAGATATGTGGTCATTCCAATCGCTGACTAATGTAACACGAAAATTTAAGGCGCTTGTTGACATTATATGACGATCGCTTTATAATAAAAACTCATACTAAACGTTTTGCGTTAGAAGGTGATTACAATCGCAGCGACTATAAAAGATGTGGCAAAGCATTCCGGGCTTTCGATCGCAACAATATCAAAATACATAAACGGCGGAAATGTACTTGAGAATAACAAGATTTTGATAGAAAGCGCTATAAGAGGACTGGACTTCAGAGTTAATGAGATAGCTAGGGGATTAAAGACCAATAAAACTATGACTATCGGCGTGCTTATCCCTGATCTTAAGAACATATTCTGTACAACCATAGTATCTAATATTGAGAATATTTTGATAAAAAACGGATATAGCACAATCATTTGCGATTACATGCAGGATCAGGAGATGGAGAGGGAAAAATTCAATTTTCTTGTAAACAAGATGGTAGACGGTATCATTACAATGCCGTTGGGAAACTGCGCCGAAAGCATCAGAAATTTGCAGGTACAGAACATACCTGTTGTTCTTATTGATAGATCGATCAAAGAGGTAAGCTGTGACACTGTACTTGTGGACAATTTGAACGCCTCCTATGATGCTGTTGAATACCTTATCACGAAGGGACATAAAAAAATAGGCATAATTGTCGGTCCTGAGGATATATTCACAGCTCGGGAGAGATTGAAAGGTTATTTTAGGGTATTTGAGGACTATGCTATAGCGGTTGACCATTCCATGATTAAAACAGGGGATTACCAAATTGAAAGCGGCTACACCTTGTTGAACCAACTGCTGGATACTGAGGAACCGCCTACAGCGATTTTTGTTACAAACTATGAAATGACACTCGGAGCGATCATGGCAATTAATGAACGAAACGTCAAGATTCCGGATGAGCTATCCATAATCGGATTTGATAACTTGCAGATGGCTAGAATTGTAAAGCCGCCTCTTACAATCGTAGTACAGCCCATGCAACAGATTGGAGAAAGAGCAGCCGGCATTTTATTAAAGAGACTCAAGGGAGACATGACTAATTTTCCCACAATGTTCAGGCTAAAAACAGAGATCTTGCTAAAGGAATCGGTAAGGAATATTGCGATTTGACACGATATGATGATTAATCGGTTTTTAGGGTGATGTTTTTTAGTGAATAGCGAAACGTTTAGTTATAATTGGTGGAAATGGGATGTATTGATTAGCAGTAAAAAATGACAGGAGGGAATCAAGATGGAAAATCGGATGAAGGCGGCGTATTTGCCGGGAGACAGCACTGTAGTTTTGAAGGAGGTCGAAATTCCGGAGCCCGGGCACGGACAAGTCCTCATAAAAACAAAATCTTCGACCATATGCGGAAGCGATATTCGTGCGATTTATCGCGAGCATTTGGGAAAAGGCCCGGAAGGGTATCAGAACAAGATCGCAGGGCACGAACCGGCGGGGCAGATCATAAAATGCGGGCAGGGTATGAGGAGGTTTAAGGAAGGAGACCGTGTGATCCTGTACCATATTTCGGGCTGTGGTCTATGTATAGACTGCCGCATGGGATATATGATCAGCTGTACCAGCCCGCTTCGTGCAGCTTATGGATGGCAACGAGACGGAGGAATGGCTCCCTATATACTGGCTGATGAAAAGGATTGTGTGCCTTTGCCGGATGAATTAACCTATACGGACGGCGCTCAGGTAGCGTGCGGCTTTGGTACAGTATATGAAGCGTTGGAAAGAATAGGCGCATCCGGTGATGATGCCGTGTTAGTCGTAGGATTAGGGCCGGTAGGGCTTGCCACTCTCATGCTTGCAAAAGCAATGGGTGCGCAAAAGCTCATTGGTGTTGATTTATCAAAGGAACGCTGTCAAATTGCTTTGGATAAAAAACTTGCAGACACTGTGTTTCGGTTTGGGACTGATACGCTTGACAAAGTTCTTGATCTTACCAAAGGCTTCGGTGTGGAGCGTGCGATCGATTGTTCCGGGCATACCGCAGGCCGCCAGTTGGCTATTTGCGCTACCCGGAAGTGGGGAAAGATTGCGTGTATCGGAGAAGGCGGAACTGTAGAATTCAATCCGAGTTCCGATATTATTCACGACCAGAAAACGATATTCGGTTCCTGGGTGACCAGTATATGGAAGATGGAGGTTCTTACAGAGAAGCTTGTTCGCTGGGGAATTCATCCTGAAGACCTGGTGACTCACAGGTTCACCCTTGTTGAAGCAGCTCAGGCATACCGCTTGATGGACCAAGGTAATTGCGGTAAGGTAGCTGTGGTTTTTGACGAGGAAATCAAATAAAGATTTTCAAAAAGGAAAGCATTTAGAAGTCAACGGACATTTTAACTTGTAAACTCAATAAAATTGGTATGTTATTTATGAAAGAGACAGTATGAATATACAAGGAGCGATTTATTATGGAAAATACAGTCGATCGTATTGATCCGAAGCTCGTGCCGCAAAGAACACTTAAAGGCGGATCAAAAATTCCGGCAATAGGTATGGGCACATTCGGATCAGACCGCTTTTCAGCGGAAGAGGTTGCTTTAGCCGTAAGAGGCGGAGTAGAAGTCGGATACAGGTTGCTTGACTGTGCGTCTGTTTACGGAAATGAGAATCTGATAGGAGAGGTTTTTGAAGACATTATTCAATCGGGTGTCAAACGTGAGGAACTCTTTATCACATCAAAAGTCTGGAACGACATGCACGGTAAGGGAGACGTACTGCTTTCATGCGCACAAACGCTTAAAGATTTGCGGTTGGACTACATAGACTTATATTTTGTCCATTGGCCGTTTCGGAATTTTCATCCGAAAGGTGCGCCGCCGGATTATCACAATAATGATGCAAGGCCATATTTCCATGAGGAATACATGGAAACCTGGTATCAGATGGAGAGGCTTGTAAAGGCGGGCTTGGTCAGACACATCGGAACATCCAACATGACAATTCCAAAGCTTAAGTTACTCTTACGCGACTGCACTGTAATGCCTGTGGCAAACGAAATGGAGCTGCATCCGAGTTTTCAGCAACCTGAGCTGTTCAAGTTTTGTACAGATGCAGGGATTCATCCGATAGGCTTTTCTCCGATCGGATCACCGAAACGTCCCGAACGTGATAAAACACCCGATGACGTTGTTGATACCGAGGATCCGGTTGTCGTGAGAATAGCAAAGGCGCACAATGTCCATCCGGCTATTGTATGTATCAAGTGGGCTGTTCAACGCGGACAGACGCCGATACCATTTTCCGTTTGCAGAAATAAATATACAAGCAATATCAGATGTACTATTGAGGATCCGCTTACCGATGAGGAAATGGAGGATCTTGCATCCGTTGATCAAAACTGCCGCTTGATTAAAGGGCAGGTGTTTTTGTGGGATGGAGCAGATGGGTGGGAAGATCTCTGGGATATGAACGGAGAAATTGCGACTATAAGGTTTGACTGAACATTTAGGTGCAAGTTTTTTATGGTGGAAGGTTAACAAATTGTGCGATTCATATGGACTATATGCGGGAGTGCGGTATGATGGCAATAATTCTCAATGTTTGCAAAACCCAGACAGAGTTCCGATAAATTGAGAAAGGGAAAACCTTATGTTTCAATTATTGATTGTGGATGATGAGAAGTGGGAAAGAGAAGGTTTACGAGATTTTCTTGATTGGAGTGACCTTGGTATTGAAGTGGTCGGTTGTGCATGCAACGGTGTTGAAGGGCTGGAAATGGCAAGGGCGTATCGACCTGATATAGTCATAACAGATATAATCATGCCTAAAATAGATGGGATACAGATGTCCCGGAATATTCGGTCTTTTCTTCCGGATACCAAAATAATTGTTTTAAGTGGTCATGATGATTTCCAATATGCAAAACAATCCATTGGCTTTCATGCATATGCATATATTCTGAAGCCTATAGAGAAGAGAATTTTTGAAGATACTGTATTTAGTGTATTAAAGGTTCTTGAGCAGGAAAAAAGCCTGAACAAGGAAAGAAATGATCTTGAAAGCCAATGGTCAAATTATGTGAGTACGAACAGAGATTATCTGCTGTCAGAATTATTGGAGCGAAAAAAGGAAGTAAAAGCCTTTTATGAGTTTGCGTCAATAAATGGACTGAAAACACAGAGTAAAAAAGTTATGGCGATCATGACTTTATGCGGAGAAAATGAAAAAACCGAACGCAACAGAATATTAACCGGTGGATACAATGAAAAAATCACGGGTACTATCCCGATTATACTAAATGAAAAAGGTATAGTTTTCTCATTCATTAAGTCTATGAAGGAAGTAGTTCTTTGTATGGATGCTCCTGCTACTCAATCGGAACTTGAAACAAAATTAATGTACCTGATGGACAAAATCAAGAAAGAGCTTGGAATTGAAACCATCATAGGAGTTGGCGAAATTGCGGATGATCTAGCGGGTGTATCCCAATCCTATATACAGGCGAAGAAAGCAAGCGGGTATCGTTTTCTTGCTAAATATGGAGAGTTGGTGTTCTATAGCAAATGCAGCCAAGCTAACATGAAGCGTTCAGATGAAACAAGACGCTTGCTTTTGAAAGCTAACAGCGTGATTAAGAGAATGGTATCAGGTATTCAAAAGGGTGACAATGATGAATGTAGCATATTGCTTGACGAGTATTTAGTTTTACTAAGTGAGTATCGGCAGTTTGGTAAAATTCTTTTAACCAGCTTTTTTACGAAAGTTATGAGCGGTTTGATCGCAGAAATGCCTTATAGCGAATATGAGAATTTAACCGGAACGGCTTTAAACAGAGAATGGTTTAGTATAGATTTTGGAGCCTTGAATTCCCTTTCACAGACTAAGCAGTATATATTGAGTTTTCTCGAAGGCGTTGCAGTATGTACTCTAGATAAGAAATGCTTTAAGCATGAGGAAGTTGCTAAAAAAGTGATTGAAATAATCAAAAACAGATATTCCGATAAATTGGATTTAAAAATGATATCTGAGGATATTCATCTTTCACCTTATTATGTCGGAAGCATTTTTAAAAGATACACGGGAAAGGCATTCAGTAAATATTTGAATGACTACAGAATGGAAATAGCAATAGAGCTGATCCGGTTAAAAAAGATCAAAGTCTGCCAACTGGGGGAAACGATCGGAATCAGGAATTTGCCATACTTCTCTTCGCTTTTCAAAAGCAAGTTTGGCATAAGTCCCGATGAGTACAAAAAGATAATGAAGGGCAGACAGGGATATGTATAAACTGCTTATTATTGAAGACGAGAAATGGGAAAGAGAGGGACTGGTTGATTTTTTGGATTGGTCTGAACTAAAAATCGAAATTGTGGGAACGGCAGTCAATGGAGTTCAAGGGCTCAAAATGGCAAAAGAATTTCTACCCGAGATAATCATCACCGATATTAAAATGCCGTTAATGGATGGCTTGGAGTTTAGCAGAATAGTCAAGTGTTTTATACCTGATTGTAAAATTATCATCATTACCGGTTATGATGATTTCGAATACGCGGAAGAAGCAATTCGATATGGTGTTTATGAATACCTGCTAAAACCTATACAAAAAGATCAACTGATCGATGTGTTAAACAAGATAATAACAAGCATCAAAAATGAAAGCTATCGACAAGAGCATATCCGTATCTTAAAGCATCAAATAGCAGAGAGTTCGTATGAAAACCGAGAAAGATTCCTGCTAAATCTTATTGATGGGGATTTGGAGGTTCAGAAGGATTTAAAGTTTGCTGATCAGTTGATTATGTCTTTCAGTGTACTAAGTGTTGTGGCTATAGTTATAAAATTTGATTTTTCTCACTATTATAGGGACAAGGAATCTAGTGAAAGGCAGATTCATCAAAGAGAGTTATTGAAACTGGTGAGAAAGGCTGTTTGTGATGAAGGAATAGTTACGCAATATAACGGAGAAGATAATGAGATCATAATATGTCTTTCGGTTAAATATGACAGCAGAAGTTATATTTATGACTTTGTTCGCAGGATCAGTCAGGAGCTTTATGATACAGAAATACCCAAATTTGTAATAGGTATAGGTTCTGTTGCGAAGAGATTGTCAGAATTTGCCGACTCATTAGAACAAGCGAAAGTTGCATTGGAACACCTTTTCTTTATTAAAGATACTGATATTCTTTTTTGTGAAGATATTATCCGAAAGCATGAACTGCAGCCTGAGTTTTACGATTTTTTTATTAGCGCTGCACAGCACTCGAAAAGAATTTTAAATGGGGTTGTTTCGCTGAACTCACAGGCACTCAGTATCTTATCGGAAGAGCTTTTTGAATTTATCTATAATAGTCATTTGGGTAAGGGTCTGGTATGTAACTATTTTGCCGGTTTGATAAGTGAACTCTCTGCCCTTATATTGATCGATGATGAAACGTTGAATGTGGTCAGAGCTGCACCTGAAGACGCATTGGTGACTTTGAACGAATTTATTAAACTAGAGGGTCTAAAGAAATTCTTTCAAGGGCTTTTGTTACATTTGAATGATCTCGTTTTAAAACAAAAGAATAACAAAGAAGAATACATCGTTGGAAAAGTAATGGATATCATCAGGAAAGAGTATGAATGCAGCGTTGGAATAGAGACTATAGCTTATAGACTGGAGGTTTCGCCAAATTATCTTGGTAGCTTGTTTAAACAGCATATTGGTAAGAGTTTTACAGAAGCCCTAACGGATTACAGGATGAAAAAGGCGGAGGAGATTTTAGTTTCAGGAACGAAAAATGTTATTGATACAGCGAAAGCTGTGGGTTTTCTCAATGATGCATATTTTTGTACGGTTTTTAAGAAGACGCATGGAATAAGTCCGGGAAATTATCAGAAGAAATATTCGGATAAATGGAGGGACTATGAACATGATGGTTAAAACTTTTGGAAAAAATATCTTGCGCTTTTTTAGAGATATGCATATTTCTTGGAAGTTAACTTTGGCATATTTTCTTGTTATAGCATTGCCTACCGTTATTACTGGGATTTATATAAGTAACAGTATTACACAGTCAATAATCCAACAATCCGAACTGCTTGTAAAACAAGGACTGCTTCAAAAAAGGGAGATTATTACACAAAAGATTGAAACTATAGAAAGAACGTCAATCTCCATTGCGCATAACTCGCAAATACTTAAGTTTCTTGAAGATCCGTTCGAAAACAACTTTCGAGGATACGAAAACTATGTAAAATCCTTTGCTCCGATTTTTGAAAATTTAATCATACAAAACAAGTATATCTACGACAGTATGTTATATATTGGGAATGCAACGTTTCCCGATTCATGGAACAACATATTTTATATTTCAGCGATTGAAAATAACGAATACTATAACAAATTTATGACGGATAGTTCTGTCACGAAAAAATGGAGTTCTGTTCATGACTCGAATACTAGAAGGGTTGCCGGAGATATCGAAAGGGAAAGGGTTTTTTCCTTATACCGAAGGCTTATATCATTTAGAGACAGAAACTTCATAGGAGTGTTGGTGCTTGAGGTTTCTTTGAGAGCGCTGTTTAGAAACATTGGGCAGGGTGATAACACATTTGAATATTATTTGGTATTCGATGAACAGGGGAGACTTATATTTGATAACTTTTATGAAAACACCAAGGAGAATTCCAGATCAGATTTAATAACAATCCTTTCAAAAATAGATGGGGGTGGAGTTATTACACATGGAAGTAAGCGTCTATTAGTCGATTCCATTCCCTTAAACAGTATCGGATGCCGTCTTGTCGGCATTGCTCCGTTGGAAAATTTTATGAAAAACAATTCTGCCTACAAAGCGATCATTGCGTGTGTGATTTTTATTGCGCTTGTTCTGTTTGGAGTAATCATTCATTTCATTGCCAATCGCCTTACAGGGAGATTGAAGCTTTTAGTCAAGGCACTCAAGTCGGTACAAGACGAAAACATTAACATTAAGCTGCGCATTGATAATCATGATGAAGTGGGGGAGTTGGCTGAAAGCTTTAACCACATGACCGAAAGAATTCATAGTTTGATCGAACAGGTTTATAAGGCTCAGATAACTGAAAAAGAATCCGAACTAAAGGCTCTTGAAGCTCAGATTAACCCGCATTTTTTGTATAATACCCTATCTACTATATCTTGGATGTCAAGAAAGGTTAAAGCTGAGAATATCGATAACTTATCCCTGCAGCTTTCAAAATTTTATAGACTTGTCCTGAGCAAAGGCAATTCGATAATAACAGTTGAAAATGAAATTAACCTTTTGAAAGCCTATATTGCGATAGAAATGATCCGATTCGAGAATATGTTCCGCGTTGTATATGATCTCGATGAAGAAGCTTTCCGCTACAAGATGGTAAAAATAATTCTCCAACCTATAGCTGAGAATGCGATTAACCACGGGATAGCGCCAAAAGATCGCATAGGAACAATGATTGTGAGATTAAAACAGGATGATGAAAATTTGTATTTCACAGTAATAGACGATGGCGTAGGTATAAACAGGGATACACTGGAAAATATTAATAAGGGGAATATCATTACCAAGAGGGAAAGTGGTTATGCAATCTACAATATAATGGAACGTTTAAAATCCGTGTACGGAGAAAAAGGGAATGTCTTTATTGTCAGTCGTCCCGGTATTGGATGTTCTGTAAGCATTGTCGTACCTAAAACTCCATTGATTCTTAATTTTTAAAACAAGAATTGGTTTTGAAAATTGATATTACATTGGGGTCAACATATAATCAGACTGTAAGCAATTTGGAGAGGCGTGACATAATGAACCAACCACTTACAGTCAATAGAGAAGTCAAAACCATAAAGAAGAAGTCGGTATGGAAGATCTTCTGGGATCAGCGTTACCTTATGGTGTTGGTGCTTCCTGTGTTTATATGGATGCTCATATTCAATTATATACCCATGTTAGGCATTGTTATAGCTTTTCAAGAATACAACCCTTTTCTTGGTCCTGTTCAAGGATTTGTAAACAGTCCCTGGGTGGGTTTGGATAATTTCATTGAAGCCTTCTCGGATAGATTTTTTCTAAATTCATTATGGAATACCCTGTATTACAGTGTATTGATTCTCATTGTGGGATTTCCCGTCCCTATTATATTCGCTATACTGTTGAATGAAATTGGACGGACTAAGTTCAAGAAATTTGTTCAGACAGTAAGTTATCTTCCTCATTTTATTTCCTGGGTTTTTGTAATTGGGTTTATACAGCTGATATTTTCGGTTGACAACGGAATTGTAAACGACTTGTTGTTAAAATTCGACTTTATCGAAAAACCGATACCATTTTTCGCAAAACAAGAGTTCATACCGCCTTTAGTAATATTGTCTCAAGTATGGAAATCATTTGGCTGGAATTCGATCATATATATTGCGGCTATTACTAATATAGATCCAACTTTATATGAGGCAGCCATTGTTGACGGTGCAAAAAGATTTGCGAGGATATGGTATATAACATTACCGATGATCAAACCTACTATTGTTATTTTACTGATATTTACAATAGGAAATCTTATCGGTTCGAATTTTGGTTTGTTTGAACAGATGTACCTGCTCACCAATCCTCTGATTCAGGATGTAACTGAAATTATCGATATCTACACATTTAGAATGGGAATCACATTAAACAGATTTTCATATGCCACAGCTATAGGTTTGTTCCGCTCTGTGGTAGCGGTGATTTTACTGACAGGAGCAAATTTTATTTTAAAAAGATTGACCGGGGAGAGTCTGTATTAAGAGTTTGTGTTATCTGGGAGGAAGAGCAATGAAGAGAGTTTCTAAAATTAACGGAGACAGTGTTTTTGATTTTTGTAATGTGATTTTTATGGGTCTTATAGTATTGATAACTTTGTATCCCTTCTATTTTGTTATCATAAATTCGTTGAACGACCCTATAGATTTAATTAAGGGACAGGTATTTTTACTTCCAAGGGATTTTTCTATTGTCAGCTATCAATTTGTGCTCCGGGATGAAGGCATTCTAAGGGCGGCATATATTACAGTAGCCAGGACTTTCATTGGGAGTTTAACTGCAGTGCTGTTCACAGCAGCATTTGCATATGGTATTTCTAAAAAATGGCTTTTGGGACGTCGATTCTTTATAACTGTAGCGTTGATAACAATGTATTTCAGCGGAGGTCTTATTCCCACTTATATATTGATTGCGCAAGGTTTGAATCTGCATGGAAATTTCCTTGTGTTTATAATCCCAAATCTGTTTAACGCATTTAACGCATTTATAATGCTGTCTTTTTTCAGGGGAATATCTGCTGAAATAGAAGAATCGGCTAAAATTGACGGAGCGAATGATATCATCATATTTTTTAAGTTAATTCTGCCGATTTCTATGTCTGTGATTGCTACCATAACATTATTTAATGGCGTGTCACATTGGAATTCTTGGTTTGATGCGCTTTTGTACGGAGGAAGGGAGCTCGAGACATTGCAGTTATTCCTAGTCAGAGCCATACAATCAGCTTCCGTGAGTCCGCAGGCTTCGCTTTTTGTCTCGACATTGAGTATAACTTCTACGTCAATAAGACTGACGACAATGGTTATTACAGCCTTTCCAATTGTCCTTGTGTATCCGTTTCTACAAAGGTATTTTGTTAAAGGCGTTATGATAGGTTCGATCAAAGGATGATCTCGTGCCCGCTTACTCCGGGTTCTAGAACCGGACAGAGTGTACGATATAGAGAAAGGGGGAATTTATTAAAACATTTGATTTGAAATTCTGATGTTCTGGTTAATATAGAAGGCTTTACCGGCATTAATATATTCCGGGTTCTAGAATCGGATGGCGTTTACACTATTAGGAGGGAGTGATTAATAAGGCATATAAGCTATTTACTACTGCTTAGTTTTGATAAAAGGATGAGTACAGGTTATGTAATCAGACGGAGAATACATTGTTAGGAGGGAATTACTGTGAAAAAAGGACATTATGCGTTAGTTGCTGCAGCTTTAGTGGTACTGATAGTAATCATTATGGTCTTTGCTATCGAAAGACCCGTGCAGGAACCCGTTCAAGAACCAGTAGTACAGGAACCTGCGCAAGAACCTGCGCAAGAACCTGCAGAAGAACCTGAACAAGATTTGTTATCCTGGCAAAAGGATACTTCGCCTTTTGAATTCGATATTTTCTTTTATGGGGCATGGGGGGGTGGTTATAAATGGAGAGGAAGCCTTGTTGAAGAATTTATTACTGAGGCGACCGGTGTCACTAAGAATGTTATTATTCCAACCGGAGATGAAATACAATTTCTAAATGTTTTGATCGCATCCGGAGATCTCCCGGATGCCATGGTTCTTGAGTGGCATTCTCCGATAACCCAGCAGCTTATCGAAGCGGGGAAAATTCATTCCATAAACGATCTATCTGAGAAATATGCTCCGGAACTTATGGATATGATTTCAGAAGATGTAAAATTATATCATAATCACACGGATGGGGAACTCTATTACCTACCGTCGTTCTTCATGACAAAGGAAGAATTTGAACAAAGTCTAGACAGGCACGTAGCGAGACCGTTGTTTATACAGAAAGGTATATTTGAAGCGCTTGGCGAACCGGTTATAGACACACCCGATAAATTACTTGAAGTATTGAAAGAGATAAGGACTAAATTTCCTGATGTGAGGCCGTTTTCGATTGAGTCACCACTGGATGTAAATCAATGGGGACTCACGGGCAATCTGACAATGCAGTTTTTTGCAGGCATCTTTGCGCCTGAGACTTTCGGAAGAGACTTATATCTTGAGGATGGTCAAATTAAGCTTATCATTGAAAATCCGAACTTTATTGAAGCTGTAAGATTCTTGAACAAGATATACAGAGAAGGGCTTATAAGCTTAGACACTTTATTGATGAGACATGAGATTTGGGGCGAGTTGGTCGATACGGCACAAATTGCGATCACTGGAAGGTTTCCGATTGATGTCTGGAGAACGCATAACCCCAGGATCATGCAGTTAACAAATGACGAGGGGAAAACATATATACCTCTGGTCCCCTACATGAGACATGAAGGGAAAAAGCCACAGTTTGCAGGAACAAGAAGCGCAGGCTGGGTTGCTTCAATGGTGACGACAGATGCGGAAAACCCTAAGCGTATCATCAGATACTTCCAATATAGCTGGAGCGATGAAGGACAGATAACCAACCTTTTTGGGAGAGAAGGCGAAACTTTCGAATGGGTAGATGGTATGCCGCAATATAAGCCCGCGATACTGGAGGAAATGGAATCAGATCCGGCGAGTCTTGTAAACAAATTTGGATTTGAGCAGAGGCTTATCATGTGGAGATCCAAGTGGGCAGGCTGGCAGAGGATTGCTATAGCGCCTCCTGCATTTACCGAGTATTTAAAGGCAGTCGGTCAGTATGGCGTGGACGTATGGGACCTAGGGCTTGATAATCTTAATCCCGACCCCGCTTCCGACGAAGGCGTACTATATGCACGGATCAGGCATATCTGGAATGAATATCTTGCTAAAATGGTTCTTGCTCAAAATGATGCTGAGTTTGACGCCGCTTATGAAGATGCAATGAATGAAATAAGAGAAGCAGGTCTTGAAGAAGTAAGAGCGGTCATGACAGAAAATCATTTAAAAGATGTTGCAAGAAAACGTGGCGAAAGGTAAAATTAATACCAATGAAAGTACAGAAAGACGAGGTTGCCTTAAGGCGGCCTCGTTTTCCTGATACCGGCTTGAAAGTGAAATGTTCAAATGTTTGGGATACTACCGTTATAACACGGGAAATTTTTATCAATTGATAAGGAGAAAAAAATGAAAGTTACTATATCCGGCAACAATGTATGTGGAAAAGTGAATAAATATTGGACGAAATGTATAGGCAGCTGTCATGCTGCTACTGCTTTAAGGGAGGATTGGCGGAGTCAGCTTAAAACCTGCCGAGAGGAATTAGGATTCGAATTTGTCCGTTTTCATGGGCTGTTGAATGATGATATGAGTGTTTGCATAAGAAAAGAAGACGGGTCTTTTGAGTATTCATTTTTTAATATTGACTCTATATTTGACTTTCTGCTCAATATCGGAATGAAGCCTTTCATAGAGTTAAGCTTTATGCCGGCTGCATTGGCTTCCGGTTCGAAAACTGTATTCCACTATCTGGGCAATATTACTCCGCCCAAATCTTACGATGAATGGGGAAAGTTGGTAGGTGCGCTTGCTGACCATTTGGTGCAACGATATGGTGTCGATGAAGTAAGACAGTGGTTTTTTGAAGTATGGAACGAACCTAACCTTGACATGTTTTGGGCGGGAACAATGCAGGAGTATTTCGAGCTGTATAAGAGTTCAGCGATTGCCATTAAAAATGTCGACAGCAAACTCATGGTTGGCGGTCCTTCTACGGCGATCGATGCCTGGATACCGGAATTGAGAGATTTTTGCAATCAACATGCGATTCCCCTGGATTTTATTTCAACACATCATTACCCAACGGATGCAGCGTTTGGACTAGGTCTTGATATGGAAGAGCAGATGGCTCGCTCAGAGCGGGGGATCGTAACTACTAGGCTCAAAAAAGCATTGGAAGAAGCAGGTACTCTACCGTTGTACTATACCGAATGGAACAATTCACCAAGTCCGCGGGATCCTTATCATGACACTTCATACAATGCGGCATTTATTGTAAAGACAATCACCGATAATATCGGGCTTCTGGATTGCTACTCATTTTGGACTTTTTCAGATATATTCGAAGAGAGCGGTTTCAGTTCAATCCCATTTCACGGTGGATTCGGTCTGATGAACATTCATGGTATTCCTAAACCCTCATACCGGGCGTTCCAAATGCTTTCAAAGCTGACCGGTGAGAGGCTTGAAGTAACCATAAATGAAGCAAGCCCCACGGTTGATTGTTTCGTTTCTCGTAACCAACAAGATATCACGATTCTGTTATCAAACCATCAAGTCCCGCTGTCGCCAATCAAGGCGGAGCGGATTAGTATAATAATAAAAGGAATAAAAGTAGCTTGTTCAGCATCGCTTGAGAGGATTGACGAAATGCACGCAAATCCCAAAAGGGCGTGGATGGAGATGGGGTGTCCGACTTACCTTAACCATGATCAAATCCAAATATTGACAAAAGCATCAGAATTATTAAGCGAAGCAGTTGACTTGATTCAGGATGAGAACGGTATTAATATTGATGTACTTTTACAACCGCATTCTGCTGCAGTGATTTCGTTAGTGATAGAAAACTGAATGATTAATCACATCAAAAGATGCGACATGCTCTAAAATTTCAGTTGATAACGGTTGTTAGGGTTGTAAGCATAGTCGTCGAAAAATGTCATCTGTTCTGATTGATTTTATACTTAAGGAGAAATTTATGCTACAAGCTAAAAAAAGACCAGAGGGAAAAATTTTAAAAGTCAGCCGTATAGAGGACACACTTGTTTTACATAGCGAAGCAGGGATCTTGGGCTTACAGCCCCAGAACGAATTTATCATCAGAGTGATGTATACCAAAGGGAAAGAATTCTATGATGGGCTTGGAATAGGGATTGTAAGAAATGAGCCGTTTTATGATTGGAGATATGAAGAAACAGAAAATGCAGTAAGATTAGTAACGTCTGATGTAGAATTGGAGATTTCCAAGACTACCTCTTCAATCAAATACTATGATAGAAAAGGAAAGCTTCTATTATCTGAGAGATCTAAAGAGAGCAGGATTTTAGAAGAATTTGATTCCTTTAGAATGGTTTTAGATGAGAAGTCAGTGGTTGAAAAAATCGAAACACCGGATGGAATAAAAGGAATTGTAAAAGAATCCGCAAAGATCTTTGATAAAAAACTATATCATACAAGACTTTTTTTGAATTGGCAGGGGGAAGAGGCTTTATTCGGCCTTGGTCAAGCAGAGGAAGGGATTCTGAATTTACGCGGAACCACACAGTATCTTAATCAGGCTAATATGAAAATTGCCATACCGCTGCTTCTTTCCACCAATGGTTACGGAATTCTATTAAGTACAGGCAGTCCTGCTATTTTTAGCGATACTCAATATGGGTCCTATTTGTATACAGAGGCGGACCATCAGATGGACTATTACTTTATCGCCGGTGAGAATTTTGATCGGATTATAAAAGGTTATCGTATCTTGACCGGTAAGGCGGCAATGCTACCTAAGTGGGCATTTGGGTATATGCAATCACAAGAGCGCTACGAGACACAACAGGAGATTATCGACATTGTACGTGAGCACAGAGAAAAAGGAATCGGTCTTGATACAATAATTTTGGACTGGTGTTCGTGGAAGGATGGCATGTGGGGTCAGAAAACTTTTGATAAAGAGCGCTTCCCTGATGCTACTGGCATGATAGAAGAGATACATGAAATGAATGCGCGTTTTATGATTTCTATCTGGCCGATTATGAATGAAAACTGTGAGAACTATAATGAATTCGAAAGCAGAAATTTACTGCTGCCTGCAAGCAATATTTATGATGCATTCAATAAAGAAGCCAGAGATTTATATTGGAAGCAGACTAATGAAGGTCTTTCAAATCATGGGGTTGATGCATGGTGGTGTGATTCAAGCGAACCTCTCACGCCGGAATGGACCCGTATGGAAAAACCGGAACCCAGCGCTATGTTTTGTGAATTTATCCAAGAATCAAGCAAGTTTATTCCCGTAGAAAAGTGTAATAGCTATGGTTTGGTACATGCTCAGGGAATTTATGAAGGTCAAAGAAATACCAGTCACCATAAGCGTGTGCTTAATCTGACACGCAGCGGTTACACAGGACAACAAAGATACGGTACAGTTCTTTGGTCTGGTGATACTTACGCAAGTTGGCGGACATTACAGAAACAGATTGTAGCAGGACTGAATTTCTGTGCAAGCGGTATACCATATTGGACACTTGATATTGGAGCTTTCTTTGTAAAGAAAGGTTTGCAATGGTTCTGGGACGGTGAATATGAGAATGGCTGTGATGACCTTGGCTATAGGGAATTATATACCCGTTGGTACCAATATGGTGCATTTTTGCCAATCTTCAGAAGTCATGGCACGGATACTAGAAGAGAGTTGTGGAACTATGGCCAGCCCGGGGATATGTTTTATGATGCATTACTCAGAGCTAATCAGCTTCGTTACCAATTGATGCCCTATATTTATTCAATCTCCGGCAGCGTATGGAGAAACGACGAAACCATGATGCGCATGTTAGCGTTTGATTTTAAATATGATAATAGAGCGATAAATATCACGGATCAATTTTTGTTTGGAACCAGCTTGATGGTATGCCCGGTAACAAACCCAATGTATTTTGAATCAGGCTCAGTGGCGATTAAAGACAGTCCAAAGACCAGATCGGTTTATCTCCCGGACGGGGTAAGGTGGTATGATTTCTGGACAAATCAAGTACATGAGGGAGGAAGAACTATTACAGTTAATGCAGACATTGATATGATACCGTTGTTTGTTCGTGAGGGTGGTATTATCCCAATGTCACAGACAATGTGTTATGTTGATGAAGTCATCGATGCACCACTTGAAGTACGTGTGTATCCGGGAATAGACTCCTGCTTTGATCTTTATGAGGATGACGGGGATGGATATCAATATGAGAATGGCGCTTATTCTATAACAAAAATGGTGTGGAATGATAAGGAACGTAAACTCACAATTCACGGACCGGAAGGAAGCTTCTCAAAGATGATTAGTAATCGAAATTATCAAGTGCATATCATGGCATAAGGAGTAATACTCTTGGCAGATCTGTCCCATCGATAGAACCGTCCCCAATATTGCAGCTTGAACGAGCTGTAGGATTATGTTAATATTATAGCAATTGAGCAAAAGCTCTCCGAGTTTGAAAATCTAAAGCGCAGGCTATGAGTTTCAGACCGATAGGGTAGCTTTGGAAACGAAGCTGCCTCCCATTTTGGAAAGGAGTGTTATTTTTATGTCCAAAAACAGGCTTATCATCATCGCATCTCTTCTTCTGGTATTTTTTCTTACAGGTTGCGCTGCTCCTCAGCCGTTGAGGCTTGCAACCACCACCAGCGTGAATGACTCGGGACTTCTAGAACACCTAAGACCTGCATTTGAAGAAGAAACCGGCATTACACTTCAGGTTATCGCACAAGGAACAGGCAAGGCTATAGAGACGGGCAAAGCGGGCGACGCAGATGTGCTTTTGTTGCACGCAAGAAGCGCTGAGGAAGAATTTGTGGCAGGTGGGTATGGCATCGAGCGCATCGAATTCATGTACAATTATTTTGTTATTGTCGGACCTCCAGGCGATCCGGCACAAGTTGCAGGCTTAAGCGCCGTTGAGGCATTAACGCAGCTTATGGAAGCAGAATCGCCATTCGTATCAAGAGGCGACAATTCAGGCACACATATGAGAGAAATCTCATTGTGGGAAAAAGTGCAGCTGACGCCTGCGGGTGACTGGTACATACAAGCGGGAGCCGGAATGGGCGCTGTACTTACAATGGCGAGTGAAATGCAAGCTTACACCTTGACCGACAAGGCGACATTTCTTGCTATGAGGGATGAACTTGAGCTTGAATTGGTTGTCGAAGGCGATCCTGATTTGCGCAATCCTTACTCCGTTATAGCGGTTAATCCTGAAAAGCACGATGGTATTAACAACAGGGGTGCTGAAAGATTCATAGAATGGATAACATCCCCTGAAGTTCTTGATATGATTGCTCAGTTTGGCGTGGAAGAATTTGGCGAAAGCCTGTTTATTCCTCTTAATCAGTAATACTGGAGTGTTCTTAAGTGGATAACATAGTTGCCGGTATATATGAAGCATGGAATTTAATAATCACATTTGACCGTGAGCTTTATGGCATAATCGGATTGACGCTTGTCGTTACGATAATGAGTACTTTGATTTCTGCGCTGATAGGCGTCCCCTTAGGACTTGCCGCAGGCAGCTCGGATTTTAAAGGCAAACGAATATTGTTTCGTGTTGTTCATACTTTAATGAGCCTGCCGCCGGTGGTGGCAGGCTTGCTTGTTTTTCTGACACTTTCAAGGAGAGGACCTCTTGGAAGCCTGATGCTGCTATTTACGCCGACCGCCATGATCATAGCGCAGGTTATTATTATTACTCCGATCGTTTTAGGACTAGCCGAGGCGGCGGTTAAAGCGAAAAGCAAGGCTGTCTATGAAACGTGCGCAGGGTTAAGGCTTAAACGCTCTCAGAGTCTAAGGCTGCTTTTTCATGAATGCAGATATCCTCTCATTTCGATTATTGTCGCTGCATACGGAAGGGCTGTGTCGGAGGTTGGAGCGGTAATGCTTGTTGGTGGCAACATCCAGCATCATACGAGAGTGATGACAACGGCTATAGTACTTGAGACAGGTAAAGGTAATTTTGACACATCGTTAGCGCTTGGAATTATACTTCTGGCAATTTCATTTCTAATAAACTCGTTTATCTGGAAGTTTCAGGAGGTGTCATGATGATTTCACTAAAAAATATCAGAAAAAAATACGGGGATCGCATGGTGCTTGAAGTAAAAGATATTGATTTTGAAGAGAATTCTGTGTATGCAATATTAGGTCCGAATGGTTCGGGGAAGTCGACTCTTTTAAGAATACTTGCCGGAGTAGAACGTGATTTTGATGGACAAGTATCTTCTGCTCACAATGGCTTAAGTTATGGAGATGTTGCTTATCTTCCTCAAAAACCTTATCTTTTTGACCTGACTGTTATGGATAACATGATTTTGGGGATAAAAGGGCAAAATGACGCTCAGGCGAAGGCTTTTGAGGCTTTAAAGCAGGTTGGGATGGAGGACTTTGCAAAAGCAAAAATGTGTTCGTTATCCGGCGGAGAATCGCAGCGGGTTGCGTTAGCGAGGACAATGGTGTGCGGATGCGGTATAATATTGCTTGATGAACCGGCGTCGTCAGTTGATATAAAGAGCATGAGGCTTCTTGAGGATTGTATCAGTAGCGCTGTTCAAAAGAAATGCACCACGCTCATATTCACTACGCACAATCCATCGCAGGCATTAAGGCTGGCATCTGAGGTCATAGTATTGATTGCCGGGGAAATAGCCGAAAAAGGGAATCCGGAGACAGTTTTAAAAAACACGTCAAATGCCAAAACATCGGATTTTCTTGAAAATTGGAGGTTGTAATCAATTGTTCAGCGTAAAGGACGCAGATGAAGTCAAGAATCTGCTACAAGAGAATTTCAGCGGGTATGATATGGGACATGAGAAAGTCGCATTAAAAGATTCGCTAAGCCGGATAACCGCAAAAGACATAATCGTTTCAGAAGACATACCCGGGTTTAACCGCTCAACTGTAGACGGCTTTGCAGTGCATGCAAAAGATACTTTTGGCGCAAGTGAAGCCTTGCCTGCGATTTTAAGACTTTTGCCCGAGATTAAGATCGGGGCGGAAGTAAAATCTAATCTATCATACGGTCATGCGGCTTATGTTCCGACAGGGGGGCAGCTGCCGCAAGACGCTGACGCTATGGTTATGATAGAGCATACGGACGATTTGGGAGACGGCTTTATATATGTGAACAAATCCGTATCACCGGGCAATAATGTTATTTACAAAGGCGATGACGCAAAAGCGGGCAGCGTTATAATAAAAGCCAATACTTTGCTTAAGCCTAAAGATATAGGAGCATTCGCCGCAGCGGGAGTATCATCAGTTTTGGTTAAAAAAAGGATCAAAGCAGGTATTATATCGACGGGCGATGAAATAGCGGATATAGATGAAACCTTAAACGGCGCTAAAGTCAGGGATGTAAACAGTTATACCCTATATGCGGGATTGCTTGAACTTGGCACTCAGCCTTACATGTACGGTATTGTGCCGGACTCATATGATGAGATAAGAAAAGTGACAGACCGGGCTTTGCAGGAATGTGATATAGTCCTCATATCAGGAGGTAGCTCGGTTGGAACATATGATATGACTTGCAAGGTGATTGACTCTTTTGGCAAGCCCGGGATTTTCGTTCACGGAATAGCGATGAAGCCGGGTAAGCCGACAATAATCGCTAAAGTGAGAGATAAGGCTATTTTCGGGCTTCCTGGACATCCTGTTTCAGCTTATTTTATTTTCAAGGTTTTCGTAAGCCATACTTTCAAAGTATTAAATGGACTTAACCATGAATTCAAAGCAAGCATAAAAGCCTACACGGCGTTTAATTTCCCATCAAATGACGGCAGGGAAGAATATGTGCCCGTGAGACTTGAAGAAACAGAGCGGAAGATATTAGCCCATCCGGTGTTTGCAAAGTCCGGACTTATAACCACATTGACTGAAGCTTCTGGTTACATCAAAATAAGCAGGGGAGCGGAAGGTGTGGTTGCCGGGCAGGAAGTGGAGGTCTTACCGTTTTAAAACAAACCTAGGCGTGTCGGAAGGAGGAAAAATATGGCTTACGCATATATGCAAAATACCGAATTAGGCATAGCGTTGGAATCCTATCTTAAAGAAATTGCATCGCTATGTGTTTTTCCGGGGTGTGAGGAGATCGATGTGTGTGATGCATTAGGGAGATATACCGCAAAAGCGGTGTTTGCTCATATATCCTCACCTCATTACAATGCTTGCGCTATGGATGGTATAGCCATTCGAGCAAAGGATACTTTTGGGGTTACCGATACCACGCCTGTTTTTCTTAAAGAAGATGTTAATTTCATTAGGGTTGACACCGGCGAAGCACTGCCGATGGATTTTGATTCTGTCGTTATGATTGAGGAAGTGGTAGAACTTGGTGAAGGACGCATCAAACTGGTGACGGCGGCTTCTCCGTGGCAGCATGTAAGGCAGATAGGTGAGGATATGTGCGCCGGAGAGATGATTTTGCCAGCTAATACTTTAATTGAGCCGGCTTCCATTGGGGCGATGATAGCGGCGGGAGTTTTGAAAACAAACGTCAAAAGAAAGCCGGTTGCTGCACTAATACCTACGGGTAACGAAGTCGTTAAGCCTTCCGCGGATGTTTTGCCCGGTCAAATTATTGAGTTTAACAGCTCGGTATTTGCCGCAATGCTTAAACAATGGAATGTTGATTCGAAAGTCTTTGATATTGTTCCGGACGATCTTTGCCTGATAAAGGATACCATCATAAAAGCTTGTGAACAATGCGATTTAGTATTAATAAACGCCGGATCCTCAGCGGGGAGAAAAGATTTTACCGAAAAAGCGATAGCTGAAGCAGGGAAAGTTGTTGTTCACGGCATAGCGATAAGACCGGGCAAGCCGACAATTTTAGGAATAGTGAACGGAAAGCCTGTGATTGGAGTCCCCGGTTATCCGGTATCGGGAGCGATAGTTCTTGAGAAGATTGTAAAGCCTGTAATTGATTTTCTAGCAGCGTGCGAACCTGTAAGAAGACCGACTTTGAGCGCTCTTTTGTCAAGAAGAATCGTTTCGTCCCTAAAATACGCCGAATTTGTCAGAGTAAAGCTAGGCGAGGTGAACGATAGAATAATCGCCACACCCCTTAATCGAGGTGCCGGCATAATCACTTCAATGGTTAAAGCCGACGGACTGATGGAAGTCCCCTTAAATGAAGAGGGTATGGAAGCGGGAACCACAGTTGACGTTGAACTATATAAAAGACATGATGATATCAAAAATACGACTGTTGTATCCGGCAGCCATGATTTTCTGATCGATGCCGTTTCAGACATAATGAGAAGAAAAAATACAAAATACTCCCTTTCATCATCTCATATAGGGAGCATGGGAGGGATAATAGCCGTTAAAAGAGGCGAGGCACACTTAGCCGGTATACATTTGCTTGATGAAAAAACAGGAGAATACAATACATCCTATGTTAGAAAGTATTTTCCGGATGGAAATATATCTTTGGTTAAATGCGTCAAAAGAATTCAGGGTATTTTAGTAGCATCGGGTAATCCTAAAGGCATAAAATCTTTAAGTGATTTGCGGGACAATGGGATAAGGTTTGTAAACAGGCAAAAGGGTTCCGGAACAAGGGTGCTATTTGACTTTTTGCTTGAAAAAGAAGGTATTGATCCGCAAAGCATCGAAGGATATGATAGAGAGAGTTATACGCATATCTCCGTTGCTACCCTTATAGCATCTAAAAGCGCTGATGCCGGGTTAGGGGTCTATACCGCCGCTAAAGCATATGGGCTTGATTTTGTCCCGATATGTGACGAGGAGTATGATTTCGCAGTGCCCGAAGAATTCCTCAAGCTTGATAGGATTGATTGCTTTATGGATATCATTAAATCAGCTGAATTCAGACTTGCACTTGATTTTATGGGTGGCTACAGGGTCGATAAACCGGGCGAGATTATAAGGTTTCGTTAATATGCTTAGAATTGCTTATATTGGGATTAGGCTTCAAAAAGGAAGTTCTTTTCAGAGCTTAGAGCAGGCAAGCGTCAAGATTGGTCACGGAATAACGGGAGATCTGATAAGTGAAATTACCGACAAGCAAATCAGCTTGTATATAAGGCGAGTTGATAAAACATTTGCTAAAAGTTCGGATGGCGGGTTTTGCATGAATAGATTTAAGCCCAATATTATCCTTGAAACTACAAATTCGTTCGAAATCTCCGTAAAGGACAGGCTGATGGCAGGCGATTTCGAGCTTGAAATAACCGTTGCGGGCAAAAATTGTCATTCGTCATGCCCGTTATTTAGAGAAGAAAGTACCTGCGATATTCATCGGGACATTTATTTCGCAAAAGTTATAAAAAACGGCGAAATAAGCCTGTTTGACGAAGTTTATATAAGACGGGAATTTTAAGGTATGAGAGATTTATTAGGCAGAGAGGTTTCCTATTTAAGAATATCTGTTACCGACAGGTGCAATTTGCGCTGCAGGTACTGCATGCCCGAAGAAGGAGTTGCGCCTAAAAAGCACGAAGATATAATGAGCTATGAGCAGATTTTACGTTTTGTCAAAGCCTGCGTACACCTTGGGATAAAAAAGGTGAGAGTTACCGGGGGAGAGCCTCTGGTAAGAAAAGGAATAGTCGAATTTGTCGCACACCTTAAGAAGATCGAGGGAATTGACGAGGTTAATTTGACTACTAATGCCGCACTGTTGTCGCAATACGCAAAAGGACTGAAAAAAGCGGGTATAAACAATATAAATATAGGACTTAACACGCTTAAAGCAGATAGGTACAGTCTTATAACGAGGCGCGGCGACATTGATGACGTGCTTTATGGCATAGACACAGCACTTAAGGAAGGTTTTGATAGGGTAAAGATCAATGTTGTAATAATGAAAGGCTTTAATGACGATGAGGTGATGGATTTTGTCAATTTGACAAAATCAAGGCCTTTAATCGTGCGATTTATTGAGCTCATGCCGATAGCCCAAGCCTGTGATTATCCTGAAATGTACCTGTCTTCACAGGAAGTAAGGGATAAAATACATGGGCTTGAGAAAATTAGCGCAAACTTCGGAAACGGACCGGCTAAATATCACAAAATTTCGGGATACGAAGGTTATATCGGCTTTATAAGCCCGGTGAGCGAGACCTTTTGCGGAGATTGCAATAGGATAAGGCTCACGGCGGACGGAAAGCTTATGACTTGCCTACATTCAGGGCAGGAATTTGAAATAAAAGATATGCTAAATGAATCCGACTCTGATAAATTGATTTTCGAGATAGCCGATATTTTAAAGCGCAAGCCTAAAGGGCACGGTTTTGCGGGCACAATCGGACAAGCCGGAAGATCGGATTGCGACAGGTTTATGTCGCAGGTAGGAGGTTAGATAAGTGGATTTTACGCATTTTGATAAGTCAGGAAGACCGAAAATGGTTGACGTAAGCGAAAAGTCGGTAACACACAGAGTGGCTTTGGCGCAAGGTTCGATATATATGAAAAATGAAACTCTCGAGTTAATTTTAAAGGGCGGGCTCAAGAAGGGAGATGTGCTTTTTACGGCACAGCTTGCGGGGATTATGGCTGCTAAAAGAACATCCGATATTATTCCTATGTGTCACAACATAGCGCTTGACGGAGTGGAAATTGATTTTGATACAGACAAAGAAAAGAATCTTGTTAATATAAAGGCGGTTGTGAGTACAACGGGTAAAACAGGCGTTGAGATGGAAGCGTTAACAGCTGTGGCGGCAGCCGCGTTGACCATATATGACATGTGTAAGGCTGTCGATAAGGAAATGGTGATAGGTGACATAAAGCTGCTTAAAAAAACAGGGGGGAAGAGCGATTATGGGAAAGATTGTATCTATTAACATAAGCGAAAAAAAGGGTACTGTGAAGTTGCCGGTGAAATCCGCTCTAATGAAAGAAGACTACGGCATTATTGGAGACGCTCACGCCGGTGATACGATAAGGCAGATTAGCCTTCTTGATAGCGAGAGCATAAATAAGGCAAAAGAGCAGGGGATATCGGTAGACATGGGTGATTTTGCGGAAAACATAACTACCGAGGGTATTGAACTGTTGAGCCTGAATGTTGGTGATAGGCTGATTGTCGGTAACGGTATATTGGAAATTACTCAGATAGGCAAGAAATGTCATCAGATGTGCGAAGTAGGAAGAAGAGTCGGGGACTGCATAATGCCAAAACGCGGTATTTTCGCTAAAGTGATCAAAGGTGCAACAATATCGGCAGGAGACCTAATCAAGCAATGAAAGCGATGGGGACGTTGCCTTTGATTATGTTCTGATTAACAAATGAATCTGAGTGCAATCATTGTCAAAAAAAAATTGAGATTTATTTGACTTTGCCGATATTGGAAAGTATACCATAATCCAAAGAGAGCTATGTCGATGTTTCAAAGATATGACATGGCAAAAACCAATGTCATATATTCCTTATTCAATACAAGAGAATCAGTGAGATTAGGTGTTGAATCGAATGGATAGGATATTTGTTTTCCATTTCTAGCAATACTGCTTAGGGCTTCCCAACAAAAAAAATATTTTAAAAGTGAATTTCGTAGTATACATGAGAATTAATCTCATGTATACTACTTGTTGTTTAAGGGCTTAATTGTGATGGCGACTCTGATATTAGCAGCTGTTCAGGAACAAGTCGAGAATTTGGAGTATTTACTTGCGGGTAGACAGGACAATGCTGCAAAGATAATAAGCGAATGAGGGAGAACAAATGATTCGTATTGAAAATCTTACAAAAACATATGGAGTGGGAAGAATCGAGATAAGAGCCTTGAATGAGATTGATTTTAATCTCGGGAAAGAGGAGTTTGTCGCGATACAAGGACCTTCAGGGTGCGGAAAATCAACGCTATTGAATATGATAGGCTGTCTTGAGAAGCCGACCGACGGGAGAGTTCTCATTGACGGAGTTGATATAGCACAACTAAAAGATATAGAGCTAGCAAAGATTCGAAGAGAAAATATCGGTTTTATATTTCAACGATATAATTTGATACCAACTTTAAATGCGATTGAAAATGTAATGTTTCCGATGCTTTTTGCTGGAAAAGAGGATAAGAAAGCAAATGACAGAGCAGCGATGCTTCTTGAAATATTAGGGATGAAAGACAGGATGAAGCATAAACCATCCGAGTTAAGCGGAGGAGAACAGCAAAGAGTTGCTATTGCCAGGGCGCTTAGCAATGAACCTTTGCTCATAATTGGAGATGAACCAACCGGAAATCTAGACAGTAAATCCGGTGAGGCAGTAATGAACATATTAACCGAATTAAATAAAGAAGGGCAGACTGTTGTAGTGGTTACTCACGATCAGGCCGTTGCCAATATTACGCATAGAGTTATGCAGATGAAGGATGGAAGATTTATAAACAATCATAAAACACAGGAGGTACATAATGAGAAGGCTGAATAAAATAAAATTTGCTTATAGGAATCTTAAAGAACACAAACTTCGCTCTGCTTTAACTCTCTTAAGTATAGCTGTCAGTATCGCCGCAATAGTTTCACTTGTAATAATAGGTCAGAGTATGGAACAAGCGGTTGGCGAAAGGCTTCAGGGAACCGTGGATGTCGTAAGAGTTTTCCCTGGGCATGTAATTCCCGGCAGAGATTTTGTTCCATATGGTTCATTTACTGAAGAGGATGGAATGGCTGTAAAGGAAATTCTTGGAGTTGAAGCTGCTTCCAGTTGGATGATCGAGGTTGCTGAAGCGGAATATCAGGGAAGACTTGCCCCTATTGAATTGATGGGCGGTGATCCTGCTGATATCAGAGGCTTTTTAGGAGGCGTTGTAGAGCTTGAAGAAGGAAGACTAATAGGACAAGGCGCTGACAGAGAAGTAATACTGAGCACCTCAACTCTTGAGCATGTAAACCGCTGGCTTGAAGCGGATATGAAAATCAATGATATCCTAACGATAAACGGCGTTGATTTCACCATAGTAGGTATTATGGCATATGATATCGCAGGTATTGAGGTAAGTCACAGGGTTATGATGTCAAAATCTGCCGTTAGAGAGATAACACAGTCAGACGATGTGATGCTTATGCTTGTTCGTGTGGACGACTTAAGGCGTGTTGATGAGATAAAAGAGCAAATTGAACTGACTTTAGATGAAAGAAATGGAGTAAGCGGATTAACTACTGCAATTGCTGCAGAAAGTGTGCTTGATCAGATTGGGATGGTGTTTCTTATCATACAGGGTGTGGTTGTGAGCATTGCTTTTATAGCGCTTATTGTCGGAGGAATAGGTATCATCACAATATTATGTTGATGTCAGTTGCGGAGAGAACGCGCGAGATAGGAATCATGAAGGCGATAGGAGCAACAAGCAAAGATGTGCTGTCCATGTTTCTTATGGAAGCTGCCGCTATCAGCCTAACTGGCGGAATGTTAGGGGTTTTGGCAGGTGTGGGGATTAGTGTTATAGCAAGTTCTTTTATTTCCGGATTTATTATTGCTGATATGCCTCTTGTTATAGGACCTGCGGTGTTAGTCGGAGCTTTAATCATGGCTCTTTTAACCGGTATTACAAGTGGTATTTATCCTGCCAGGCGAGCTGCCGCAATGAAGCCTATTGAGGCTTTGAGGTATGAATAGAAGGGAATTTAACCCTACTCACCATTAAGGCCGACAAAATGACAATAAGAACAGGGAACATCCATATAGGAACTGTATTAGTTACTAAATTGACTGCAGCGATGATTGCACCTGCGATTGGGATTGGCAAGCCAGTAAAGTGTGTTTTATGGCTCTTTACATTAAATCTTGCCAATCGAAACGCACCGCACATTACATAAATTAACGTTAAGGCAAGGCCAATAAATTCTAAATCTTTAAGATGTGCTGAATAAGCCAGGATAGCAGGAGCGACTCCGAATGACACTAAATCCGAAAGGGAGTCAAGTTCCTTTCCAAAGTGGGAAATGGCATTAAGCTTACATGCTATTTTACCGTCAATGCAGTCAAGAAATGAACTAATTAGAATTAAAGCAGCGGCTAAGTGATGCTTTTCGTCATATGCATTTATAATAGATAATACTCCACACAGGAGGTTTAAGAAAGTTATTATATTTGGTATCTGCTTACAGCTCATGTTTTTGCTCAATACTATTCCGGACTTTTAAACCACGGGATAAAGCCTCCATTTTCCACATATTACTTTTGAGAGCATGAACGGCCAAATAAAACGCGCTAATAAAGAATACAAACCAAAAAGTAACCAAACGCAGAGTTAGCGCTGAAGCAATACCCATTTCGACGTCTAAGCCTAAGAAAACAAACATAAAGCTGTAAGTCGCTTCAAAAGAGCCTAACCCGCCCGGAAATAGTGGCAGCATCCCTATCATATACGAAAAGAGCGTTACAACAGTGATTTCGGCAAACTCAATTCTTATACCGAGCGATCGCACGATGATATAAGCTTTGACGGCATAAAGAATCCATATTATAAAAGCTTGGATTAACATAATTAAGAACAGACTGGTGTTTTTTAGTAGGCTGGAAATGTTTTCCTGGAGAGAGTCAAGAAAAGATATGGTCTTATTTTTGAAACGCTCAGGGACAAAAGGGATAGGTTTTATAAAAAAGCTTAGAGATTTAGGCGATCTTATGAAATAAACAAGAAACAGAAAAATCACTGCCAGGATAATTAGATTAACGATAAAGAAAGTAGCATTATTTACCTCGTTCGAGAAAGTGGTCAGAAAGAATGTCAACCCTATTATGTTAAGTGAAATAAAAGCAAAAAAACTTATGCTTTTCTGCAGTATGACCATGGAAGCAGCTTTTGTCAGTGACATGCCGGCATGCGATTTAAGATAATAGATCCGTGTTAACTCAGAGCCAGTCTTTAAGGCAGGTGTTATGCTTTCAACAAATGTTCCAATCATGTTTATATAAACAAGTTTACGCCACGGAACAGCATTTTCAATCGCCTGCGAAGTCAGCCGCCATTGCCAATTGATAAGAAAAATTGTAACAAGCTGAAGTAGAGCAACGGGAATAAGAAGTTTAAAGTCGATAGCTATAAAGTGATTCAATATTTCCCTTGCGTCCGCAATCCAAAGAAGAAACGTTATGGCTGTTAACGAGGCAAAATATAAAAATATCTTTTTGTATTTCATCATAATTAGTATCTGCTTAGTACCATAGTGGGGTACAACGGAAGCCCCTTTATCATCGAAGCATTCCAATCAGGTTCAAGAACTGCTTTTTTTTCTGGTAAACCACCTCGTACGAGGATTTGAACATTTGGAGCGGCGCAAGTTTGTATATGCCTTATAACCTTTTCGCGTGGAGAAACCTGCAAAGCCACATGGACCATCGAAAATCCATGGAGATTAAAAGTTTCTCCATTAGATTGAACAAATGTAATTGCTGAGCTTAGATTCATCATATTAATGAAACGATTTCCTGCTTCAACAGCATCTGAATTATTATCGATGACAGTAATATGTGCACCCGTGCATCTATGTATGTAAACTGCTGTTAACGGGCATGGGCCGCCGCCTATGCATAAGACCTTGTCGTCATATCTTACACAGGCAGCTTTAATTTCCTTTAAAACTCTCTTTTTATAATAGATTGAAAGAATTCCAAGGAATAAAGGTAAGCCTAATGCCAGTTTTTCAAAATAACTTGTAATATCAGACCATGCTTTCATAATGACCAGCCTTCTATAACAATAACAAAATTAAGTTAATGGCTTGATTTAGCAGTCCAGCGAAGAATAATGCAAAAATAACGGTAGAAACGCTTATGGCAGCTGCTATCTTTATGCCGAACTCTTTTATCAAAATACCCAATACTGCAAGACAGGGTATATAGAATAGCGAAACTATCGAACCGATAAGAAGCTGTACAGTTGATAAATCCATCTCAAGCAACGGCAAAACCGCAAGCTCACGTCTAATGATGCCTAAGATAAGCGACAGGCTGGCTTCAGCTGGCAGACCAAGCCAATTAACGACAATAGGCTCTAAGAGCAGGCTGAAATTCACCAGAAGACCGGTTTCAGCAACTAACGAAGCGACGGCGATACCTATAAGCATAGGTATTCCGGCTTCGATCAGAAAATGCTTTATGCGAATCCAGATTTTCTCAAAAATAGCATTTGCGTTCGGCATCAAAAGATTAGGGACTTCAATTAGAATAGTGCTGCTTTGTCCCGGTATAAGACGCTTTAATATCAATCCGCCAAGAAAAATTACACTAAGAGATATTAAGTATACTAAAATCAAAACGGGAACGGAACGGTCGCCAAGCAAAGCTATAAAAGCACCGGTCTGAGAGATGCAGGGAACGGCTAAAGCAATCAGAGCGGAAACTATCAAGCGCTGCTTAAAGGTTGTTGCGGTACGGGTGCCTAATATCGCAGGTATAGCGCATCCATAACCCAACATCAAGGGAATAAGGTCACTCCCCTGAACTCCAAGCCGCCTCATAATTCCATCACCGAGAACGCCGAGTCGAGGTAGATAACCTGTGTCTTCAAGAAAAGACAAGACTATGTAAAACAATAAAACATATGGTAAAATCAAAGCGAAAGGCCATTCAATTGCTTTAATCAATATTCCATAATCACCGATCAGGATATTTCGAACCATGCCTTCAGAGAGTAGTGCAGACACGATTCCGGAAACAAACGGCGCATAGATATCATTAATCACCGGAAGTAGTATGACTGCTCTTAAAACTCTTCCTCCGCCAGCAATAACTCCTAAAGAAACTATAAGAACTAAAAGAGCTATAAAAACGCCAGGGAATGGCATTATCATACTGTCACCCAAGCGCTCCCAGATCGTTGAATGGCGATGCTCAAGCCGTTGAACTAAAGCTGTTATTCTACCTACTTCCTTCCATCGTTCTTCGGAGGAAGGAAGGCTTGAACTTTCAATTGAGTCAGACTGCTCCATGCAAGCGAACGCTTGTCTAACAAGTTCAGCCAAGCCTATATTTCTTACTGCAATGGTTGGTATTACCGGACAACCAAGTTCTTTTTGCAGTGCTGATGCACTAATGTGAATACCTTTTTGTTCAGCCACATCCATCATATTTAATGCAAAAACAAGGGGGATACGGAGTTCTTTAAGCTGCAGGGCAAAATTCAGGTTTCTTTCAAGATTTGTGGCGTCCAGCACACAAATAATAGCATCTGCGCCCGCATTTAAAAGATTTAAAGCGACTTCCTCTGCGTTTGAATCTGCTTCAAGCGAATATATACCCGGTACATCTGTTAGTAATGCCTGTTTTTCATGTAATTTGACTTTACCTGAAGAATAAGAAACAGTCGTGCCGGTATAGTTGGACGCTATGACCGCATGACCGGTTAGTTTTGAGAAAACGACGCTTTTTCCTACATTTGGGTTACCGATAAGCAAAATCTTTGGGATATCACCGCTCATGGGATTTTCCTTCTTATTAACACTGCAGCGCAAAACTAAACCACCTCTTTAACGGTTATTTGTTTTGCATACTCATAAGAGATAGCAATATCACGCTGCCCGATCCTAATAACTATAGGACCTCCGAAAGGTTGCCTAACAAGAACCCGCACATTCACTCCCTTGCGAATACCCATCGCTTCAAGGATTTTTTGGGCAGGAACAGATTCTATTATGCAATTGGTCGCTTTCTTGGTTTTGTATAACGACATGTAAGATTACCCCCTAAATTGCAGTTAATGAATATTATTATCAATTATATGATTATAGAATCGTCTTGTCAAGTTAAAAAATTAACTAGGGAGCTGTCCGGGATAGCAGGAAAAAAATATTTAAAAATAATTGACAATGATTATCATTAACCTCATGTGGGCAGAACTGTCCCATCGATAGAACCGTCCCCAATATTAGGGCTTGATCGATAGAAAGTGATAATATATAATAACAAATAACAATAAAGATTAGAAAACATGTTAAATCAAAATCATTTAGGGGGATGGGACAGATGTTCAAAGGTGGTTACAGGTTGAAATTGCTTAGGATTGATTTATCTGCGGGAACTGCTAAAGTTGAGGACATAAAAGAAGATGTGGTCAGATTGCTTTTGGGGGGAAGAGGCGTTGCGGCGAAATATTACTATGACGAGATAGGTCCCGATGTATTACCTTTATCCGAAAAAAATAAGCTTATATTTATGAATGGTCCGCTTACGGGAGCGCCGCTATACTCGTCGACAAAGTTTCAGGTTGCTACAAAATCACCTCTTACTAATATGTATCTTTGCTCCAATTCCAGCGGTGATTTTGGTCCGCAGCTTAACAAAAGCGGATATGACGGTATTATAGTGGAGGGCAGATCGGAAAAACCCGTATACATACTGATAAAGGATGCCTCGGTAAATATTGAGGACGCCGAAACGCTATGGGGAAAAGCGACTACGGATGTAAACCAAATTCTCAAAAATGAGTATAGCGATCCTCACCTAAGCGTTATGAGCATAGGTCAAGGCGGAGAAAATCTTGTCAGTTATGCGTGTATACAGGTTGACGACAGAAGTTTTGGTCGCGGAGGCGCGGGAGCTGTAATGGCTTCGAAGAACTTGAAGGCTATTGCCGTTAAGGGAACGGAAAAAGTAAAGCTGGCAGATGAATCTGCTCTTAAAGAGCATATAACCGGTAATATGAAAAAGCTTAAGGAATCAAGGGCAGGGCACACCAAATATGGTACCGCCCAATATACGGAGGTTATAAATACGCTTGGATGTTACCCCACGAATAACTTCCAAACTGCCGTGTTTCAAAATGCGGAATCGGTTTATGCAACGACAATGGTTGAAAAGTACAAGAAAAAGAATGCCGCCTGCTATAGATGCCCTGTAGCTTGCGCGCAGGTGTGCGAGGTTAAAGAGGGTGTTTTCAAAGGGGCGGTTAGCGATCCGGAGTTTGAGACGATAGGAGCGTTCGGGGCACAATGCGGGGTAAGGGATTTTGGGGCGATCATTGCCGCTAATATGCTTTGCGATGAATATGGCATAGATACCATGCAGACAGGGACGGTCATCGCTTTTGCGATGGAGCTTTACGAAAAGGGACTTATAACTAAAGAAGACACTGGCGGACTTGAACTTACATTCGGAAACGGTGAAGCGATGGTCGAAATGGTGAAAAAAATAGCGTTCAGAAAAGATGTGGGCGACTTGCTTGCCGATTCTTTCTGGGAAATTATAAAGGTGCGTCCTGACTTTGAGCATTATTTCATGCATGCAAAAGGAATGGCTTTTGCAGCGTATGATCCGAGAGGTTTTTTCGGTATGGGACTTGCTTACGGAACATCAAACAGAGGCGCATGTCATAATGTGGGCGGATGGACTATAAGAGATGAGCTCATTAGTGGTAAGTATGATAGATTTGCGCTTGCCGGGAAGGGTAAGCTGGTAATGGATATCCAAAATACTCGCGCTTATGTGGATTCGATCGGAATTTGCACTGTAATACGGGGAGGACTAGGATTCAGCGACAAACCGGAAGGCAGAATAATGGAATATGTGACCGGTGTTGATATGACTTCTGAGCTTATGGAAATGGGCGATCGAATTTATACTTTTGAACGGGTGATACTCAACAGAGAGGGAATTACAAGAAAAGACGACTATCTGCCGGAGAGGATTATGACTGAGAAATTACCTGAAGGTATGGCTAAGGATAAAGTTTTGACCAAAGAGATGTATGATGTAATGCTTGATGAGTACTACGCATTAAGAGGCTGGAACAAAAATGGCGTGCCAACCGCTGAAAAGATAGAAAAATTGCGTTTGAAGGGGATCTTGGGCGATGAAGATTGCTGTAAAAATCCTGGTTCTGCCTGGAATTAACAATAAAACTATCGAGAAGGATTTCGATATTGACGAAGGATGGACACTTAAGGAGCTATTTTGTGTGATAAAAGAAGATTGCGAAATAGACATTAAGGATATAAAGAACTGCTTGACCATACTTGATGGGGAAGCTGTCAACATTGAGCGGCCATGGGAGATAAGCCTTGAGAAAAGAAAGCAAATATGGATTATGCCGATGATATCAGGAGGATAGAGGATAAAACAAAGAGTCGCATTAGAAGGCGACTCTTTGTTTTACGTTATTTCAGCCTATCGATGTCTTAATCGAACATCCTGGCCTAAAAAACGGATGATCATTGTGGTTGTTGTATCAAAGAGCCTTGAAGTTATACGATCCGAATATCGTTCGCGAAGTTCGGGCAGACCAAGATTTGTCGATAAAAAAGTGTGTCTGTTTTTTAGTAGTCTTTCATTCAGTATGTTGAATAGATCTTCTGAGGTGAAGTTGTTACGCTGTATTTCGGTGCCGAGATCGTCTATTATAAGTAAGTCGGCATCGAACAAACAACTCAGAAGATATTGATTTTCATCAGTGTTGTGGAGCAGGCTTGCAAAGAGTCGATTAGACAGGTTATAAGCGGACATGCGTATCGTTGCACAACCCTTTTCTATTATGACTTTTGACATACAGTTTAACAAAAATGTTTTCCCAAGCCCGGTTTTTCCGGAAAAGAGAAGCATTTTTCTTTCGTTTGAAGGGAAATTGAGCGCGTATCGCTCGAGTATTCCTTTTAATTGCAACATGTATTCCCTTTGGTTGAGCTTATTTGCTTCAAGCTGAGTTTCAGGAAACACTTGAGGGTCGAAAGTTTCGAAGTTTTGACGCTCAAGTTCACCAAAATCAGATAATTCATATAGTTTTTCAAGCAATCTTTGTGAAAGGCAGGAACACTTCTCTCTGATAGGCCAGCCCGTATATCCGGTATCCATGCATTTGCCGCAGCGGTATTGAGGTAACAAATAATCTGCGGGGAAACCATTCTCGTAAAGAAGGCGTACTTCGCGTTTCTTGAATTCAGCAAGGGTTTCTTCTGAAGCTGACGAGTTGTTCCCTGTGGACTTAGTGATCTGTATATTCTCTTTGAATGTCTTAAGCATCAAGTCAATATAGGTTGTGCGAAGCTCGGCTAATTGCGGAATCTTGCTCAATGCATTGTGTTCGCGTCCGAGTAAAGCCTTTTCGTTACGAGTTCTTACCGCGTCATATTCTTTGATAATTTCTTTAAGTATGGTTTCTCTCAGCATATGAAGCTCCCTTAAGTTATCATACGTTTTCTATGTTCTCAAACAGGTAATCAAGTTCGCTTTCGGTATACGGATGCTGGTCAAACTTGTTGAAGTCAACTTTTTTCTTAAGCGACTTGCTTTGTGTGGATAAATCATTTGATCTGACATGGCGTTCATGATCAAGCTTAGCTTCGCTTATCGTTGTTATTTTGCTTTTATGCCATGAGGATAAAATCTTGTTCATGAACGTAATCTTATTCTCGGCCATAATGGAATACTCGGCGGCTAGAAGCACCAATTCATGCGAGAGGAGCCACTCACGCGTCCATTTCTTGAACAATATCCTGTCGGCTGGAATGAGATCGCGCTTTTCGCCGCAACGCTCGAAAATTGCTCTTACCTGATCGTCCATGATCTGTCTGTCATTAAGGTATGCTTTCACATTTTCGGTTGTGAGCAGTCCGTTGTCAACCCATTGTTTAAGCGTCTTGTCAAGGGTTTCAAAACTGGTTGCTCCTTTTTTCCGGACGCACTGTTTACATGCTAAAATTATACATTCGTGGTCAAGATGCCATTCCTTTGTCCATTTTAAATAATAAACTTGATACTCAGGTGAAATTGAAATATCTTTGTGCCCTGAGTTGTAGAGTACTTCTTTGATTTTATCATTTATATACTCCCTTGTAGTAAGGTATTCATCTATCTGGCGGACAGATCTCATCCCAACCATATGTAGATTGTTAATAATCTTATCAAGGTATGCAAAGCTAGGTGTTGCCGTTTTGGTTGTTTCCTTGCATGCATTAAGAATCGAATCAAGGGTAAAATTCCATACCTGCTTCCATTTACGGTAAAGCTCAAGCTCAGCCTTAGTCGGTGCACGCTTGATCCCCAAATATTTAAGAACGGACACGGTATCCTGATAGCATGACTCGCAAGTTTCTATGTATTCTTCAGCTTTTTGAAGGGAGTCGATGCTATCTTTTGCCCATTGTTCGGCGACCTTGTCAAGATAATTTATGTTTAGCCTATGACCCTTTTTCGATATGTAAAATCTAACCATCATCAAAACGACTTCTTGAGGAAGGTGAAGAAGTTCAAGCCAGTCATAGATTTTAAGGTACTCCTGAGGAGAAAGAAGTCTGGCTTCAAATATTGATTGCAGATTTTGGTTAAAGTCGCGATATTTGTATAAAGCTTTGTCGGCCTCGAAGTTTTTGTTGTATAAAACATCCTTGATATTGAAGTATTCGACATTTATGTTATTACCTGCTGACTTGGATACTTTAAGGATCCCCTGTCGCTCCCAGTAATGAAAAGAGTTTTCGACCACCTTCTCTTCAAGTCCTAACGCATGGGCAAAACCGGAAACGGAATTGTCAGCCCCCTCTGGATGATAGCACTGGCTTATGCCGTAAAGATATACCTTAACGAAATCCCCAGGCGCTTTCAGCATAAATTCCTGTATAAAAAGGTTTTCAACCGGAGTCACATCAAAAATATGATGGTTGCTTGTGAAGTTGCAAAGCGCCATACTATCAATCCTTTTTTAAAGCATCCCAGCCCTAAGGGTATTTTGTCCCAAGTGAAGCTAAGGTAGACAAGAATATTATCATACCCATACAAAATTTCAATGATACCCATGACTCATTTTGTGTCAAAATTCAGGGTTACACGCATCTTTTCGCCCCGTTTCAAACGGGATTGACAAAGCTATAAAGGCGATGTACCATCTCTATTTCCAATATTTACAACGGATTAAATAGGTTATTCCGCTTCAAAATCAATGATTTTGATTTAAGGCGATTTGATCGGATCGAACAAAAGTGTTGATTTTTTGCTCATTTGAGTGTATTATTTAAATGAGAGGAGGTGTCGGTATGGCACTTATTACTAAAGATATGACTATTGCGGACGTTTTGCGCCAAGATCGTACTGTTGCGCCTATTTTCATGAGATATGGGATGTACTGTTTAGGCTGCCCTGTTTCTACAGGCGAAAGTGTTGCCGAGGCAGCTATAGTTCACGGAGTCGATGCGGATGAGCTCGTTTCCGCACTAAACGATCATCTGAAAGATAAATAAATTTCATTTTTGTGGTTCTACTTACAAGCCCTTCTTTGTGATTGTGATGCTTTCAAGGAAGGGCTTTGGAGTGTTTTGAGAAAGAAGGTTTAACGGTGGAGCAGTACGATGTAGTGATTGTAGGGGCAGGCCCTGCGGGTATATTTGCAGCGCTTGAGCTTTTTGAAAAGAAAGCCGGGTTAAAAGTTATGATGCTTGATATGGGCAGAACCATACAAGATCGCATTTGTGTCGCACGCTCTACGAATAAATGTGTAAACTGCCAACCATGTGCGGTAACAAGCGGCTGGGCGGGGGCGGGGGCTTTCAGTGACGGGAAGCTAAGCTTAAGCCCTGAAGTGGGGGGCAGAATGCTTGATTATTTTGACACTGAATCAGTCTATGGCCTTATAAACTATACCGATGATCTTTATATTAAGTTTGGAGCGGATGATTGCATATACGGGGCTGAGAGCACGAAAGTGGAGGAGATAAAATATCAGGCTGCAAAGCACAATATACATCTTATCCCATGTGGACTTAGGCACCTTGGAACAGAAAAAGCCGCAAAAGTACTGGAAGCTATGTATGATCATCTCCTTTTGCATGAGGGTTTTATTTTCAGCGAGTTGACTCAGGCTTGCGATCTTTTAGTCGAAAACAGAAAAGTCAAGGGCTTGGTGATAAAAAAAGCTGGTGGAGAAGAAGAATCGATATTGTGCAATTATGTTGTAGCGGCGCCCGGAAGAAGCGGTGCGAAGTGGCTTTCAGAACTTGCTAAAAAGCATGGTATACAGACTTTCAGTAACGAAGTGGACATAGGCGTGAGGGTTGAGGTACATAACTCAGTCATGGACCACCTGACTAAGGATCTTTATGAAGCAAAGCTTGTCTATTACTCCGATACTTTTGAGAATAAAGTGAGGACTTTTTGTATGAATCCCGGCGGGATCGTGAGCGAGGAGCATTACGACGGGAAAGTTGCCGCCGTAAACGGGCACAGCTATTCTGATCCTGCGCTTAAAACCGATAACACAAATTTTGCGGTTTTGGTATCGACAAAGTTTACTGAGCCTTTTAACCAACCGATTGATTATGGGATGTATATAGCTAAGCTTGGGAACATGTTGACCGGCGGAGGGATAATGGTACAACGGCTTGGCGATCTTTTGGCAGGACGAAGAACAGACCATAACCGACTGAAAAGATCGACGACTATCCCGACTCTTAAAAGTGCTGTTCCCGGAGATTTAAGTTTTGTCTTGCCTCATAGATATTTGGCGTCGATAGTTGAGTCATTGAAGGCTTTTGATAGAATAGCTCCCGGCCTCTATAGCAAAGATGTCCTGCTTTACGGAGTGGAGGTCAAATTTTATAGCAGCAAAATTGAAGTCGACAACACCTTTGAAACGTGCCTTAAGGGATTGTATGCGATAGGTGACGGGGCAGGCATAACAAGAGGGCTGATGCAGGCCTCTGCAAGCGGCGTTGTTGTGGCAAGAGGTATTGCGAAGAAATATTTCTGTTGACATAGAATCAATTCTTGTATAATATATACCTTGCCGCCAAAAAGCGGAATGACCCATTAGCTCAGTTGGTAGAGCACTTGACTTTTAATCAAGGTGTCCGGAGTTCGAGTCTCCGATGGGTCACCAGATGGCCCCTTGGTCAAGCGGTTAAGACACCGCCCTTTCACGGCGGTAT
>Ga0209316_100045_pt1 | contig 46861 bp, 39 predicted proteins | sample 3C3metaG_FD_184150 | JGI IMG/M metagenome (GOLD analysis project Ga0209316, IMG submission 184150) | Freshwater bacterial and archeal communities from Indian Creek, Illinois, USA - 3C3 metaG (SPAdes) (version 3) | ecosystem: Environmental > Aquatic > Freshwater > Unclassified | place: USA: Indian... | reverse complement strand
GCCTTTTTTTATTATGCTTTTCAGCTCATCCACTTCCGATTTGGTCAATTTAACTGTGTAATGTATCATTTGTATGTTTTTATGCAAACATACAAAATAATTGCGTCATAACATACTTAACATTACATTAGTTTATAAAACACATATAACTGAAAATTCAGACCTCCTTACCTCGTTCAATAAAAACGGGTGATACAAGCAAAGTTAACGCAAAATAAAAATGCGGTACTTTTGCGGCATGCAACTACAATTACCCTACTTTCCGAAAGATGCCAGGATGTTCTCAGATTGTTTTGGCGTTAGCGAAGACAGCGTACACCGTTACTATAATAAGTTCAGAGAGCAAAGAGAAACAGGATTTTTCGGGGATGATACGCGTCATGGCAAAGCTCACAAGATAGTTGGGGAACGAAGGCTACGCATCCAGCAAAAGCTGGATAAAGGGCAAAGTGTATATAGCATTGCTAAAGAAGAAGGAGTAAGAGAATCTGCCATACGGTATCAGGTCAAACAAGGGAATTTAAAAAAAAAGCCACTCAAGCACTAACCCAAAACCTGGTTGCTGTTACAGCCAGTGCACGCAATCAATCCGATCAATGGGCCCCTTTAGGCATAGCCACTACTCGTTACGAAGAACGAATAGCGTCATCTTTGGGGCAGAGTGGACCTGCTCCGGCTCAATTTGAACACCAGGAAGCGCTCTGTGGAGCAGGCGTTTTATTTTTATTACCTGCCCTGATTGAGCAGGGGTTGTTTCGTACAAAAGAAGTATATCAATTACCTGCGACCCATTATTACAGAATACTGGGTCAATGATGCACAGGGTATGCCGGTGATGATGGTCATGGGTGAGTTGACTGAATTATTACTACTCATCCTACCATTGAAATAGCCGACATTGCCGGACGCATGTTCGGCAGGTGGAGCCAGGAGAATTTTTTTCGCTATCTCATTGCTGACTATGATTTTGATAAGATGATAGAATTTGGTGTGGAAACCATTGACCCAGAAAAACAAGTCGTTAATCCCGACTATCGAAAGGCTGATTATCAGTTGAAAAAACACAGGGAAAAAATCAACCGGCTAGAAGCCAAATTCTATACCCTGGCTGAAAAAGTCATGGAAACAGCTATTGATGCCTTACCGCTACTCACCACAAAACAGTCCGAATATAAAGACCTGCTGAACACACTCAAACAGCAGGAAACTGCACTGATTGAAAAAAGAAAGCAGTATCCGCCCAAAATAAAACTACGGGAAATGCCTGAAAAAATCCGCTTTAACAAACTCAAAACAGAAAGCAAGCTGCTGATGAATGTAATCAAAATGATTTGTTACAGAGCCGAGTCGGCTGTTGCTTCACTGGTAGCCCATCATCTCAATAGAGCCGATGAAGAAAAAAGAATGTTGGTAAAACAAATCATCCAAAACAACGCAGACCTTATCCCCGACTATGAGCGAAACACATTAACCGTTGTGTTACACAGTTTATCCGCTCCCAGATTTAATCATGCAGTTGGTCAGATTACTCAACTGCTCAACGAAACAGAAACTATTTTTCCCGGTACTGATCTGCGTTTAATCTTCAAAACTACCGCGCTTTCTAACTGCGAGGGGTAAGGAGGTCTGAACTAAACGACATTGCATCCTAATTGTATATTTTCTGTGCTTTGCAAGTTTTAGCATACATCATGAGGGTAATAACTCAAATTTAAGTGAAGTTTTTACCTTTTGGATGTTTTTTTTTACGATTTGAAGAGCCTATTAATTTTTCTTAGTATAATTTTAGTTCAAATTGAAAATCGGAGTTTATACATGTGACTATCTTGTCATTTTTGACTCTCTTAGTTAAATGCAAGGGTTAAATATAAAAGCTGCCCCCTGATGGCAAAAATTTGAATTGGGCAAAATAAAACTAAAAAAGGAATTAAAAGCATCCGCACAAATTGTCTTCAAGACATATGAAAAGCGGGGCCCAGGAAGGAAAGAATCAGCAAGAAACCATCAAAAATGTATGTGGCATGTGAGGTTTTAAGATTTTTAACTTAACTAAACGACATTGAGATTCAGTCTGTTAAAAGCAAAGCTGAAGAGCCTTATTATATCAGATTTTCAGAAACCGATGATTTTACTTCCATGGCAACGATTGATAACTGCGCTGGAAGAGATCATTTCCGGTATGCCGCAAAAATGTCAAACTGCCTTTCGCCTCAAATGGTTTGAAGGAAAAAAATACGCGAAATAGCCGAAATTATGAACATTTCTACCACTATGGTGGATAAACACCTTGCCAAAGGGCTTGAGATTGCCCGTGAAAAACTGAGCCCCGATTGGTATATTTTCTCAAAAAATCAAAATTAATGGTTGGTGAAATCCAAGCGAAGTAGTATTTTATAAAAGATTAAGAAAGGTGATAACGATGAAAAAATTATGGATTGGACTGGTCTTGGTAATCTTTGCTCTGGTTTTTGCAGGCTGCCCGCCCAAATATGGGAGGGTGGGTATGGGGGGAATTATAGTTCCTGCAGGATTCACCGAGCACTTTTCCACGGAAGGTCATGCTACTTACAGGGGTTCAGGTACTATTGATGAGGCCCTGAGTTCATTTGAAGAAGCGTTTCAGGATGCCGGGTGGACTTCGGCACCAAGCTTAGTGCCTGGGTCTCTGACATTTGAAAAAGGGGGTAAGACAGCATTGCTTGGTACAGTAAGGATGGAAGGGCAAGTTGTGGTATCTGTTACCATTATACCAAGCTTCTTTTAAAGGCAGGCAAGGGGAGAAAGTTAAAAAATTTAAACGAAAAGGAGGGTTTAATTTAGTTTTGTCCAAATTGCGGTAAGCAAGTTCAGAAAGGGATTCCTTTTTGCTCTGAATGCGGGGCGAAGATGGGGGTTGATGCTGCTCAGGCTGCTAAAGCTATAGCTACAGAAATAAATCGAGGCTTTTTACTGCCACTCTTTGATTTTTCGTTTAAGGAGTTCTTTACTAACCTGAAGCAAGGACAACAAGAGTCATAGCATGGAGTGGTTTGTAGGTATGCACAGGTTCAAATAACACCAACGGTCAAGAAACGGACTGACCATCCAAAGTGACAAATGACATTTCAACTAAGTGGAGACCAGAAACCACTCATATAAAAAACGGGGGTGGAATCTGAAAAGCTTTATGAATAGGAACAACAAATTAAATTCAAAGCAAATGAAAAAAGTAATTTCAATTTACGGAGTAGTAATATTTGCTGCTGCTTTCTTTTCTAGCCTTACAACTTTGGGAGAAACTATGAGAGAGCCTGATGTTGTAGTAAAGTCAACTAAAGATGATTTTCCCATTTCCGAACAAGTAAGTGCTGAAGCTCGCAGTACGAAGATCATTCGTAATAATTATGAGAGCTTGGCTATTCGAAGGATGGGATATATGGATGATGGTGCCGTACTTTTAAGTTTGACTGGGTTACCTGTAACAGATGAGACAATCAACGAACCGAATAACGCAGCCGATGTTCCGGGGCTGGCGATGGACGGATGGCTGGGGGTGGGAATCTCGTGCGAACCGTTAGACATTTCGGGGGGAGGGTTCTTCGCAGAAGTAATGTGGAACGCACCTATCCATAATCTGGGCAGAATTGGCCGCATTAGCCTGCGCCCCGTGTTTGGGATCGGGCCGCTTCCCCTTAATGCCAGTTGGGTCCTCCTCGATGCGTTTGCAGTGTGGGAGTACCCCTTGGCTGGGTTCAATTTGTTTGCCGGCGTGGGCTACGGGTTGATCTACGACTTCAGAGGGGGCAGACTTGAGCACAGCGATGTAATCGCAACCTTTGGGCTGAGCGATGTACCCCTGGCTGGTGGGCTGAGGATGTTCGCACACTTGCGGACACGCGGAATAGGTTTCTTTCTCTCGCCAGGAGTAGGGCTAAAGTTTGGGTTCTAACCTGAAGTTTTTAGGGCGGTGTGCATGTTCCGCACTCGCAGATCGCGTAGGTGAAGGGGATGATAAGAATGGGAGGCGTTCTTCTCATAATCAGTTGCTTACCTGGCGAAAATATTGAATCTGTAATTTCGGACAGAAGTTTAATAATATCAATTGCTTAAATTTTAAAAAGGAGTAACTTATGAAACGAATTTTATTCTTACTGCTGATTGGATTATCTTCTAATCTAGTTTTTGCTCAAGACATCATTGTAGAAACATTAACAAGACAGCAGACTCAAGAAGATTCTGGCCTGAATAATGACAATCAAGATGATTATTTTACGCTTGGATTAGGAGCGGGTAATAGTTACGGTGGCTTAGGTTTAAGAATCCAGTATAGAAGGGGTGGAAAACATGGTTTTGGAATTCATGCGGGGGTTGGGTATTTCCCATATGCACCAATTTTTACTTCGGTAGGGGTGAAATTCTTCCTATCAAGAAGTTTTTATCTTAATACGCAATTTGGATTCACAGGTGTTATTGTGGAATATTATCATACTGGTTTTTGGACTGATTATGATGTTACTTATTTATATGGTCCATCATTCTTAGTTGGTGGTGATTGGCTATGGGGAAGAAGAAGGCGTTTTGGCTTAAATGCAGGTTTTGGCATAATTTATCACATTAATGCGGAAATTTCTCCGGAAATGTCTCCAATAACACCGGCTTTAGATTTAGGATTTGTTGTCAGATTTTAGTAATTTCGAATAAGAAAGGGTGAGACACCTGGTATGTGTTGTTGGCTTTAAACCACTTAAAAAATTTAGGAATAAGGAGGCAATAATTATGAGAAAAATACATTTTTTTAGGCTCAGTCTTATTTGTATTTGGTCAATAGCCATTTCTATGGCATTTTCTTACCCATTAATGGCTCATGAGAGGGAGATAAATAACCTCTCCGGTGCTTTGGCATGGGATATTGCCTCTGCAGGCAAAAAGACAGTAGCTGTTGTTGATTTTACAGATTTGCAAGGAAATGTAACCGAGCTTGGCAGATTTCTTGCAGAGGAATTTTCAGTGGCTCTTGCCGGCGCTGACCTTGCTGGTGCTGACAAAGGGTTTGAGGTTATTGACAGAACTCATTTAAGAACTATTCTTGCAGAGCATAAGCTTTCTGCAACCGGCATAATTGATCCTCAAACAGCCAGAGAATTAGGAAAGATTGCAGGTGTTGACGCCCTTATAACAGGCACAATTACACCTTTTGGTGAGAGTGTAAGAATTTTAGTCAAGATTTTAGACTCTGAAACTGCGAGGATAATTGGCGCATCAGGAGAAAATATTGCAAAGACACAGGTAATTGAGGAGCTGCTTGCAAGGGGGATAGAAACAGGCGTGGCGCCAGCCACACCAACACCTGCAAGGCCAAAGCCGCCTGCCGTGGCACAACAAAGTGTAGAGGTCAAAGGCCTCCTGTTTCAACTTGATGGTTGTAAGGTATCAGGCCAAACAGCAACTTGTTCATTTCTAATTACAAATAAAGAAGTGGACAGAACGGTTGGGTTGAGGGCGGGCACCCGTGAATATTTTTCAAGGTTATTTGATGATTTTGGATATGAGTACAGAGCAAATCGAGCTCGAATGGCAAATGCAAGTGGCGAAGAATGGGTGCAGAGTGTGCTCGTGTCTGGTGTTCCTACACGGGCAGTTATTAGTTTTGGTGGGATTTCACCTCAGGCAAGCAGGGCAACATTACTTGAAATTAAGTTTCGTCAGCTTACTAGTCGCGGCTGGGATGACATAACAATCGTACAGTTCCGCAACATCCCATTGAGCAGGTAAGAAAAGAATATTTTAAAGTCTTTTGAAGGATAATATGTTAAGTTGGTGCAATTAACCCTGAATAGTGTAATTCTAACATAAATTTTTAGTAAATCTTAAAATTATGAAAACAATGTTTGTCCACTTAATGGCTTTTTTCTTATTGGTGGGGTTGCTGACTGTAAGCCACGAATGTCAGGCCCAACGCAGAAGAAACCCCGTTACTTTTTATGATTATGAAGTAGAGTGCATGGGAGTAGGTAGTGATGGAACACAATTTCTCAAGGTATGGAGTTATGGACGGAGGGTGAATCGAGCAATTAGCCAGGCTAAAAGGAACGCAGTGCATGCAGTAATCTTCAGGGGAATCACAAGCGGAAAACCAGGGTGTATGCAACGCCCGTTAGTTACACGACCCGATACTGGTCAACAACATCGCGAATTTTTTGAGGCATTTTTCAGGGAAGGGGGAAGGTATTTGAACTTTGTTGCAATCACTTCCGATGGACACATCGCTGACGAAGATCGCCTCAGGGTTGGCAGAAGATTCAAGGTAGGGGTCGAGGTAACAGTGATGCATTCGGCACTGCGAAAGGAACTCGAAGCAGCTAATGTGATTCCGAGGCTCGGTACCGGGTTTTAATACCTTTTAAAGCTTTTTTAATTCTTGAATAATGACACTTTGAACCTGATTTTCTAAAAAATAAATCTTTAATTCCATGAAACCATTCTTATTGATTTTATTTTTTCTTGGCACTGCTACAGCACTTTTCGCTCAGGCCAAACGACCAACCATCATGGTAGTGCCCAGTGATTTCTTTTGCATCCAGCATGGATTTGTGATGAGGTTCGATGATCAGGGTACCGAACGGATATTACCCGACTACCGAATGGCGTTGCAGCGAAGCTCAGATCTGCTGCTTGTTACATCAAAGATTAATACCTTGATGGCAGAAAGAGGATTTCCACTAATAAATTTAGAATCGGTACTTAAAAACCTTGAAACGCAAGCTGCAGAAGATGCGATGATGCAAAGCCGATCGGGCGCCGGATTAATTGAAAGCCCGCTCGATGCTCTTAAACGGGTGGCCAGAGCCGACATTATCATCCAACTGACATGGACAGTGAATGTTTCCGGGCCAAGAAGATCGGTTACCTTCAACTTACAAGGGCTTGATTCATATACAAATAAACAGATCGCCGGAGCACAAGGAACCGGTACTCCATCCTTTTCAGCAGAATTGCCTGTATTGCTTGAAGAGGCAGTTCTTTCACATCTCGACAACTTCAATGCCCAGTTGCAGTCCCACTTCGATGATATACTCACAAACGGCAGGGAAATTGCAATGCGCGTTAGAGTATGGGCTAATTCGCCTGTTGATCTTGAAAAAGAATTCAGCGATGGCAGGGAGTTGGGTATGGTTATTGAAGATTGGCTTGCCAACAATACCGTTCAGGGAAGATTCAATACAACCCAAGCTACAGAGAATATAATGCAATTCGAACAGGTCAGAATACCTCTTTTCGATGAGCGGGGCCGGGCTATTGATGCCCGTTCTTTTGCCCATCAGCTGAGAAGATATCTGGAAGACTCTCCATACAATGTAGATGTTAGAGTTTCGATGCGAGGTCTGGGTCAATCACAGATTACCATTGGCGAATAATGATTCTGTTAAATGAAGGTATTAAAATTAAAAAACACCCCAAAATGAAATATTTTAAAAAAGCCATTGTGCTATACTTTCTCATAATGCCCATAATAGCGGGTGCGCAGAATATTGAGGGCAGGGCCGATGATTTGGCAAGAATTTCATTAAATGCAATAGTGCCCGAGCAAATCGAAAACATGCCCGAAATCGCCCGTTCGAATTTGCAGAACAGGCTTATGCAGATTGCTACTATCAACGGTCTTGGCGGAGCCGAAGTAAATCCTCGTTTTGTAATAACAGCAAAAGTTGATGTGCTGTCGAAGAATATTACGCCTACAGCTCCCCCTAAAATTGCTTATAATTTGAGTTTTACTTTCTTCATTGTTGATATGATAGAACAGAATGTTTTTTCGTCAACCAATATGGAGTTTAAAGGAGTAGGAACCAACGAAAACAAGGCATTTATCAGCGCAATTAACAATATCAATGTAAGGGCGCCTCAAATAAAAAACTTCGTTGAAACAGGGAAACGGAAAATCATAGAGTATTATAATTCTCGCTGTGATTTTATCATAAGTGAAGCGCGTTCGCTTGCTGGACGAAGGCAATTTGAAGAGGCGCTATTCAAGCTTTCGTCTGTTCCTGAAGTGAGCAAAGAGTGTTTTGACCTGGCAATGAATGTGGCAGTACCTATTTACCGGCAATTTGCCAATTATCAATGTCGCGTACTTCTGAATCAGGCCGAAGCCTACTGGGCAGCGAACCAAAACTACGCCGGCGCTGAGAATGTGGCAAGATTGCTATCACAAATTGATCCTGATGCTGAATGCATGGATGAAGTAAGAGCGTTGGTTGAACGGGTAAGAGCGAGAGTTTTAGAGGTAGATAAACGCAATTGGGGCTTTACAGTAAATGTTTGGGACGATACAGTAGCACTTGAAAGGCAGCGTATAAGCGCCTGGCGTGATGTCGGCGTCGCCTGGGGTAGAAGTTGGTATAGCCGTTATCATTGGAACTTGGATTGGCTTTGGTAGCTTGCGTGTTTTTTTTTAATTAAATGCATCTGAAAAAGTGAAAAAAAATCTGTTTGTATCCATTATCATTACAGTCCTAATTTTATTAACCGTTGAGGCTTTTTCGAGAAACCGTGTTGTTGAAAGAAGCAGCCGCCAGCGTCCTGCATGGGTTGATGGAGTGCAGGTTGACTATATCATTGCGCTCGGTTCGGGGCAAAGTATTGATGTAGCCCGTCAAAACGCCATGATTCGGGTTAAGGAAATGATTGTGAATTCTGTTGCTACCAATGTACGAACCCGGGCCGGGCTTACAACCGAACAGGTTAACGACAACAATGTATTTCAGTTTTTAGAGACCTTCACAAGCCAAACCCTTACTCAATCAGCCGATCTTCCTTACCTTCAGGGCATCTCTATATCGCGTGTTGATGATTATTACTGGGAAATAATCGAAAATCGCAACACAAGGGTACGAACAGTGTATTACCATGTGAAATATCCGTTCCCTCGCTTCGAGATGATGGTACTCATTGATGAGTTTGTGAGAGCCGATCGCGCCATGACCCGAAAACTTGACAACACTATTGCAGCGCTCGAAACATTTTCTACTGTTGAGGAGCTTGTTCAGTATATCCGTGAGTTGGACCACATGACCAAAACCTTTACCGATAGAAGAAAAAACAAAGCCGATCTGGCTTTAATAAAGGCCAGAAGCATGCTCGGTTCCATACAGCTTATTGAAGTTGAAAACATACCCGGGCAGTTGGTTTATAAGCTGCAATTAGGCTCCCGCATCTTGACAGCATCCGCAAACCCGGCAATACGGTCTAATTGTGCTGTGGTAAATTCTGTATTACCAATTAACAATTCAACAGAGGTAAAATTCAATTACGAAAATTGTTATGCCGACGAGGATAATAGAATAGTTGTTGCCTATCGTTTTGAAAATACCCGTATTGAAAACACTTTTTATTTCGACATCAAACAGTTTGCTACTGAAATTTTCGTTGGAGACGATATTTTTTTTCGTGCTCTCGAAAGGCAAGGCGAACACATTACCCAATTTGAATGTTTGATCACAGTTTTCTCCAAATACGAGAATCCATTTTTTATTGACCGTATTGTACTTAATTTCGGAAATCAGCCCCCTGTTATCTTTGATGATCTGGAACTAAAATTAGAAGGCAAAGGAGCTCACAGGATTACTCTTACCGGACATCAATCCCTAAAGGCGGCAGAATACAGATCGAATCAGGATAACATAAATTTGCTGTCTGGCTCAATCACATATGGCTCGATGCAAACCCGCGAGCCCAGAATCTATAGGATATTCAATCAAACATTTTTTACCGATTGGTAAGCTTCTCCGCCCTAAAGGACGGAGTTACATGGATTGTTTGGTTTCTCTGCTCTGAAGGACGGAGTTACTTGGGTAGCTTAGAGTCACTGCCCTGAAGGGCTGAGTTACTTGGGTGGCTTAGAGTCACTGCCCTGAAGGGCTGAGTTACTTGGGTGGCTTAGAGTCACTGCCCTGAAGGGCTGAGTTACTTGGGTGGCTTAGAGTCTCCGCCCTAAAGGACGGAGTTAGGGAGTCTGCTTCTCTCTTATGTTAATAACTCCGTCATTTAGGGCGGAGAGGGAGAAGGCACCTCATCCTCTACGGCTTTAGCCGTGGATTCAAAAATTACAGGATGAAATGAATTCTTCGTATTCTTGTTGAAAAGTCTTGTTGCTGTAGTGTGTCTCCTGATTATCAATATTTACTCAATGCCCGTTCTGGTGGCCGTTGCAATGCCGCCTGCTCATGACAAGAAAATGGAATCAACTACTTTCTTTAAAAACTCCCCTCCTTGGAGGGGTGTCCGAAGGACGGGGTGGGTTCACATTATTTTTTGCCTTGATGCAAAACGGTACAAAAAAATCAAGACCAAAAATGTAAACCATTGCGGGCATTTCGACAAGCTCAATGACCGCAATGACCGGAATGAGCGCAATGACCGGATTTTAGTCCGCATCTGCGGATTGCTTCTATAAACCCCACCTTCACGCCCTTTCGCTCGAAAACTTACGCATTTCCAAAAGCTCCCCTCCTTGGAGGGGTGTCCGAAGGACGGGGTGGGTTTAAATACGCCTTGAGGCAAAACGGTACAAAAAAATCAAGACCAAAAATGTAAACCATTGCGGGCATTTCGACAAGCTCAATGACCGCAATGACCGGAATGAGCGCAATGACCGGATTTTAGTCCGCATCTGCGGATTGCTTCTATAAACCCCACCTTCACGCCCTTTCGCTCGAAAACTTACGCATTTCCAAAAGCTCCCCTCCTTGGAGGGGTGTCCGAAGGACGGGGTGGGTTTAAATACGCCTTGAGGCAAAACGATACAAAAAAATCAAGGAAAATCAGTTATTCAGCACTTTAAGCTTCGCCGTATATTCCATCCTGCCTCGCCGCGACAGGGTAATCAGGTATATGCCCGTCTGCAGGTTGCCGACTTCAATAACAACCGTGCCGGGCTCAACGGTGCGCGACAGCACCAGAACCGATGACACCGACCATACCTTCAGGTCAGCAACTCCTTTTCCCGGAACCACCACCCTAACAGTAGCCTCCGCCGGGTTTGGATAAACCACCAGCAATCCGGGCTCAGCAGTCGCAATAGATCCATCGGGGCGTGTGCCAACCGGCCTATCAATAACAGTTAAGTTTACAGTTACTGTTCTGGTTGTGCCGGCGCCGGTAAAGGTAATTTGCCCGGTATGGGTGCCTAATGCTAAACCTGCTGTAGTTAACTGCACAGTTACAGAATCTGTCTCGGTTGTTGTTGTGCCACTGCTTGGTGTTACCTCTATCCAGGCTCTATCACCTACTGCCGACCAGCTTAAAGTACCTCCGCCGGGATTGGTTACATTTACTGTTCCGATAGTGGTCAAGCCGGTGCCTTGCACTAAAGAATCGCTTATTGTTGTGGGTGCGACATGGAGCTGGGGAGGAGCTGCAGTAACAGTAACAATTGCGCTACCAGTAATTCCTGCATACTCTGCTGTTACACCTACGGTACCAGCGGTGATTGCTCTAAATAGACCAGTGGCATCAATGATTCCGCTACCTGTAGGGGTAGCGGTCCAGGTTACGGTTCCTAATCGTGCCCCTGCCGGCACTGGTGCGGTGGTAAATTGCTGGGTCGCACCTACTACGAGTGTTACCTGTGGTGGCATTACCGTGATTCCGGTGAGTGCTGGTGGCATTATAGTTATAATCCTGGAAGTGCTAATGACAACTCCATGATTATCCGTTACTGTTAGCGTTACCGTATAATTTCCAGGCGAAGCAAAGGAATGACCGGCTGTTTTACCTGTTCCAACAACGCCGTCTCCGAAGGCCCATCTAAAAGATTCGATATTGCCATCAGGATCATAGGATTGAGATGCATCAAAGGTAATGATTTGATCTACAGTAGGGCTGAGCGGCGAGTACACGAACGATGGTCTTGGCAATTGTAGTTCTATCTTTTTCTCAAATACTCCATCAGCGTCAGCATCTATTTCAACTGTAGCACCTCTGTCAACCTCAGCAAAGAGATCCCAATTAATAATATACTGGTAAATCATGCCGAGTGAAATAGGACGGTCTTCAACAGCCAATGTGGTAACCTTTTTCTCTTCATCAACGGACATCATCGTTAATCCAAATTTCCCCTCTTCTATACCTCTTGCTTGATAGCGATGAGGACCGGTAGCCTCTGGATCAAAGACCGTAACTGTTTTAGTCTCTGCGCTATAGAACGAATTAGGAATTCCTTCTTTTACTCGACCATCTACAAGTCCGGTAACTCGTCCTGCCAAGTCATAAATACGAAGATCGCCCGGACTAGCAAGGCTTATAGCCCTGAAATTCGGAAGTGAAATAGCCAGAATCCTGGTAAAGTGAGCTCTAATACGGTTATCATTATTCATGGTAATGGTAGTAGTAGGATCATGTATATTGGCGATATCTTTGGTATTTCCAATCCAGGAAGAAAATGCCCAACCTGACGCAGGAATAGCACTGATATTTACTTGCCCTCCCCTGGTGAAAGTAAGTTCTCCAGGTCCAGGATTAACAGTTCCTTCACCAACAATGCCTATGGATAATACTACCTCAGGAGAAGGAGGAGCAAAGGAGACCACTTCAAACCGTATTGACGGCATATCAAAAAATACACCTGTTGTAATCATAACCTTTATAGTCTCCACTCCTGCCCTCAGCACATCCACAATAACTCTCCAGAGACCCAATACCTTGTCCAATAATCCCCCCAGTGCTATTACTCCAATATCTTCAAGAAACAATGTGTATTGCACTGCCCCCCTATAGAGGTATTTGAGCATATCGGATTCCCGCCCATCAGCAGCGGCCCTTCCAGACAGTTGCATATATTTGTCGGCTTGCCGAAGATGCGGATTATATAAAGATTCTACAACTGTTTTAAATGCCGTTTCATCCCACCATCCCAACTCTGATAGTCCTGCCATTCCTATCTGAAGAGCTCCACAATAACTATCCACATCAACCTTAAATATATCTCCGGGTTGAAGAGTACCGAGTTTTATTCTATAAGTAGCGCTTCCTCCTCCAGGTATCCATCTTACCTCATTAAAAATTCTTTTTTGAACATCTCCAACCCATTCTGGATAAGTCTTAACAGATAATATTCCTATTCTTTCTCTTAAAATAGAACCGTCAATTCGGGCCCACAGACCTATATGGTTCCGTATGGTTAGTTCAGCAATTCCCGTATTTTTATCAATCTCAATAATCGAACCGAATCCTTCCATATGCAGGTCACCACCGTGAGGAACTATAACGGGCTCCCTAATTTCCTCAACTGCTCTAGTTTGAAAATATAGTATATTAGATAAAACCCTTGGATGAGTTATTGCTGCATTGCGCACCTCCAACCGCCAGCGATACCTTGTCCCTGGCTCAAGGGCACGGGTTACTGTATATGCAGTCGGCCTGCCGCTTCTCCAATCTGAACTATAAATGACATTGGCTTCTCCATAAGGATAACGGCTGATAGCTATTGCAAAGTCAGTTACGCTGGCGTCTAAACTATGCCACTGGAGGGTTGGTGTGCGATCGTCAATAAAAGGGCCTGGACGCACAGCAGCACCCGGAAAAGTTATCACAGGTGCGGCTGGAGGCGTAACTACTGCTCCGATTTGGAAATATAGCAGGTTAGAGAGAGTCGTTTGTCCCGCTGCGTTGCGTACCTCCAACTGCCAGCGATATCTTGTCCCTGGCTCTAAATTACGAGTTACCGTGTATGAAGTCGGTCTGCCGCTTCTCCAACCTGACCTATAAATGACATTGGCTTCTCCATAAGGATAACGGCTGATTGCTATTGCAAAGTCAGTTACACTAGCGTCTAAAGTGACCCAATGGAGGGCTGGAGTAAGGTCATTAATAATTTGACCAGGCCTTGTGGGCGTGCCGGGAGAAGTTATTACAGGTGCTGCAGGCGGTGGTGTCGGAGCAGGTGGTGTTGCTGTTTGAAAATATAGTAAATTAGATAAAACCGGTGGATGGGTTATTGCTGCATTGCGTACCTCCAACTGCCAGCGATATCTTGTCCCTGGCTCTAAATTACGAGTTACCGTGTATGAAGTCGGTCTGCCGCTTCTCCAACCTGACCTATAAATGACATTGGCTTCTCCATAAGGATAACGGCTGATTGCTATTGCAAAGTCAGTTACACTGGCGTCTAAAGTGACCCAATGGAGGGCTGGAGTAAGGTCATTAATAATTTGACCAGGCCTTGTGGGCGTGCCGGGAGAAGTTATTACAGGCACTGCTGGCGGTGGTGGTGTTCGAAGTAAACCTACATCTGTTAAGACATGGACAGATTCATGCCTGTCTATAGTTGTTCCATCACCAAGTTGTCCCCACCAGTACTCTAACCAAGGGACCACTCCGGCGGGTGCGTTGGCCGCCATCACTATCCCTGTAACCCCGCTAAAGGCCAGCAGGGAGGTCATGAGGATGGCAAAGATTTTTAAGGTAACTCTTTTTTTCATGGTTTCCTCCTATATTCAAAGTCATTTGTCATTATTTCCCACCGCCGCGCTAAGGCTGACCAGCAGGGCAGCAATCAGAAAAACCGCCGCCACGCTCCGGATTGGCTTGAAAGGTTTGAATTGTTCTTTTCTTGTATTTAAAGAGAGTGCAGTTAACCACATTTCTAATTACCTTAATAAAAGCCTTCACCAAGCCTTGGAATAATGCCAGCTTCTTCTAAATGCTTTCTTAGTTCGGCTGCTTTTACTGAAGAAACTATTCCAATTCTGAACAAATCACCCATTCGTATTCTATCCCCTGCAGCTATTGCGCCATCATTGACCAAATCAACAAAGTTGAGGTACGCGCCCCCCTCTGCAAAAAAAGCATTGAAAAACTCAGCCTTTTCAGTTTTTATTTTTGGATTGGGTACAATTGGCTTCTGACCTGCAATGCCTCGTTTCCCCTTGAAACCTTCAAATAAAACTCCGTAAACTGCATTTCTCTTAACTTGCTTAAAATCCGGCATGGGGTTGGTAGAATATGTCCAAACCTTAAGTAAGTATGTTCCCTTTATTCCCGTGGGCATAGCCTCGATCTCAAACCTCGGAACTTCTACTGCCCTTTCGACTTTTCTGACCGGTGCACAAGAACTGACACATAGTACAAAAAGCGGAACAAAGAAGAAACCTGTAATTTTCGTGATTATTTTCATACTCATGACATGGTTGATTGGTCAGAAATTTATTAATAGCTATCTGATTTGCCGTATCAACATTCCCGGATAAAATTTTCCCCTACCTCTGAAATGTGTTCTGTCAATAACCGGTAAATTGTCGGCACCTTCAGTTAATTCTCGCTCCTCATCAGCCATAAACCTGTTGTCCCAAATTTGCCCGTCAACCCGTATAACACCCTTGCGCACATATTTAGTTCGGCCATTTTTATCAATGGTTTTTTCAAGAACTTCAAATCTGCAATTATTTGTTAATCCTTCTTTTAAGCCGATTTTGGCTGATAGTGGCTCTACTGTGTATAGTGGCGCTTTTGTTTTAAACACATCGTGCTCTCTTTGAAGCTTTGCGATAACAGCATCTATTGCCCTAACGGTTGCAATGTAGATAAGTTCTTCCTCCGTTTTTTGCGTGAAAATGGTCGCTGGCAGAAGAGCCCAGGCAGCATCGAACCCAACAAATTCTAATTGGAAAATATCAGAATTCTCAAATGCCAATTTTCTTCGTTGTTTCTCCTCTACTGAATACATACTTGATTCATCCACCCAATAATTGTTATAAAAAACTGCAGCTATCGAATCGTTCCATTTCAATTTATACAAATAAGAATGCGCCTGCACAACATATCCCTCTGCTGCCACATCAGAAGCAAGGTCAAGGAGCAAATTAACGCCCCTTACTGCTTCCACTCGGTTCACAAGTCTAGCCACCTCGTTCACACCCCTTGATGCCGCATCAATAATTTCTTCTTTGGGGATATAATTAAACCGGTTGACTACCACAAATGTGTTGTAAATTAGCTCTGCCCCTGCATCAGCAAGCAAAGAACTTCCCCGGGCTGAAAATCTGGCAATCTCAGCCTGCATAACGCTTGCGTTGTATAAACCACGCTCGGCAACCAAATTTATATTGAAATAGCCCTTGCCGTCGCGGTTAAACCATTTGGCAACCAACCCCTGACCAATTCTGTTTTCCCTAAAAAAATTATTGATAATATCTGGCAAATCCGTATTGGATGCCGAATAATGCATGGGATTAAACACTCGAATAGACAGATTATGATCGTTGAATTTATCGGGCATCGGAGAGCCTTTAAAACTTCTTTTTATTACTTCAGCCTTATTTCGGTCAACATCATTAACCATAAGAGTATATAGGGAACTCCTTCTGTAAATGGCGCTATGAATATCCCTATGATGCCTGGGCAGTATTTGTGCGAAAACTTCAGCCGTTAAAAACAGGCATAACAATGCAATGGAGTAGGATAAATAATATTTCATCTTTGTATAAAATTTACCGCATAGATTCTCATTCGATCTATGTGTTAATCAACTATGAGACGAAGGAAAAAGTCTAAAAAACTACTGTTAGGAGACGAAGGAAAAAGATCTAAAAAAATTACGGCCTTTGTTGCTCAAGTTTTTTCATTTCTTCATTGAATATCCTCTCGAACATCATCTTGTCGTAATCCTGGCGTAGAGTTTGATTTCTGCTGATACTATTTTCTAATTCAAGCAGAAGAGGTTTGACAGGCACTTCAATTGCTACCCACATAGTAAAATTACCATCCTTCTCCTGGAAAAGTTTTTCGTCTATAATATTTACCTGGCGCAGTTGCTGATTGGTTACCTCCCGGGATAGACTTTCAAATTTGTTGCTAAACTCGATCACATTAGCAATGTCGCGTTGTTGAGTGTAGTTGTCTGATACTGCTCTCATTATGCTTTCGATATTGCCGGCAAGCTCTTGTTTTGCCCTGTGAAGAGCCAACTGCTTAGCTCCAGCGATATTGGGGCTACTTGCGGTTTGAACAGCCCTGAAGTGTGTTTGTGAATTCCTGAATCTGGAGCCGGAAAATGGTATAGCGATCTCTATGGCTCCGGTGTGTTCAGGCAAAGCTACCGGTCTGGTTTTTCTGCACGATGATAATCCTGCAAGAACTAAAATCAACGCACCAATAATTAGTGTACTGCAAATTCTTTTCATTTTAGCTGAGTTTTGTGATAAAAAATTATAGGAACTCTAACAACATCGCTTTAAGCATGAATTATATTTCGTCATACAAATATAGTAAATACTATCAAAAAAACTCTTAAAAATTCATAAAATTTCAATAATAAGACAACTGGGAAAAAGCACTTTTTGCAATAATATCATATTTTGTATTTTTGCGGGTTCATTTTTTTGCATCCTTTTCGAGGAATTACCATATATCAGCAAAGACATTTTAAATTTTTAATACAACAATGAGTAATGTAAAGCAAATAGCATCAGTAGCAACACAATTGCGACGAGATGTTTTGAGGATGGTACATGCTGTGCAGTCTGGTCATCCGGGCGCACCGCTGGGATGTGCAGAGTTTTTGGCTTCCATGTACTTTTCCGTGCTTAGGCATAATCCTGACTTTAAACTGGATGGAAAGCAGGAGGATATGTTTTTCCTTTCCAATGGCCATTTGTCGGCAGGATGGTATAGTGTGCTGGCGCGTTCGGGATATTTTGAAGTATCAGAGTTGGCAACATTCCGCAAGCTAAATAGCCGTCTCCAGGGACACCCGGCCACTGAGGAAGGTTTGCCGGGCGTGAGGATTGCCAGTGGCTCGCTGGGTCAGGGATTGAGCGTGGCTTGTGGTGCTGCACTCACCAAAAAACTCAATAGCGACCCATATTTAGTTTATTGCCTCATGGGCGATGGAGAGTTACAGGAAGGACAGGTATGGGAAGCAGCGATGTTTGCAGCCGGAAGAAAAATTGACAACCTTATAGCTGTAATTGACGACAACGGGCAGCAAATAGACGGTCCTGTTGAAGAAGTAATGCCACTTGGCGACTTGAAAGCCAAATGGGAAGCGTTTGGATGGATGGTTCTTCGAATGGACGGCAACAACATTGAGGAAACATTATCTATGCTGGAAAAAGCCAAAAATTTGACCGGACAGGGAAAACCTATTTGCGTACTGATGAAAACGGAGATGGGCAAGGGGGTAAGCTTTATGGAAGGATCGCATAAATGGCACGGCAGTCCGCCAAATAATGATCAGTTGGCAAAAGCACTCCAAGAGTTGGAAGAAACCATTGGAGATTATTAAAACAGGTTTTTGAAATCTCCCATGGAATGAATTTACCATACAGAGTTTTCAACATCAAAAAGTTGCGTAATAAATAAGATTTAACAATATCAAATGAAAGAATTTACCTTTTCAGAAAAAAAGGATACCCGGTCGGGTTTTGGTGTAGGACTGCTGGAAGCGGGCAAGCGCAATTCCAATGTAGTTGCTTTGTGTGCCGACCTAACAGGTTCGCTCAAAATGAATGATTTTCAAAAAAGTTTCCCCGACAGATTTTTCCAGATAGGGATTGCCGAAGCCAATATGATGGGAATTGCAGCCGGTATGACCATTGGTGGTAAAATTCCCTTTACCGGAACATTTGCCAATTTCAGCACTGGCCGGGTGTATGATCAGATACGACAAAGCATTGCCTATTCGGCCAAGAATGTCAAGATCTGCGCATCACATGCCGGGCTTACTCTGGGGGAAGATGGTGCTACCCATCAAATGCTCGAAGATATTGGCATGATGAAAATGTTGCCACACATGACTGTAATAGTTCCTTGTGACTTCAACCAGACGAAAGCTGCAACCATTGCCATTGCCGAATACGAAGGGCCTGTTTACCTTAGGTTTGGCAGGCCTGTGGTACCCAATTTTACCCCTGCCGACGAACCCTTTGAAATCGGGAAAGCATATCTGCTAAACCCCGGAACGGATGTGAGCATTTTCGCTTGCGGGCATCTCGTATGGGAGGCTATTGAAGCCGGAAAAATGCTGTATCAGCTTGGCATAAAGGCAGAGATTATCAATGTTGCTACCATTAAACCCTTAGATACTCAAACTATACTCGATTCGGTAGCCAAAACAGGCTGTGCCGTAACTGCCGAGGAGCATCAGATTTTTGGCGGAATGGGCGAATCTATTGCTGCGATACTGGCAAGCCATAAACCCGCTCCGGTGGAGTATATTGGAGTAAATGACAGGTTTGGCGAAAGCGGCACCCCGGAAGGCCTCATGGAAAAATACGGGCTGAATGCTGCCAATATTGTAATAGCTGCGCAAAAGGTAATGAAAAGAAAATAGTTAACTTGCGTAAATTCAAAATGGATTAGGCAATGCAACAACAAATTGGAATATCAAAGAAATTTTCTGACGAGGAGTTGCTTTTAAAAATCAGAACTGGTGATAATCCAACAATCCATTTTGAAGAAATCGTAAGAAAATACCAAAGTAAGGTTTACTGGCTTATCCGTCGTATGGTTTCATGCCACGAGGATGCAAGTGATATTTCTCAGGATGTGTTTTTAAAGGCCTGGAAAGCACTACCGGAATTCAGGGGCGACTCAGGCCTTTTTACATGGCTTTACAGAATTACAACCAACGAAACGCTTTCTTTTATCAACAAAAGAAAGAAGCAAAAACTGCTTTCCGTTGATGAAATAGCCGCTGTAAGTCAAAAAAGCTATCAATCAGAAACCCAGTTGAGCGAAGAATTAATTGAAACCAAAATCCAGAATGCAATTGCAAAGTTGCCCGAAAAACAGCGCATAGTGTTTATTTTGCGCTATTACGATGAGATGAAATACGAAGAAATGGCAGAACTGCTGAAAACCTCTCAGGGTGCCCTGAAGACCAGTTACCACCATGCAGCAAAAAAGATAGAAAAATTTATCACTTCGTAATTAAACCCGGATTGAACTTATTCATCTAATATTTTGAATATATGACCCACAGGATGAACACAAGGGAAGAAATAAACAACGAGTTAAAATCATTAGGATTGCACACCCTTTCCGCTCACAAGCCTGTGAGACCAGATAGGGTGTCCGACGATTTCTTTGCCATACTTCCCGGCCAGATTATGAAAAGGATTGCCTCTGAGCAGGAAGCAAAGAGTAAACCCGGATTCATTAACCTCTCAATGCGGCGCACCTTGGCATACGCTGCCTCATTGCTGTTGCTTATCGGAGTTGGATTGGGATTCTGGATTATGGAAAACCGCTCTGATATGCTAGTGCATGATGATTTCTTCATTGAGGATTATTTTCTGAATATTGCAGATACCGATAGGGGAATGTTTTATGACATTATTCATTCAAACGGTGTGTTTGACGATCCTCAGGCGGTTTTGCCCGATGATAGTTATTCGGATTATTTAATGGAATATTTACTCGATGTTGCCCACTTTCAGGGAATAGACCCTGAAGAATTTTTGGATCAAACTGTAGCTCACAATCAACCTTAATAATTCGGACATGTTACAAAACTGCATAAAATCTGTAAGTAGAATTTTCTTTGTTTTTTTATTTGCTTGTGTATGTTTCGCCCCAATGCCGGCGTTTTCTTCAGACTCTAATGGCGACTCCAAGCCTGATGCCCGTAAGGAAGCTATAGAGGCTCGACGCATAGCCTTTTTGACAGATAGAATTGGCCTTACACCAGAAGAAGCCCGGTTGTTTTGGCCTGTGTATAACCAACACAGACAAAAACGCGAAGAAGTCAATGCTGCCTTCCGTGCCCGTTGGGATAGGGTGAAAAAAGTTTCTGACCTGTCGCCCGAAGATGCTGCTGCATTTGGAGAAGACCAGATTAGAAGGTTGGAGCAGTTAATCGTTCTCAAAAGAAGGTTTCATGAAGATTTGAAAAGAATTCTTTCTCCCATGAAAATTGCTCTACTGTATGAAGCCGAAAGAGATTTCAACCGTATCTTGTTTCAGGAAGCAAAGCGCAGAGACGAAGACAATCGCCAGGACAGAAGATAGAAAAGCATGATAGAAGACCTACCTAAGGCATGTTTTTCGATAATATAAGTGGTGCAGATGCAGGTTTTTCTTACCTTTACCACCCGAAAACCTGAATGTTTCACTAAAACGAAAATCATGGCACGCTATTCTCTTATAACCGGCACGGGTTCCTATATTCCTGAAAAAGTGGTTAAGAATGAAAGTTTTTACCAAACTAAGTTTTATGATAAAAATGGAACCCCTATTGATAAGCCGGTTGACGAAATTGTGGAAAAATTTAAAGAAATTACAGAGATCGAGGAGCGGCGATATGTAGAAGACCACTACAATACTACGGATCTGGGCTACCTTGCAGCCCTTGAAGCTATAAAAGATAGTGGCATAGATCCTGAAACTCTGGATTACATTATCGTGGCGCACAATTTTGGAGATGTGCATTTCGGCGATCATAAGGTTGACATTGTACCCACAATTGCAGCCCGCATCAAGCACAAGTTGGGCATCAAAAATGCCGGCACGGTGGCCTACGATTTGCCATTTGGCTGTCCGGGCTGGGTACAGGGTTTAATTCAGGCCGACTACTTTCTCAAGTCGGGCGATGCGAGTTCGGCTCTGGTGATTGGTGCAGAGACTATTTCCAGGGTTTCCGACCCCTATGATATTGACAGTATGATTTATGCCGACGGAGCAGGGGCAGCCGTGTTGCAGGCATTCGAAAGCCAGGAACCGGTTGGAATTATTGCCCACAAAACGCGAAGCGACACCCTCAATCACCACCGCCTGCTGTGGATGGATCATTCTTACAATCCCAATCATAAACCCGGTGAACTGTTTCTAAAAATGAATGGCCGCAAAGTTTATGAATATGCAATTACCTATGTTCCTCTGCTGGTAAAAGAATGCATCGAGAAGGCTAATGTGGATATCACCGATATCAAGAAAATTTTGGTGCATCAAGCCAATGGAAAAATGGACGAAATAATTCTGCAAAAGACCATGGGCTTGTTCAAAATCAAACAATATTCCTCAGATATCATGCCCATGACAATCTCCAAACATGGCAACAATTCGGTAGCAACTGTGCCTATTTTGCTCGATTGGGTAAAAAAACACAAACTCGGCAATCACGCTTTTCATCCCGGTGATTACATCATTCTGGCTTCAGTAGGTGCCGGCATGAATATAAACGCAATTGTATATAAATTTCCGCAATAAAATGAGGCTGTGAGCCTTTGGGAAATGAAGGATTAGCCTTACCTTTACCTCTTTCGGAAAAACCGAACCGGTTGTAAATAAATAGTTTGCAAATTTATGGGGGATAACAATGAATATTCGAATTTGCATCGTTCTATTGCTTGAAAAAATTAAACTAAGCTGTCGTTTCCCTTTCCAGGGCAAAATGATACTTATTTTTCTGTCATTGCAGGCAGCCTTTGTACTACCACAAGCCCATGCAAGAGATTTAAATATTGCAGTGTCTGTTGCCGCTATGGGTCTTTCCGAATCTGACAGGCTTTTAATGCAAACTCTCCAGGAGCAACTGACAGAGTTTGTTAATGACCGCGATTGGACACCATATACTTTTCAACCTGCCGAGCGGATCGAAGGCTCCATTAGTCTTACAATTACAGAAAGACAAGGCGATGAATTTCGAGGCACCATAATGGTTCAATCGCGCAGGCCGGTGTTTCATACAAACTATCATTCGCCGGTATTTAATCACATGGACAGGGATGTTGCATTTCGGTATTTTGCCAATCAGCCGCTGGAATTTGCTGAAGGAACATTTACTTCCAACCTTACTTCGCTCATCGCTTTTTATATTTACATTATTATCGGCTTAGATTTTGACACCTTTGCGCCCTTGAGAGGAACTGAGTTTTTTCAAAAAGCACAGAATATTGTGAATCAAGCACAAAACACTCCAGAATCCGGATGGAGGTCGTTTGAAAGCCCAAGAAACAGGTACTGGCTCGCCGAAAATTTAATGAACCCATCCTTTAGACCCATAAGACAGGCTTTGCACGGTTATCATCGCTTAGGATTTGACCGGTTAGCAGAAAATATCGAAGCAGGCAGGGCAGAAGTACTTAAAGCTCTGGAACAAATGCAAGCAGTAAATCGGGAAAGGCCTGGTAGCTTTATTATACCGGTAATTATGAACTCCAAAAGCGATGAAATCTTGAACCTGTTTGGGCAGGCAAGTTCGGTGGATAAGGAAAGGGTTCTCCGCATTCTCAATGAGTTGGATCCTGCCAATAGCGCCAAACATCAAGCTCTCAGGCAATAATACGCAAAGATCGGTTTTTAAACACTTGATTAAACATTGTATTTTTCTTTTTTTAAACTTTTTTAACTTTGCCCCGTCTTTATTGAAAATAATATGCTGATTCACCTTTTGGTAGAAAACTACGCCCTTATCGAAAAGTTAGATATTTCTTTCAATGAAGGCTTAACGGTAGTAACGGGTGAAACGGGTGCCGGTAAATCCATTATGTTGGGGGCACTTGGCCTAATTTTGGGACAGAGAGCCGATACCCAGGCCTTATTACACAAAGAAAATAAATGTATTGTCGAAGGTACATTTGAGCTTTCTCAAATACCCATAAAAGACCTTTTCGATCTTTATCAACTCGACTATGACAATCTGAGTTGCTTCAGGAGAGAAATCACACCCCAGGGAAAGTCCCGTGCCTTTGTAAACGACACGCCGGTAAATCTCAATGTGCTGAAAGAATTGGCCGACAGGCTAATAGACATCCATTCACAGCACCAAAACCTGCTCTTAGGAAATTCATCATTTCAGTTTGATGTTGTGGACAGTTATTCAGCGCACATGCAAAAGGTACAAGAATACAGGCTATTGTACGCAAAATGGAACGCTGATAAAACAATGCTCGAAAATCTTGTTGCGGCAGAGGTGAAATCTCGTGCCGATTTGGATTATTATCGTTTTCTGCTTGATGAGCTGGAAAAATCTCAATTGAATGATAACGATTACGCACAAATAGAATCAGACCTGGAAATAATTGGCAATGCAGAGACCATCAAACTCAGTTTAGAAAAGGCCGGCTTCATGTTTACCGGTGCCGACTTCAATATAATTGCGGCATTGAATGAGGCTTATCAGGCATTAAAACCTATAGGCAGATTTAATAGCACTTTTCTGCAGCTGTGCAACAGGGTGGAGTCGGTGGTGATAGAGATAAAGGACTTGAGCAACGATTTAGCAAGGGAGGCTGAATCGGTTTCATTCGACCCGCAAAGGGCAAATGTGCTTCAACAACGCTTCGATCTGCTGAACAAATTGTTAGCAAAGCATAACGCCAAAACCATACCGGAGCTTATTGCAATTCATGAGGAGCTTCACACCAAAATTCAGGCCATAGATACCCTTGAGGGACAGATAGGGGAATTGCAGAAATCCATCCATCAGACCGAGGAAGAACTTTTAACCCGAGCCAGGGAAATGAGCCGGAGGAGAATGGAGGTCATACCCCTGATCGAACAGGAAATTACAGCTCAATGCAAGCAATTGGGTATGCCTGGAGCACGATTTGTGGTACACTGCACGCAAACGGAGACACCTACAACCAACGGGATTGATAAAATTTCATTTCTGTTTAATGCAAATGTGGGAGGCGAACCCGGTGAGATTGCCAAAATAGCCTCAGGAGGTGAACTTTCCAGATTAATGTTGAGCATCAAATCCAGCATTTCGCAGCGCAATTTGCTGCCTACCATCATTTTCGATGAAATAGATGCCGGCATTTCGGGGCAAACAGCCAATCAGGTGGGCATGATTCTGGAAAAAATCAGCCAAACCATGCAAGTGATTGCTATCACTCATCTTCCGCAGATTGCTTCCAGGGGAAAATCCCATTTAGTGGTGCAAAAAATTATCGAACAAGGAAAAACCCGTACAGAAATAACACCAATTGGGCATGAGCAGCGCGTTGCCGAAGTGGCAAAGATGCTTGGAGGTACAAATCCCTCAGGCGCAATGCTCGAAACCGCCCGCGAATTTTTTTTAAAATCAAGTAACAATTAAAACCGGAAAATATGTCAGTACAACTTCTCAAAGGGAAACGAGGACTAATCTTTGGGGCACTCGATGAGCATTCGATTGCCTGGAAAGTAGCCGAAAAAGCTCATGAGCACGGAGCACAAATTGTTCTAACAAATGCTCCCATAGCGCTACGCAAGGGAGACATTTTCAAGTTGGGCAAAAAAATCAACGCAGAAGTTTTACCTGCTGATATTACACAAGTGGATGAGTTGGAAAACTTGCTGCAGGAAACTACTGATATCCTGGGTGGTAAGATTGATTTTATCCTGCACTCAGTAGGCATGTCGCCCAATATCAGAAAGGGACATAGCTACACGGATCTGGATTACAACTACATGAATAAAACCCTTGATGTTTCGGCTATTTCGTTTCACAAACTGCTGCAGGTTGCCTATAAACAGGATGCCATAGCCGATTGGGGCAGTGTTGTGGCATTGAGTTATATAGCCGCCCAACGCACCTATTCATCATACAGCGACATGGCACAGGCCAAGGCGATGCTTGAATCCATTGCCAGGAGTTTTGGCTACCACTATGGCATCAAGCGCAAAGTGCGTGTTAACACAATTTCTCAATCGCCCACCATAACCACCGCCGGAACCGGGGTAGGTGGATTCAAAAGTTTTTACGCGTATGCCCAGTGTATGTCGCCTCTGGGAAACGCAACCTCCGACGATTGCGCTGAGTTTTGTGTGGTAATGTTCTCAGACCTTACACGCAAAATTACCATGCAAAATTTGTTTAACGACGGTGGATATTCTACCATGGGTATCAGTGAGAAGTTGATAGAAAGCTGCTTCACCTGCCAGGGCGAATGCTTTGATGATATTGTTGAGAAAGAAAAAGTTATGGGAAGCAAACCAAAGAATTAAGCCTTTTAAAAATTACGATTACCATGAATATTTTAGTTTGTATCAGCAATGTGCCCGACACCACAGTTCGGATAAAACTTGCTGACAATGGTGCTACTATTGACAATACCGGAATTCAGTGGATTATCAATCCCTGGGACGAATTGGCATTAACACGGGCATTGGAGCTGCGCGACGACCCGTCGAGCGGAGTAAAACAAGTAAGTGTTGCCCATGTAGGCTTGGTAGGTTCGGAGCCTACCATACGAAAGGCACTCGCCATTGGAGCCGATAATGCCTACAGGGTAAACTGCAATCCGGCCGATGCTTTTCAAACAGCAGCATGCCTGACAAGTATCGTGAAGAATGGTTCGTTCGACCTGGTACTTTGTGGAATAGAGTCGAGCGATTATAATGGCTCTAATGTTGGTGGAATGCTTGCAGAAATGCTCGATTGGGTGTCGGTTTCCGGGGTTTCTTTCCTGAAAGTGGAAAGCGGATCCATCACCGTAATCAGGGAAATAGACGGTGGCAGGGAAACCTTGCAAGTGCAATCCCCATGCGTGTGTGTAGTTCAAAAAGGTATTGCCAAAGAGCCCCGGATAGCTGCGATGAGAGGTATCATGCAGGCTCGTACAAAAACTATTGCAGTGTCCGAATGGAATGGCACAGAAAGCCTAACCACCGTAGCATCTTACCAGCCCCCAAAAGCCAGGCCAAGCTGTAAGTTCTTTGATGCAGATTCTCCTGAAAAACTCATAGAAGCTCTCCAAAACGAGGCAAAAGTTATTTGATTACAAAAATTTTAAAATAAGATAAAGACTATGGCAGTGCTAATTTATGCCGAGAACTGGGAAGGCAAATTCAAAAAACTAACTTTCGAATTGGCTTCTTATGGAGCGCAACTTGCCAGTATGATTCAAACCCAGCTTGTGGCAGTTTCCATTGGAGAAGTAGCAGACGAAGAATTGCTAAAGCTAGGAAATTACGGAGTATCGAAAGTAATATCGCTAAACCATCCCCAAATACAATCATTTGATAGCAGGCAGATTACCAGGGCTATCGCACAGGTTGCAGAACAAGTGGAGGCTGTTGCTCTGGTGCTTGCGGCCAACAATTCGGGCAGGGCGCTTGCTCCCAGGTTGGCAGTAAGGCTGAAGGCCGGAATAGCATCGGGTGTGAATCAATTGCCCACCAGCATCAGCCCTTTTGTGGTAAGCAAAAAGGTATTTTCGGGTGGTGCCTTCGCATCTTTAACCTTCGACACCAGAGTGAAGATTCTTACATTGCTTCAAAACTCAATGGAACTAAATGAGCAAATCGTAAGTTGCACCATAGAACGCTTTGAACCTACACTCGATGGCGGTTTGACATCGCCAAAGGTGCTGGAATCTCATAAACACGCCGGCAAAATACTGCTTTCGGATGCTGAGATTGTGGTGTCAGGGGGCAGAGGCATGAAATCGGCCGACAACTGGGCACCTTTGCTGGAGTTAGCAGAACTGCTCAATGCTGCAACAGCCTGTTCAAGACCCATATCCGACGAGGGCTGGCGGCCACATGATGAGCATACGGGCCAAACCGGAAAAATCATCGCACCCAATCTTTATATTGCAATTGGCATTTCGGGTGCTACACAACATATTGCCGGAGTGAGTTCTTCTAAGTGCATTGTTGCCATTAACAACGACAAATCTGCCCCCATATTCGAATCTGCGCAGTACGGTATTGTGGGCGATGCAACGAAGGTTTTGCCCAAACTGATAGATGCTTTAAAAGTCATCAAAAACAAATAAATTATCGTCCGCAGATGTCTTTTGGGTCGGAAACAATCAGTTTGTTCCTAAGTTGCCCAATGGTTTTTTTACTCTCTGCTAAATCCCTTTGCTTATGACCAGCCAAATAGTATTTGCCGTTTTTCTGCTCATTACTTTAGGATTGTTTTCTTACACCGCATGGAATTATTATAGAATTTTCAGGCTTACCAAACCTGCATTCCCCATAAAAAACCTGGGGAAACGGTTTCGTGTAACCCTCAATGTAGCATTTGCTCAGTCGAAGATGTTCAGAAAGCCCCTTTCGGGAATCCTTCATGCATTGGTATTCTGGGGGTTTTTGGTTATATTTATTGGAAGTGTCGAAATGGTGATAGATGGATTGTTGGGAATAGAACGCTCTTTGCGATTTATGGGTTGGTTTTACGATCTGGCAATGGCATCGGGCGATGTATTTGCTCTGTTGGTAACAATTTCCATACTTATTTTTTTGGGACGAAGAGTATTTATTCGGGTGAAAAGGTTTAAAGGCGAAGAAATGCAGAAGAAATCGCATTGGGATGCCAAACTTGCCCTTACTATGATTTTGCTTCTGATGATAACATTGCTGGGTATAAACACGAGCTATGTGGCATATCAGGCAGCAAACAGTCTGGAAATTTACGGCATTTATCCGATCAGTTACTACTTGTCAGGGTTTATGGCCGGACTCGAACCAAATGTGATTTATCTGCACCACGAGATACACTGGTGGGGGCACATCCTGCTCATTTTCGCTTTTGCCAATATACTACCCTACAGCAAGCACTTCCATGTATTCATGTCTATTCCCAATGTTTTTCTGTCGCAATTAGAGCCTTTGGGAAAGCTCACCAATATGGACAGTGTAACCCGGGAAGTAAAGCTAATGCTCAATCCTGAAACAGCTTTTGCTTCTGATGCACCACCCGATAGATTTGGTGTGTTGGATGTGGAAGACATTTCATGGAAAAACTATCTGGATTCGTTAGCATGCACGGAGTGTGGCAGGTGCACATCTGTTTGCCCGGCATCTATTACAGGAAAAAAGCTTTCTCCAAGAAAAATCATAATGGATGTGCGCGCCAGGATGCGAGAAAAAAGCACCGGACTGTTAAAGGAAGGGAAATCATTTTCCGACAACAAAAGTCTTTTGCGCAATTATGTAAGTACTGAAGAAATATGGGCATGCACAACATGCAATGCCTGTGCCACCGAGTGCCCCGTGAATATCAACCATCCCGGAATCATTATTGATATGAGGCGGTATCTGGTGATGGAAGAAGGAAATGCTCCGGGTGAGATCAAGGCGATGTTTAGCAACATTGAAAATAATGGAGCTCCCTGGCAATACTCACCCGAAGACCGTTTGCTATGGGCCGGGGAGGCAGATTAATAAGTTGATAATCCTTAAGAGTCTTAATGGGATATGAATACGATAAAACTGAAAGTACCTGTAATGGCAGAAGTGTTTGCCCGGGGCGAAAAACCTGAGTACTTGTTTTGGGTTGGATGCGCCGGTGCCTATGATGACAGATATAAAAAAGTAAGCGCGGCATTTGCCAAAATTCTTTCGCATCTGAACATCAGCTATGCCGTGCTGGGCAAGGAAGAATCCTGCACCGGAGATCCTGCTCGAAGAGCAGGCAACGAAATGCTTTACCAAATACAGGCCCTGCAAAATATTGAAACCTTCAAGGCTTACGAGGTAAGTCGCATAATTACCATTTGTCCGCACTGCTTTAATGTTTTTAAAAACGAATATCCCGATCTGGGAGGCAATTATGAGGTAATCAGCTATGTTACTCTGCTTGATGAATGGATGGAAAGCGGTAAACTGCAATTAGACCTCACCCGCTTTTCGGGAGTATCCATTACCTACCATGACCCATGCTATCTAGGCCGGGCAAATGAAATATACGAAGCCCCCCGCAGAATTCTCAAATCTGTCTGCGGCAAGGTTGTGGAAATGAAGCACAACAAAAGTTCAGCTCTATGTTGTGGGGCAGGTGGTGCCCAAATGTTTAAAGAAGCAGAACACGGCAGCAAGGAAATTTTTATCGAACGCATTGAAGAGGCCTTGGACACCCGTGCCCGGATTATTGCCTCATCATGCCCGTTTTGTATGACAATGATTACCGACGGGCTGAAATACAAAAATCGGGAAACGGAAATTCAAAACCTTGATATTACTGAACTTATAGCCCTATCGCTCAATCTTTAAAAAAAAATACTAAATAGCCTGAATAATGGAAAATGAAAAAAAGTTGAAAAGTGGAGAATTTCTGGTGCGCTGCATAGAGTCCAACGAGTTGTTTGTGCCCGAATTGTTTGATGAAGAGCAACTGATGATTGCTCAAAGCTGCAAAGATTTTATCGAAACTGAAGTGTATCCGTATCTCGACAAACTGGATAAAGGTGATAGGGACTTGATGAAAGAGATATTGAAAAAATCGGGCGATCTGGGTCTCATGGGCATTTCTATTCCCGAGGAATACGGTGGTTTTGGACAATCGTTCGTTACCCAAATGCTTGCAGCAGAAACCATGGGGGCAGCCTTTTCGTTTTCTGTTGCATTTATGGCCCACTGTGGTATTGGAACATTGCCCATAATGTATTATGGTACCGAAGATCAGCGCCAACGGTATGTAACCAAACTGGCAACCGGAGAATTGCTGGGTGCATATTGCCTGACAGAGCCGGGTGCCGGCAGCGATGCCAACTCCGGAACTTCTTCTGCTGTTCCTACTTCCGATGGCAAGCATTACATACTCAATGGGCAGAAGATGTGGATAACGAATGCCGGTTTTTGCGATGTGCAAGTAGTATTTGCTAAGGTTGAAAAAGACCGGATTCTCAGCGCATTCATTGTTGACAGCAACTTGCCGGGCGTGGTAATTGGTCCGGATGAACATAAGATGGGTATTAAAGGATCGTCAACTGCGCAGATTTATTATACCGATGTCATGGTTCCGGCCGAAAATATACTGGGCAGTAGGGGAGAGGGGTTCAGAATTGCCCTAAACATTTTGCACATGGGACGGATGAAATTGGGAGCAAATGTGATTGGAGCTGCAAAAAAAGCCATAACAGACAGCATCAGGTATGCCAACGAGCGAAAGCAATTCTGTGTACCCATTGCATCCTTTGGGGCAATTCAACACAAACTTGCCGAAATGGTTATTCGCACCTTTGCCCACGAATCGGCCACTTACAGGGTAAGCAAAGACATTGACCATCTGATTGACGAACTGAAACTGACCGAACCTGATTACGGCAGGGCTGTTATTGAAGCTATCAGCCATTATGCAGTAGAAGATGCCATTCTGAAAGTTTATGGCTCTGAAATGCTCGATTTTGTTGCCGATGAGGCGGTTCAAATACACGGTGGAATGGGATATTCCGCAGAAATGAATGTAGAACGCGGTTACCGTGATTCCCGCATCAACCGTATTTTTGAAGGAACAAATGAAATTAACAGGCTTCTGGTTACTGATACGGCTATCAAACGGGCACTTAAAGGAGATTTTGACCTGTTTGGAAAGGCACAGCAGATATTCAACCAGGCTGTTTCAGTAGAAAAGCAGACTGACCTTCCCGAGGAGTATTTCGCACAGAAGCAGCATTACCTGAGTAATTTCAAAAATCTCTCCTTAATGGTAATCTATGCTGCAAATACACAATTTGCGAAAAAACTTGCCAAAGAACAAGAAGTGATGATGAACCTGGCCGATATAATTTCTGAGATATATGTAGCGGAGTCATTGGTGTTAAGGGTTGAAAAATTAGAAGCAATAGGTAAAGGAAATTCGCTTTACAGAGATATGGCCGATGTGTTTGTGTATGATGCCGGGAAAAAAATTCGCAATTTCGCTTTAGATTGCTTAAATTCGCTGCCTGAAAGTGAATCCGTGCAGCCTTTGTTGCATGCCGTTGAAGTGTACTCATTTACTCGTGGCATAAATGTGAAAGAAGCGCGCCGTCGTATTGCCGAAAAAATACTGGCCGACAACGAATATAAAATCTGATGCGGAGTTCCGCATTGTTCTGGTGAAAGGAAAGGGAGGCAAATGCCTCCCTTTCCTGTAAGTATCAAATATGTTGTGTTCTGCCTGTAAGAGGAGCTATACCTCAAGCTTTTTGGGTTCAATAAAAATTTCCTGATTTTCAGCGTTGAAACCCACATAAATCACTTCCCCTTCCTTAACCCGGGCCCTGATTATCTCCTCAGCAAGCGGATCTTCAAGGTATTTTTGTATTGCCCTCTTCAACGGCCTGGCACCAAAAGCTGCATCCCAGCCTTTTTCTGCAATAAACTCTTTTGCCTCGTCTGAAAGCTCAACCAGCATACCCAAATCCTTTGTTCTTTTAAAGAGTTTTGCAAGCTCGATGTCTATGATCTTGTAAATATGCTCTTTTTTAAGAGATTCAAAAATAATTACATCGTCCACCCGGTTGAGAAATTCGGGAGCAAAGGCTTTCTTCAATGCATTTTCAATTACACTTTGGGCAAACTCACTGGAACCCGACTGGCGGGCAGTTGTACTGAACCCTACCCCCATACCGAAGTCTTTCAGCTGGCGCGACCCGATATTGGAGGTCATTATGACTATTGTGTTTTTAAAATCCACCTTTCGGCCTAAGCTATCGGTAAGCTGGCCATCGTCGAGCACCTGTAACAAGAGATGGAACACATCGGGATGCGCCTTTTCAATTTCATCGAGCAAAACTATGGAATACGGTTTTCTGCGAATTTTTTCAGTCAACTGACCGCCTTCCTCATACCCAACATATCCGGGAGGGGCACCAATAAGTCGGCTCACAGCAAACTTTTCCATGTACTCACTCATATCAATGCGCACCAAGGCATCGTCTGAATCAAACAAATGCTTGGAAAGCACTTTAGCGAGGTGGGTTTTCCCAACGCCGGTTGGCCCCAGGAAAATAAATGTACCAATGGGTTTATTGGGGTCTTTCAGGCCTGCCCGGTTTCGCCTAATGCTCCTCACAACCTTTTCGATAGCCTCGCTCTGCCCAATAACTATCTTCGCCAAATCCTTTTCCATATTGATAAGGCGTTCGCTCTCATTTAGGGCAATGCGCTGAACGGGGACCCCCGATATCATCGAAACCACTTCCGAGACATTTTGTTCGCTTACAATTTCGCGGTGCAGACGAGAGTCTTCCTCCCATCTTCGTTTTTCCCTATCGAGCTTTTCTCCGAGTTCGCGTTCTTGGTCGCGCAGCTTGGCGGCCAGCTCATACTTCTGACTTTTAATGGCCCGGTTTTTTTCTTCTCTAACCTCCTCTATGCGCTTCTCTATTTCCAGAATTCCATCAGGTACTCTAATGTTCGACAAATGCACCCTTGAACCTGCCTCGTCGAGGGCATCTATGGCCTTGTCGGGGAGGCAACGATCGCTTACATACCTTTCGGTAAGATAAACGCATGCTTTTATGGCCTCATCAGAATAAGCTACCAAATGGTGGTCTTCGTACTTTGCTTTTATATTGTGCAAAATTTCAATGGTTTCTTCGGCAGAGGTAGGGTCTATAAGGATTTTTTGAAATCTTCTCTCCAAAGCTCCATCCTTCTCAATATGCTGACGATACTCATCGAGCGTGGTAGCACCAATGCACTGAAGTTCGCCCCGTGCCAAAGCCGGCTTGAACATATTGCTGGCATCCAGAGAGCCGGAAGCCCCGCCGGCACCCACAATAGTGTGCAACTCGTCAATAAACAGTATTACATCCGGGTTTTTTTCCAGTTCGTTTAGCAAAGCTTTCATTCGCTCTTCAAACTGTCCTCTGTATTTGGTACCGGCAACCAGTGAAGCAATATCAAGTGCCACCACCCGCTTGTTAAAAAGCGCCCTCGAAACTTTTCTTTGCACTATGCGCAGAGCGAGGCCTTCGGCGATGGCAGATTTACCAACACCCGGTTCACCAATCAGAATCGGATTGTTTTTCTTTCTGCGCGACAATATCTGCGCTATGCGCTCTAATTCTCTTTCCCTGCCTACAACAGGGTCGAGTCGGTTTTCTTCGGCAGCACGGGTAAGGTCGCGGCCAAAATTGTCAAGAACCGGAGTACGGGATTTGTCTGAAGATTTCTTTAAGTTGCTTCCAAAGCTACTCTCACCCCCCGATTCATCATCATCACTTCCTTGCGAAAGGTCATCTTTAAATCCCGGCAGAGGCTTATCTTCAGGGCTGCTGCCTGTCCAATTCTGCACTTCGTCTTTAAACAACCCGTAATCTACTCCCTGTTGACTAAGGAGTTTAGTAACAAGGTTATCAGAATCCTTTAAAATACTTAACATCAGGTGCTCAGTGCGAATCAATTCGCTATTAAACAACTTTGCCTCGAGGTAGGTAATTTTCAATACCCTTTCGGCTTGTTTTACCAACGGGAGGTTTGCTGCCGAACGGCCTTGACTCGCTGTTGCGTTTATAGTATTTTCGATAATTGCTTTTAACTTGGCAAGATCCAACCCAAGGTGTGTCAGAATTTTTATGGCACGCCCTTCGCCTTCTCTGATCATACCCAGAAACAAATGCTCGATACCAATGTAATCGTTACCGTTGCGTAATGCTTCCTCTCTGCTGAAGGATATTATATCTCTAACTTTTGGAGAAAATTTTGATTCCATTAAATGGCACTTGTTTAAAATCATTCAAAATTAATGAGAAAATTTAACTCGGGATAATTTGAAATATAATTGTTAACAATAATTAACTGAGAAGGCAATTTATTGCAGTCTTTGGCAATGAACAATAAGAAACTTCGATATAAAACCGTACTTTTGTTGTTTGGATTTTGATGAATTTTTTGATGTAAATATTTAATAATCAGTATGTCGTTAGAAAAGGTCTTAAAGGTGGATATCGAGGAGCAGATGAAAACTGCTTATATTGATTACGCAATGTCGGTGATTGTATCGCGGGCGTTGCCCGATATCAGGGATGGGTTAAAGCCTGTGCATCGCAGGGTGCTTTTCGGTATGCACGAATTGGGTTCTCTCAGTAGCAGGCCTTATAAAAAGTCGGCAAGAATAGTAGGGGAGGTGTTGGGTAAGTTTCACCCCCATGGTGACACTTCGGTGTATGATGCAATGGTGCGCATGGCTCAGGATTGGTCGTTGCGCTATCCGCTGATAGACGGACAAGGAAACTACGGAAGTATTGACGGCGACAGCCCTGCTGCTATGCGATACACCGAAGCAAGGCTCAAAAAAATCGCCGAAGAACTTTTGATTGACATCGAAAAGGACACCGTTGATTTTCAAAACAACTTCGACGATACCCTCAAGGAGCCGGTAGTGCTGCCTTCGCGCATCCCCAACCTTTTAGTGAACGGATCTTCAGGTATTGCAGTAGGCATGGCAACCAATATGCCGCCCCATAACCTGGGAGAGGTGATAGATGGTATTGTGGCTTATATCGACAACCATCAGATTACCATCGAAGAGTTGATGAAGTATATCAAAGGCCCGGATTTTCCTACCGGAGGCCTTATTTATGGATACGATGGCGTTAAAGAGGCGTATGCTACCGGAAGAGGCAGGATTGTAGTAAGAGGAGAAACCACTTTCGAGCCGGCAGAGTCGGGGAAGGAGTCCATTATAGTTACTTCTATACCCTACCAGGTGAATAAAGCTGAAATGATTAAGAAAACAGCTGACCTGGTAAACGATAAAAAAATAGAAGGAATTACTGATATTCGCGATGAGTCGGACCGTCAAGGCTTACGGATTGTTTATGAGTTGCGTAAAGATGCTGTGCCTAATGTGATTCTCAATCAGTTGTATCAGCAAACCGCGTTGCAGACTGCCTTTAATGTAAACAATATAGCCCTTGTCAACGGCAGGCCAATGGCGCTAAATCTCAAAGACCTGATTGTGCATTTTGTGGATCACAGGCACCAGGTTGTTACGCGGCGTACGAAATTTGAACTCCTCGAAGCTGAAAAGAGAGCTCATATACTAGAAGGTTTGCTGATTGCTTTGGATCATCTCGATGAGGTAATATCTTTAATCAGAGCCTCACAAACCCCCGAAATTGCCCGAAATGGTCTCATGGAGAAATTCCATTTATCAGAGATACAGGCCCGGGCTATATTAGATATGCGCCTGCAAAGACTCACAGGCCTGGAACGCTCCAAAATAAAAGAGGAGTATGATGAATTGCTCAAAAAAATTGAGGAACTGAAGGCTGTTTTGGCCGACATTGTCTTGCGCATGGGGATTATTCGTGAAGAATTGCTCGAAATCAAACAGAAGTATGCAGATAAGACCCGAACCGAAATTGACTACATAGCCAACGGGTTCCGCATAGAGGATACCATAGCCGATGATAATGTGATCATTACTATTTCGCATCTGGGGTATGTGAAACGCACTGCCTTAAGCGAATTCAAAACTCAAAGCAGGGGAGGGCGAGGCAGTAAAGGTTCCTCAACCCGCGATGAAGACTTTGTAGTGCATATTTTCTCTGCCACCAATCACAATTATCTTCTGATATTTACAGAACAAGGCAAGTGCTATTGGATGCGCGTGTTCGAAATTCCTGAGGGCACTAAGGTTGGAAAGGGAAGAGCTATACAAAACTTGATAAACATTCCTGCATCCGATAAAATCAAAGCCATTGTAAATGTCAGAGACCTCAATGATCCGGAGTATCTGCGCAACAATTTCATAATCTTGTGCACGCGCAAAGGTACCATCAAAAAAACCAGTCTTGAGGCCTATAGCCGCCCTCGGGCAAATGGAATTATCGCAGTGAATATCATGGATGGCGATGAACTGATAGAAGCGAATCTTACCAGCGGCAAGAGTGAGGTAATCTTGGGACTAAGAAGTGGAAAAGCCATCCGTTTCAACGAAGAAAAAGTAAGACCTATGATGAGGAATGCCCGTGGAGTAAAGGGCGTTACACTCTCATCAGCCACAGATTGTGTGGTTGGCATGGTTTGTGTAGATGATGAAAATAGCAGCATTTTAGTTGTCTCAGAAAATGGGTTTGGAAAGCGATCGCCAGTTTCAGAATATCGAATCACAAATCGAGGAGGCAAGGGAGTTAAAACGCTCAATATCACTGAAAAAACAGGCGCAATGATAGCTTTAATCAATGTGGTAGATACCGAAGACCTGATGATCATAAACAAATCGGGAATGACTATTAGGCTACCGTTATCGAGTCTTAGAGATATGGGAAGAGCTACCCAAGGTGTGAAGCTGATTGCCTTAAGAAACGAGGATGCAATAGCGGCGATAACTAAAGTGGATGCATCAAATTTGGCTGAGGTCGATATCAGCAATGATATACAATTGGAAAGCACTGACGAAGAATAAAATAACAGTCGAACAATTTAATTTAATTTGCTGAATCTCATTGTACAATTAATTATACATTTGCACAAATTTCAATTTCAAAAAAACAACTAACTATGAAACAGTTTTTGTCAGTTGTGATATTATGCCTGGTTTTTACAGGCATGGCATATGGACAAGCACGCGATGTAAGAAGAGCAAGTGCACAAATTAATCGTGGAAACCTTACCATGGCTAAGCAATATATTGATGCAGCTCTTAATGATCCGCGCGCTATCAATGATCCCCAAACTTTCACCGTGAGGGCTCAAGTGTATATGGAAATTTTTACAAGCCAGGACCCTGCCATAAGGGGCTTGCATCCCGATCCGCTGCGAGTTGCCGACGAATCTCTAATTAGGGCAAAAGAACTTGATGTGGATAATAGGAGAATGTTAGACATCCAGAGGTTTATGCTGATTCTGCCAGAACTTATCTACAACAGCGGCGTTGAGCATTTTCATAACAATGCGTACGGCAAAGCAAGCAAGGCCTTTTTTAGATCTTACGAAATGGTAAAAGCTTCATTCAACGCTATTGACACTACCACTTTGTACAATGCAGCACTTGCATCGGAATTGGGAAGAGATTTAGCAAGAGCCCAGGAGCTTTATCTCCAATTGGTCGAATTGAACTATCCCCAGCCATTTGTTTTCACATCGTTGGGCAATATTCAAATGCAAAAAGGAGACACAGCAAAAGCATTGCAATTTATCAGGCAGGGTAGGGAAAGATTTCCCGAAGATCTTAACCTGATTTTCTCGGAAGCCAATGTATATATCTTCACCAGGCAAGCAGAAAAAGCAAAAGAAACTCTGGAACTCGCCATAAACTTAGATCCTCTAAATCCTAACCTGCATTTTGCATTAGGTGCCAATTTCGACAACATGGCGCAGGATACCCTCCGCACCACTGAAGAAAGGGCATTTGCCTACAATCAAGCAGTCGCAGCCTACAAAAGAGCTATAGAACTCAATCCGGATTATTTTGATGCTATCTACAACCTTGGAGTATTATACTTCAACGAAGGAATCAGAATATTTGAAGCAGCAGATCTCCAATTGCGCAAAAATCCTACAACTGCAGGCTTCCGTGCATATCAGATAGAAGAGAAGCGTTTTCAGGCGCAGTGGATCAAAGCTCAGCCTTATCTGGAAAGAGCATTATCCATGATCAGCCCCGATGATCCAAATTATCAGGTGGTAGTAATTTCGCTTATGCAATTGTATGCGCGAACCAATCAGCCTGAAAAACTTGAAGAGATGCAGAGAATTTACCATCAGTTTAAAGGTCAGGAATAATTCCATCTGTAATAAAAATAATGAGGAGGCCTTCGGGTCTCCTTTTTTGCAATACTAAAATACTAACTTGCCAATTTTAATGTAAAATTTCGGAACTTTGTTTGTGCTTGTTAAATTGTATTTTATTTATAGGAGGTTAAAACAATGTTAGACCTGGTAAAAAAAGGAATGCTGATAGGGATTGGGCTGGCTATGGTTACAAAAGAAAAGGCCGCCGAGTTGGCTCAAAAGCTTGCCTCTGAAAGTAAACTCAGCGAAGAAGAAGGCAAAAAACTGGTTAAAGAGATTATGGATAAATCGCAGGAGGCGTTCAAGGAGTTCAACGAAAAGGTAGAGAAAAGGGTTAAGGAAACTCTTAAGTCAATGGATATTCCATCGCGAAAAGAGCTACTAGACCTGCAAGAGCGCATTGAAAAGCTTGAGAACCGCTTGGATAACAACAAGTAAGGTGTTATTTAATGGCTATTTCCATTAGGCATTTAAAGCGTTATCGCCAGATTGTGGGCACTTTGGCGCGGTATGGTTTTGGGGATATTGTTGCAAGCAGTTGGGTAAAAAAGACCATTTATCTTGGCCGAAAGTTCCTGCCTTGGAAGGGTGCCATAAATGTTTTTTCGCTTTCGCGCTGGGAAAGGATCAGGATGGTTCTTGAAGAATTGGGGCCAACATTTGTCAAGTTCGGACAAATAATGAGCAATAGGCCGGACTTGGTCCCACATCCGCTTATTGTTGAATTAAAAAAACTACAGAGCGAGGTGCCGCCCTTTTCGGCCCGGGAGGCAAGAAGGCTTGTAGAGGTTGAGCTTCGAAAACCCATTGCTGAGCTCTTCTCAGATTACACAACTACCGCAATGGCCTCCGCTTCTATTGCTCAGGTTCATAGGGCACGGCTTAAAGATGGCAATGAAGTAGTTATCAAAATTCAACGGCCCGACATCAAACAAATTATCGAAACCGATATTGAGATCATGTTTCATCTGGCCGCATTGATGGAACGATACGCCGAAAAACTTAACTACTTTAGCCCTGTAGCCATTGTAGCCGAAATAGAAAGGGCAATAAAACGAGAGCTCGATTTTAATCTTGAGGCTGCTGCTATCGAGCGCTTCAGAATAAACTTCCAAAACAACAGGACTATACATATACCCAAGGTCTATCACGATTACAGCACGAGCAAGATCCTGACCATGGAGTTTATCGACGGGATAAAGGTTGGTAACCTCGAGGGTTTTAATGCCGCCGGACTCGATTTGAAGCTGATTGCAAAGCGCGGGGCAAATCTCATCCTTAAACAAATTTTTGAGCATGGTTTCTTTCATGCCGATCCCCATCCCGGCAACATCATGGTTTTGCCCGGCAACATAATCTCTTTAATCGACTATGGTATGATGGGTACAATAGCGGCCCGCGATAAGGAATATCTAAGCAGTATCTTTATTGGAATTGTCACCCAAGACTCGGCAAAAATCACCCGGATTATACTTCAATTATCTGGAAATCCTCATATGATAGATGCCGACAGTATCGAATATGAGATTCAGGTACTCTTGCAATATTATACCTGCAAGCCTATAAGCAGCATAAACATTGGCAATGTGCTGAACCAACTGATTAACCTTATAATGAGTTTTCGGCTTAAGATACCACATAACTTTTTTTTGCTTGCAAAAGCGCTGATAACGATTGAAGGGGTTGCCAGGACATTGGATCCGGATTTAGACATGATGAAGCTTGTGGAGCCTTTTGCAGTAAAGCTTCTCAATAAGCAAACCAAACCTGATAAACTGTTGAAAGATTTATATCTGTCGGCATTTGACCTCAGCGAGCTTCTTCGGCATTTGCCCTCTGATATTAAAGATATAGTTACTCAAACAAAAGAGGGTAAACTTAAAATAGGCTTCGAACATATAGGCCTCGAACCAATAAATAAAACCCTCAACATTATAAGTAAACGCCTGGTCACGGCCGTTGTTCTGGCTGCCCTATTGCTAATCTCTGCCCTGTTTATAATCGCTCGAATTCCTCCGCTGTTGCAAGGTATCTCGTTGATTGGGATTGGTGGGCTATTAGTGTCAGGCATTATAGGAGTATGGTTGCTCTTCTCAATCCATAGACATTGAAAGGTGAAGGTTTGCCTGTTTAACATAATATTAATTATAAGACAATCATGCAAATTTTTACATCCAAGTAACGGCCAATTTGAAGTCATCAATTATGGGTAAAATGACAACAAGAGGTTTTGCGCATTCCGATAATTTCTCCCGGAAGATTGACTTCACAAACAATTATTTCCGCAATATTTTTTCCAAAGTCTTGCCTTTAGCGAGCTCATCGACCAACTTATCGAGGTATCTTATTTTCTGCATCAAAGGAGATAATACGGGTAAATGTCGGCAAAAGCCATTTTAAATAAATATACGGGTATTCATTATATGTTTTAAAAATTAATCCAACTACTTGTAAATCACCGCCACGGCGTAGGCAGCCACTCCCTCCTGACGGCCAACAAATCCCATTGCTTCGTTAGTGGTGGCTTTAATGCTGATGTCTTCAGGTCTCAAAGCAAGTGTTTCAGAGATAATGGATTTCATTTCCGGTACGAAGGGGCTGATTTTGGGAGACTCAAGACAAATGGTAACATCAACATTACCAATAATATATCCTTCATTTTTTATCAATTCGAATGTATTTGCAAGCAAAATTTTGCTATCAATATTTTTCAAATTCATATTGGAATCAGGAAAATGCGTGCCGATATCGCGCATCCCTGCTGCTCCCAGCAAGGCATCCATAATGGCATGGATTATCACATCGGCATCTGAATGGCCTAAGGCTCCCATGGGGGCCGGAATATGCACTCCACCGAGAACCAGGGGCAGTCCTTCCGCAAGTTTATGCACATCGTACCCAAAGCCTACCCTAACCTTCATGTTGCCTTTTTAGCTGGTTTGGGAAATTACCTTTCCAATGCATCGAAGTTGAGCTTAAGGCTAAATCTCAACACATTTTCCAGCGGGCTTCTCTGAGCCAGTGGAACCAGATAGGAGAAATCTAATCCAAAAACATTATACCTCAAGCCCAGTCCAAGAGTAAAAAATTTGCGGTCGCCCTTTGTTGCGTGTTCATGAAAATAGCCTGCCCTGATAGCAAATTGCTGGTCGTACCAATATTCAACTCCAATCGAATAGGTTATCTCATTTAGCTCTTCCCGCAAGCCGCCAGGAGCATCACTAAAGGAGCCAAAAATACCTGAAGCAACCGACCTGTTGGGATTACGGCCAGCTGCAATCACAAATTCATTATCAGGCCCAATTACGGGATTACCATTTTCATCGCGCAAAAAGATAGGAGGTGTTGGAACAAGCAGTTTATTCAGATCCACCATAAAGGATACCTGGTTGAAGTCGTCGAGATTTAAGGTAAGCGATGGTCCCATCCTCAGGTTTATGGGTATGAAATTGGCTGATACCCCATCGGTATAAGAAATTTTGTTGCCAATATTGGATACATTTATACCGGCAGACAGGATAGCCGGGGTTCGGCCCAACTGAATCTCGTTGGTATAAAATGCCGAAACATCGGCTGCAAGTGACATTCCCGGCCATGTCTCCTGCCCATTTACAAATTGACCTTGCGTAAGATTGCTATAAATGTATCTAATGGCTACAGCACCTGAAAAATGTTCGCCGAGTTTGCGGGCATACGCAAGGCTAACGGCAAACTCATTGGGCCTTACCGGAAATAGTACTGTACCGGCTTCGTCCGTAAAATTGATTTCGCCCAGGGTGAAATAAGTTAGTGAGAATGCTATCGTCTGAATATCGTCAAGTCGCCGAAATCCACTCAAGTATGAAAGATTGATATCTGGAACCAAAGCCCTTAGCCAGGGAGTGTAGCTTAAAGACAACCCCATCTGCTGATCAATGAAGGCAAATTTGGCAGCATTCCAGTGCAATGAATTTGCATCGGGCGATGAGGACACCCCGGCATCTCCCATAGCTCCGGCTCGGGAATCGGGGGCTATCATAAGAAAAGGCACAGCCGTGGAAATGGTATTGAGCCTCTGACCCAAAACATCGGTATAAACCGGAGGCTGCTGAGCCTGGACGGAAACGACTAATGGCTGTATAACAAAATACAGCAACACAGCAATTGCAAGAATTAAGTTTTTTTTCATTGTTCGCAAATTAACTGCAAAAATTTTTTATGCATTAAAGATATAATCAGCATTTGCTCGGAACTGCCTTAAAAAGGTTTGGCACTGCAGCATGATTTTAAAATATTCGCAAATATAACGAATAAAAGTGTGGCCTATTGTGCGATATAGCAGGCATTGGCCGAAAGAATCGTTCATCCTCCCCTATCTGATAATTACCATTCGCTGAGATTGAGTAATTTCTTGTCCGTCGGGTGTCCTGACCAATACCCGAAATAAGTAAATCCCATTTCCTACAGGCCGGCCGTACAAATCTGTGCCATCCCATCGCAAGGGTGTAGAAACGAAACCGGGAGAGTTGATTGTGGCAACGATCTCCTGAACCAACTTACCTGTTAAATCAAAGATTTGAATGCGTGTTGCAAGGTCTGTAAAAGGCCTGTTGTGGCTAAACCGGAAAAAAGTTTCCACTGAGAAAGGATTTGGATAATTCAACAAGTTCTCGAGGGCGAGTTCTGCCGAATTGGTCACATAAAACTCAATGGAGGCAATTGATGGATTGTTGTGTGTATCCCACACCCGCAGCGAAAGGGTATGCATCCCCACGGGCAGGTTTCCTAAGGGATAAAGAATTCTTCCTTTTGTAAAATCATCGAGGTTTGCCCGAAAGAAATTATTAAGAATCAGAGGCTCAGATGAATTATGATTCAAAAAGGCAACCATATCGTGCCCTATTTGGCCGGTAATATTGATGCCGCTTCTATCGTGAAGCAAAGCAAGCAAGAAGGGGTTCTGGCTGGTAATTCCCCCACTTGCAAATGTTGTGTCGTTTAAAAACAAACGAATGTCAGGCCCTGTGTTGTCAGGTTCTATATTGGGATACGAGCCGCCGATGAAAAACTGGTGAAAATAGCCATGAGCATCTGTAACACCATTGTTGGCGTAGTAGCTAATCCTTCCACCGCCAAACCCATAGTTGATATTGGCAGGCACCTTGAAGGTAAATTCGAAGCGTCCGTCTATAACCCTTGCTCTGCCCCGGAAAATGATTCGATCCCACACAGAAAAATCGGCCACAAAGCTATCATTGTCCTGTGCAAGGGTTCTGTAATTCGAGCGTTTGTCAAACACTGTGGGATAGACATAACCGTTGAAATGGGTCAAAAGAGCACCACTGTGGTCGGCTACGAAACCCTGAACAGTTACCGGCTGGAGAGCCCTTATCGTATCCGGTATATTTTCTGTAATCACCCGTTTACGCGGATAAGCCATAGTCATTGAGGGATCTCCGAGAAGAACAAAGTTTCTGATTCTCCAATTTTCGAGTTGACCGCTGCTGCGCACTTTTGCCCTTCTGATTATATCTCCGAGACGGAGGAAGTTTCCGTTTGTGTCTCGCTCAAATGCCACATCAATAAAGTTGCGGTTTAAGATCATATTGGGTCCTGACCATGCCAGGCGGGTAGTAGTAAACAAAGCAATAGCTCCACCGTCAGGTTTTAAAAAAATCCTGACCCCTGCAGAAACATCCTTTGGGTCGGGATAGTCAAAACTGCTGAACTCACATGTTGCAGTCATGAACACCGGCATGTTATAAAAATTGTTCCACGATGCAATATCGCTGAAAGTCAGAATTCGCTCATGGGCCAATCCCGCCAATCCACCGTGCCCTATATAATTGATAAGCAATTTCCCCTGGTTTACGGCATTGTTGATTGCTTTGTTCACCTCGGGGTGCCGGGCTCCTCCGGCCAGCGTCACTTGCTGGAAAGCATCAAGGTAAATTTTTTGTACATTGAATTCAGGGAAACCAGTTTCCATCCTGTTGGCCAAAATCTCCGAGTCTATAAAATGCCGGTTAAAGTCCTGGTCGTCAGCAATAAACAGTACCCGATTGCGCCAATCTGAAAATGCTTCGACAGTTCCACTTTCGGATATTGCCTGTGTCTGTTGTTGGTTTTGTGGGCCGCGCTGTTGATATCGAATCTTTTTATCTACCACCGCCCTGGCTTCTGCAATGGTGCGCACAGGAAACCTTCCAATGCCAATGTCGAGGGTACCATCAGCATTCATGCCCTCAGAGTCGTCAAGCAGTCCAAAAAAGTCGTCGGTCATGAAACTTCTGTCAGGATTCAGCGAGTTGATGCTTTGGAAGGTAGGTATCAGGTTGCCGCCAAACCTGAGAATGTCTCTATTGTCCAATGTTCCGTTTCCAAACAACAGCAGATAACGGGGCAATTCTGCCTGAGTGGTAGCACGGTCATAAAACATTTTGACAAAATTGCGGATTGCTGCAGGGTCGGGCACACCTGAAGAAAACTCGTTGAAAATTTCTGCAGTAGTTACTACCGCAACACTCAGTCCATCGGATTGCGAACGAAAATGAGCAAATCGTTCGGCCTCCGGCTTTAAAGATTCGTGCACAACAATCAGCAAATCAGCAACTCGCATCCCGTGGAGGTTTTGGTTGGGCACCCTGCCCCTTCGCACCGGCCTGAGAAAAGCAGACCCATCAAAAGCAACAAAATGACGCAGCTCGTTAGTTTCCAGTCGGAAATGCGCATCGCTACCCACAATTGATAGTTCCTGCTGCCGCACATGAAACCTGTCGGTAACATCCCAAACTGTAATATTGGGCGTGGCATTGCTGACTACAAATTGTGTAATATTTCCCTGACCTACCACTTCAAAATTACGAAAGCCCAATTGCGGTCCTCTAAATCGCAGAAGTCGGCTGACATTCAGCTCCAGAAAATTCAACCAGCCCCGGGCTCCGGATACAGGTCGGTGATAAGTAACATTTACAGCTATCTGATTGGCTTGATTTGGGGAAAACAATAAACTGGACTCGTTGGCATTGGCAAATGCCCCGGTAACATGGGCAGGAAAAATCTGATTTACCGACTGGGTGAGTCGGCCTGTACCGGCGGTTACAACAAATGAACTGACAACTGAAGCTCTGGCAGCAACACTAGACCGAAGCCGAGCCTGTTGGGTTGCAACTAAGTCGTCGAATCGAAAAACAAAATCGCGCGACAATGTTGCATCAAACACTTCGCCAAACCACTCTCTGCCGCTATTGATGAGGTTTTGTAAGTCTCTGTGGTGTACAGCAAAATCCTGAAAGGTGGTTGCCGTGCGATTGGCAGAAGCAGCAACTGAAGGTTGTGGGGTGATGCGCCTGCCAAGACCTTGGTCAACAGTAAGAAAATAGCAATTCTCGTTGGAATACAAATGTATCTGATGTTCAAAAGCACGGGACGAACTGTTGAATGTCCATTGGGTGGGCGACTCGGCATAAAACAGCAAAAAATCGCCCGGACCAAAAGTACCGTAACTTGCGCCTGATACAAAAATTGCGTTCTCCCTTAGATCGGTTATTCGGCTGGCACTGTTCAATTCTGGAAGCATCCCTCCCCCATTCCCAAAAATCCTTATGTTTTCTCTTCTCAGGCCTTGGGTATTGACCCCCATTTCTGCAAGATCGGCAAATGTGAGTTGATGCACACCCGTTTCAGTAACACAAATTCTAAACCATGTGCCATTAGCCAAAACGGAAGTAGAAGGATATTGATGAATAGTAGAAAGCGCATTGTGCGGCATGGGCACATGCGTAGTAACCAATTCAAATGAAACTAATTTCTCAAAGTCCTGAATGGCTGCATTGTACCGAAAAGGATAGAACGACACTACAGAATACAGTTCCTTACGATGAATCTCCTTTTGTTGAACAACCTGTATGGTGTTTGCAGAAAAGCCAGCTTGCTCCAGTATCTCCCTTTCGGCAGGGCTTACTTTCACAAACCTTGGATTTTGAATGTGAAATTGCTTGGTCCTAGCAGGATCAGCGTTTTTTTCCCGATGCATGAACATCGGAATGGTCTCATGTGAATCACCAAACACTGCTCCATCAAACAACAAAAACTCCCTGCCCGGGTCCTGTGAGGGTATTTCAGATAATCTCGCTTCCCACTGCAAATCTATGCTCTCCACATCTGAAGATTGTGCAAAAATTATATTTGCACTGCAAAGAAGGAGCAAAAAAATGAATATAGCGGATTTCAAAGGGTTTCGATAATGATTAGTTTTCCTCCAAGAGGTTTCTGCTTGGAGCACAAAATCTTTATAGCTCAAAATTACATCAAAAAACTACTTTTTGGAGTACTTTGTTTTCGGATAAATTGAAAGGAAATAGTTGACTATGGATGAGAATGCCCGGTATTTTTCCGCTAGTGTTTAATTGCGTAAATAAACTATATAATAAAAATTGATTATCTTTGGTGTATGAGAAAGTCACCAAAGATAGAGGTCAAGCCCAAAGACTTCGCAATATTGACAAAAAGGTCCAAGAGCCGG